>Ga0153956_1000369_pt1 | contig 53813 bp, 43 predicted proteins | sample TSFL040MetaG_FD_104704 | JGI IMG/M metagenome (GOLD analysis project Ga0153956, IMG submission 104704) | Attine ant fungus gardens microbial communities from Florida, USA - TSFL040 MetaG | ecosystem: Host-associated > Fungi > Mycelium > Unclassified | place: USA: Florida, Wekiwa Springs...
ACTTCCAGCTTGGCGGTCTGGCGCGTCTCGCGCAGCAGCGAGACCTCGTTGATCGCGGGCAGCACGGTGATGTCGCCGCTCACGGTCTGCGCGGTCATCTCCAGCGGGGTCACTTTGAACGGCTTGGTGCGCGCGAGGCGGTCGGCGAGGCCGATCCGTTCCCATTCGTTCATCAGGAAGCCGACCGTGCCGAGGTTCATGCCGAACACCGGCGCGGGCGGGCCGCGGCGTTCGAGCATCTGGTGCAGCGTCTGCAGCATGAAGCCGTCGCCGCCCAGGGCGATGACGAGATCGGCCTCCTCGAACGGCACCCAATCATAGAGCTCGCGCAGCTCGGTCGCGGCGGCTTGCGCCGGCGGCGTCGGCGAAGCGACGAGCGCGCGTTTCTGGCTCATCCGCCGGTCACGCTCATGTGGCGGGCGACGGCGGGCGCGGTGCCGGCTGCAATGCGGAAATCGTGCCGCGCGGGCTTGTGCGCCAAAGCGGTATCAATTGCCGCGTCCAGTGCGTGGAGGCCGCCGTCGCGCAGCGCCTGCTTGAGATCGGTTTGGCCGTCATGGCCGAGGCAGGAATAGAGCTTGCCGTCGGTGGTGAGACGGACGCGGTTGCAAGCATCGCAGAAATTGGCGGAAAGTGGGGTGATCAGCCCGAGCCGTGTGCGCGTTTCGCCGACCCGCCAATAGCGCGCCGGGCCGCCGCTGTTATGCACGTCGCGAACGAGCGGGAAGCGCCGGGCGAGATCGTCGAGCACCGGTGCGAGCGGCAGGAAATGCGCCGCGCGGTCCATGCCGATATCGCCGAGCGGCATCGTCTCGATCAGTGTCAGATCGTGGCCCTGCTCGACGCACCAGGCGAGCATTGGCGCGATCTCGGCTTCGTTAAGGCCCTTGAGCGCGACCATGTTGATCTTGACCGCCAGCCCCGCGCCGCGCGCGGCGGCAACGCCGTCGAGCACGCGACCGACATCGCCGTGGCGCGTAATGAGGCGGAACGTCGCGGGATCGCGGCTGTCTAGGCTTACATTGACACGCCGGATACCGGCGGCACGGAGCGCCTCAGCATGCTCGGCGAGGCGCGTGCCGTTGGTGGTGAGCGTCAATTCATCGAGGGCACGGCCGACATGGCCGCCGAGCCGGCGTATCAGGTGGCCAATGCCGCGCCGTACCAATGGCTCCCCGCCGGTCAGCCGGATCTTCGTTACGCCGCGCGCGATGAAGTGTTCGGCGATGGTCGCGATCTCGTCGAGTGTCATCTCGGCATCGCGCGGCAGGAAGCGCATGTCTTCCGCCATGCAATAGCGGCAGCGCAAATCGCAGCGATCGGTCACCGAAATCCGCAGATAGCGGATCGCGCGACCGCGGCCGTCGATCAGCGGGGCGGAATCGATGACGGGCGCGCTGGCCATGACAGCGAGCTAAGCGCTCGGGCGCCGCGTAACAAGCCCGATTGCGCGCGCCGCCGTCTCCGCTACGTTGCATCCGTGACCGCGCCGCAGCCGCTTTTCATCCTGTCGTTCCGCCAGCGTGACGAGCTTGCGCAATTGACGAGCAGCGCGGGCTGGCGGCCGGTTGCGGCGCGGCGGCGCGAGAATGCCGAGCAGCGGTTTCTCGCCACCGGCGCCACGCTGGCCGTGATCGATGCGCGCGGCGCGCTGAGCGACGGACTCGCGGCAGCAGCGGCGCTGGGTGGTGCGGTGGCGGCGCAGGGCGGGGCGATGCTCGTCCTGCTCTCGCGCGGCGACAGCGCGGCGCTGGCCGATTTCCACGATGCCGGTGCGACGCATTTCCTGATGAGCCCGCACGGCGAGGCGGAATTTCTCCAGGCGCTGCGCTTCGCCGCGCGTCATGCCGAACGGCTCGGCGGGCAGGTCCGGCCGGTGGGGCAGGCCGATGTCTCGCCCAACGGGGCCGAAGCGCCGGACACGCCGCGCGACGCGGCGAGCGTGCGGCGCTGGCTGGAACGGCGGCTGGAGGGCGCAGAGCCGCAGTCGATTCACGCCATCCTCATTGCGCTGACCCGGTTCGACATCCTCAACACGGCTTACGGCCGCGAGGCGGGCGATCTGGTGCTGCGCGCCGCGCTGCGCCGGATCGAGGACATGGCGCACGCGACGCTCGGCCGCGACGGCGTGACCGCGCGATCGAGCGGATCGGAATTCATCGTCTGCGCCGTCGCGACCAGCGAACGAGCGGCGCTGGCCGGCGATACGCTGTCGGAAGCGCTCGCCCGGCCGTTCGTGGTCGGCGATACGGTGGCGGCGATCGGCGCGCGGATCGGGATTGCGGGCAATCTGGCCGACGAGAAGGCGAGCGGGTTGCTCCGCCGCGCGAGCGAGGCGCTGGCCGAGGCGCGCGAGTCGGACGGCGCGACGGTGCGCATCGCCGAGCGCGATGCCGGAAATGCGCCGCCGATCGATGCCCTGGCGGTCGATCTGCGCGGCGCGCTCGAGCGCGGCGAGATCGATATCCGCTTCCAGCCGCAAGTCGCGATCGGCACGGGCGCGATCGCCGGCGTCGAGGCGCTGGCGCGCTGGGAGCATCGCGATTTTGGCGAGTTGGGCGCCGAACTGCTCTTCGCCGCGGCCGAGCACGCCGATCTGGGCGTGGCGGTTTCCGATCATATCCAGAAGCGCGCGCTGGCGCTGGCGGCGGAATGGCCCACGGCGCTTGCCGGCTTGCGCCTGTCGATCAACTTGACCGCTGCCGACATCGCGCGGCCAGGCTTTGCCGACCTGTTCCTCGATCGCGTCGATTCGAGCGGTTTCCCGCGCGCGCGGCTGACAGTGGAGATCACCGAGAGCGGTCTCATCGACGATCTCGGCCGCGCCGCGCAGCTTTTCGCCAGCCTGCGCGCGGCGGGCCTGCGCGTCGCGGTGGACGATTTCGGCACCGGCTATTCGAGCCTCGCTTACCTGAAGGCACTGCCGCTCGATTACCTCAAGATCGACAAGAAGCTGGCGCAGGATATCGGCGGCACCGCGCGCGACCGGGTGGTGGTGCGCGGCGTGATCGAGATGGCGCGCTCGCTCGGGCTCTCGGTGATCGCGGAAGGGGTGGAGACCGAGGAGCAACTCGAACTGCTCGCGCGCGAAGGATGCCAATATTATCAGGGTTTCCTGTGCGCCGGTCCGCTGACGATCGAGGCGTTGACGGTGCTGGTCGAGGAGAAGGGATGATGCGAAGCCTGTTGCTGTTGGCGCCAATGCTGATCGCTGCAGCGCCCATCGGCGCGGAAGCCGGAGTGAAGGCGGCGATGGATGCCAGTGCGGCGGGCTGGAACGCCGGCGATATCGACCGCTTCCTCGCCGTCTATTCCGACAGCCCGAGCACCAGCTTCGTCACCGGCAGCGGCCTGCTGCGCGGCAAGGCGGCGATGCGCGCGCGGTATCTCCAGCGTTATGCCTTCAAGGATGCGGCCAAGCGCGGCACGCTCAGCTTCACCACGCTCGACTTCCGCCTGCTCGATCCGACCCACGCGCTCTACATCGCGCGCTACACGCTCACCTGGCGCGACGGAAAGACGCAGAGCGGCCCGACCAGCCTGGTATTCGCGAAGGAGCGTACAGGCTGGCACATCATCGCCGACCACAGTTCCTAACCAAAAGCGATGCAAGGTCCGTTGTCGAACAGGTGCAAGAACGCATAACCTGCCAGCACGGGCGGGCGAGAATGTTTGGCCCCGAACTATCGATCGCGACGATCCGCATCGCGGAGCAGCGAATCACGGGACTCGCTGATCGTCCGAACATATCGTGAGGCGAGAAGGTGGGCCTTTGCCTTGATGGGCGCAGGCGGCATTAACCCTCGGGTCTCCATATCTTCATCTTCCGCGCCCGCCCATCTCCACCGTGGCCCAGCGCGAACTGGCAAAAGAGCTGCACAACGACTATCATGCGCATGGTATGAAAACGCCATTCGACGTCCGGCTGGCACAGGAAGCGGATCGCGATTTGGACAGGTGCTTGAATGATTAGTGTTGCGCAGGCGGTCGGGATCGCATTGTTCGTGATAGGGGCAATCCTTGCGATCGTTGCTGACGTGCGTTTGCGCGTCGCGATGCGGTCGGCAGATCGGCGGGATATCGTTCAATAGAGGTCGGACACGGCTCGACCTCTATCCAGCTGCTTTCGCCAGCCCCTTGGACAGCTGCAGCGCACCGTTGAGCCGCGCCTTGGGATCGGCCCAGGCGCGCGTGAGGACCAATTTGCTGTCAGGGCGCAGCTTGGCGATGCCCTCCAGCCGCGCGACGTACGCGAGCAGACCGTCGATATTAGGCGGCGTATCGTCGTGGAAGGTGACGAGCGCGCCTTTCGCACCGACGTCCATCTTGGCGATGCACGCGGTCTTGGCGTTGAGCTTGATCTCCATCAGCTTGATGAGGTTGTCGGTCGCGTCGGGCAGCGGGCCGAACCGGTCGATCAGTTCGGCGGCGAAGGCTTCGATCCCGGCCTTGTCCTCGACATCGTTGAGGCGGCGATAGAGGCCCATGCGCAGATCGAGATCGGGGACGTACTCCTCGGGGATCAGGATCGGCGCATCGACGGTGATCTGCGGCGAGAAATCGCGCGGGCGCTGAGCGAGGCCGCCGGCGCGGGCCTCCAGGATCGCCTCCTCCAGCATCGATTGGTAGAGTTCGTAGCCGACCTCGCGGATATGCCCCGATTGCTCGTCGCCGAGCAGATTGCCCGCGCCACGAATGTCGAGATCGTGGCTGGCGAGCTGGAAGCCCGCGCCCAATGTATCGAGATCGCTCAGCACCTTGAGACGCTTGTCGGCGGTCTCGGTAATGATGCGGTCGGCGGGCGTGGTGAGATAGGCGTAGGCGCGCGTCTTCGAGCGCCCGACGCGGCCCCGCAGCTGATAGAGCTGGGCCAAGCCGAAGCGATCGGCGCGGTGGACGATCATCGTGTTGGCGCTCGGGATGTCGAGTCCGCTCTCGACGATGGTGGTCGAGACCAGCACCTCGAACTTCTTGTCGTAGAAGGCGCTCATCCGCTCCTCGACCTCGCCCGCCGCCATCTGGCCGTGCGCGACGACGTAGCGGACCTCGGGGACCTGCTCGCGCAGGAACTCCTCGATCTCGGGCAGGTCCTTGATCCGGGGCGTAACGAAGAAGCTCTGCCCGCCGCGATAATGCTCGCGCAGCAACGCCTCGCGGATCACTACCGGATCCCACGGCATCACATAGGTGCGCACCGCGAGGCGATCGACCGGCGGGGTCTGGATCACCGACAATTCGCGCAGGCCGCTCATCGCCATCTGCAACGTGCGCGGGATCGGCGTGGCGGTGAGGGTGAGGACGTGCACGTCGGTCTTGAGCGCCTTCAGCCGCTCCTTGTGCGTGACGCCGAAGCGCTGCTCCTCGTCGACGATGACGAGGCCGAGCCGCTTGAACTCGACGCCCTTGGCGAGGATCGCGTGCGTGCCGATCACGACATCGACCGTGCCGTCGGCGAGGCCTTCCTTGGTTGCCTTCGCCTCGGTGGTGCCGACAAGGCGCGAGAGCCGGCCGACCTTGATCGGGAAGCCTTCGAAGCGCGCGGCGAAATTGTTGTAATGCTGGCGCGCCAGGAGCGTGGTGGGGCAGACCACCGCGACCTGCATCCCGGCCATCGCCGCGACGAACGCGGCGCGGAGTGCCACCTCGGTCTTGCCGAAACCGACATCGCCGACGATCAGCCGGTCCATCGGCTTGCCCGCACCGAGATCGTCCAGCGCGTCGGCGATCGCGCGGTCCTGATCGTCGGTTTCCTCATAGGGGAAGCGATCGACGAAGGTGGCGTAGCCGCTCTCGTCCGGGGCGGCGATATCGGCCTGGCGCAGCGCGCGTTCGGCGGCGGTCGCGATCAGCTCGCCGGCGATCTCGCGGATGCGCTCCTTCATCCGCGCCTTGCGGCGCTGCCATGCCTCGCCGCCCAGCCGGTCGAGCGCCGCGCCTTCCTCGCTGCCGTAGCGCGTGAGCACGTCGAGATTCTCGACCGGCACGTAGAGCTTGTCGCCGCCGGCATATTCGAGCGCGACGCAATCGTGCGGTGCCTGGCCGACGGGGATCGAGGTCAGCCCGATATATTTGCCGATGCCATGATCGGCGTGGACGACGAGATCGCCGGGCGAGAGCGTGGCGAGTTCGGCGAGGAAGGCGTCGGCCGACTTGCGCCGCTTCTGCCGCCGCACCAGCCGGTCGCCGAGCATGTCCTGCTCGGTGAGGAGCGCGACATCGGGTGCGGTGAAGCCGTGATCGAGCGGCAGAACGACGATCGCGACGCCCTTATCCGCAGCTGCGAGCGCCTCTTGCCAGCTGTCGGCATGGCGCGTGCTGGTAAGGTCGTGATCCTTGAGCAGCCCGGTCAGCCGCTCGCGCGAGCCATTCGAATAGCTGGCGAGGATCGGCTTCTTGCCATCCTTGCGCAGCCTGGCGAGGTGCGCGACCACCGCTTCGTAGATGTTCGCGCCACTGGCGCGTTCGGGCGCGAAATCGCGTGGGCCGTCGACGCCGAAATCGAGCACGGTCGCGCTTTCGGGTTCGTGGAACGGCGTGGTGAGATGTGCCTGCGTCTCGGCCAGCCGCGCGTCCCATTCGTCGGGCAGGAGGTAGAGTGCGTTCGCGGCGAGCGGGCGGTAGCTGCCCGGATCGGCCGAGGCGGCGCGCATCCGGTTCTCGTAATAATCCGCCACCGCCTCGAAACGCTGCGCCGCCGCCGCGGTCACGCCGCTGTCGCGGACGATGATCGTGTCGTCACCGAGGTGATCGAACAGCGTCGCCAGCTTCTCCTCGAGCATCGGCAGCCAATGTTCCATGCCCGCCAGCCGCCGCCCGTCGCTGATCGCCTGATAGAGCGGATCGCCGGTCGCGGTGGCGCCGAACGTCTCGCGATAGCGCGTGCGGAAGCGCTTGATCGATTCCTCGTCGAGCAGGGCTTCGGAGGCGGGGAGGAGGGTGAAGCCGTCCAGCCGCCCGGTGGTGCGCTGGTCACCGGGATCGAAGGTGCGCACGCTCTCGATCTCGTCGCCGAAGAAATCGAGCCGCAGCGCCTGTTCCTCGCCGCTCGGAAACAGATCGACCAGCCCGCCGCGCACGGCGAATTCGCCGGAATCGTGGACGGTATCGGTGCGGACATAGCCATTCGCGGACAGCAAGGCGGCGAGCCGGTCGCGCCCGATCCGCTCGCCGGGCTTGAGGCTGGCGACGAGCTGGCGGATACGGAACGGCGTCAAAGTGCGCTGCGTCGCGGCGTTGGCGGTGGTGAGGATCAGCTGGCCGGTCTTGGGCGTCGATTGCAACCGGTGCAGCGCGGCGAGCCGCTCGGCCATCACGCGCAACGTGGGCGAGGCGCGGTCGTAGGGCAGACAATCCCACGCCGGATAGCTGACAACCTCGATCTCCGGCGCGAAGAAGCGCACCGTCGCCTCGATCGCACGCATTGCCGCCTCGTCGGGCGCGATGAACACCGCGCGCGACGCCGCGCGTGCGAGATCGGCCAGCAGTACGGGCTGGAAGCCAACCGGCACGCCGGAGAGGGTGAGCGGCTGCTTGGCCGAGAGGATGGTTTTCAGATCAGGCATCTTGGCTTTCTTCTTCCCCGGCGAAGGCCGGGGCCCAGCTGGAGCAGCGGAAGTAAAGAAGCGCAGCGCCAGCCAATATCTGTTCCCCAGCTGGGCCCCGGCCTTCGCCGGGGAGTCGGTTTCTCATTTGATCACGCTTACGAAATCGAGCGAGCGCATCTGTTGCATCATCGCTCCGTCCCATGCGGGCGGGCAAGGGATCGATCCGATCGCCCAGCCCATGATATCCACGTCCTGTTCCTCCAAGAGTGCCTCGAACCAGTCGAGCTGGCTCGCATCCCACGAGGCGCCATGCGCGTCGAAGAATCCGCCGATCATCATGTCGGCCTCGCGGGTGCCGCGGTGCCAGGCGCGGAAGTGGAGGCGCTTGAGGCGCGTTTGGTGATCCATCATTCTCTCGTCATGCCAGCGAAAGCTGGCATCTCATGCGGCAAGTGCGCGCGGTCAACTGGAAGATGCCAGCTTTCGCTGGCATGACGTATCTAAGATGCGCCCCGATATCCTCAACCCGCTGTTCGCCGAGGTCACGTCGCTGAAAGGCGTGGGACCGGGGCTCGCCAAGCCGCTCGACCGGCTGGACTTGCACCGCGTGCTCGACGTCGCGTTCCATCTGCCGACCGGCTGGATCGATCGCGTCGCGCGCGACGAGCTCGACATGGCGGATGCCGGGCGGACGATCGCGATCACGCTGACGGCGGTCGATTATCGCTTCAGCAGCGGGCGCGGACCGATGCGCGTGCAGGCCATGGACGCCAAAGGCAATTACGTCAGCCTCGTCTATTTCGGCGGCAATTCCGCGTGGGTGAAGAAGCTGCTGCCGTTCCGCGAGCCGCGCCGCGTGTCGGGCAAGCTCGAAATGTACGGGCAGGAATTGCAGATCGTCCACCCGGACTATGTTCTGCCGCTCGACGAGGCCGGGGAGCAGGCAGAGCGCGAGGCGATCTATCCCCTCTCCGAAGGGCTCACATCGCGTCGCATGGGTCAATTGGCGCAGCAGGCGGTCGAGCGCGCGCCCGCGCTGGCCGAATGGATCGAGCCGGGGCTGAAGGCGCGGTACGACTGGCCGGCGTGGCGCGAGGCGCTGGCCCGCGTCCATGCCGATCCGAGCGACGCCAAGGCGCGCGAGCGGCTGGCCTATGACGAGATTTTCGCGAACCAACTCGCGCTGACCTTGGTGCGGCAGGACACGCGCAAGCGCCGCGGCCGCGCGCTGGCGGGCGACGGGCGGCTGCGCGACCTGCTGCAATTGCCTTATGCTCCCACGGGCGCGCAGGCGCGCACCATCCGCGAGATCGAGGGTGACATGGCGCAGGCGCAGCCGATGCTGCGGCTGCTCCAGGGTGATGTCGGATCGGGCAAGACTCTGGTCGCGGCGATGGCGATGCTCGTCGCGGTGGAGGCGGGGGCGCAGGCGGCGTTGCTCGCGCCGACCGAGATACTTGCGCGGCAGCATTACGAGACCTTGCGCAAGCTGCTCGCCGGGCTGCCGGTCGAGATCGCGGTGCTGACCGGGCGCGACAAGGGACGGGTGCGCGAGTCCACGCTGATGGGGCTCGCCGACGGCTCGATCAACATCCTGATCGGTACGCACGCGATTTTCCAGGAGGCGGTGACCTATCGCGATCTCGGTCTGGTGGTCGTAGACGAGCAGCATCGCTTCGGTGTCGCGCAGCGCATGATGTTGCAGGACAAGGGTAGAGCTCCGCACCTGCTGGCGATGACCGCGACGCCGATCCCGCGCACGCTGACGCTCGCTTTGTATGGCGAGATGGACGTGAGCCGGCTCGACGAGATGCCGCCCGGGCGGCAGCCGATCGAGACGCGCGTGATCTCGGAGGATCGCCTGCCCGAAGTGGTCGATGCGCTGGCGCGGCATCTGTCCGATGGCGGGCAGGCCTATTGGGTGTGTCCGCTGGTCGAGGAGAGCGAGAAAACCGATCTCGCCGCTGCCGAAGCGCGGGCCGAGGCGCTGCGCGCGCGGTTCGGCGATCGCGTCGGGCTGGTGCACGGGCGGATGAAAGGGCCGGAAAAGGATGCGGTGATGGCCGCCTTCGCCGCCGCGCGCACCGGCGTGCTGGTCGCGACCACGGTGATCGAGGTCGGCGTCGATGTGCCCAACGCGACGTTGATCGTGATCGAGCATGCCGACCGCTTCGGGCTTGCCCAGCTCCACCAGTTGCGCGGCCGGGTGGGCCGGGGGAGTGGGCGTTCGAACTGCCTGCTGATCCGCGGTTCGGCGCTGGGCGAGACCTCGCGTGCGCGGCTGGCGCTGATGCGTGAGACGAACGACGGCTTCCGTATCGCCGAGGAGGATCTGAAGCTGCGCGGCGCGGGCGAATTGCTCGGCACGCGGCAATCGGGGGAGCATGCGTTTCGGATCGCTTCTCCCGAACAGCTCAGCGCGTTGCTACAGACCGCGACCGATGATGCGCGGCTGCTGATCGATCGCGACGGCGGGCTGGAGGGTGAGCGCGGGCGGGCCGCGCGCGTGGCGCTCTATCTGTTCGAGCGTGATGCCGGCGTAGCACTTTTACGGTCCGGTTAAGTCACCGAATGCCCTGAGCCTGGTCGGAATTTATAAGTCAGCGGCCTTTCACCAGCGCGGCGAGCAGCTCGTAATAATCCGACAGCCCGATCGCCTGGTCGAGCTCGCAGCCGATCCGGCCGCCCAGTGACCAGCGCACCTCGGCCGCGACCGGACCAATCACCGGCAGCACGATGCGCAACCGATCCCCGGTCGCGAAGGGCACGTCGCTGCGCGCCATCAGGCCCATGGCGGAGATGTTGACGATGGTGATCGAGATCTGTCGCGCGTCCGGTCCGAAAGCGCGCGCACGGTAATGCACTTCGTCGCGGCCGGCCGAGCGCTCGTCCCTGAGCGCCGCGCTTGCGGTCATGATCGGTCTCCCATCACGGCTGCAAGGTTAAGACAGCGGAGATGAAGCGGCTGGAAACAAGGCTGCTTAACGAAGTCTTGCTGAAGCGATTTATCCCGCAGTCAGAAGGCCATGATGCTTCTTGCCCGCCGAGATGCGCACCGGCTCGGCGCCGACCGCAACCATCGCGCTTTCGTCACTCACCTTCTCGCCGCCGACGCGTGCGCCGCCGCCCGAAATCAGCCGCCGCGCCTCGCCCTTCGACGCGCAGAAGCCGAGGCCGATCAGCGCATCGACGACTCCGACGCTGCCGCCCGATACCGCGAACGTCGGAAGCGCATCGCCCGCCGCGCCTTCGGCGAAGGTCTTGCGCGCGGTTTCCGCCGCGGCTTCGGCCGCCTCGCGCCCGCGGCACATCGCGGTCGCCGCGTTGGCGAGCATGATCTTGGCCTCGTTGATCTCCGCGCCTTCGAGCGCTTCCAGCCGCGCGATCTCGTCGAGCGGCACGTCTGTGAAGAGGCGCAGGAACTTGCCCACGTCGCGATCGTCGGTGTTGCGCCAGAATTGCCAGTAATCGTAGCTCGGTAGCTGCGCCTCGTTGAGCCAGATCGCGCCGGAGACCGACTTGCCCATCTTCGAGCCGTCCGACTTGGTGATCAGCGGCGTCGTCAAACCGAAGATTTCGGTGCCGTCGATGCGGCGCGTGAGTTCGACGCCGTTGACGATATTGCCCCATTGATCGGAGCCGCCCATCTGCAGGCGGCAGCCGTAACGGCGGGACAGCTCCAGGAAATCATAGGCCTGGAGGATCATATAGTTGAATTCGAGGAAGGTAAGCGGTTGCTCGCGATCGAGCCGGAGCTTGACCGAATCGAACGTCAGCATCCGGTTGATCGTGAAGTGCCGCCCGACGTCGCGCAGGAAATCGATATAGCCGAGTTGCTCCAGCCATTCGGCGTTGTTGACCATTACGGCGTCAGTCGGCCCGTCGCCGAAAGTGAGGAACTTTTCGAAGGCGGTGCGGATCGAGGCGATGTTGGCGGCTATGCCGTCGGCGTCGAGAAGCTTGCGCACTTCGTCCTTGCCAGACGGGTCGCCGACCTTTGCGGTTCCTCCGCCGAGAATGACGATCGGCTTATGGCCAGCCTGCTGGAGCCGCCGGAGCAGCATGATCGACACAAGGTTGCCGACATGAAGCGAGGGGGCGGTCGGGTCGAAGCCGATATATGCGGGCACGATCTGCTTCACTGCGAGCGCATCGAGCGCACCGGCATCGGTCATCTGGTGGATGTAGCCGCGCGCATCGAGCGTGCGGAGCAGATCGGACGTGTAGTTGGTCATGACGGCGGCGCGCGTAGCACGATGCGCCGCCGTCTTTCCACTCCCGCTTATTGCAGCACGCGATCGATCGCGCCGACCGTCACCGGATGATAGCCGCTGCGCGCCGTGGCATAGACGCGCCTGGCGATCGGCAGGCCCCAATCGCCCTGCGCCTTCAGCGCCTGATAGACCGGCACGATCAGCAACATACGGCCGACGCTGGGCAGGAATTGCTCGATCGACGGGATCGCTGGATCATAGCGATTGCCGATCGCCAGCACGAGCCAGGCCGAGCGGACATACGGATTGGGCGAGGCGGAGAGGCCGAAATCGCGATCGAGCTCGCCCAGCCGTGCGGCGCTCTGCTGGCGTGGCAGGCCGTTCAGGAAGCGCAACCACTCCTGCGTCGACCAATGCTTCGCGTCGATCGAGGCAATCGGCGCACCAGCGGTCACCTTTGCCAGATCCGCGTCGATCCTCGCCAGAGTCGCCGATTTCACGTGCACCGCGTCGTCGGGCAGGCCGGGCTCGTAGACCCATGTGTCGAGCTGCAGCTTTGCCTCGAGCGCGGAATCGCCCTTGATCAGGTTGGCGCGGATGTCAGCCAGGAAACCCGCGCTGGTCTGCGGTTGGAAGGCGTGGCGATCGAAATAACCCTTCAGATACGCATCCCAGCGCGCGCGGCCGACGGTATATTCGATCGTGCGGAGGAAGGTCGATCCCTTGGTGTAATCGAGTTCGCCGTATGTGCCCTCGGGATCGCCGTGCAGGCGGGTCTGCTCGGGCCTGGCGGCCTTCAGGTCGCGCTGGAGATCGTCCCATGACAGATCGGCGAGCGTCGCGGCGCGTTCCTTGCCGTAGAGCGCCTCGTCGATCCGGTTCTCGAAATAGGTCGTGAAGCCTTCGTTGAGCCACACGTCGGACCAGGTCGCGTTGGTGACGAGATTGCCCGACCAGCTATGCGCCAGCTCGTGCGCGATCACGTCGACGTTCGACTTGTCGCCGGTGATGATCGTCGGCGTGGCGAAGGTGAGCGTGGGGTTCTCCATGCCTCCGAACGGGAAGCTCGGCGGCAGGACGAGCACGTCGTAGCGGCCCCAGCGATACTTGCCGTAGAGCGCCTCGGCGGCGTTCACCATCTTGCCCGTGTCGGAAAGTTCGGCGGCGTCCTTCGCCAGCACCGAAGGTTCGGTGTAGACGCCGGTCCGCGCATCGATCGGCTGGAATGCGATATCGCCCACTGCGAGCGCGATCAGATAGGGCGGGACGTTATGGTCCATGCGGAAGCGATAGCTGTGCCAGCCGGGCTTGGCGGGCTCGCCCTTCGGCGTCAGCCGCTCGCCGCTCATCACCGCGACGAGGTCGCTCGGCACGGTGATCTTCGCCGACCAGCTCTGGCGGATGCCGGGGCTGTCCTGCGTCGGGATCCATGAGCGGTTGTTGATGCTCTCGCCCTGGCTGAACAGATAGGGCTTCCTCTTGCCCGCGGTCAGCGCCGGCGCCAGCCAGCCGAGTGCGCTGGCGCCGGGATCGGAATGATAGGCAATGACGATCCTGCGCGCCTTGCCGATCTCGACGGTCAACGGCGCGCCCTTATAGTCGTCCGCCGGGCCGACCGACCATTTGAGCGGATGACCTGCCGTATCGGTGATCCTTGCGATCGCCAGCTTCTTGTCGTCGAGCACGATCTCTCGCGCATCGGGCCTGGCGAGGATCGTCAGCGTCGCCGTGCCGCGCATCTCGTGCGTCGCGAAATCGGCGGTGAGATCGAGATCGACATGCGTCACCCGCGCGATTTCGGGCTGCGCATGGGTCAGCACGTCCTTCGCCTCGGGCGAAGTCAGGATCGGCGAGGGCGTGTCGGGCGATGCGAAAGCCGGCGCGGCGAGGATGAGAGCGAGAAGCGGAGAATGGCGCATAGGTAAAGTGACCTGTCTGAATCGAAAAAGGCGGCGTCAGAGACTGGGCAATTCCGTCATCGGATCGACCGGGTTGCGGCCCTTGCGCATCTCGAAATGCAGCTCGGGCCGGTCGGCAAGACCCGAATCGCCCGAATAGGCGATGATCTGCCCGCGCTTCACGGATTGGCCGCGCTGCACGAGGATGCGGCTGGTATGACCGTAGACGGTCGACCAGCCATCGCCATGCCGAACGATGACGAGGCCGCCAAGCACCGCGATCTCGTTGCCCGAATAGGCGACGACGCCATCGGCCGAGGCGCGGATCGGCGTGTCCAGCGGCACTGCGATCTTGATGCCGTTGTTCTTCTCGCCGCTCGCGCCGGGGCCGAAACGCGCGACGACGCGACCGTTGACCGGCCAGATGAAATTGCCGTGCAGCCGCGTCGGCGTCTCGATCGGAATGGTCGGCGACAGCACGCGGGTCGGCGTCGTGATCGGGCGCGCGGGGCGCTGGTCGTCCTGCGGCGTGGGTTCGCCGCCGGTGACGATGTCGCCGACGTCGATCTGGAACGCGGCAGCACGCTCGGCGAGGCTCGGCGTGCCGTTGCCCGGGATCAGCACGCGCATCCCGACGCGTAATATATAGGGATCGGTCAGCGCGTTGGCGGCGATGATCTGCGACCAGGGCACGCCATAAGCGCGCGCGATGGCGATGCCGGTCTGGCCCGCGCGGACGAGGTGATAGCGGCCGCCGGGAATCCGCAGCGTCTCGCCGGCGTGGATGGTGAAGGGCGGCGAAATGGCGTTGGCGCGGGCGATCGCTTCCGATCCCGCGCCGGTCGTGTTGGCGATCGAGCGCAGCGTATCGCCCGGGTGCACGACATAGGTGGAAGAGCCGATCGTCCGCGCGTCCGGCGTTACCGGCGTCGCGACCCAGGCCGGTGCCGCGGACGGAGGAGCAGGCGTGACTTCGGCGCTCTGCCGTTCATAGTCGTGCGGATATCGCTGCGGCGAAGCGTAGCGATCCGGATAGGGGTACTGCGGCGCAGGGCGATCATAGCCTTCCGCGTCGTATCCGCGCGGGATGCATGCCGCGGGAAGCAGCAGCAGCGCCAGCACAGCCATTCGCGCCCAACCCGATATCTGCATCAATCGCCCCGCCCGTATGCCCCCGCCAGCATATCGAGCGATTCACCATGTGTCAGGTCCAGATGCAATGGCGTCACCGCGACATAACCATCGGCAATCGCTTCCAGATCGGTCGAATGTTCGTACGTGCCGACGGGCGGCCCGAGCCCGAACCAGTGATATTCGTAGCCCCGCGGATCGCGATTGGTGACGATCTGCAACCGGCCGTAATCGCGCATCCCCTGATTGACGACGCGGATGCCTTGCACCTTATCGGCGGGAAGCGCCGGGAAGTTGACGTTGACGAGCGTACGCGGCGCCATTGGAGCGTCGATCAGCGGGCGCAGCACGCGTTCGCCCCAGGCGGATGCGGCTTCGAACGGGACGGCGTCGCCCATGCCTTCGCGGGCATAGACCTGGCTCAGCGCGATCGACCGCACGCCTGCCAGTGCGCCTTCCATCGCTGCCGAGACGGTGCCCGAATAGGTCACGTCCTCGGCGAGGTTGGCGCCGCGGTTCACGCCCGAGAGGATCATATCCGGCGGCGAATCCTTCATGATCTTCGCCAGGGCCATCATCACCGCATCGGTCGGCGTGCCGCTGATCGCATAGCGCTGCTCGTCGAAGCGGCGGATGCGCAGCGGGCGGCTGAGCGTCAGCGAATGGCCCGCGCCCGATTGCTCCTCCAGCGGCGCGACGACCCAGATGTCGTCGGAGAAAGCGCGCGCGATCGCTTCGAGGATCGCGAGGCCCGGTGCATGATAGCCGTCGTCGTTGGTGAGCAGGATGCGCATCAGCGCACCGGCTCGATCCGGTTGAGGCCCTTGAGGTACGGCGCCAGTGCGTCGGGGATGGTGACCGCGCCGTCCTCCTGCTGGTAATTCTCCATCACCGCGACGAGCGTGCGGCCGACCGCGAGGCCCGAGCCGTTGAGCGTGTGGACGAAGCGCGTCGCCTTCTCGTCCTTCGGCCTATAGCGCGCATTCATGCGGCGGGCCTGGAAGTCGGTGCAGGTCGAGCAGCTGGAAATCTCGCGATAGCGCGCCTGGCCGGGCAGCCACACTTCGAGATCGTAGGTGCGCGCGGCGGAGAAGCCCATGTCGCCGGTGCACAGCTTCATGCGGCGGAAAGATAAGCCGAGCTTCGTCAGGATATCCTCGGCGCAGGCGGTCATCCGCTCATGCTCGTCTTCGGACTGCTCAGGGGTGGTGATCGAGACCATCTCGACCTTCTCGAACTGGTGCTGGCGGATGAAGCCGCGCGTGTCGCGTCCTGCTGCGCCCGCTTCGGAGCGGAAGCAGGGCGTGAGCGCGGTGAAGCGCAGCGGCAGTTCCTCCTCACTCAGGATTTTCTCGCGCACGATGTTGGTGAGCGAAACTTCGGCGGTGGGGATCAGCCAGCGGCCGTCGGTGGTCTTGAACAAGTCCTCGGCGAACTTGGGCAGCTGGCCGGTGCCGAACATCGCTTCGTCGCGCACCATCAAGGGCGGCGCGCACTCCTCATAGCCGTGGCTGCCGCACATCGTGTCGAGCATGAACTGGCCGAGCGCGCGGTTGAGCTTGGCGATGTTGCCGCGCAGCAGGGTGAAGCGTGCGCCGGCGAGCGCCACGCCGGTCTCGAAATCCATGCCGAGCGTCGGGCCGAACGTGTCATGCTCCTTCGGCGCGAAGGTGAATTCGCGTTGCTCGCCATGACTGGCGAGCAGCGCATTGTCGTTTTCGTCGGCGCCCTCGGGGACGTCGGCAAGCGGCAGATTCGGAATGATCGCCAGCTTGCCGGTCAGCTCGTCGCCGATCCGCGCTTCCTCGGCTTCGAGCGCCGGGAGCGTCTCCTTCAGCGCCGCGACCTCGGCCATCAGCGCGTCCGCGGTCGCTTCGTCCTTCGCCGCCTTGGCCGCGCCGATCGCTTTCGAGGCTTCGTTGCGGCGCGCCAGGCCGCCCTGAATCTCGGTGATCAGCGAACGGCGCCGTTCGTCCAGCGCGACGAGGCCGGCGGCGACCGGCTCCAGCCCGCGGCGGGCGAGGCCGGCGTCGAACGCGGCGGGGTTTTCGCGGATCAGGCGGATATCGTGCATGGGCCGCAGGCTATGGCGGGGGCCCACGCGACGCGCAACCCTCCGGCGCGGCGGCGCGTTCTTCCGGTGAATGCCAACGCAAGAGGAGCCCATCATGCAGCTGAAGCACAATACGGTCGTGCTGGTCGCCGACGGGCGCAAGATGCTGTTCCTGCGCAACGAAGGCGATGCGGTAGTCCCCAATCTGAAGGTCGAGGAAGCCGAGGAACTCGTAAATCCGGCCGATCGCGACCAGAAAACCGATGCGCCCGGCCGCGCCTCGTCCGGCATCGGCGGGCGGCAGGATACGATGGACGAGGTCGATTTCCATCAGCAGAAGGAAGATCGTTTCGCCGCCGGCGCCGCGGCGTTCCTCAAGGGACGCGCGCTGGCCAACGATTTCGAATCGCTGATCATCGTCGCCCCTCCCAAGACACTGGGCGAACTGCGCAAGCATTGTCATGTCGAGGTCACCGACCGGCTGGCGGGCGAGCTCGCCAAGGATCTCACCGGTCACTCCATCCCGGAGATCGAAGCGGCGCTCCAGGCGGCCGAATAGCAAACGGCCCCCGCATCGCTGCGGGGGGCCGCTGCCCATAAACCTGAAAACCGGATCAGGCGGTGGCTTCGGCCTTCTTGGCGAAACGCTTGCGCGCCACCAGCGCCGCCGCGGCCGCCCCGAACAGGAGCACCATCGGCGGCGCCGGGACCGGGGCGGGCGGGCCGCCGCTCGATCCGGTGCCGCCATTGCTGCCGCCATGGTGCCAGCCGCCCGACGAATAGCCGCCATTCGAGCTCCAGCCGCCATTGCTGCTCCAGCCGTGGCTCGACGAGCCGTAGGACGAGGAGCCATAGCCGTGGCTGGACGATCCACCGTGGCTCGAAGAGCCATTCGACGAGCTGCTCGAGCTCGACGAGGTGCTGGTGCTCGATCCGTTGGACGAGCTCGACGTCGAACCGCTCGAGCTGACGTTGCCGCTCGACGACGACGAGGTCGAGGAGGACGACGACACGTTGCCGCTCGACGAGGAGGACGAGGAGACGTCGCCGCTCGAGGAGGAGGAGGATGCGGACGACACGTTGCCGCTCGACGAGGAGGACGAGGAGACGTCGCCGCTCGAGGACGAGGACGATGAGGACGAGACGTTGCCGCTCGACGAGGACGAGATGTCGCCCGAGGAGGACGAGGAAACGTTGCCGCTGGAGCCGCCCGATGCCGAGCTGATGTTGCCGCTCGATCCGCCCGACGAGGACGTGCTGGAGACGGTCGCGCCGCCGGTGCTCGATGACGTGGAAGAACCACCACTCGACGTGGAGCTCGACGAGCCGCCGCTCGACGTCGAGGTCGAGCCGCCGCTGGTGCTGGAGGTCGATGAGATCACGATCCCGCCGCCCGAACCGCCGCCGCCGCCGAAGAAGCCGCCAGCGAAGAAGCCGCCGCCCATGCCGCCGAACCCGCCGCTGCCACCGACGACGGCCGCGCCGCCGCCACCGCCGCCCGCCACCAGCGGAACCTCGCCGCTCGATCCGGTCTGGGCGTAAGCCGGGGGCAGGGGAATCGGCGCGCCCTGGTTGGTGACCGTTACCACGGTCGGCTGGCACGCCGCACGCGTCTGCGTGACGATGCGCTTCACGCGGGTCTGCGCGACCTGCGTGCGCTGCACCGCGCGGCGAACCGCATGCTTGGCGTAATATTGGCGCGCTGCCGAGCCTTCCGCCACGTGAACGGCGCCACCGCCGATCAGGGCTCCCCCGCAAGCGCAGGCGCATAGTTTAGCCATGGCCATCCGCACAGACATCGCGACTCTCTCTTCTTGTTCGGTCCAAACCGGTTGGATCGAACCGGCTCCAACAGCAGCGTGCATGCCGCTATCGAACAAAGTGCAAAACAAAGCATTAAGCGCAATGCGGTTAACCAAGATTGTGGGGCCGGAACGCGACGATCTTTGCTTATCCGCGGCGTAGCGATGGTTAACGTGCCGTCGCGATACACTTTCGATCAATCGGGCCGTCCATGTCTTAACTGTCGTGGTTAACAAAGCGCCCCCGCCGCCTTGGCGAACGTCGGTAATTAAAACCGTGATTCTCCCGGCATATGCGTGAAGCCGTTAAGTGAAGAGTCGGCGCGTGTGTTCGCTTGTGGAGCCTCTGCGGCGCGGCTATAGGCCGCTGGGCATAAGGCGGTCGAAAAACGCCAAAGGCGTTGCGACCTGCGGGAGAGTGGGATGGCGACGGCGTTGAATCGATTGGACGAATCTGGGAACCTCCTGCCGGCGAACGATGCCGGCGACGGCTATCGGCCCCGCGCCGACGAGCCCTTCATGAACGATCGCCAGCAGGCGTATTTCCGCGACAAGCTGATCCAGTGGAAGGAAGCGATCCTGCGGGAATCGCAGGAGACGCTGTCGCAATTGCAGGTCGATTCTCTGCGTGAGGCCGATCTCACCGATCGCGCATCGAGCGAGACCGACTGGTCGATCGAACTGCGCACGCGCGACCGGCAGCGCAAGCTGATCTCCAAGATCGAAGCAGCGCTGCGCCGCATCGAGGAAGGCGAATACGGCTATTGCGAAGTGACCGGCGAGCCGATCAGCCTCGCGCGGCTGGAGGCGCGGCCGATCGCGACGATGACGGTCGAGGCGCAGGAGCGCCACGAGCGGCACGAAAAGGTTTCGCGCGAAGACTGAGATTTTAAGCGATTCGTCAGGATTTGCTGCTGTACTGCGCCGAACCGAGGCGTTTTCGAAGCAAGGGCAGATGGATCAGTTTTCGCACGATCCCTTTGATATGTCGCAGGACGAGGACATGGCGCGTCATCGCCATGACTCGCGCGACAGCTTGTTCCTGATGGCCGAAGCGCGAATTGCGGGCCATCCGGACGTCAATCAGATGCGCGTACGCAATCTGTCGGCTGGCGGCCTGATGGCGGAATTCCCCGGCGGGCTGGAACAAGGCACGGTTGTCGAAATCGACGTGCGCGGTATCGGCTGGTGCTCGGGCCGGATCGCCTGGTCGGCGGCGGGCCGTGTCGGTGTCGCCTTCGACAAGGCGATCGATCCGATGCTGGCGCGCAAGCCGGTCGGTGCGGGGACCAGGACGCCGCACTACGCCAAGCCGATCATCACCCGCCGCTGATCCCCGCGGGCGCGCAGAATGCGCGCCGACGGGGCAGGCGAAGGGTCTCAGATCAACGTCATCTCTTCCTTGACGCGCAACTTCTGCTTCTTGAGACCGGCAAGAACAATCGCATCGGGCATCGGCCTCTGCGACTCGGTGGCGATCTGACGATCGAGGACGGCATGCTTGGCTTCGAGAGCCGAGAGATGCGCGTTCTGCATGGAAGCAACCTCCTTCAGTTCGTTGGCGGGGAAGGAAGTAAACCACGCGAATCGGAAAAAGTCGCCATGCGTTTTCGGTTACCCGCGACGTAACGCGCTATTTTCTCCGTGGCCCGTTTTGCCGCTCCTTTGTCGCTCACCATTTGCTATGGCAGCATCTTGGGGGACAAGGCACGAATGGACGAACTGCAGATCGCCAAGCGACTGGAATCGCTCAAGAGCGAGCATCGCGACCTCGACGCGGCGATCGCCGCGCTGATGGAACGGGGGCCGGTCGACCAGCTGCAGATCGCCCGGTTGAAGAAACGCAAGCTGATGCTTCGCGACGAGATCGCGATGCTCGAGGACCAATTGATCCCCGACATCATTGCCTGACCCATGCCGCGCGGCGCACCGGATCGGGACGATTCGCGGTTAAGCGGCCGCATCGGATATTTTGCAGGCGGAACGAAGCGTGGCATGATTCCGGGATGATGGGGGCCATGGCAGAGGCGCGGATACACCGGCGCTTGATCGACACCTTGTACGTCGATGCGATGGTGCTCGCGGATGAGGCGCGCGGGTATTTCGACCAGAAAGGCCGTGACGAGCGCGCCATGCTCGATCCGCTGTCACGCGTGTCCTTCTCGTGCGAATCGCTCAAGGTGACGACGCGGCTGATGCACGTGATCGCCTGGCTGCTCACGCAGCGCGCGATCGATGCCGGCGAACTCGCCCCGCGCGACGCGCTGGATCCCTCGCGCCGGCTCGGGCCGGCGCCGATCTCGGATGATCGGGTGGTCGATGCGATGCCCGCCGAGGCACGCGCCTTGATCTCGGCCAGTGCGGAGCTCTATCGCCGCGTCGCGCAACTGGACGAAGGGCAAGGGGAAATTACGCCCGCGCCGAGCCCGGCCCGCGCGCTGTTCGACCGGCTCGAAGCCGCTTTCTAGAGCTTCAGCCGCTCGCGTGCGGCGCGATATTCGCGCTCCAGGCGATCGATGCGCGCCGCCACCGGCTCGACCTTGTCGATCACGCCGATCCCCTGGCCCGATCCCCAGATGTCCTTCCACGCCTTGGCCTTGCTGCCGTTGCCGCCGCCGAAGTTCATCGTGCTGAGGTCGCCCTCGGGCAGATTGTCCGGATCCATGCCGGCAGCCTCGATCGACTGGCGCAGGTAATTGCCGTGCACGCCGGTGAAGAGGTTGGAATAGACGATGTCCGACGCCTTGCCCGCGACGATGCCTTGCTTGTAGCCGTCGACCGCATTGGCCTCGTCGGTCGCGATGAAGGGCGAACCGATATAGGCGAAATCGGCGCCCATCGCCTGCGCGGCGAGGATCGCGTCGCCGGTGGCGATCGACCCGGATAGCGCCAACGGCCCTTCGAACCACTGGCGGATTTCCTGCACCAGCGCGAAAGGCGAGAGTCGCCCGGCATGGCCGCCGGCACCCGCCGCGACCGCGATCAGCCCGTCCGCGCCCTTCTCGATCGCCTTCCGCGCGAAGCGGTCGTCGATGATGTCGTGAAGCGTGATGCCGCCCCAGCCGTGCACCGCCTGGTTGAGATCCTCGCGCGCGCCCAGGGACGTGATCACGATCGGCACCTGCCATTTCGCGCAGGTGGCGAGATCGGCCTCGAGCCGGTCGTTCGAGCGGTGCACGATCTGGTTTACCGCGAACGGTGCGGCGGGGTGATCCGGATGGTCGCGATTGTGCGCCGCCAGCTCCTCGGTGATGCGGTGCAGCCACTCGTCGAGCAGCGATTGCGGGCGCGCGTTGAGCGCGGGGAAGGCGCCGACGATCCCCGCCTTGCATTGCGCGATGACCAGTTCGGAACCGGAGATGATGAACAGCGGGGACCCGATCACGGGCAGGCGCAGGCGATCGAAGATGCTCGGCAGGCTCATGCGGGTTTCATAGCGCAACCGAAATGGCTGTCCAGCGTGCCGATGAAGCGGTTGCATCGGAGCGCGTGCTGCAGACGGCAGCGTGGCTGCAACGAACGGCACCACGCCGCTTGTGCTGGTATAGCATCGCTTTAAGACACCGCGATCGATCTTTCGGGGGAGCCTGCGCTCATGAAGTCTTTTGCCGCCGCCGCCGCGATGCTCGCGGCCACCATCTCGACACCTGCGCTCGCCGTCGGACAGCTGCCCGGTGGTGTTCACCCGACGGCCTATGACATCACGGTCAGGCCCGATGCGAAAGCGATGACTTTCAGCGGCAGCGAGACGGTCGCAATCGTGGTCGATCAGGCGACGAACAAGATCACGCTCAACGCCGCCAACCTGCAGCTCGGCAAGGTGACGTTCGACGGCAAGGACGCGCCCTTCACGCTCGACCCCGACAAGCAGCAGCTGACCGTCACGCTCGCCGCACCGGCGGCTGTAGGTGCGCACACCATGACGTTCGCCTGGACGGGCAAGATCAACACATCCGCCTCGGGCTTCTTCGCGATCGACTATACCAATCCCGACGGCTCGCCCGACCGCATGCTGGCGACGCAGTTCGAGGCGCCCGATGCGCGCCGCTTCGCACCGATGTGGGACGAGCCGAGCTACAAGGCACAGTTCACGTTGAGCGCGGTTGCGCCGAGCGACCAGCTCGCTTTCTCGAACATGCCGGCGGTGAGCGTCACCAAGCAGGGCGACGGGACGTCGCTCTATCATTTCCAGCAGACGCCGGTGATGTCGAGCTACCTGCTGTTCCTCGGCATCGGCCATATGGAACGCAAGACGGTGATGGCCGGCAAGACCGAGATCGGCATCATCACCCGCCGCGGCGTGGTCGATCAGGGCGATTACGCGCTGAGCCAGGCCCAGCGCCTGCTGACCTATTACAACACCTATTTCGGCCAGTCTTATCCGCTGCCCAAGCTCGACATGATCGCCGGGCCGGGCTCGAGCCAGTTCTTCGGCGCGATGGAGAATTGGGGCGCGATCTTCTATTTCGAGCCCGAGGTGCTGTTCGATCCCAAGCACGCGACGCAGAGCGGCCGCGAGCGGATCTTCACGGTGGTCGCGCATGAAATGGCGCATCAGTGGTTCGGCGATCTCGTGACCATGAACTGGTGGGACGATCTCTGGCTCAACGAGGGCTTCGCCTCGTGGATGGAGAACAAGACCAGCATCGATCTCAACCCGACCTGGAATGCGCGGGCGAGCGCGGTGGCGTTCGATCGCGAAGGCGCGCTCGGTTTTGACGCCACATCGGCGACGCATCCAATCATCCGCCATCTCGAGACGGTCGACCAGATCGGCGAGGCGTTTGACGGCATCACCTATTCGAAGGGTGAAGCGGTCATCAACATGATCGAGGCGACGCTCGGGCCCGACGTGTTCCGCGACGGCATCCGCCGCTACATGGCGAAGTACAAGTATCACAATACCGAGACGGATCAGCTCTGGGCCGAGCTCGCCGCGGCGGCAAGCAAGCCGGTGGCCGACGTGGCGCACGACTTCACGTTGCAAGGCGGCGTACCGCTGATCACGCTGACGAACGCGACGTGCAGCGGCGGCGAGACGATCGCGACGGTTCAGCAGGGGCGTTTCGGCATCGATGCGGCCTCGAAAGCGCCACAGACGTGGCGCGTGCCGTTGAGCGTCGGCGTGGTCGGTGGCGGGCAGGCGCAGGCGATCGTGCAGGGTCCGGCTGCTGCCACGCTCAAGGTGAAGGGTTGCGGTACACTGGTGCTCAACACCGGCAAGGATGGCTATATGCGCGCCAAATACGATGCGGCGAGCCATGCCGCATTGGTGCGCGATTTCACCAAGCTCGATTTGACCGATCAGCTCGGCACCCTGGGTGACGATTATGCGCTTGCTCTGAGCGGCGATCAGCCGTTCGGCACCTACCTCACGACGCAGGATGCGGTGCCGGCGGATGCCAGCCCGCTCGATTGGGCGGTGGTCGCCAGCCATCTCGGCTCGCTTGCCGGCCTGTATCGCGGCACGCCACTCGAGGCGCCGCTGCGCGCGCGCACCGCGCATATCCTCGCGCCGGTGATGCAGCGCGTCGGTTTCGAGGCGAAGGAGGGCGAGTCGCCGCTGGTGACCAATCTGCGCGAGACGCTGATCGGTAGCCTCGGCTATGCCGGCGACCCCGCCGTCGCGGCCAAGGCGCGCGCCTATGTCGCGGCTTTGGCCAAGGATCGCGACGCGATCCCGCCGGCGATCCGCAACCCGATCCTGGGCGTCTATGCGGCCAATGCGACGCCGCAGGAATGGGACGCCTTGCTCGCGATCACCAAGGCCGAACAGAATCCGGTGGTAAAGAACAGCTATGTTCGCCTGCTCGGCGCGGCGCGCGATCCGGCGCTGGCGCAGCGTGCGCTCGATCTGCTCAAGACGGGCGATTTCACCGCGCCGCAAAAGGCGAGCCTGATCCAGTCGGTCGCCGGCGGACATTCCGACATGGCGTTCGACTTCGCGGTGGCGAACAAAGACTTGATCAACGGCCTGCTCGAAACCAGCACCGCGGCAGGCTTCATCGTCGGGCTCGGCCGCGGCTCGAACGATCCGGCGATGCCGGACAAGATCAAGGCTTATGCCGATGCCAACCTGCCGGCAGCGGCACGCGGTGGTGCCACGCGCACGATCAAATTGATTGCCGCGCGCAAGGAACAGTCGGATAGCTTGCGTGACGACGTCGCCAAATGGGTCGGCGGCGGCAGCTAGCCGACACGCTTGAGGCCCGCGGCGCACCCGCGGGCCTTCTCGACATAATGCGCGGCGGAGAGCTTGAGCATCGCCGCCTCGTTGTCGCGCAGCTCGCGCACTACGCGCGCGGGGCTGCCGACGATCAGGCTGTTGGGCGGGAAGGTCTTGCCCTCGGTCACCAGCGCGCCCGCGCCGACGATCGAGCCCGCGCCGATCACGGCGCGATTGAGTACCACCGCGCCCATGCCGATCAGCACGCGGTCCTCGATCGTGCAGCCGTGCAGGATCGCGTGATGGCCGATCGTGCAATCCTCTCCGACGGTGAGCGGTGTGCCGGCATCGGAATGGCCCATCGCGCCTTCCTGCACGTTGCTGCGCGCGCCGATCGCGATCATGGTGTTGTCGCCGCGGATCACCGCGCCGAACCAGATGCTCGCATCTTCCCCGAGCCGGACATCGCCGACCAGATCCGCGCTCGGCGCGATCCAGGCTCCGGCGCCGATTACGGGAGCTTTTCCGTCGATCTCGTAAAGCGGCATGTGCGGGTCTCCATCGGTCCGGTTGTACCGACGCGTAGGCTGAATGCACCGCCTTCGAAACCGGAAACCGGAAACCGGCTTTGCGGCCGACGATTTACTTCGAGGCCGGATCGGACTCCGTTCCGGTGCTCCTGCGCGGATCGCGGACCAGCCTGATTTCCGTATCCGAACGATCGACCGGCCTGGCGATCTCGTTCATCTCCATCGCCGTCACGAAGCTGTCGACATCGCCCGCCGCGAACACGCCGACGATGTCGGTATCGGGTATCGGCCCGTCGGCGAAGACGATCTTGCGCTTGGAATAGCGATTGACCTCGGCGATAGCGCTGGCGAGCGGCTCGCGCACGAAGGTCAAGCGTCCGGTCAGCCAGCTGGTGTCGTTCGCGGTATCGACCTGGGTGAGGTTCCAGCTGCGATCCGCCGGCCGCGCGACCAACTGTCCGCCGGCGACCATGTCGGCGCGGCGTTCGGGCCGCAGCCAGCCGGTCGGCTGCTCGACGCGAACCTTGCCCTCGACCAGAGTGACGGTGAGCCTGGCATCGTCATCCAGCCGCACGTCGAACTTCGTGCCGACGGCGCGGATCGACTTGCCCGCCGCTTCGACGAAGAACGGATGCACGGGATCCTTGGCCACCTGGAAGAAGGCGTGGCCACGGACCAATTGCAGCCGTCGCTCCGCCGCCATCTCGACCACGCGCAACTCGCTCTCGGCATCGAGCGTCACCACGGACCCATCGACCAGGGTCGCGACCGCGCGCTGGCCGGTGCCGGTCTGGAACACCTCGCCTTTGGCGGCCGGGCGCAACCAGTCGAGCAAGCCGTATTGCTGCAACGTGGCGATCGAGGTGACGGACAGCAGCAGAGCCGCCGCGATCGCCAGGATTGTCTTCCTCCGGGCGGGACGGTCGAACCGGCGCAGGTCGTGCTCACGCATGTCGAGGATTGCCGGATCGTCGGCGACCTGGCCCAGGATCTCCCACTGGCGCTGCAGCCGGTCGAACGCCTGCTGCGCGCCGGGCACCGACATTTTCCAAGCCGAGAAGGCCTTGATTTCCGCGGCCGACATGCCGCCCGCTCGACGCGCGCTGAACCAGCGCGCGGCCTCATCGCGCACGGCGCGCTCCGCAGGATCGGGGGCGGCGCTCATGACAGGTCTTCCATGATGTCGGACAGGCGCACCAGCCCACGGTGGATCAGCTCTTTCACCGAATTCTTCGTAATGCCCATGCGAATGGCGATCGCCTGATAGGTCAGGTTCTCGAACCGGTGCATCAGGAACGCGGCGCGCACGCGCGGCGGCAACTCGGCGATCGCCTGCACGATACGGGCATATTCCTCGCGCCCGATCGCGATCCGCTCGGGTGAGAGATCGTCGCCGAGGTCTATGGCGCCGTCTAGCGACGTGTGCAGATGCCGCTCCCGGGTACCGTCGGCGCGATGGCGGCTGATCAGCACGTTCTGCGCGACGCGGAACAGATAGCGCTCGGCATTCTCGATCGGCTGGCTCGATTGCGCGGTCTGCATCCGGACGAAGACGTCCTGCACCAGATCATCGACGTCCGCGGGATCGACCCGCCTGGCGAAGAAACGGCGCAGGCCGGGGCCATATCGCGCGATCCATCCCGCCAGATCGGAGACGTGCGGAGGCGCATCGCTCATTGGCGACACCCGATAGGCACTGTCCCGTCCGTCTCCGACCATATCGTACACGCATGTCCCGCCGTCATGGCGGGCTTCTGTTTATAGACGCACGATGCGCGCAATCGGGGGGATCGGCAATTGAGCGGTCTCTCGGCTGGAAGCGCCGCTGCGCCTGAGAATCCGGATATTTTTGCCGGCCGATCCCCCCGTTTGCGCGACACCGGCGTCAATATCCGCAACAGGCGGATTCGGATCGAACCGGGTGCGCGGAAACAGGGGAGGGATAAAGATGGCCTCAGGGTCGCGACGCATTCGTCAACATCTGCTGCGCGGGATCGCGTGCGCCGGTCTGGCCATGGCTACCTGCGCGACGCCGGCTTTTGCCGCGACGGCCTATCACATCCGGCCGCAATCGCTCGATCTCGCGCTGCGGGACTTCGGGTTGCAGAGCGGGCTGACGATCCTGGCGGACGCGGCCTTGACCAACGGCAAGACCAGCCAGGGGATCGACGGCCCGGTCACCCCGGAAGCTGCGCTCGATGCGATCCTGCGCGGATCGGGATTGACCTATCGCCGGCAGGGCAACGTCTTCGTGATCCGCGCCGCCCTGACCGGGAGCGCGGAGGGAAACGGACAAGCGGCCGCGCCGCCCGCCGCCCCGACTGAACAGGCACCGGCCCCTGACATCATCGTCACCGCGCAGAAGCGCGCGGAGTCGATCCAGTCGGTGCCGATCGCGGTTAGCGCGTTCAGCGCAAAATCGCTCGACGACCAGAAGATCGAGGGCGGCTCCGAACTGATGCGCGCGGTGCCGAACGTCACCTTCTCCAAGTCAAACTTCGCCAGCTACAATTTCTCGATCCGCGGCGTTGGCACCAAGGCGCTGTCGGTGACGTCCGATCCCGGCGTGGCGATCAGTTTCAACAACACGCCGCTGCTCAGGAACCGCCTGTTCGAGCAGGAATATTTCGACGTGCAGCGGGTCGAGGTGCTGCGTGGGCCTCAAGGCACGCTCTATGGCCGCAACGCGACGGCGGGCGTGGTCAACATGATCCCCAACTTCGCCAGCCCCGACAAGTTCGCCAGCGACCTCAAGCTTGAAGGCGGCAATTATGGGTCGATGCGCGCGAGCGGAATGCTCAACATCCCGCTGACCGATACGTTGGCGATCCGTGGCGCGGGCGCGTGGACCAGCCGCGATGGCTATGACTACAACACCGTCACCAATCGTGACATCAATGGCCGCAACCTGTGGGGCACGCGCCTTACCGCGAGCTGGGAACCGTCGAGCCGGTTCAAGGTCACGGCGGCGTGGGAGCATTTCTATGAAAATGACGACCGCGCTCGCACCGGCAAGCAGCTCTGTCACAATGATCCGGGCCCGAGCTCGATCCTTGGCACAGATCTCAGCAATATGCCCATGACGCGAGGTGAGTTGAGTCAAGGGTGTTCGGACGGCTCCCTCTACACGGATAGCGCCTACGGCGTCCCCAACGGCCTGTCGCTCCCCTACGTTCAGGCGGCGGAAGGTGTCGTGTCGCTCGGATATCTCATAGTTAACAACCGTCCGGTGCAACCAGCCGTTAGATTGATAACGAGCGGCGTCGATCCTTATGCCGGTGTCATGCAATCGCGCAATCTTCGTGAAGTTGCCACCAGCTATGACCCGACATTTCGAGCCAAGAATGACATATTCCAGCTCAATGTAGAGTTTGCTGTCACGCCGGAAATAAAATTCCATTCCCAGAGTGCATACAGCAAGGATTTTTATTACTCTACGCAGGATTACAACAGATTTGTCAGCAATGCGGTTTTTAATGATTCTTCTGTTCTATTCCAGACCAACCGGAAACCGAACCTTACCCCGGGGATTTCGCCGGGAGGCATATTAACCGACCCACAACTTGGCGCATCCAACCGGATTCTCGGCGTCGATATGGTGAGGTCACGCAGCGAGCAATGGTATCAGGAATTTCGATTGCAGTCATCATTCGATGGGCCGCTCAATTTCAGCGTTGGAGAGAACTATCTGTACTTCAAGATAGATGAAGATTATTATGTCTTTAACAACGTATTTACCGCTATAGCTCGCACAACGATGGGCACCGGAAACCTGGGGGGCGTTGTAACAGATTGCGCCGACAAACCATATTGCGCGTACGTCGATCCCAATCCGCTCTCGTCTATCAATGGGCAGGGACATAATTATTTCCGCAGCCGCAACCTGGCGGAGACGGAATCCTACGCAGCATTCGGGGAAGTTTACTGGAAGCCGACCGGCAATCTGAAATTCACGGCCGGTCTGCGCTATACGGACGACAAGAAGACTGCGACCCCGGTGCCGTCACAATTGCTGCTGGCGGAGAGCTGGTACGGTGGGGGACTGGTCGGTATGGGATATCCTGAATCGCCCGATATCGTCCAGAAATGGCGCCGGGTAACGGGGCGGTTCGTCGTCGATTGGAACCCGCACCTCAGCTTCACCGACGACACGCTTTTTTATGCGTCTTACGCGCGAGGCTATAAGGGAGGCGGCGCGAATCCTCCCAGCATTGGCGCCGATCCCAAGCAACTCCAATTCATTCCGCTGCCGGCAACGTTCCGTCCCGAGAGCGTGAACGCTTTCGAGATCGGCATGAAAAACACGCTTGCGGGCGGGAGGCTTACGCTCAACGCCGACGCCTTCTTCTACAACTACAAGGATTACCAAGTCTCGCAGATCGTTGATCGCAGCGCGCTCAATGAAAATTACGACGCCAATATGTGGGGCGCTGAACTCGAAGTCGCGTGGCGTCCCACGCCGCGCCTGAGGTTCAACGGCAATGTCGGCTATCTCGGCACGCGCATCGCCAATGGCATGAAGTCGATCGACGTCATGAACCGCACCCAGGGCAATCCAGACTGGACTGTGGTCAAGCCATGGATCCAATTGGCGTCCAACTGCATCGCACCGACATCGCTCGTCCAGAAGATCATCACCAACCCGATCTACAAGGAGGCAAATGGGGACTCTCTGAATTACCTCGCAGGGCTTTGCGGTAGTTCGAATTTTAACGCCCTTCCTCAGATGGGGATCACCTACAACCCCGCGACAGACGCGCCAAACCAGGGGCGCGGCTTCTACGCGGACCTCGGTGGTAAGGAACTGCCCAACGCGCCGCATTGGACGATGAATCTCGGCGCGCAATATACATTACCGATCGGCGATTGGGGCCTGACGTTGCGCAGCGACTATTACCGGCAGGGCGCGAGCTGGGCGCGGGTCTATAACGATCCGATCGATCGCCTGAAATCCTGGGACAATGCCAATTTGTCGCTCACGCTGGAGCGGCCTGCGGATGGGCTGGCGTTCCAGTTCTATGTCAAGAACGTGTTCGACAAGGTGCCGATCACCGACGCCTTCCTCAACAGCGACGACAGCGGCCTGACCGCCAACGTATTCACGCTCGACCCGCGCATCATCGGGTTTAGCATCGCCAAGCGCTTCTGATCGGCCCCCTCCGGTCCGATACTGAGCCGCACGGCGTTCGCGCCATGCGGCTCTTTCTTTGCTCGACGCCGCTTTTCGATCACCGCAAGCAGCAGCTTACAACTGTGCGAGAGGCAGTCGCATCTGCGGCGTCTCGCGTAGGTGTCCGGTCGTTGCCCCACTGGCGAGACCTGGCCGGTAATATGCGGGTATTGGTGGACGCACTAGGGCTCGAACCTAGGACCCGCTGATTAAGAGTATTATAGCTTTAAACCAATCACTTAGCTGCATTTTTTGCATTGTTTTCGACCCTTTTTAACGTTATTCTCCAATGCGCAACGCCACACTTTTGGTCACAGCAATTCCTGCTTTTTGGGATGCACTTTGGGATCTTGAGCGGGCGCATTGGAGACTTCGCCGTGCAGACGATTCATACCCGCGAGGAGATGTATGACCTCGTCTGGTCTATCCCGATGCGGGTACTGGCGAAGAGGTTCGGGATCTCGGATGTGGCCTTGCGCAAGCGCTGCCTCACAGCGGCGGTCCCGACGCCACCGGCCGGCTACTGGACGCAGCTTCGCGCGGGGCAGGGGCCCGAGCGGCCGCCGTTGCCGCCGCGACCGCTCGGGATGAGCTGCATCGTCGGACCCGCCGCGCACCGCGACGTGGCCGCGACCGGCCTCGAAGCCGATGTCGGGAAACGGATGGCTCCCGGCTCCGGCTGGTCGGCGGAGCGGCTGCGCAGGCAGCTGCGCAAGCAGCTCGCCGGATACCTGGCCGATGCCGGCGGCCGGACGCATCCTCTTATCAAGGCTCGCCGCGAGCATGACGAGGCCCTGCGTGCGAAAGCCGAAGAGCGCGGATACGAGCTTCCCTTCGACGGACCGATCTTCGAGAGCCCGTTCGAGCGGGCGGCGCCTGCGCCTGCTGAACAGCCTGTTCCTAATCTGCGAGGCCGCGGGCGCAAGGCCCGCGCTCAAGGGCAGGCGAGCCAACGAGATCTCGGTGACGGTCAACCACATCACCCTGGACCTGCTGCTCGCCGACGACTGGGAAATCAAGCACGGCCACAATGCCTATCCGCTCGACCTGCCGGGCGGCGGCGCGCCGTTGACCCTGGCGATCCTCGACGGTGGTTGCGTGAAGCGCTGGCATCGCTCCTGGCGGGACGTAAACGGCAAGAAGCTCGAGACCTGGCTTCCCATCATCGCGGCGGAGCTCTTCGTCCACGCGGACGAGCGCTACCGGGAGAAGCTGGGCAAGGACGATCTGCATCGGGAGGACAGGCGGCTGGCGCATGCGCGCGAGGCAGCGCTTCGCGCGCAGGAGGCTGAACGGCAACGCCGCGCGCAGGCCGAGGCGGCGGAGCGGGAGCGGGTCGCGCGGCTCCTCACCGAAGCCCGCGCACACCATGATGCTCAACTGGTCAGGGCCTATGTCGACCATCTTCGCGCGAATTCACCGGGCCAGGACCGGGCGGCGTTCGAGCAGTGGGCGGATTGGGCAGTCTCGGTCGCGGATGGTCGGCTCGAGAATGTCTGAGGCTGTGCCGCTGACGATCAGATAACCATTGACTGGCGAGGGCCGGAACTCAAAGGGCCGCCTGATATTGCGGAAGCGCCTGATGAGCGCACCGCGTGCTGGCCCCGCGATCTGCGAAGATCGGCCAGGGGATCGGCCAAATTTGGTTTCTGTTTTGACCAAATATACGGTATTCGGTGATTATTGCGTCATAGATGATCGGCCAAGAACATGCCTTCAGAGGCGCCTGACAGCATAGAGCCGGCGCGGATCGATGCGCCCGACGGCGAGCTTCCCGACCTTATTGCCGAGGTGGCCGCAAAGGGCGAGGCGCTGGGGCAAAAGTTGCATCCGCGGACGGCGGAAAATCTCGCCGGCTTCGTGCGCATCATGAACACCTACTACAGCAACCTCATCGAGGGCCATAACACGCGGCCGCGCGACATAGAGCGCGCGCTGGCACGGATCGATGCGGAAGATGAGAAACGCGACCTCCTCATCGAGGCCGTTGCCCATGTCCGCCTTCAGGCGAAGATCGATGGCCTCGCATCCGAAGGACGCCTGTCGGATCCGGCGTCTCCCGATTTTCTGCGGCACCTCCACCATGATTTCTATGAGGGCGCGACGAAGAAGATGCTGACCGTCAAGGGCAGGGACAAATCCATTGAAATGGTCCCCGGAGAGTGGCGTAGGGGCCAGGAGCAGGACGTCGAGATCGGCCGTCATCTCCCTCCGCCGAGCGACCGCGTTCCCGAGTTCATGGATTACTTCTACAAACGATTTGCTTTTGAGCCCACGGACAATCTGTTGCTGGCGGTCGGCCCCGGCAAGGGAAAGCGCATCCTCGCGATGGCGACCGCACATCACCGATTCAACTACATTCATCCGTTTCCTGACGGCAATGGACGGGTCAGTCGCCTGATGAGCCACGCGATGGCGCATAAGGCCGGGATTGGAGCACATGGGCTCTGGTCGATATCGCGCGGGCTCGCCCGCGGATTGTCGGACGGTCCCGAAGGCCGGTGGGAATACAAGCAGCACATGGCCTGGGCCGATGAGCAGCGGCAGGGCGACCGCGATGGCAGGGGCAATCTGTCGCTCAAGGGGCTCAGCGTGTTCGCGACATGGTTCCTCAAGGTCACTCTCGACCAGCTCGAGTTCATGACGCAGTTGTTCGACATCGATACGCTCGCCAAGCGTATCGAGCGCCTGGTCGCGCGGAACGAAAATTTCGCTCCGGAAGCTGTTCATCTGCTTCTTGAAGCGCTGCGGCGCGGCGAGTTCGAGCGTGGCGAAGCGGCGCGTCTCACCGGCATGCCGGAGCGAAGTGCGCGCAGGGTGCTCAAGGAATTGACCGAAGCAGGCTTGCTCGCGTCCTCGACCGAGAAGGGGCCCGTCTCGTTGCGCTTTCCAAGTGACACCTTGGAGACGTTGTTCCCGAAGCTATATCCCGACGCGATGGTGTAGCGGATGGAAGCGGGATTGCGGGATCGGCCAGAAAATCGGCCAAATCATCCGGTGGTGAAGCGTAAGGCGCTCTATTCGTTTCTGTTTCTTTGAGTCTGGAAGCGGCCATCCAAAGCGACCGATGGGCGCTGCCGGAAAAGGCTGGGCGAGGATAATTGCCGCCGGTCAACCACGTCACGCTGGACCTGCTGCTGGCCGACGACTGGGAATCAAGCACGGCCACAATGCCTATCCGCTCGAGCTGCCTTCGGGGTGTTGAAGCAGGAAGAGCCGCCAATCTTAATCGAGGAAACGAACGAAATAATCGCGCGCGGCTGGGCCGGAGAGCTGTGAAGATTGAATGGCCGGGTGTGAATGCTTGTCACATCATGCGCTAATTATGGGAATCTCGTCGATTGAAATTCCCACGAGCATTTCGAACGCGGATTTGGCCAGCATGACCATATCGTCGTGCGACAGCTGGGTGCTCAGCCATCGGTAATCGTGGCGAACGGGACCGCCATTGAGAATCCATTGCCGCGTCAGATCGTAAACCATGATGCTGTCATAAAAGCTGTTGAGCATTTCGCTAATGTCCGCCTCGTCCTTGCCGGGCCACAAGCGTGGAACGATGCTGTCATCGTCCGCCTTGTCGGTGAACAGCGAGTGGTGCGCATTGAAAAGGGCGACCTTGTCCTCGTCCACGCGCGATCCGGCCATCCAGGCGCCCGTCCAGCAAAAGAATTCAGGCGATATCAATTTGTCCTGGTTGAATGCCACGAAATGGGAGAGCAATATGCGGACGGCCAGATTGCCGCCATCAAACCGAAAGGTCTCCCGCTCGGCCATGATCTGGCTGACGCCCTGCACGGTCGATGCCCACGCCGCGATCGCCTCCAGGCCCGATAGGACCGGCGCATAGCCGCAGGCCTTGGCAAGCGTGTCTCCGGCCAGGACATACTCCTCGCGGGAATAGTCTCGGATCATGGTGCGAAGGTCCGGGCTGTTCCGCGCCGCTTCGCAGAGGCGAATGAAACGGATTCCGGGGTCAACGTCGACAATGAAGCTGTCAAAGTTCTCGATCTCGAGGGGGAAGCCCGCTGTCGGATTGATTGCGAGGTCGCAGATCAACAGGAAGAGTGCCACTGCCGGGTCGTCCATCCTCGCAGGTGGCGGCCATCCCGTCGCCTCGAGGAAGGCATCGAACGCCTCTCCATAGATCTCGTCGAGATATCCTCGCTCACGCAAGGCCGCGATCGAACTCTCACCCCCGGCAAACACAAGATATTGGAGTTGGAGAAAGCGCGCCTGCCCTTCAAAAAGGGCATGAAGGCCGATTGGCGCCATGAAAATCGGGCCGCCATGATAGAAGCCGGGCCGCCGCGTTTTTCGCAATTCGCCAAAGCCCGCATCCCAATGCGGCCCACCGGGCAGATGGGCGAAAGTCGGATCGACCGTGGCAGCAAGGATGCTTGCGGCCTGGCTATAAGCCATTTGCCAGCAATGCCCCTGGCTTTCGAAATAGACATCGCGCGCCAATTCGGGAGCGAGCCCAGGGCGACTGGCGAGGACCTTATAGAATTCCAGGTCGAGCGTATTGTTCACCGTGCGGTTGGCTGCACCGAGGGCAGGATCGCGATCAGGCCCGTTCTTTTTGCTTTGCGCTTCCGCCCACTGTCTGATGGATTTTCCGACGCCTGCGCGCTTTGCCAGCATGCGGAGATCTTTGACATTCATGTGGCACTGGGCAGGCAGCGCGAGACTATAGATGAAACCAGCGGTTGAACCGATGTGCTGCCACCAGTGTATCGTTTCATGCAAAAAGGTGGAGTGAGCCTGGATGGCCTCCGGATCGAAATGATCAGCCTCGTAAAGGCCCGCTGAATGCCCCTCCAGAAGGGCATGCACCCTGGGGCTAAGTCGCAACACGAATTGTTCCGTGTGATAGAGGCCCAAGGCGTTCAGGCAGGCGGACCATTCGCTGATTGCTTCATCTGGTCTTTGGGCAGATTCCAGCAGTTCAGGGTCGAGTGTGAAGCCCTTACGCTCCATCCCTGTCGATCTCTCTTATGACTTCTTCAGCAGTACGAATGGCTGTCTCCCTTAGGAACTGCGTGCGGGATTGACCGAGCAGGCTCGCCGCTTGGTCGATCAGAGCCAACTCATCCTTGGTGAAGCGCAGGGTTATCCGAGCGCTCAGAGTTCCAGTTCCTCGTGCCACGCCCATTCCTTCGAGGATGCCGCCGTCCATTGAGGTTACGAAGGAAGGTCGCGGCCATTCATCGTCACGATTGGCCTAGCAGTTCCGCAGGCGGCGCTGCAATTACCTCTGCTGTGCATTGCGTAAAAGTCGATAGGCCACCATGCCGCCGGAGGCGGAGCTGGTGTTGCAGTTGCTGCCGAGCAATGAGCCTTTGGGCGGCTTCGGTCGCCCGATAATCGGCTCGAGAATGTCTGGGGTCGACCGTCTGCAATCAATTGGGTGAGACGGGCGCGGCCTTCCGCGTTTTCGAATCTTTCAAAACCTGCGACGCGATGGGCTTGGTGAGATCAATGCCCTTCTTAACGATCAGACGTCCCTTGAGCGCGCCGACGCCATGCACGGCAACGGTGCGTCCGGATTTCGGATCGCAGACAAGCTGCTGCGTTGGCGTGGGCGCTTTTGCCATATCCCACCCATATCGCGACGGGGGCTTTGCTTCCAGTTTTCCGTTGGTGTCACTCGACTTGGAAATGCTTGAGATTGCACTCATGGCACCTTCTTCGCCTGCGCGTCTTGAGTGTAAGGGGGAAACGCCTTACATAGGGCGGCGAAGGAGATGAGGCATGGGTGCCCGCAATACGCCAATATGGGATACGACCCTTACCGTCACGGCGAAGGGGCAGATCACGCTGCGCAAGGATGTGCTGCAGCATCTTGGCGCGCATCCGGGATCGAAGCTGGACATCAGCATGCTTCCTGACGGCGCCATCAAATTGACCCCGAGTTCCGCAAAGGGAAAAATCGCGGACTTCTGCGGTTCTCTGAAGCGGGAAGGGCAGCGGCGGCCAATCTCCATCGAGGAGATGAATGACATCATTGAACGGGGCTGGGCGGGCCAGCTGTGAAGATCACGGCTGACACGAACATCCTTGTCCGGGCGGCAACCCAGGATGATCCTAGCCAAGGGCCAGCAGCGCGGAAATTGATCACCGAGGCGGAACTCGTGGCAGTGACGCTCACGGCCCTTTGCGAATTCTGTTGGGTGCTCCGCGTCGGCTACAAGCTTCCTGATGCGGAGATCGCGGCCGCCATTCGCCTCTTGCTCGGCGCTGATAATGTGGCGCTCGACACAACTGCTGTGGAAGAAGGGCTGAAACTGCTCGATGCAGGCGGCGACTTTGCCGATGCTATCATAGCCTATACGGGCAAGTGGTTGGGCGGCGAGACCTTCGCATCGTTCGATCGCAAGGCTGCAAAATTGCTCGGTGCTCAAAGCGCGAAAGTGCTGATTCCCCAGTAGCGGATTTTGCCCGATCGGCCGCGATTGCAGCTTCGGCAAGGGCGCTTGGTCTCAACGATTAACGCGGGCTCCTTTCTCGAGAGTCCGGGCTGAAAGATTCGATGAACGAAGGCCTTCAAATAGAGAGTCTTTGGGAGGAGCTTGGACACGGCTCTCCCGAAACGCGTGCGACCTACGCTGCGCTCCGAATCCGAGTGGGCGATCGGTGGGTGACCGAAACCGACGATCGTCTATTGGGCCGCACGCGGCGCTATGCGCCTTTACCAGCCTATCATTTCGCCGAGTGGCTCATTTGGAACTGGTGGCGGTTGCGGTGGGAGCCATTTCGTTCAACGCAAAGCTGGCAGCTTGCGCATAATATGGCGGCGATTGGGGGTGGATGGATTTGGCCGAATCTCACCATCATAACCGATGGTACGGTCGCGCGGCTGATCGGCGAACTGGATACCGTTGTCGGTCAAAATGGTGTGGATGCGATAGGGCACGGCTTTCAGCAGGCGTTCGAGAAATTCCCAGGCTGTTGTCCGGTCGGCCTTCTCGACAAGCTGCGTGACGGCGAACTTGCTGGTGCGGTCGATGGCGACGAACAGGTAAAGCTTGCCTTCGGCAGTTTGTACCTCGGCGATATCCATGTGGAAGAAGCCGATGGGATAGCGCTTGAAGCGCTGACGCTTCGGCTTGTCGCCTTCGATGTCGGGCAGGCGAGAGATGCCGTCGCTGCAGGCACCGATGCAGCGCTGAGCGGGTCGGATGCGGAATCGGCGGCTGCAGGGGGTAAAGACAGTCGTCCAGCGGCAGCAGCGTGTGGCGCCGGAACGCGACAACCATCGCCTCCTCCGCTTCGGTCATTCAGCACGTTCACGGACTATCCCGAAAGCGGCCATCGCAGCAAACACCGCGGCCTCGCCGATAAGCGGCGCGCTCGACCGATCATCGAGCGCGCCGCCGGAATCGCCCGCTTGCTGCCGCGGGGGGTGGCGGGCGATCCCTTAGTTGGCCGCATCCTTCACGTCGCCCTTGCCCATCGCCGAGACGAGCGCGCTGCCCGATCCGGAGAAGTTGGCGGCGGGAAGATCGGCGGTCTTGTTTCCGACCTTGACGAGCACGCTCTGGACCTTGCCTTGCGCGGTCGAGCGCACCGACTGGACAGTCCCGATCGCGCGGCCCTTGGCATCGGTCACGATCATGCCCGTATTGACGGGAAAGGCGCCCGAGCCGGCAGCGCCGCTGCCCGCCAGCGCCAGGTTGCCGGCGCCAGATGCGCTGCCGCTAACGCCCGAAAGCGCGCCGGACGCGGTGCCACTGGCCTTGCCACGCGCGTTGTTCGCGCGGCTGACGGCATCGGTCGTCGCATTGCGTGCGGCCATACCCGCATTGCCGACGGTCGAGCGCGTGCGATCGCCCACTTCGCCGGCCGTCGAGCGGGCGCGATCGGTGGCGATGCCCGCAGTGGAACGCGCCCGGTCGGCCGCGCCGCTTGCGCTCGAGCGAGTCCGCTCAGCGACTCCGCGCGCGGCTCCCGTGCCCTGACCCGCTGCGCCGCGCACGGCATCGGTGCCGACCAACTGGACATCGATACTGCCATTGGCATTGCCCGAAGCCGAGCCGTTGGCCGTCATCGCGCGTTTGCCGATCTGCGAATTGTTGTCCAGCGAGGAGTCGGTCGCGGTCGAATTCGATGCCTTGACGTGACCCTTGCGCGTATCGACGCTCTTGTCGGTACGGCTGGTAGTGCGCGAGGACATAATGCTGTCGCTCGACTTCGGACCGTGATCGATCATACCGCCGAGCGAACCGTTGGCACCACCGCCGAGACCACCCAGCGAGCCGCCGAGGCCGCCACCGGCCCGACCGCCGAGCAACTGGGCCGAAGCTGGAGCGGCGGCCAGCGTCAGTGCCAGAGCAGCGCCCGCGAAAAGAAAGTTCTTCATCGTCGTTCTCCTTTGCTTCTGCCCGGAGAACGGTGGCGAGTTCGGGTTTAATCCCGCCCGGTCAAAATTATTTCGCCGGTGTTCGGCAATCGCCACAAACAAGACCGCGGCCATATTGCCTGCTGGCTCGCCGCGCGCGCGCATCGACTTGCATGAGGGCCGCGCGGATCGCGGCGGGCGATGGAGCCGGATAGACACTAGCGATCACGCCCGCCACCAGTGGAGCGGCGAAGGAGGTCCCGCGAACCTCAAACGTTCGTCCGCCAATTCCGGCGGCCAGCATGTCGGCACCCGGCGCCGCATAATCGAGATGGCTGGTACGTCCCGCCTCGATCAGCACGCGGTCCTTTCCGTCCACGCCCGTGACCGCGATCACGCCCGGATAGGATGCCGGGTAGGCAAGGGGCGAGGCGGGCCCGTTGTTGCCGACCGCGGCGACCACGATCAGCCCGCGCGCCTGCGCCGCCGCTACAACACGGCCAAGGATGGAATTCGCTGGCCCGACCAGGCTGATTGTCACGACCGGCACATGCTGTTGCACCATCCAGCCGAGCGCCTTCGCGATGGCGGTGGCGTTCCCGCCCGCGGGATCATCACCATAAACGTCGGCGGAGGCGATCCTTGCGCCGGGCAACGCGCCCTTTACCCAGCCGCTTCCTGCAATGAGCGAGGCGACGGCGGTGCCGTGGTCGTTGGCGCGCGGCGCGCCCATGGCGAAGCCGGCGCTCGATGCAGCGCCGGAAACAGCGCCGTCGATCACTCCCACCCAGTTGCCGTTACCTTCGACCGGCTTTGCCGGCGACCCGGAAAGCCTGCCGCTCGGCAAGTGGATCTGATCGGCGCTTACGTTGCCGCCCAGTTTCCGTATCTCCACAATCGCCGATTTGAGCGAGCGGCCCGCCGGTACGCGCAAACGGGCAAAGCCGATGCCCAGCACATCGTCTCGCTCAATCACTGAATAGCCGCGCGCCGTCGCCGCGGCGATCACTGCCTCCTCGGGGGAATCGACCACCACTTCTCCTGCGCGGGCGGGAAACCCGTCAGGGTCGAGTGCGATACGGTCGGGATTGTCTCGTACCAGCCGGGTAATCGTCGCGCGGCGCGTATCCTCCAGCGTCCGCGCCACGGCCGCCGGTCCGCGCGACAAATCGCCGGCCAGCGCGTCGGTGCGGGGCAGGCCGGGGATCCCGACGGGCAGCGACGGCACTGCGGGCAGAAGCTGCGCCCGCGACGCGGTAACGCCCGCGATGGCCAGCAATCCGGCAAATACCAACAGGCGGCGCACTTCGCTTCCTTCCCGATTGTCAGAATAAACTTTGTGTGGATTAAACGGCTAACGCCATCCGTTTCATCCAGCGAAGGGAATTGGCTTGGCCGTGTTCGAGGACGACATGCTCGCGCTGCTGCCGCGCCTGCGGCGGTTCGCGCGGTCGCTCGCCCGCGACGCAGCGGATGCAGATGACCTGTGCCAAGTGACGGTCGAAAAGGCGCTGCTGGCCCGCTCGTCCTGGCGGCCGGGAACGAGATTGAACAGTTGGATGTACCGGATCATGCGCAATGCCTGGATCGACACCACGCGATCGCGCGCCCGTGCCGCCGAAACCTTCGTCGATGCGCAAGCCGGCGAAGGTTTCGGCGAGGCGGGGGCGGCCGAGGCGCGCGTGGCGCTGAACGAAGTCGAGGCGGCGATGCGTACACTCCCTGACGAGCAGCGGGAGGCGGTGGCGCTCGTCTTGGTCGAGGGGCTTGCCTATAAGGAAGCGGCGGAGGTGTTGGACATTCCGATGGGCACGCTGACCTCCCGATTGGTTCGCGGCCGGCAGGCGCTGATGGCGAGATTGGGAGAGGCGACATGACGATCGATCCCGAATTGCTGATGGCCTATGCCGATGGGGAACTCGACCCGCTGACCGCAAAGCGCGTCGAGCGCGCGATCGCGGGCGACCCCGCGCTGATGACCGAAGTCGAGCGGCACCGAGCGTTGCGGCTCCGCGTTGCTGGCAGCTTCGTGCCGATCGCCGAGGAGCCGGTGCCCGACCACCTGACGGCATTGCTCAAGGGTAATGTGGTCGCGATGCCATCGCGCCCACTCACCATCGTGAACCGCTGGATGTCGATGGCGGCTTGCCTGGTGCTTGGCGTCACGCTCGGCCTGGTGGTGAAGCGCGAGCCGGTCACGGCGCGCGACAACGGACTTTATGCGTCCGCACAGCTCGCGGACGCGCTCGACACCCAATCGAGCGGCACGCCCGGGGCGGTCAGGATCGCGGTCAGTTTCCGCGATCGTCAGGGAAATTACTGCCGGGTCTTTTCGTCGCGTGCCGCCGACGGTATCGCTTGCCGGGATCAGCGGGGCTGGTCATTGCGCCGCGCGCAGTCCGGATCCGCGCCGCACGCAAAGGGCAACTATGCACAGGCGGCGTCGACGGATCCGGACCTGATGTCTTCGGCGCAGGACATGATGGTGGGCCAGCCGCTCGATCCCGCAGGTGAACAAACAGCCAGGGCAGTGCGGTGGCGATCACCAGAGACGGTACATTGACAGTTCTCACCCCAGCGCTCCCAGCGGCTGTTCGGGCCATAATCCTTCGGCGCGTCCCGCCAACGCCACCCGTCCGATTGACGAAGATAATCCCGCTTAACACCCGCCGGTCATCAACACGCGGCTTGCCATGGCTCTTCGGAAAATACGGTTCAAGTCGCGCCATCTGCTCGTCCGTCAGCCAGTACAGGTCGCTCATCTTCAATCCCCCTGCGAAGCCTGAATCAGATCGATCCGATCACATCAATGGTCCTGACCCTAACAAGCCGGCGTTACTGTCTCCGCCCGGATGTCGCGTCGCTCGCGAATGCTTGCCTGAAGCGAAGCGGTGACTGCCCGTTTGCGCGAGAAAATGCGCGGCTGAACGCGCTGGGCTGGGCGAAGCCGAGAACCTCGGAAATCTCCGCGAGACTGAGCGACGATTGGGCAAGATATTTTCGGGCAAGATCGTCCCGCACGTTTTCGCGCAATTGGGCAAAGGTGGTGCCGCTGCTGTCCAGGCGACGTTGCAGCGTCCGGACGCTGACGCCGAGATAGCGCGAAATCGCTTCGATCGAGCAGTTCGTCCCGTACGGCAGGAGCGCGCGGATCGCAGCTTCGACCCGCGGGGTCCCCTTTGTAAACGATATTCGAAACTCCCTTCAAGAAAATCGAAAAGAAATCAACATGATGGTTGCCGGATTGCGGTGTGCGGGACTATTGGAAACTGATTTCGGAACAAAAGCTATCCGGCCTTCGAACTCGCTCGGTTGAGTTTCACCGCAGCCGATGAGTCCCCAGACGTTGGGTGATGCTATTCGACCGGAATGTGATGCCGCGTGAAGGCTGGAAGCCGGCTCACTGCCGCAACCAGCAACATCAGAATGGCCGGATTGACGATCTGGATCGCGAAGGACCAACTCACCGATCCGGCCGACGAAACAGCCTCTAAGCGAAAGCATGAGCACCACGTGGATCAGATGCCATCCAGGCTGGTCGTGGCTGCGATCCGCCATCCCAGCTCCAGGCGCTGCAAGACGATGCGTAACGTCTAGAATGATAGCGGTACGAACAGCAAGACCGCGGTGATAGGCCGTGGATTATAGCCACTGCTCGACACCGCCGTATTTGATGCCCAGTGGCCACGTGTAATGCCGGTCGCGTCCGGCTGAAATGCGATTGGAACGCTTCCGATTAGTATCACCCCAGCGCCTTCACGATCTCCTCGACCATCTTCTTGGCGTCGGCGAGGAGCATCATCGTATTGTCCTGGTAGAAGACGTCATTGTCGACGCCGGCATAGCCGACGCCGCCCATCGAGCGCTTGATGAATAGCACGGTCTTGGCCTTGTTCACGTCGAACACCGGCATGCCGTAGATCGGCGAGCTCTTGTCGGTCTTGGCCGCGGGATTGACCACGTCGTTGGCGCCGATGATGAACGCGACATCGGTCTGCGCGAATTCGCTGTTGATGTCCTCGAGTTCGAACACCTCGTCATAGGGAACGTTCGCTTCGGCGAGCAGCACGTTCATATGCCCGGGCATGCGCCCCGCAACCGGGTGGATCGCGTACTTCACGCGGACACCCTCTTCCTTCAGCTTGTCGGCCATCTCGCGCAGCACATGCTGTGCCTGGGCGACCGCCATGCCGTAGCCGGGAACGATGATGACCTGCTCGGCCTGGCTCATCAGGAAGGCCGCGTCCTCGGCCGAGCCGCGCTTCCACGGCCGATCGGTCGCGGCGGCCGCCGCACCGCCGCCACTGTCGCCACCGAAGCCGCCAGCGATGACGCTGATGAAGCTACGGTTCATCGCCCGGCACATGATGTAGCTGAGGATCGCGCCGGACGAGCCGACCAAGGCGCCGGTGATGATCATCGCCGTGTTGTGCAGCGTGAAGCCCATCGCCGCCGCCGCCCAGCCCGAATAGGAATTGAGCATCGACACCACGACCGGCATGTCGGCGCCGCCGATCGGGATAATCAGCAGGAAGCCGATCGCGAACGAGAGGCCGGTGATCGTCCAGAATACCCAGGGCGACTGGTCCTGCGTGAAGTAGCCGACCAGCCCGAGAATGCCCGCGAGCACCGCCAGGTTGATGACGTGGCGGCCAGGCAGCATGATTGGCTTGCCGCCCATATTGCCGTTGAGCTTGAGGAACGCGATCACCGAGCCCGAGAAGGTGATCGCGCCGATGGCAACGCCGAGCCCCATCTCGATGCGGCTCTGGGTGAAGATCTGCCCCACTACGGCAATGCCGAACGCTTCGGGATTAAGGAAGGCGGCACCCGCGACAAGCACCGCTGCCATGCCGACCAGCGAGTGGAACGCTGCGACGAGCTGTGGCATCGCCGTCATCGCGATGCGCCGGGCGGTAACGATGCCGATTGTGGCGCCGATACCAATTGCAGCGAGAATCTCGATCAGCGTTGCGCCGTCGAGATGCGCGACAAATCCACCCTCACCGAAATTGGTGAACGATCCGGGCATATGCACCATCAGCGTCGTCACCACGGCGATCGTCATGCCGATCATGCCGAAGCGATTGCCGCGCTGGCTCGACGTTGGGCTCGACAAGCCGCGTAGCGCCAGGATGAAACATACCCCCGCAACCAGATAGGCCAGCGACGCCCAGGGATTCACCGCGATCGCTTCTTCCATTCTGTTCTACCCCGTCATGCCAGCGGAAGCTGGCATCTCCCTGTTACCCGCACGGCTCAAAGCCGCACGAGACCCCAGCTATCGGGTTCCCATCAAAGTAATACTTTGATGGGGCCCTCACTGGGGTGACGCATTATTTGTGGCCGGCCGCCGGCCGGTCCTTCTTCTTGTACATCGCGAGCATCCGCGCGGTGACCGCAAAGCCCCCGAAAATGTTGATGCTGGCCAGCACCACCGCGAGCAGACCGAGCCATTTCGATGTCGCCCCGGTACCGCCGATCCCGATCGCCGCGCTGGCGATCAATGCGCCGACAATGATCACCGACGAGATCGCATTGGTCACCGCCATCAGCGGCGTGTGCAGCGCCGGCGTCACCGACCAGACGACGTAATAGCCCACGAACACCGCCATGACGAAGATCGACAGGATCGAGATGAAGTCCATTGTTCCTTCCTCAACTCAGCAATCGAGCGTTCACGACTTTGCCACCCTGGGTCAGCCGCACGGCATCGCCGATCTCTTGGTCGAGCACCGGGCCACGCGCATCCTGATCCCAGAAGGTCGACAGGAAATTATACAGATTGCGCGCGAACAGCGCCGAGGCGTCCGACGCGAGGCGCGAGGCGACGTTCTTATGCCCGACGATCCGCACCCTATGCTTCTCGACCACCTCTCCGGCAACCGAGCCTTCGACATTGCCGCCACTCTCGACCGCAAGATCGACGATCACGCTCCCCGGGCGCATCGTCGCGATCTGGGCGTCGCTGATCAGCCGCGGCGCGGGGCGGCCGGGGATCAAGGCGGTGGTGATGACGATGTCCTGCTTGGCGATATGGCCGGATACCAGTTCGGCCTGCGCCTTCTGATACTCCTCGCTCATCTCGGTGGCATAGCCGCCCGAGCCTTCGCCCTCGATCCCGGCGACATTCTCGACGAAGATTGGCTTGGCGCCGAGCGACTGGATCTGCTCCCTGGTCGCCGAGCGCACGTCGGTCGCCGAGACCTGCGCGCCCAGCCGCCGCGCGGTGGCGATCGCCTGGAGCCCCGCTACACCGACGCCCATGACGAAGCATTTCGCGGCCGAGACGGTGCCGGCTGCGGTCATCATCATCGGAAAAGCGCGGCCATATTCGGCCGCAGCGTCGAGCACCGCCTTATAGCCGGCGAGGTTAGCCTGGCTCGACAGGATATCCATCGACTGCGCGCGCGTGATGCGCGGCATGAATTCCATCGCCAGTGCCTCGATCCCGGCCGCGGCATAAGCATCGACCCGCGCGCGCTCGCCGAATGGGTTGAGCCCGGCGACGAGCCAGGCACCCTTGGCGGCGTCCTTCAGGTCGGCCGGATCGGGCCCCTGGATGCCGAGCACGATATCGGCGCCCTTGATGGTCGCCGCGCGCGGGCCGATCATGGCACCCGCAGCTTCGTAGCCGGCATCGTCAAAGCTGGCAGCGAGCCCAGCGCCTTGTTCGACCGCGACGTGGGCACCCAGCGCGATGAACTTCTTGACCGTTTCCGGGGTGGCGGAAACGCGCCGTTCTCCGGCGGCGGTCTCCTTGAGCACAGCGATACGTAAAGCCATCATCCAAATAACCCAGAGCGAGTGCGCAGGACGCACAGCCGCGTAGTTGATCGATCTGTCCGGGGAGGAATTGTCGAAGAGCGGCTAGGCTGGCTCAACCATAGCGTCAAACCTGCCTGGCGATCTCATGGAAGCAAGTGAGTAACTAGCCGCGCAAAGGAGGGGCGACTGGTAGCGCCCTCTTTGCCCATCTGCGTTTGCCCTGCCGGCAATGATATATTTGCGACCCCGCACGATCGAGCCTTCTCTGTTAGGAGGGTGTGTTGCGAGCCGGAGAGCAGGAAGACCAATACGCTTCCATACCCTATTCAGGCGCATCGCTGATGGGCCCTGGCGACGATATCGGGCATCGATGGTTGGGCAGGAGTGCCGGCTTGGGGGGGTGATATCTTGTAAATTCAATATCTTATGTCAGTATTCTCCCAGCCCCATTCGTCCAAATTCACGGTGTCGGTCGACGATTTGGTGTTTCAGCGCGCCACAAACGTGAAGCACCAAGAGGACGAGCAATATCCAGGAGGCGCTCAGGTGAAAGGTGGTGATGCGATCGCGCAATGCGCGTTGCGCATCGATCTGCGACGCCTCCCGTCCCAACTCGCTGACGGGCGCTATCAGCGGCAGCCTGACAACACCCCAGATCATAGTCGGGCCGCGCGGGCGTTGTCCCGACGCCACGGCCTTCGCGGCAACAAGATCGGCCCCCGGAGAACCGGCGGGTGGCTTCGCCGAAACCATCGCCCAGCCGGACAACGGCAGGATCAGGATAGCGGCGTAAAGAAGGAAGTGGACCGTGTGAGCCAAGCGGCGTTCCCATAGCGCTATTGGCAGGAGTGAAGGGGGGCGATGCGTCAGGCGCCAAAGGACTCGCGCGACGCTCAGCGCCAGGATGGTGATGCCCGAGGAGATGTGCAGAAAGAAAAACTCTCGCGGGAGGAGTGGCCGCAGCAAGCCCGATGCCAGATTATAGAGGATAAACCCCGCGATCGCCCAATGAAGTATGATGGCCACGCGGGTATACCGTTGGCGCTGTGCCTCTTGGTTCTGGCTATCGGTACGCATCTTTGGTTCCTCCCTGTCAGCTTCAACACGCGATCATTGGACGCGCGGCTGGCCCATTCGGCCGCCATCCAAAGAGCGGTCGAGATTCTTGGATCGAATATCCGCTGGTTCGAATTGAACCCCGAAGACCGCCGGATCGAAACGGCTGCGTCCAAGGCTTGATCCTATCGGCTTCCGGCGCGAACGACTTGGTTTGCCGGTGAAGATGAGGTCGCAGCGACAGTCGATCGGTCGACGGGCAACCGCGAAAGGCCACCGGGAAGCCGCTCGAAAGCGCCGTTCCCGGCAGTCCCCGACCGAGGCGGTAGCGATCAATCCGGCGTGCGGAACACCATCACGTTGGGAGCCGCGAGCGAGGTTGTCTGACCCGTTGGTTTCAGCTCGCCGGATTGGGGGTCAATGACGAACTGTATGATCTTGTTGCCGCGATTGCTGGGCACGTAGAGCCACTTCCCGCTCGGATCGATCGTGAAGCTGGTCGGAACGTCCACGCCTTCCGTCGCAAAACCGATGGAGGAAAGCTTGCCGGTCGATCCGTCGATCCGGTAGCCGGCGATCACCTGCGAGGCGCGATTGGATCCATAGAGGAATTTGCCTGAGGGATGGACGACGACTTCCGCCCCGCTCTGGCCGCCGGAATAGCCCGCAGGCGCGGTCGTCACCGTCTGCAGGTTATCGCCGATTTTGCCGGTAGCCGGGTCATAGTCGAATGCGAGGATCTTTCCGTCGAGTTCGCCGATCACATAAAGCGTCTTGCCGTTGCGGGAGAAGGCGACGTGGCGAGGCCCCATTCCGGCCGGGACGGAAGCTTCGCTGACCAACTCAAGCCCGTCGCCCACCAGACGAAGTGTCTGTACCTTATCGATGCCGAGATCCGCGGCGCCGATGAAGCGGCCGTTCGGATGGAAGGCCACGGCATGGGGATGGGGACTGTCCTGGCGCGGTTGCGGGCCCTTGCCGGTGTCCTTGAGCGATCCGCTGATCGGGCCGAGCCGCCCGTCCGATCCGATCGGCAGCACAACATAATCGCCATAATAATAATTCGCGATCACTAGATGGCGCGTGTCCGGCGCGATCGCCAACTCGGCGGGCCCGCTATCCAGCGCAATCTTGTTCAACAGGGTTAGCATGCCGGTCCGAGGGTCGATCGCATAGGCTTCGACCAGGCCCTCCCGCAACTTCACTTTGCCCCGCAACGAATAACAGACGTAGAGGAAGCGTCGCGACGGGTCGAGCTCCATCCAAGAAGGGCTGGGGCCGCGGATTTGCTGCACGGGCGTCAGCCCGCCTGTCTTCGGATCGAACTGATAGGCGTATATTCCGATCGCGTCGGGATTGGTTTGCCCGCCGGAGAAGAAGCTCGCGTTGGAGCTGACGTAAACATAAGTCGGTTTGCGCGGCTTCGCCGCGGCCAGCGCTCCGGTGCCGGGCAATGCCAACAACGCCGCCCCCGCGATACCGGCGGCCAGCACCGTGCGACGGTCTGCACTCCCTGTTGAAACTGCGTCTTTCCAGTTCATTGCTTTACTCCATTTGAATGGTCGGTTGAGCGTAGGTCGTGTTCAGAATTTACGGCTGAGCTGCATGCCGACCATGCGCGGCGTCCCCGGGCGGCACGAATACACGCCGACTTGGTGGGCAGGATTGCCGTCATAGGTGTTGCCGAATGTCAGCGTACGGAGCCCGGCATTCTGGAACTGTGCACCAAGATCGGTGGGCGAGCAGTATTTCTTGTCGAAAACGTTGTTCGCATACAGAGCGAAATCGACGCCGGTTTCGCCAATGTCTCTGATGTCGAGACGCATGTTGAAGAGGCTATAGCCCCGATATGTCAGGTCGGCGTTATAGAAGGTTGAGTTGACGTCCTGGTCGGATCGCCAGCTCCACCCGATATTGTAGGAAACCGAGCGCAGCTTGAGCTTGCCGATCGATTGGATGGGTAGTCGGTAAGTTGCGTTCGCGGAGACCTGCCATGGCGAGATGCCGCCGGTAGACGTGCCGCTGAGATCGACGCCTGCCGCAGGGCCGATAACCGTGACGCCATTGATAACCTGCGCGTATCCGGCGGGAATATCGAACTTGAAATCGCTCAGGTCGGAATATGTGTAGCTCCCCGAGGCACTCAGCAGCAGCGAGGGGAAGGGGTTGAGGGTCCCTTCGAACTCGACGCCCATGATCTTCGCTTTCTTCGCGTTCACCAGAATGCCGGCGTTGCCGATGGTCGTGCCAGCGGGACACTGGGTTATGTCCCCGTTCGGGTTAGCTGGAGTGGGGTTTGGGAACGGCGGCTGACACAGTCCGGGTGCGCCATAGAATGTATATGCCTGGGAGACCTGCTTGTTCCGCAGATCGGTATAATAAGCGGACAGGTTCAGCCTGCCCGGCGCGCCGGCGATCTTGAAGGTCGATTTGATACCGACCTCATAGTCGGTCACCGTTTCCGGTTTCGTCTGGAGAAGCTGCGGAATCAGTGCACGCAGGTTGATGACGCCCGAGCGATAGCCCGAACGCGTGGTCACGTAGAGCATGGTCTTGGGAGACAGGTCGAAATCGAGCGAGAAAGTGTAGGTCGGCTTCTCGAATTTCTGATGCAGCTCTCTTGTGCAGGCGTTGTTGGGCAAGCGGCCGAACAATCCCGAGGGCAAGATGCCCTGGAGGTTGCAGACCTTCGAGATGACCGCGCCGTCGCCGAAATTGGGTGAAAAGGCGCGGGTAGTCGTGAAGGCTTGTTGGTGGCCATCGCGGACATCGACGCTGTAGCGCACGCCCGCGGTAAACCGCAGCCGATCGAAGATGCTGTATGTCCCCTGGGCATAGCCGGCGTAGCTGAGATTCCTGCCCGTTGTGCCGGTCAGATCGGCGAGGATGACGTTGATGGGTGTGCCGGCCGCCGTATATCGTGTGGTGATGCCGCCATCGCCCAGACCACCATCGGACTCCTGGAAAAAGAATGCACCGGTGGTCAGCAGCAAGCGGTCGCCGAACCACTTGCTGTTGATCGTCAATTCAGCCTGATGCGCATCGTTGTTCACCGGCCCGATATTCTGATTGGGGTTGGCGAGGAAGATCAGTCCGCCACCGGCGCCGTTGGACGACGACGACGACGTCGTCCGCTTGAACGCATAGAACAGGTTCACGTCGAACTTGCCCAGCTTCTTCTGGAGATCGGCTGACGCTACATAGGTCTTCACCTGGCCGTTGGCCGACCCTTCGGACGCGGTCGACCACCAATCGGGGATCTGTGCGTTCGTGAGGTTCGCCCAAGTGCCCACCGGCCACACGACATTCCCTCTGAAGGGATCCGTATAGGCGCACGCCGTGGCGCAAGCGACCGGGCTTACCCCTTGGGGAAGGGGTGTCTGCGTGAAGACCTGAGCCGACGAGACCAAGCCGTTATATTTGTAGACGTGGGGCTGGACCGCATTGGAGTTCTCGTACGAATATGATCCGCGAAGCAGGATCGAGGTCGTATCGTCCGGCTGCCACTTTATCGATGCAAGAACGGCATCCTGATGCTCGTTTCCGAACGAGATTCCACCCGGAAAATAGTTCTTTTCCCAGCCATCGAGCCGAGCCAGCGAGCCGCTGACGCGCATCGCCAGATTGTCGGTCAGGGGAATATTGAGGGCACCTTCGAAATTGCGGCGATTATAGTTTCCGAGGTCCATCCGGACATAGCCGCCGAAGTCGGGCTGGGGCTGCACATGCGTATAGACGATGGCGCCGCCAGTCGTGTTGCGCCCGAAGAGAGTTCCCTGCGGCCCGCGGTAAATCTGCAGCGATTCGATGTCGAACAGCGTCCCGTTCAACCCGTTGTTCCGGGCGTACAGCGTGTTGTCGACGTAGACAGATGTCGGCGAGTCGTTCGCCACCGTGACAACGTCACCGGCGGGCCGCTGGCCGCGCAACGTGACGTTGAAATAGTTGGGATTGGCGCTGTCGACGGAGACCTTGAGCGACGGGGTCTGCTCGTACAGAGTCTGCAGATTCCTGATGCCCTGCTTGTTGAGGTCGTCACCGGTATATGCGGAAATGGAGATGGGGACCTTCTGAAGCGGTTCTTCGCGTCTGCGCGCGGTGACCACGATATCGTCGATCGCTGTGGGGGAGGGTTTAGCCGTGGTCTGGGGCGTGCTTTCCGCGGTCTGTGCTTGTGCCGCGACCGGCGCGAGAATTCCCATGGCACCAGCAATGGCTACCGGAGCGGTCTTTCTGGTCGATCTCAAGAATGTCATTATATTTCCTCTCCCTATTTATTTCCATCAGAATATTTTTATTTCCGATGATTCGCTTTTATTTCCGACACAGTAGAAATTATGCCGATCCTTTCCTGGGGGAGGGGTGTGGTTTATGGTTGATTGATTGCTTCACTCTGCGAAGCTCAGAGATATTCGTGGCCATCGCTATTCGGCGCCGCGGCAGGTCGCGCTCGGCGCGGCCAAGGCGCAGCGGCGCGACGAACCTGGCGGCGCGTACCGATGGGGCAGGCGAATGGACTGGGGTCACGTCGAAAAGCAACGGCGCAGCGATGACGAGCGCGTTCACTCCCGGCCCGCATTAGCAAGCTCGAAATTCCAATCATGGTTCATCCCCCCCTTCGGCAATGTCCCCACGATCTGATGCGTGGATGGCGGAAGCCGTAGTCTGGATGAGGGGAGGCTAGGGCGCCCCCATTGGGGGGCAATGATCGCGATACGCGCTTTATGGAGGTAATCACCGTTATGCCGCGACGCGTCTGGAGCGACCGTATCGTGGCCCGTACCGGCCGCAGCGGTGCTACGGATCGGTCGTGCCGGTTTGAGGCCCGGCAACGGCGTCGCTGCGGATGCCGCACCGGGCGAGCGCCACTTTCAGCTGGGAAGCGCTACTTGACGCCGCTGCCAAGTCGGGAAGGGCACGGGGAGCACGCAATGCTAGGAGGGCTGCGCGACGACCTCTCCAACCGCGCCGGGAGCCAGGCAAAGCCGCCCCCGATCCTGCCGATCCGTCCTACTCCCGGGTAGGGAAAATGGGGTGAGAAGACCAGTTCGCGACTGAGCGCCAGCCGCGCGAACAACGCCTGCCTGCTATGGCTCGCGGTTGCGGCATCCTCGTCATAAGCGAACGGCCAGTCGGTATGGGCCAGTTCGATGATCGAATTGTGCGCGATATCGCCGATGTCCAGCAATCGGGCGGTTCCCGAACGCAGTTCGTATCCGACATGGCCAGTGGTGTGCCCGGGGAGCGGAATCGATCGGATGCCCGGCAAAACCTCCTGTCCGGGAACGAACGTATGCACTTGCCGCGCTATCGCCCGGACAAGGTCGGCGCGATTGAGCTGGGTTTGCATCCGGCGCCATTCCGCCAATGCTATATGGATGATCGCGTTCGGATAGCTGGACCGACCGTCCTGAGCGAGCAAGCCGCCGACATGGTCGCCGTGGCCATGCGTGATGAGCACATCGCGGATGTCGTCTGGCCGGGCGCCGGCCCTGGCGAGGCTTTGCAGGATAGCACCGCCGGAACGAGGGCCAAAGCCACTATCGATCAGGATCTTGCGGCGACCGTCGCGGACGAGGAGGGCATCGATGTCCAGTGAGATATTGTCCGAGGCCATGCCGGCCCGCCGCAAGACATCCGCGACGATCGAGGGATCGATGCCCACAGCATACGTCTTGCCGTCATTGGCGATCATGCTCCTGGAATCGCTCAGCACATCTACGCGGAAGCGCCCTAGCGAGAAGCTGGTTGCGGCAGGCGGCGCCGGATCGATCGCGGCTGACAGTCCGATGGGCCAGGCGAGGCAAGACATCGTGGCGACGGTCAACGTGATGCGCCGGCGCAGCGAGGCTGTTCCTTTCGGGCGGGCGGGCTTCGCGGAACCGAAGTCCAGGCAAGTATGCGGCGCTTGGATGCCGCGTGATCGCGTGCGATTGCCCCAGACTGGGCTTTCACCAGGCAACGGGCAGACTCCTGCGGCCCCAGAAGGCGTAGTTGGCGACCCGCTCGACCGGACCGTCGAGCCTCAGGGCAGGCAAGCGCTCGGCGAATAATCGAAGCGTGGTGCGAACCTCGAGCCGCGCAAGATTTTGCCCGACGCAGGTATGCGTGCCGACGCCAAAGCTCATATGCCGCCGCAATTCTTCCTTGGGGCGCTCCATGTCGAACTCGGCCGGATCGGTGAACACGGTGTCGTCGCGATTGGCCGAGGCATAGGACATCTGCACTTTGGTGTTTTCGGGTATTTCCACGCCGTGCAACTCCACCGGGCAGGCGGTGGTGCGCCATAGGCCGAGATTGGGAGGATCGTGCCGAAGCGCCTCCTCGACTGTCGGTTCGATCAGCCTTCCGGGCTCGGCTTTGAGCTTCTCCCAGCGGCTAGGCTGCTCCAGCAGACGCCAAATAGTGTTGGTGATGGCAAAGGTCGTAGTCTCGTTTCCGCCAAGCAGAAGGGCGATCAGCAGAGCATGTTGCTCCGAGCGATCGAGATAGCGGCCCTGAACGCGGCTGCAGGTGACGTCGGCGATGAAATCGTCGGGAAGCACCGTGCCGACATGCTCTCCATCCGGTTCGTTGATTCCCTCGGCGGCGAGGCGTGCCGCATAACGATCGAGATAGGTATCGAAGATTCGGCACGCTTCGGCAAAATGCTCGGCATAGTCTGCTGCGCGGATGCTCCAGCTGGCATCGATCAGTCGGTCCGAAAGCTCCTTGAGGTCCTCGTATCGTTCATTGGTCAGCCCCAGCAGCAATGCGATCGAGTTGACCGGGAGGGGGACGGCATAGGCGTCATGAAGTTCGGCGCGATTGCCCTTGCCCATCATGTCGTCGATCAGGCGGCTGGCGATCGCCGTGATCCTGTCGGCATAGCGGGTGACTGCTGCTTCCGTCAGACGGTGAAGGATGACGTTGCGCATTGCCCGATGGGTTGCGCCATCGTCGAACAGGACACCGCGTTGCCGGAAGGACGGGGAGGGGCCGGTACCGGAGTGAAACCTGTTGACCTGAATCTGCGCGCGTCGGACGTCTTCATGCCGGAACAGGACGTAGAACGGTTGGCCATTCACTGAGACATGCTGGACCGGGCACTTCTCCCTCATTTCCGCATAGGTCGGGAAGGGATCGTCCATGACATGACGCGCT
>Ga0153956_1000370_pt1 | contig 53687 bp, 56 predicted proteins | sample TSFL040MetaG_FD_104704 | JGI IMG/M metagenome (GOLD analysis project Ga0153956, IMG submission 104704) | Attine ant fungus gardens microbial communities from Florida, USA - TSFL040 MetaG | ecosystem: Host-associated > Fungi > Mycelium > Unclassified | place: USA: Florida, Wekiwa Springs...
CCGGGTCGTACTTCTTGACCAGCATCTTTTCCGGCGTGTTCTTCTTGTTCTTGTCGGTGGTGTAGAAATGGCCGGTGCCGGCCGAGGAGATCAGACGGATCTTGTCGCGCTTGGATGCCATGGTTCAGTTCTCCTCAGACTTTCTCGCCGCGCTTGCGCAGTTCGGCAATGACGACCTCGATGCCCTTCTTGTCGATCGTGCGCAGGCCGTTGCCGGACACGCACAGGGACACCCAGCGGTTCTCGCTCGGCACCCAGAAGCGGCGCTCGTGGAGGTTCGGCAGCCAGCGGCGGCGCGTCTTGTTGTTGGCGTGCGAAACGTTGTTGCCCGTTTGGGGGCCCTTTCCGGTGACTTGGCAGACTTTTGCCATTGCGAACCTCTCGATCGATCGTTCCGCCCTTGGCCAGGGCGGTGGCGGCCCAGCGGCGCGGTGCGCCATGCGGTGCTGGAGGTCCCTCGACGTCCGACGCGGGCGGACCGCATGGCCGGAATCCGCGTGCCCGAAGGGCAATGAACGACGCAGGGAGCCGCGCTTTATAGCGGAATCATGGGCTTGGAGCAAGTGCATCGGGCTCAGCGCAGCGCTCGCACCGCCCGCTGCCGCGGCGCGACTCAGCCCTGCGCCGAACCGAAGAACATCAGATAGACCAACCGTCCGTTCTCCAGGCGGTCGCCGAACGCTTCCCCGGCGGTGTGCCAGAACCACGGCCGCAGCAACACCAGGCGGTTGAATCGCATCGGAACGCGCATCGCCAGTTCCCAGGCGGCGTCGTTGCTGCTGTCCTTTTCGATGATGTCGCGGTGCAGTTCCTCCATCGAGGCATAACCCATCGCACGCAGTTCATCGAGATTCGTCGGCCCGCGTTCGGTGCCGGTGCGCCGATGGCGGAAGAAGTCCGTGCCGCCTCGGCAGTGCTCGGGAAGGGTGAGATAGAGGATGCCCGACCAGTACGACTGGTCGACGTGGACTTTCGCGCGGGCCTTGTCATCGGCCAGCGAGATGCGGCATTTCGCGTGCGATTGCGGCGGCGTCAGCAGGCTCAGCGGTTCGCCGACGATGCGCGACACCTGCGGCAGCAGGCCGCTGATCGTGAGGCGCTCCAGCGAGTTGCGGCCCGGGAAAGCGCCATCCTGCTGGGGGTAGGTCAGGCGCAAGGCCGCATTGCGCAAGTCCTGCGGATTGTCGAGGAAATCATCGACGATGATGATGGATGTCGGCATGGCTGTCCGGGGTTGCGATGGGTGGTTGCGATGGGCGGTGAAGCGAAGCGGCGGCTCGGGCCGCGCGCGCGCCTACCGCTCCTCGATTGCGGTGCGTCTGGAGCGCCGGATCAGCCAGCCCACGCCGCGCAGGTCGGCGACGCCGACCAGCGCGCGGTTGAGGTTGTTGTACTTCGACGAGCCCGTTCCGCGCGCACGATGGTTGACCGGCACGGATTTCACCTGCCAGCCGGCGCGCTGCATCAGCGCCGGCAGGTAGCGGTGCATGTGGTCGAAGTAGGGCAGGTCGAGGAACGCGTCGCGCTCGAACAGCTTGATGCCGCAACCGGTGTCCGGCGTGTCGTCGCGCAGAAGGCGCGAGCGGATCGCGTTCGCCCACTTCGAAGCCCAGCGCTTGCTGCCCGAGTCCTGCCGGTTCACGCGCCAGCCGGCGAACAGCTTGATCGCGGACGGCGACGCGTCGCGCATCGCGAGCAGCTTCGGGATGTCGGCCGGGTCGTTCTGGCCGTCGCCGTCGAGCGTCGCGATCCAGTGGCCTCGCGCCGCCTTGACGCCGTTGCGGATCGCCGTGCTCTGGCCGCTCTGCGTGGCGTGCCGGATCACGCGCAGTTCGGGATAGGCCGCCTTGGCGCGGGTGAGCACGTCGAGCGAATCGTCCTTGCTGGCATCGTCGACGTAGACGATCTCGAAATCGGCTCGCCCGCGCAACGCGGCGGCGATCTCGGCGAGCAGGGGCGGGATGTTGCCCTGCTCGTTGAACACGGGCACGACGACGGAAAGTTCGGGCATGACGCGGGACGGACCTGACACGGAAGACGCGCATTATCGCGCATCCCCGTGTCCGGTCGACGTGGCGCGTCAGAAGCTCGCCACCACCGCCCTCGGCGGGCCTTCGATCGCCTCGCGCCAGGTGCGCTCGATCGCGTCGAAACGCTCGGTGCTGGGCGCCACCAGCACCAGCGTGCCGTTCGCGACAGGAACCTCGCGTGCCTGAAGATGATCGCGCTGGAACGTCGCGGCGCCCTTCGCGCGATGGTCGACGATGTACAGCACGCTGACCGGCGCGCCGTTTTCCGGCATGACCATGTGCACGCTGCGATATGCGCCGACCGGGCATTCGTGGACGTAGCTGACGTCGCGCGGCACCGACGCCAGGCGCACGCCGCGATCGGCGAACGCCTGCTCGATCTCGGCCGCGGGCACGACGGCGGTGAGCCGCAATGCGCCGTGTTCCTTGCCGGTGACGTGCTGCACGACGAGATCGGCCAGCCCGACGGGCGGGCGGGCGTGGCGGACCACGCCGATCGCGAGCACCAGGCACGCGGCCGCGGCAAGCGCTATCCAGCCGGCGCGGCGGCGGCGATCACGCGCCTGCCGGCGGGCCGCGGTGAGCTGGGCGAGCAGGATGCGCTCGGCCAGTCCATCCGGCACCGGCACGGCGAGCGCATCGGCGAGGCGATTCTCGAACGCCTGCGCGCGCGCATGCGCGTCGGCACAGAACGGGCAGCCTTCCAGGTGTTCGCGCGCAGCGCGGTCGCTCACGCGCGGATCGCTGCCGAGCAGGCGGCGGAACTCAAGGCAGTCCATGCAGTTCCACCTCCTTGCCGCCGCCGTCGAGCAGCGCCTTCAACTTCTGCCGCGCACGGAATACCTGGGTCATCACCGCGGATTCGCTGATGCCCAGTTGCGCCGCGATTTCCGCGAGGGAAAAGCCGCCCAGCACCTGCAGCACGAGCGGTTCGCGGTATTTGGCGTCGAGCCTGGAGATCGCCGAACGCAATACCGCGTCCTCGCCGAGGTGTTCCGGGCCGGGCGAGGTGTCGCCGAGATCGAGCTCGGCGATGTCGGTGGTCGGCATCGGCTTGCGCTCGAACAGGCGCGCGTGTTCGCGACGCAGGATCGTGGCCAGCCATGCCTTCGCGGCGACGTCCTCGCGCAGGCCGTCGAGCGCGCGCCAGGCGCGCAGGAAGGTTTCCTGGACCAGGTCCTGGGCGAGCGCTTCCTGGCCGCAAAGCCAGTAGGCGTAGCGGTACAGCTCGCCGGAATGCGCGCGCACGAGAGCCTCGAACTGGCGTTGTCGATCCGACACGTCGGCAACGGACCGGGCTTCCGCGGGCGGGCTTGCAGGATCGGTCATGCGCGGCTCCGGCCCGGGTCGGGAATGGGCCGGTTCAGCGGATCCGCTCGAGGATGCCGTCGAGCTCATCGAGGCTGTGGTAGTGGATGACCAGCTTGCCGCGGCCGTTGCGCGCATGCGCGAGGCTGACCCGCGTGGCCAGCTTCTCGGCGAGGTCGCGTTCCAGCGCGGCGATGTTCGGTTCGCGCGCCACGGCCGGCTTGGCGGACTTGCCGGCGACGATCGCGTCGAGCCGGCGCACGGCGTCTTCCAGCTCGCGCACGGACCAGTTGTTCTCGACCGCCTCGCGCGCCAACGCGACCGCGTGCTTTTCCGGCAAGGTCGCCAGCGCGCGCGCGTGGCCCATGTCGAGCTTGCGCTCGTCGAGCAGGCGCTTGATCTCGTCCGGCAGTTCGAGCAGGCGCAGCAGGTTGGACACCGACGCGCGCGAGCGGCCGACGGCATCGGCGGTCTGCTGGTGGGTCAGGCCGAATTCGTCGATCAGGCGCGCGAGCGCGAGCGCCTCCTCCAGCGGCGAAAGGTCCTCGCGCTGGATGTTCTCGATCAGCGCCATCGCCACGACGGCCTGGTCCGGCACCGACTTGACCAGCGCCGGGATCTCGACGAGGCCGGCCTGTTGCGCGGCGCGCCAGCGACGCTCGCCGGCGATCAGTTCGTAGCGGCCGGAACCGATCGCGCGCACGACGACCGGCTGGATCAGGCCCTGCGCCTTGATCGAGGCGGCGAGTTCTTCGAGGTGCCCGGGATCGAAGGTGTGCCGCGGCTGGTATTTGCCTGCCTGGATCAGGCCGACCGCGAGGGTCTGCAGTTCGCCCTCGGCGTCGCCGCCCGGGGCATCGGCCGGCGAGGTGTCTCCCCCGCCGAGCAGCGCGTCGAGGCCGCGTCCGAGGCCCAGTCCTTTCTTTTTCGGCGCCATGGCTGAAGTACCTAGTGGGTGGGCGCGGCCGCGACCGCCGCCGGCGGGCGTTCGCGCCGCAGCATCTCGCCGGCCAGGCCGAGGTAGGCGACCGCGCCACGCGATTCGCGGTCGTACAGGTTGATCGGCTTGCCGTGGCTCGGCGCCTCGGCGAGGCGGATGTTGCGCGGGATGATCGAGCGCAGCACCTTGTCGCCGAAATGCTTGGTCAGCTGCAGCGACACCTCGTTGCCGAGGTTGTTGCGCATGTCGTACATCGTGCGCAGCAGGCCCTCGACCTCGAGCGCGGGATTGAGGCGCAGGCGCACCGCCTTGATCGTGTCGAGCAGGCTCGACAGGCCTTCCAGCGCGAAGTATTCGCATTGCACCGGGATCAGCACGCCGTGCGCCGCGGCCAACGCGTTGATCGTCAGCAGGTGCAGGGTCGGCGGGCAATCGATCAGGATCGTGTGGTAGCGCTCGCCGAGCTTGGCGAGTTGCTCCTTCAGGCGCAGTTCGCGCGCGAGCGCATCCATCAGTTTCAGTTCGGCCGCGGTCAGGTCGCCGTTGCCGGGGAGCAGGTCGAAGCCGGCCTCGGTCGTGACGATCGCGCGCTCGATCTCGGCCTCGCCGAGCAATACCTCGCAACCGTTCGGCTTGGCGACGTTTTTGTCGACGCCGGAACCGGTGGTCGCGTTGCCTTGCGGGTCGAAATCGATCAGCAGCACCTTGCGGCGCGTCTCGGCCAACGCCGCGGCGAGATTGACCGCGGTGGTGGTCTTGCCGACCCCGCCTTTCTGGTTTGCAATCGCGATGATGCGCGTCATGGTGTCGCCGCCGGTCCCCGTTCGTTGCCGTTGTCGCTGTCGCCAGCGCGCCTGATTATCACGGCGTGGCGCTCCGCGTCCAAACCCGGCACCACCAGCGGCACGACCGCGTCGACGCGGAAGCCGTCCGGAACACCCGCCAGCTCATCCTGCGGGAAGCGGCCCTTCAGCGCCAGCCAGACGCCGTCGGGCGCGAGCAGGCGGTTGCCCCAGCCGAGCATGTCCTCGAGGCTCGCGAAGGCGCGTGCGGTGATGCAGTCGAACGTGCCTTCGACCGCTTCGACGCGGCTTTCCAGCACGCGCACGTTCTTGAGGCCCAGTTCGCGCACGACTGCGCGCAGGAAGCGCGTCTTCTTGCCATTCGAATCGACCAGCGTCACCTGCCGCCGCGGCGCGACGATCGCCAGCGGCAGGCCGGGCAGGCCGGCGCCGGTGCCGAGGTCGGCCAGGGTTTCGCCGCGCACGTACGGCATGACCGCCAGCGAATCGAGCAGGTGGCGCGTGACCATCTCGTCGATGTCGCGCACCGCGCTGAGATTGTAGGTCGCGTTCCAGCGCGCGAGCAGGCCGACGTACGCCAGCAAGCTCGCGACGGTCGCATCCGGAAGTTCGATGGAGAGTGCCGCGAGACCCGCGCACAGGCGCTGCCGCAGCGGATCGCTGTCTGCCATGGCGGAAAGCTTGCGATACGGGGCGCGCAGTATCGGCGCGCGCGGCGCCAAAATCCACCCGTGCTGCGGTTCAGTCGAGCGCGGCGAGGTCGACGCGTGCAATCAGCAGGCCGCGTTCGTGCAGCTCGGCGTTCAACGACTGCTTCAGCCAGCGCCGGCGCTCCTCGTTGTCGTCCGGTATCACGGCGTAGCCAAACAGGCGCCGGGTCAGGGTGCGCAGCAGGTTCTCGATGTCTTCGATGACGACATCGGCTCGCTGCGGATCGAGCACCTGGAAATAGACCACGGCGCGGTGGACGGCGCCGCCGTCGTCGCGCCGCAGCCCTTCGACCGCGATCGCCGCGCCGGCAAGACTGATCTTGTGCGCGACGCGCTCGACCAGCGGTACCACCAGATGCGTGCCCGAGCCGACGACGCGCGTGTGGCCCCCCATGCGGCGGAACGTGTAGACGTGGCCTTCCGGGACGCGTCGCACCGAGGCGACCACGAGCAGGGCAAGGACGCAGAGTGCGGCAAGAACGATCGGGGAAAGCATTTTCTTATGCTCGACAACAAATTATCGGGAACAGCTTATGCAGTGCCTGACAAGAGTAACGAGCGCACCAATAACGAATGCTTAACAGATTTGCATGCCGCGGCGCAGCAATGCCCCAATCGGACCTATCGCCTGCGGCGCCGCACCACGCAGGGGGCCCCGGGGGCCGCGGCTACAATGCGGCTTTCACGATTCCTCCGGAAAGCCGATGCCGTACCCGAACGTCCGTCCCCGCCGCATGCGCCGCGATGCGTTTTCGCGCGCGCTGATGCGCGAAACCGACCTGCTGCCGTCCGACCTGATCCTGCCGGTGTTCGTGCGCGAAGGCGGCAACGTGCGCGAGCCGGTACCGTCGATGCCCGGCGTCGACCGTGTCTCGATCGACCTGCTGCTGCGCGTTGCCGAGCAGGCGCACGAACTCGGCGTGCCGGCGCTGGCGCTGTTCCCGGTCACGCCGACCGAGGCGAAGTCGCTCGACGCGCGTGAAGCGTGGAATGCCGACGGTCTCGCCCAACGCGCCGTGCGCGCGCTGAAAACGGAATTTCCCGAACTCGGCGTGATCACCGACGTCGCGCTCGATCCGTTCACCACGCACGGGCAGGACGGACTGGTCGACGAGTCCGGCTACGTCGTCAACGACCTCACCGTCGAGGCGCTGGTCAAGCAAGCCGTCTCGCACGCCGAGGCCGGCGCCGACATGGTCGCGCCGTCGGACATGATGGACGGCCGCATCGGCGCGATCCGCGCTGCGCTCGAGGCGCGCGGGCTGGTCCACACGCGCATCCTCGCCTATTCGGCGAAATACGCATCCGCGTTCTATGGCCCGTTCCGCGATGCGGTCGGCTCCGCCGGCAACCTCGGCAAGGGCAACAAATACACCTACCAGATGGACCCGGCCAATTCGGAAGAAGCGCTGCGCGAGATCGCTCTCGACCTCGACGAAGGCGCCGACATGGTCATGGTGAAGCCGGCGATGCCGTACCTCGACATCGTGCGCCGCGTTAAGGAACGCTTCGGCGTGCCGACCTTCGCGTACCAGGTCAGTGGCGAATACGCGATGCTGAAGGCCGCGTTCCAGAACGGCTGGCTCGACGAGCGCGCCTGCGTGCTCGAAGCGCTGACCAGCATCCGCCGCGCCGGCGCCGACGCGATCCTGACCTACTTCGCGATCGACGTGGCGCGCTGGTTGCGCGAGTAGAAGCAGCAAAGATTGAAATACGGAGCGCACGGAGAAAGCGAAGATTCCTGATCTTTTCCTTCGTGTGCTCCGTCTTCCACTCCCGGAAACCACGCCATGCCCCGCTACGCCGTCTTCGGCCAACCGATCGCGCATTCGCTGTCGCCGCGCATCCATGCGATGTTCGGCGCGCAGGTCGGCACAGCGGTCGACTATCGCGCGATCGAAGCCGGCCGCGACGGGTTTGCGCAGTCGCTCGATGCGTTCGCGCGCGACGGCGGCGCGGGCGCCAATGTCACGCTGCCGCTGAAGGAAGACGCGTTCGCGCTGTGCGCCACGCGCAGCGAACGCGCGCAGCGCTGCGGCAGCGTCAACACGTTGGTCCGCGACGGCGGCACATGGTGCGGCGACAGCACGGACGGCATCGGTTTCCTGCGCGACCTCGAACGCCTCGGTTTCGATCCGCGCGACCGCCGCGTGCTGCTGCTCGGTGCCGGCGGCGCCGCGCGCGCGGTCGCCTTCGCCCTCGCCGGTGCGGGCGCGCGACTGCACATCGCCAACCGGAACGCGGAGCGCGCACGCGCGCTCGCCGACGCGCTGCCGCATGCGCAAGGCAGCGCGTGGGAGGCACTCGACGCGCTCGGCGATTTCGGCCTCGTCGTCAATGCGACTTCCGCCGGGCATGCAGGCGCCGCATTCGCGGCGCCGGTCGCGCTCGCCGCAGGCGCGCTCTGCTACGACCTGTCCTACGGCCACGTCGCGCAACCGTTCCTCGCATGGGCGCACGCTGCCGGTGCGAAGGCCGGCAGCGACGGCCTCGGCATGCTCGTCGAGCAAGCCGCCGAATCGTTCGCGATCTGGCACGACCGACGTCCGGACGCCGGCGCCGTCCTCGCCACGCTGCGCGACTGACGGTGGACTGCCGCCCACGCTGCGGCGCCTGCTGCATCGCGCCGTCGATCTCGTCGCCGATTCCGGGCATGCCTCACGGCAAGCCGGCCGGCATTCCCTGCGTGCAACTGACCGCCGACCTGCGCTGCGCGATCTTCGGCCAGCCCGGACGTCCCGCGGTGTGCGGCCAGCTGCGTCCGTCGCCGTCGATGTGCGGCGCCGACCGCGACGAGGCGATGCGTTACCTCGCCGACCTCGACGCCGCGACGCAGCCGGACTGAAGCGACGCCCGATCCTCGCGCGCAAACGCGCGAGCGCATGTTGAATCCAAACGCACCACCGGGCGCATCCAAGCCTTCGATGCCGCCGTTGCGCGGCTTGTCCAAGCCGTTCCCGATCGATACCGGGCCGCCTGCTCGCCAGCGGGCAGGGCCACCGCGTCCAGGAGTGCCACCAATGAACCCTGTTTTCCCGCTTCTCGCGAACCCTGCGCGCCGCCGCTCGGCGGCGCTCGCGTTGGCCGCTGGCCTGTGCGCCGTTTCCGCAACGGCCAGCGCCGCATCGACCGCATTGCCGGATACGCCTCAGGGCAGGCTCGGCACCGCGCTGATCCAGCACGTCAACAGCGACAACGCCGAGCAGATCCGGCGCTGGACGCCGACGATCCTGTCGTCCGGGATGGACGCCACGGAGCAGGCGGATTTCGTGGCGAACCTGGCCGAGGCGGTACGCGACAGCGGCGGCATGGAGCTGCTCGAGGCGCACGAGCAGCAGGGCATGTTCGTGCTGACCGTGAAGGCGCGTCGCAGCGGGCGCACGGCGCTGTTCGTGCTCGGCAGCGACGCGTCGCATCCGGACCGTCTCGCGCATGCCGAATTGCTGCCGATGGACGATCCCGCCCTGTATGCCGACTGGCCGAAGAGCGCGGTGCCACGCGCCGAGCTGAAGCGTCGCATCCATGCCGCGCTGGACAAGCTCGTGCACGTGAACGATTTCTCGGGTTGCGTGACGGTCGTGCAACGCGGAGACCTCGTGTTCGACGAATGCCGCGGCCTGGCCGAGCGCCGCTTCGGCGTACCGGTGGATCGTCAGACGAAATTCCACGTCGGCTCGATCGACAAGATGTTCACCGCGGTCGCGATCGCCCAGCTCGTCGAGGCCGGCAGGTTGTCGTGGGACGATACGCTGGCGCAGCGCGTTCCCGACTATCCCGACCACGAAGCGGCAAAGAAGATCACGCTCTGGCAACTGCTGCATCACACGGCCGGCCTCGGCGATTTCCTCGTGCCGGAATTCTTCGAGCATCGCGAGAAATTCGTCGATCCGGCCGATTATCTCGACCTGATCGCGCGCCAGCCGAAGCTCGACGAGCCGGGCAAGCACTGGAACTACAGCAATGCCGGCTACGTGTTGCTCGGCCGCGTGATCGAGAACGCTTCGGGCGAAAACTATTTCGGCTACATCCAGCGCCACGTCTTCGTGCCGGCGAACATGACGTCGAGCGGCTTCGATCGCCTCGACGACATCACGCCGAAGCTCGCCGTCGGCTACTACCGCGATGGCGTGTTTTCCGGCGACTGGAAGGCCGACTGGCTGAAGATCGGGTACAAAGGCGGCCCGGCCGGCGGCGGCTATTCGAACAACACCGACCTGCTGCGCTTCGCGCAAGCGCTGCACGCCGGCAAGCTGCTCAAGCCGGCGACGCTCGCGAAGATGTTCGAGGACGAAGTGCCGGCCGGTCCCGGTGGCTATGCGGCCGGATTCGGCGATCGCGTCTTGCATGGGCGCCACGTGCGCGGACACGCCGGCGGCATCGAAGGCACGGACGCGAATCTCCAGATGATCCGGGAAGCCGATGCCGCCGTCGCGCTGACCAGCAACGAAGGCCCGGGCCAATCGTGGATGTTCGCCGAACACATCGCCGACCTGCTGGCCGCCGACGGCGCCAAGCCCTGAACCGCACGACCACCGTCGATCCCGTTCCCGCATCCCACCCGGAGCACACTCATGGAATTCATCTTCATTCCCCTCATCGTGATGGCAGCGCCCGTGCTGATCGTCCTCATCGCGCTTGGCTACCGCGACCGGCAGACGCAGGCGCGCTACCGAACCTTGTTGCAACTGGCCGACAAGGGTGTGGAGTTGCCGGCGCAACTATTGGCCGAACCGCACTCGGAAAACGTGGAACGGCGACGCGCGCTGGTACTGATCGGCGGTGGACTCGGCCTGATGGCGATGTTCCTCGCGCTGCCCGGCCAGTTCGACGGCAACGGCATGCGCGTCAGCCAGTTGTGGGGCCTCGGCCTGCTGCCGCTGATGACAGGCCTGGGCTATCTCGCGAGCTGGTGGCTGAACCAGCGCGGCAACCCGCGTGGCTGACAGCGACGCCGAAGCGCGCATCGATCGGGCACTGGTAGCGCGGGCCCGGCTCGGTGACGATCGGCGCGCGTTCGAGCAACTGCTGCGACGCCACCAGGGCATGGTGCGCGCGCAGTTGCGTCGGCTGCTGCACGGCGACCAGGCCGCAGCCGACGATCTCGCGCAGGAAACCTTCGTGCTGGCCTGGCGCAAGCTCGACCAGTTCCGCGGCGACGCGGCGTTCCGCACCTGGCTGTACCGCATCGCGTACTCGTGTTTCCTGCAGGCGCGGCGCAGGACGCCCGAGCCGACGCATGACGACGACGCGATCGAGGTGCCGGACGCGCCCTCGCATCCGCTCGACCTGCAATTGGATTTCGAACGCGCGCTGCGAACCCTTTCCGACGCGGAACGGGCCGTGCTGCTGCATTGCGTGCAACTCGGCCTCAGCCACGAGGAAGCCGCGTTCGTGCTGGCGATGCCGCTCGGCACGGTGAAATCGCATGCGACGCGCGGCAAGGCCAAACTGAAATCACGGCTGGCGGCCTGGCACACCGGCACCATAGAGGAACAAGTCCCATGAACCACCCGCACGACGATCCGATCGACCGACTCCTGCGCGAGCGATTCGACGGCGCGGTGCCCGACGGCGGGTTTTGCGATCGCGTCATGCAGGGCCTGCCCGCGCGCCACCGCCGGGTGGCCTGGCCGTCGTGGATCGGCCTCCTCGCCGGCATCGCCGCCTGCGCTTCGGGCCTGTGGTCGGCGCCGATGCTGCGCGCCGGCTGGCGCGACTGGAGCGGCGGCGCGCCGACCGCATCGGCGCTGGCCCTTCTGTTCTTGCTCGCCGCGATGTCGTTGCTGGCGATGTGCTGGAGCCTGTGCGAAGCCGGCGAGTCCTGAGCAGGACGTACGGTTTCCGCGCCACGCGCCGCGTGGCTCACTTCGCCCCGGCATTCCGTTTTCCCCCTTCGTCCACATCAGACGAAGGACGCGGCGATGCACGGTTGCGCAACATCGGCGACGACACGGCCTTTCCACCCGACCCGACCTGCGCGCCGGCCGGTGCGGCGGCATCCGCATCGAGGGCCAAACGACGCTGACCACCGATGCCGCCACCTTCATCACGACCAACTCCGCGAACGGCTACGGCGGCGGAGTCGAAGTGCTCGCCCCTGCGCGCGCCGACATCGGCTCGCCGGGCTGGGGCGGAATCGGCGTCCTCTACGACAACTCGGCGTAGTACGGCGGCGGCATGGACATCCCCAGTTTCGGCGATTCGGCCGAAGCGATCGTGCGCCTGTTCACGACTGATCCGGTGAACCCCGTGCGCATCCAGGGCAATACGGCGTCGCATGCGGGTGGCGCTGTCTGCATGCGCCCGCACGCCGCGTTCGTCGACGTCGGCTACGTCACGCTCTGCGCCTACGCCTTCCGCATCGACGACAACGTCGCCGCGGAAGGCGCCGCGATCTATGGTGATTCCGAATACGGGCTCGGCGACGCCTACGGCAGCCATATCGCCTTGAATACGACCCTGAGGGAATACGACGCGACCCAATCCCCGTGCCTGCAGACGGAAGCGCCGCTCGCGCTCGGCGCGATCGCCTGCGCAGCCGGTATCCACTGCAACCGCATCGAGGGCAACGCCGCGCTCGATACCGGTACCGGCAATCCGACCGACGGCTCGACGAGCCTGCCGCAGGACGAGAGCTATCTCGACGGCGACCGCGCCGTTCGGCGAGGCGCGCGGCCGAGGCATCGCGGTGGGGGCGCGCTGTCCTGGTGGGCAGCGACGTCACCGGCTGCGCGGTGGTCGACGATGGCTACGCGACGGGCGGTGGCGTGGCGGCGCTGGGGCATTCGTCTTGAACGACGGCACGATCGCGAACAACCGCGCGACGACGAACGACGGCCTCGGTTTCGGCGGCGGCATCTACGCGACGGGCGACGCGGAGATCGCGGGGTCGACGGTCTCCGGCAACCCGGGCACGACGATCGGCGGCGGCGTACTCGCACTGCAATCGGCGCGGGTCATCGCGTCGTCGACGATCGCGTTCAACACCTCGACGATCGCGAACGGCATCGGCGGCGTGCCGCCGACGTCGTCACGGCGCTGGCGACGACGGTCTGCCGCCTGCGCGAGACGGGCCGGCATCGCGTACCGGCGCCGATGGCGCCTCGGAAGTCAGGGTTCGATCTCGATCGGCAACGGAACCCGCACGCGGTCCCAGACTTCCTGCATGTCCTCGTTGTTCAACGCGATGCAGCCATCGGTCCAGTCGAAGCGTTGCGTGGTTGCGGCGAGCGCGCCCATGCCGTTCGGCTGGCCATGGATCATGATCGCGCCGCCCGGCGCGACACCGCGTTCGCGCGCGCCTGCGGTCCTCGGCGTTCGGGTACGACACGTGGATGGACTTGAAATACGCGCTGTCGGCCTTCTTGAAATCCAGCACATAGCGGCCTTCCGGCGTGCGCCGGTCGCCTTCCTGCTGCTTGTGTCCGAGCGGATGGCCGCCGAGCGCGATCGGGAACGTGGCGACGACCTCGGCGCCGTGCAGCAGATAGAGTTTGCGGTCGGCCTTGGCCACCTTCACGCGGTCGACCGTCGAATCGGCCATCGCGCAAGACGGCGCCAGCGTCGCTGCCGGCAGCGACGCGAGCAACAGCGCGAACGCCGCCGCGCGCCTACGTCTCGGTCGCGAGCGGTCGCGCATCCACGCCGTCCAGATAGTGGTTCTTCAACTTCACGTAGTGCCGCGCCGAGTAGTACAGGTGTTCGATCTCGTGCTCCGACAGCCTGCGCACGCAGCGCGCGGGATTGCCGAGCCAGAGCTCGCCTTCGCCGACGACCTTGCCCGGCGTGACGACCGCGCCGGCACCGATCAGGCTGTGCTTCTTCACCAGCACGCCGTCGAGCACGGTCGCGTGCATGCCGATCAGGCAGGCATCCATGATCGAGCAGGCGTGCAGCACCGCGCCGTGGCCGACGGTGACGTCGGCGCCGATGTGCAGCGCGAAGCCGCCGAGCGTGTATTCGCCATCGTGCGTCACATGCAGCACCGCGCCGTCCTGGATGTTCGTGCGCGCGCCGATCTTGATGAAGTGCACGTCGCCGCGCGCGACTGCGCACGGCCACAGCGAGGCATCCTCGCCGATTTCGACATTGCCGATCACCTGCGCCGCAGGATCGACGTAGACGCCTGCGGCGAGGCGTGGAGTCATGCCGCGATAGGTTCGAATGCTCATCCGGGCTCCCCTGTGTGCCGGCCCGAGCTTAGCATTGTGGAAATCGTGCGCGTTGCGCGCCGGCGCTTGATTTCGGGCATCCGGCACGCCAGTTTGTGCGGTCGATCCACCCGGAATCCCGCCGCCCATGACCACCACCAACCCCCTGCTCGACCGCGCCGGCCTGCCGCGCTTTTCCGCGATCCGCCCCGAACACGTCGAACCGGCGGTCGACGCGGTGCTGGCGGACTATCGCGCGCGCGTCGATGCGCTGACCGCCTCCGATGCGCCGCGCGATTTCGCCAGCGTGATCCTCGCCGGCGAGGAGCTCGAGGATCGCCTGAACCGCGTCTGGGCGCCGGTCTCGCACCTGCACGGCGTCGCCGATTCGGACGAGTTGCGCAGGACCTATTCGGCCGCGCAGGAAAAGATCGTCGAGCACGCCAGCGAACTCGGCCAGAACCGCGCGCTGTACGCCGCGGTGAAGGCGGTGGGCGAGGGCACCGGGATCGCCGCGCTGCCGCGCGCCGCGCGCACCCTGGTCGAACACGAATTGCGCGACTTCAGGCTTTCCGGCGTCGCGCTGGAGGAACCGGCGCGCTCGCGCTTCCGCGAGATCGCGAACGAACTGGCGAAGCTCGCGACCGAATTCGAGGAAGCCGTGCTGGACGCGACCGACGCATGGAGCGAGCCGGTCGGCGACGAGGCCGGCCTGGCGGGCATCCCCGAATCCGGCCGCGCCGTGCTGCGCGCCTACGCCGAGGAGAAGCGGCGGGACGGCTGGCTCGTCACCTTGAAACAGCCGAGCGTGCAGGCGGTGCTGACCTATGCCGACGATCGCTCCCTGCGCGAGCGCGTGTATGCGGCATACCAGACGCGCGCGTCGGACCAGGGCCCGAACGCCGGCGAATTCGACAACTCGGCGCGCATCGAGCGGATCCTCGCGCTGCGCCACGAGGCCGCGCAGTTGCTCGGTTTCCGCGACGCCGCCGAGGAATCGCTGGCGACGAAGATGGCGCCTTCGCCGGATGCCGTGTTCGCGTTCCTGCACGACTTCGCCGCGCGCGCGAAGCCGGTCGCGATGCGGGAGCTGGCCGAGCTGCGCGCGTTCGCCGCGGACGAACTCGACCTCGCCGACCTGCGGCCGTGGGACATCGGCTATGCCTCCGAAAAGCTGCGCGAGAAGAAATACGCGTTGAACGAGGAAGAGCTGAAACCGTACTTCGCGCTCGATCCGGTCCTCGCCGGCCTGTTCGCGATCACCGAGCGCGTGTTCGGCGTGTCGCTGAGGCAGCGCGACAACGTCGAGACCTGGCATCCAGACGTGCGCTACTACGACCTCGTCGACGCCGAAGGCCGCGTGTTCGCCGGCGCCTACGTCGACCTCTACGCGCGCAACGGCAAGCGCGGCGGCGCGTGGATGGACGTCTGCGCGAACCGGTTCCGACGCGACGACGGCACGCAACTCCCGGTCGCGTTCCTGACCTGCAACTTCGCGCCGCCGACGAAGGAAACCCCATCGCTGCTGACGCACGACGACGTGCTGACGCTGTTCCACGAATTCGGCCACGGCTTGCACCACATGCTGACCGAGGTCGACTATCCCGGCGTCGGCGGCATCAGCGGCGTCGAGTGGGACGCGGTTGAGCTGCCGAGCCAGTTCATGGAGAACTTCGGCTGGCAGCGCGAGGCGCTGGATCTCTTCGCGCGTCATTGGCAGACCGGCGAGAAGCTGCCGGACGAGCTGTTCCGGCGCATGCAGGCCGCGCGGCATTTCCATGCCGGCCTGTTCCTCGTGCGCCAGCTCGAATTCGGTCTGTTCGACTTCCGCATCCACCGCGAATTCGATCCCGCGCGCGGCGCGCGCGCGCTGGAAATCCTGCACGAGGTGCGCGAGGAAGTCGCCGTGATCCAGCCACCGGAGTGGCAGCGTTTCCCGCATGCGTTCACGCACATCTTCGCCGGCGGCTATGGCGCGGGCTACTACAGTTATCTGTGGGCCGAAGTGCTCTCGGCCGACGCGTTCGGCAAGTTCGAGGAAGCCGGCGTGTTCGATCGCGCGACCGGCGAGGCGTATCGCAGGGCGATCCTCGCGGTCGGCGGCTCGCGGCCGGCCTTGGAGAGCTTCGTCGAGTTCCGCGGGCGCGAACCGAAGCCGGAGGCGCTGCTGCGCAGCTACGGGCTGGCCGCCTGAGTGTCCTTCCACGCACCGCCCCAAGTGGCGTGATGAGATCGGCCGCCGTTTTCCGTCATCGGGAGCATGCCCCCGCCGCGCTGCTGCGCGGCGGCATCCAACCCGGAACAGGAGTCAGTCGACATGCCCTACGTCAACATCCAGATCACGCGCGGCGCGACGCGCGAGCAGAAATCCCGACTGGTCAGGGACGTGACGGAATCGCTGGTCCGTGTGCTCGGCAAGAAGCCGGAGCACACGCACGTGGTGATCCAGGAAATCGCCGAGGAGGACTGGGGATTCTGCGGCTTGCTGACCGACGACTGGAAGAAGGCATCGTCGCGAAGCAAGCCCGCATAGGCAACGCGTCGCGACTCGCTCCGGAAGACAAGGACGGGCCGGAGAATCCGACGGAAGCTCCGGTCCGCTCCAGACATCCGGCTCAGTGCAGCAGGTCGGCCGGCACATTGCCGCCGTTGTCGGCGATGCGCTTCAGCACGGTCTTGTGCAGCCACATGTTCATCTGCGCCGAATCGGCCATCAGCTCCTGCGGGCAATCGAGCTCGTGCGCGAGTTCCTTGCGCGCAGCGAAGCTGCTGTCGATGCCGAGCAGCTTGAGCAGGTCGACGATGGACGTGCGCCAGTTCAGCTTCTCCGGATTCTTCGCGGCGCGTTCTTCCAGCTGCGCGACGACATCGACCACCGCGATCGGCGTCGGTGCCGGCGGTGCGGCCGGCGCTGCCGGTGCGGCGACCGCGGAATCGGTGCTGGCCGGTGCCGGAGCAGGCGCGGCGGCAGTGGGCTCGGCGGCCTTGGCATGGCCGAAACCCAGCGTGGAAAGGACTTTGTCGAAAATTCCCATGGCGTGCTCCCTTGATGGTGATGGATGAGGCGTCGCGTCGCCGCATGCGGCGGGCGGACGGCCATCCACTATGCATCAGATCGATGACACCGCGCGCGGTGCGTCACACGATGTATCGAATGAAGTCGCCGCGGTTGCAAAACGTCACGAACGATGACGCGAGGCGGCGATCATTCGCGAGGGATCAGGCGAAACTGCGGAACACCTCGATCGCGCGCGCGATCGCCGCGTCGTCGATGTCGAGATGGGTGACCAGCCGCACGCTCGGCAGGTAGCCGATGCTGGCGCGCACGTCGTTCGCCTTCAGATGCGCGTCGAGCGCACGCAGGCGCGATGCGTCGACGTCGATGAAGACCATGTTGGTGTGTTGCGCGGCGACCGCGATGCCATCGATGCCGCGCAAGCCTTCGGCGAGGCGTTCCGCACGCACGTGGTCGTCGGCAAGCCGTTCGACGTGATGATCGAGCGCGTGCAGCCCGGCCGCGGCGAGCATGCCGGACTGGCGCATGCCGCCGCCGAGCATCTTGCGCCAGCGCTTCGCGGAGGCGATCAGCGCGGCGCTGCCGAGCAGCACCGAACCGACCGGTGCGCCGAGACCTTTCGAGAAGCACACCGAAACACTGTCGAACGGCGCGGCGAGTTCGCGCGCCGGCTTGCCGCTGGCGACGGCGGCGTTGAACAGGCGCGCACCGTCGAGATGCACGGACAATCCTCGCGTGCGTGCCCAGGCCGCGGCTTCGACGACATAAGCCTGCGGCAATACGCGGCCGTGCCAGGTGTTCTCCAGCGCGAGCAGGCGCGTGCGCGCGAAATGCGGATCGTCCGGCTTGACCGCCCTGGCGAGCGCATCGAGCGGCAGGGTTCCATCGGCCGCGTGCACGATCGGCTGCGGCTGGATCGAGCCGAGCACGGCGGCGCCACCGCCCTCGAACTTGTAGGTATGCGCCTCCATGCCGACGAGGTATTCGTCGCCGCGCTGGCAATGCGCGAGCAGTCCGCAAAGATTGCTTTGCGTGCCGCTCGGCACGAACAGGCCGGCCTCGAAACCGAGGTCGTCGGCGAGCCGGCGTTCGAGGCGCGCGACAGTCGGGTCTTCGCCATAGACGTCGTCACCGACCTCGGCCGCGATCATCGCCGCGCGCATCGCGGCCGTCGGCCTCGTCACGGTGTCGCTGCGCAGGTCGATCGTCATCGCGGGCATTCCGGCGTGAAGGAACGCAAGCGTAACGAGGGCGATGCCGGGTCCGCTACACTTGTGCGCATGAAGATCGCCACTTGGAACGTCAATTCGCTGAACGTGCGCCTGCCACACGTCGAGCGCTGGTGCACCGAGGCGCAGCCGGACGTGCTCGCGCTGCAGGAAACCAAGATGGAAGACGCCAAGTTCCCGCGCGCGGCGATCGAGGCGCTCGGTTACCACGTCACGTTCTCCGGGCAGAAGACCTACAACGGCGTCGCGATCCTCTCGCGAACGCCGCCGCAGGACGTGCTGACCGATCTCCCCGGCCTCGACGATCCGCAGCGGCGCATCCTCGTCGCGACCGTCGGCGACGTGCGCGTGGTGAACCTGTACGTCGTCAACGGGCAAGCGGTCGGCAGCGAGAAATACGCCTACAAGCTCGACTGGCTGGCCAAGGTCACCGCGTTCCTCGCCGAGGAGGTCCGTCGCCATCCGCGCCTCGTCGTGCTCGGCGACTTCAACATCGCTCCGGACGATCGCGACGTGCACGATCCCGCCGCCTGGCACGAGCAGATCCTGTGTTCGACGCCGGAACGCGATGCGCTCAAGCGCATGCTGGACCTTGGTTTTTCCGACAGCTTCCGCATGTTCAACGCGGATGCGGGGCAGTACAGCTGGTGGGACTACCGTCAGGCTGCGTTCCGCCGCAACCTCGGCCTGCGCATCGACCTGGTGCTCGCCGGCGAGGCGCTGCGCGTCGCCTGCCGCGGGGCCACCATCGAGCGCGAACCGCGCACTTGGGAGCGCGCGTCGGACCACACTCCTGCCGTACTGGAAATCGACGATGGCCGCTGACTGGCTGGTATCCCCCAGCGACGAGGAACTGGAAGAACTCGACCAATTCCTGCGCGCGCACGCCGGCGACGACGACTTGCTGCTCGACGGCGTGCACGGCCTCCTGACCGCGCTGGCGATCGGCCCGGCACCCGCGTTGCCGGACGAATGGCTGTCGGAAATCCTGCACGAACCGTTCGCCGACAGCGAAGAAGGCGAGCGCGTGCTGACCCTGCTCGCGCGCCTCAACGACGCGATCGCGCCGGAACTGGAAACCGGCAGCTACGAACCGATCCTCGGCGAACTCGACGTCGAAAGCGGGCCGCCCGCGTTCACCGCGCGCGGCTGGTGCGAAGGCTTTTCGCGCGGCATCGACCTGCGCGCGGGCGTCTGGGAAGGCCGTCTCGGCCACGATTCGGAACTGATGGAACTGCTCGGCCCGATCATCGCGCTGGCGATCGACGACGGCGTGTTCGAGAGCGACGCCGATTTCGTGCCGCTCGGCGACGAGGATTACGACGACTGCCTCGCGCAGATTCCGGGCGCGGTCGCCGCGGTCGCCGACTATTGGCACGACCATCCACTCGGCGCCGACGAACAGACCGCATCGCCGTCGGAAGACGGCACCGGCGCAAGGCCGCGCCGGCGCGGCGGGCGCTGGGTGCATTGAGGGTCGGGCATCGGGAAGAGCAGATGCGTCGGTCATCCCGGCGCGACATGGTCCCCCGATGCACCATGCAACAATATCCCCGGATCGTTCCACCGGGCGCCCACATCGTTCACGCCAGCACGCTTGTCGCGCCCCTGATGCGGGCGCATGTTGGCGGCCTTCCTCCCTGGAGAACGCCATGAACGCATCCGCCACCACCCAGCGCCGCGTCGCGCGCACGTTTCGCGGACAGCCGACCTCGGACGGCGCCGGCGTCAAGCTGACGCGCGTGATCGGCCAGCGCGACCTCGACATGGTCGATCCGTTCCTGATGCTCGACGAGTTCCGCTCGGACCAGGCCGGCGACTACCTCGCCGGGTTCCCGAACCATCCGCATCGCGGCTTCGAGACCGTCACCTACATGCTCGCCGGGCGCATGCGCCACGGCGACAACCAAGGGAACTCCGGCCTTCTGACGCCGGGCAGCGTGCAGTGGATGACCGCCGGGCGCGGCATCGTGCATTCGGAAATGCCGGAGCAGGAAGACGGCCTGATGTGGGGCTTCCAGCTTTGGGTTAACCTGCCTGCGAGCGACAAGATGACCACACCGCGCTACCAGGACATCGCGCCGGAGCGCATCCCGGAAGCCGCGCCGGCCGACGGCGTGCGGGCGCGCGTGCTGGCCGGTCGCGTCGGCGACGTGGTCGGACCGGTGTCCGGCATCGCGGTGGAACCGGTCTATCTCGACATCGCGCTCGACGCCGGCGCGCGCTTCGCCGTGCCGCTGCCGGCCGGGCACAACGCGTTCGCGTACATGTACGCGGGCCGTGCAGACCTTGGCCCGGCCGACGCGGCGACGCCCGTCGCGCGCGGCGAACTGGCGCTGCTCGAGCGCGCGGGCGACGAACTGCTGGTCGCCGCCGGCAGCGAGCCGGCGCGCCTGATCCTCGTCGCCGGCAAGCCGCTGAACGAGCCGGTCGCCAAGTACGGTCCGTTCGTGATGAACACGCAGCAGCAGATCGTCGAGGCGATCCAGGACTACCAGGCCGGCAAGTTCTGACGCGTAGCCAGCGCGGGAGCAGCGGCGCCGCTCCCGCGCTGGACGGTCAGGGGACTCAGAACGCGATCATCACGATCGATCCGGCGACGATCAGGCCGCCGCCGATCGCGACCGGCCAGCTCAAGCTTTCGCCGACAAACAGCACGCCGAGCAGGATCGCGAACACGACGCTGAGCTTGTCGATCGGCGCGACCTTGCCGACCGGGCCGAGTTGCAGCGCGCGGTAGTAGCACAGCCACGACAGCCCGGTCGCGATGCCGGACAGCACCAGGAACAGCCAGGTCTTAGGTTCGACCGTCGCCGGCGCGCGCCATTCGCCACGCAGCGACAGGATCGCGGCGGTCACGCCGAGAATCACGATCGTGCGGATGAACGTCGCGAGGTTCGAGTTGATGCCGGCGACACCGATCTTGCCGAACAACGCGGTGAGTCCGGCGAAGAACGCGGAGCCGAGCGCGAAAAGGATCCAGCTTTGACGAAGGTCCACGACTTCGAGTCCTGTTCGTTCGGGTGGATGTCGCCCTGCAGTCCGGAGCAGCTCGACCCTTCTTCCTGAAAGGAGGCGGGAATGATGCGGGCACCGCTCTCTCCCGACAAACCCGTTCCCCGACAAACCTCTCTGCTTCAACGCAGACGAGGCTTCGTCGACGCGCTTCAAGGCTTCGCGGGTTTCAACTTCTCGTCGAAGTACGCCGCGATCAGCGTGTAGACGTGCTTCTTCATCGCCGGCGCCGACAGGCCGTGCTTGCCGCCCGGATACGTCATCAGCCGGAACTGCGTGCCGCGCTGCTGCAGGTCGGCCATCAGCTTGGTCGAGTTCGCGAACAGCACGTTGTCGTCGGCCATGCCGTGCACGAGCAGCAGCTTGTCCGACTTGAGGCCGTCGAGCCAATGGAACACGCCGGAAATCTCGTAGCCCTGCGCATTGTGCCGCGGCGTGTCGAGATAGCGTTCGGTGTAGTGCGTGTCGTACAGGCTCCAATCGGTGACCGGCGCGACGGCGACACCGGCGGCGATGCGGTCGTCCGCCTTGGCCAACAGCATCAGCGTCTGGTAGCCGCCATAGCTCCAGCCGAACACGCCGATGCGCTGCGGGTCGACCCACGGCTGCGCGCGCAGCCAGTCGATGCCGACGAGCTGGTCGGCGATCTCGGCCTTGCCGAGCTGCTTGAAGATCGCATCGGAGAATTTCCGCCCGCGCCGCGGCGATCCGCGATTGTCCATCGCGAACACGACATAGCCGTGCTCGGCCATGTACTGCTCGAAATGGTTGCCCCAGTTCTTCTTGACGTACTGGCTGCCCGGGCCGCCGTAGTAGGTCATGAAGACCGGATATTTCTTTCCCTTCCCGAAACCCGGCGGCCGGTAGACGCGATAGCGCAGGTCCTGGCCGTCCTCGCTTTTCAGCGAGCCGTACTCGGGCACGATGAGGCTGTCCTTGTACGGCCAGAACGGATGGCCGGGTCCGAGTTCGTTCTGCTCGATCCACGCAATGCGGCTGCCATCGGGCTTGCGCAAGGACACCTGCGGCGGCGTGGCCGGATCGGAATAGGTGTCGATCCATGCGTTCGCCTTGTCGCCGAACACGGCATCGTGCCAGCCTTCGCCGCTGCTGATGCGGGTGGCATCGGCGGCATCGCTGCCGTCGAGGCGCGCGGAATAGACCTGCTGCTGCAACGGATCGTCGCGGTTCGCGGCGAAATACACGCTGCCGTTCTTCTCGTCGAGCGCGAGCAGCTTGTCCACATCCCACGCGCCGCCGGTCAGCCGACGGCGCAGCGTGCCGTCGAGGCCGAACACGTAAAGGTGCGCGTGGCCGTCGCGTTCGGATCCCCAAACGAATGCTTCCTCGTTGTCGAGGAAGCGCAGGTCGTCGTTGAGGTTGATCCAGGTCGCGCTGGTTTCGGTCAGCAGCGGCGTTAGGCGCAGGCTCGCGGCATCGGCAACGATCAACTCCAGCCGGCGCTGGTCGCGGCTCTCGCGCTGGAAGCTGACGCGCTTGCCGTCCGGCAGCCAGTCGACGCGGGCGAGGTAGACGTCCTTGTCGGCGCCGAGATCGATCCAGCGCGTGCGGCCGCCGTCCGGCTTGACCAGGCCGAGCTGCACGACGACGTTCGGGCGGCCTGCGGCCGGGTAGCGCTGGCTGATCGTCTCGCTGCGATCGGCATAGACCTCGGTGCGCTTGACCTCGTCGACGCCGGATTCGTCGTAGCGCTCGTAGGCGATCTGCGAGTCGTCCGGCGCCCACCAGTAGCCGGTGACGCGCGCCATTTCCTCCTGCGCGACGAACTCGGCTTCGCCGTTGTGGATCGGTCCCTTGCCGTCGCGCGTCAACTGCACGGTGCGATCGTGCGCGAGGTCGATCGCGTAGAGGTTCTGGTTGCTGACGAAGGACACGTAGCCACCGCGCGGCGAGACCTTGTAGTCGGTCACGTCGAGACCCTTCGGCGTCAACGCGCGCAGTTGCGAACCGGCTTGCGCATGCAGGTCGTACAACCACAAACGCTCGTCGACGCCGAACAACAGCTTGGCGCCATCCGGCGACCAGCGATACGACGCGATGCCCTTGAGGCCGGCGATGCGCGCGCGTTCGCGCCGCGCCTTCTCGGCATCGGACAATTCCTTGTGCTCGCCGAGCGCGCCCGAATCGACCAGCCGCTGCGTCTTTCCGCTGGCGATCTCGTATTGCCACAGGTCGAGCTGGTTCTGGTCGTCGTCGCGACCGCGCAGGAAGGTCACGCGGCTGCCGTCCGGCGCGATCTTCAACGCACGCGGCGTCGGACCGTTCAGGTCGGGATCGGAAAAGATGCGTTCGATGCTCAGGCGTTCGGCATGCACGAAGGGACTCAGGCCCAGCAGGGCGGCGAAAAGAAGAAGACGCATGGGAACTCCAGCGGCAGGGTACCCATTACACCGCAGGCGTGAAGTTCGGCCAAGCTCGCGCGAAAGCGTGATCGCTATCGCAACTCGTGGCCGCGGGCAGGCCCTCGTTCAGTCGCTCCGCGTTGCAATACATGGACACATACGCTGTACACGTGGGGATGAATGATGGACGCAAAGGTTTGGTTGGGCATCGCGGCCGGTGCCGCGATCGCGATCGGCGGCATGGCGTTGGCGCAGCGCCGCATGGACGTGCGCAACGCGGCCGATGGCAACGTCGCCGCTCCGGTGGCCGCGCAAGGCGAAACGCAGGCGCAGTCCGCGATGCGGGAGGCCGAACCGCCGGCGCCACCGCCCGCGCCGGTCGACGACGGGTACGCGGACGTGCGCAACGTGCACCCGGTCGTCGAAAAGGTGGACACGCCGCGCAAGGTCTGCGAGGACGTCACCGTCAAGCGCCGGGCGCCGGGCAGCGACAACCATGTCGTCGGCACCGTCGTCGGGGCGGCGGTCGGTGGCCTGCTCGGCAACCAGGTCGGGCGCGGCAATGGCCGCAAGGCGGCGACGGTCGCGGGCGCGGTCGGCGGCGGCCTGGTCGGCCATGAGGTCGGCGTGCGCCACGACGCGAAGCGCACCACCACGACCACCGAAACGCGCTGCCGCACGGTCAGCGACAGCAGCGAGAAGGTGATCGCCTACGACGTCACCTACGACTACCAGGGCCGCAGCTACACCACGCGCATGGACCATGATCCGGGTCCGCGCCTGCAGGTCCAGCCGACCGTTGCGCCGGTCGACATGCCGGCGGCCGCACCTCCGCGCTGAATGCCGACGACGGCTCTTCGCACGATGGGAAGAGCCGTCGGACGTCACGCCTTGCGGGCGCCCTGTCCGAACAGGATCTTCTTCTCTTCGTCGCTCATCGGCTGTCCCGCCGCCGGATTCACTTCGGGACCCTTCGCGTAGGCGCGTTGCGTCGCCGGACGCGCGGCGATCGCCGCATGCCAGCGGCGCACCTCGGCGAACGGTGTCAGGTCGAGCGGCGCCTTCGCATACGGATTGATCCACGGATACGCAGCCATGTCGGCGATCGTGTAGTCGTCGCCGGCGATGAACGCGCGCCCGGCCAGGCGCTTGTCGAGCACGCCGAGCAGGCGCTCGGTTTCCTTCGTGTAGCGCTCGATCGCGTAGGGGATCTTCTCCGGCGCATACACGTTGAAATGGCCGTACTGCCCGGTCATCGGCCCGAGTCCACCCATCTGCCAGAACAGCCATTCGTTGACGACGATGCGCCCGCGCACGTCTTCAGGGATGAAGCGCTTCGTCTTGTTCGCCAGGTACAGCAGGATCGAGCCCGACTCGAACACGCTGATCGGCGCGCCGCCATCGAGCGGCGCATGATCGACGATCGCCGGCATCTTGTTGTTCGGCGAGATCGCCAAGTACTCCGGCTTGAACTGCTCGCCCTTGCCGATATCGACCGGCTTGATCGTGTAGGGCAGGCCGGCTTCTTCGAGGAACAGCGTGATCTTGTGGCCGTTCGGGGTAGGCCAGTAGTAGAGGTCGATCATCAACGTCTCCTTCAATGCGCGTGACACACGCCAACGTAAGGCTGCGCGCGACGTTCTCAATCCCGCTCGGCTGACGCATGCGCAAGGCGCGGCCGTGCACACTACATGCACGGGAGTTGCCGCGCGCCGGTCGGTGGCCCGGTCGCGCCGGAGCGTGCCGTCATGCGGCGGCATCGCCTCCATAATCGACACGCTTGTCTTGCGCGTTGGGCGCGTGCGGCGCGCAGCGAGAAACCGTTTCGACGGCTGTTGCAGCGTCAAGGAGACCGGGTATGCAAACCATCGGACTGATCGGCGGCATGAGTTGGGAATCGACCGTGCCCTATTACCGGCAGATCAACGAGTGCGTCCGCGATCGACTCGGCGGCCTGCATTCGGCGCGCATCGTGCTCTACAGCGTCGACTTCCACGAGATCGAACGCCTGCAGCATGCCGGCGACTGGGACGCGGCCGGCGCTTTGCTCGCCGGGGCGGCGCGCGCGTTGCAGTCGGCAGGTGCCGACTTCCTCGTCGTCTGCACCAACACAATGCACAAGGTCGCGCCGGCGATCGAGGCCGCGGTATCGATTCCGCTGCTGCACATCGTCGACCCGACCGCGAGCGAGATTCGCCGGTCCGGCTTGACCACGGTCGGCCTGCTCGGCACGCGCTTCACGATGGAGCAGGCATTCTACCGCGAGCGGCTGCAGCAACAGTTCGGCATCAACGTGCTGGTGCCGAGCGCCGCCGGCATCGACGCCGTGCATCGCGTGATCTACGACGAGTTGTGCCTCGGCCGCGTGCTCGATGCCTCACGCGAAGCATATCGCCGCATCATCGCCGACCTTGTCGCACGCGGCGCGCAGGCGGTGATTCTCGGCTGCACCGAGATCGGGATGTTGATCGGCCCGGCCGACGCGGCAGTACCGCTGTTCGACACCACCGCGCTCCACGCCGAGGCGGCGGCCATGCGCGCGATGACGGCATAGGCAGGCGCGACTGCAGCGCCATCGTGGCGTCACTTGCCGATGCAGAACGATCCGAAGATCTCGCCGAGCAGGTCGTCGCTGCTGAACTCGCCGGTGATTTCGCCGAGTGCGTGCTGCACCTGACGCAGCTCCTCCGCGGCGATTTCGCCGGCGCGATGGAGCGTCAACGCATCCTCCGCCACGGCGAGGTGTTCGCCGGCGCGTTCGAGTGCGGCGACGTGGCGTGCGCGTGCGCTGAATGTGCCTTGTGCGGGTTCGTCGCTGCCGGCGCGGCGCTTGAGTTCGGCGACGAGCAGGTCGAGGCCTTCGCGATTGCACGCGGACAACCACACGTGCGTCGCATCGCTGCGCGCTTCGATGCGGGACGGCGTGTCGGCGAGGTCGATCTTGTTGTGTACGACGATGCGCGCGACGTCATGCGGAAGCTCGGCGAGCAGCGCGAAATCGGCGGCGGCGTTGGCGTCGTCGTCGCAGACCAGCACGGCGAGGTCGGCGCGTTCGAGTTCGGCGCGCGCGCGGCGGATGCCTTCACGTTCAACCACGTCGCCGGCTTCGCGCAGGCCGGCGGTGTCGACCAGGGTGATCGCGATGCCGTCGAGGTCGATCGTTTCGCGCAGCACGTCGCGCGTGGTGCCGGCGATGTCGGTGACGATCGCGCGATCGCTCGCGGCGAGCGCATTCAGCAAGCTGGATTTGCCGACGTTCGGACGGCCGACGATGACGACGTGCAGGCCATCGGCGAGGCGCACGCCGCGGCGCGCGGCGGCGAGCAAGTCGACCAGATGCGTGCGCAGCGCGGCGAGATCGTTCGCCAGTTGCGGCGCGGCGAGGAAATCGATTTCCTCTTCCGGAAAGTCGATCGCGGCCTCGATCCACACGCGCAGGCGCACGACGCCTTCGGTCAGGCCATGCACCTGGCGCGAGAACTCGCCGTCGAGGCTGCGCACCGCGGCGCGCGCGGCGGCTTCGGAACCGCTGGCGATGAGGTCGGCGATGGCTTCGGCCTGGGCGAGGTCGAGCTTGCCGTTGAGGAACGCGCGTTCGGAGAATTCGCCGGGCCGCGCATGCCGCGCGCCGAGTTCGACGACGCGCGCGAGCAGCATGCGCAGAGCGATCGGGCTGCCGTGGATCTGCAGCTCGACGACGTCTTCGCCGGTGTAGGAATGCGGCGCCGGAAACCACAGCAGCAGGCCGCGATCGACGACCGCGCCGACGCCGTCGCGGAACGCGGCGTAGTGCGCATGGCGCGGGCGCGGCGCGCGGCCGAGGAATGCCTGCGCGATCGCCGCCGCTTGCGCGCCGGATACGCGCAACACGCCGACGCCACCCGTGCCGGGCGCGGTCGCCACGGCTGCGATGGTGCCGGCATGGGCGCTCATGGCATCAGGCTTTCGCTGCCTTGGCGTCGCCCGATTCGATGCGCTTGGTGATGATCCACTGCTGCAGCAGGCCGAGGCCGCCGTTGACGACGTAATACAACACGAGGCCGGCCGGGAAGAACGCGAACAGCACCGAGAACACGACCGGCATCACCTTCATCATCTTCGCCTGGGTCGGGTCCATGCCCGCGGTCGGCGTGAGGTGCTGGGTGACGATCATGACGATGGCGTTGAGCACAGGCAGCACGAAATACGGATCGGGCGCGGTGAGGTTCTGGATCCAGCCGATGAACGGCGCCTGGCGCAGTTCGACGCTTTCGAGCAGCACCCAGTACAGCGCGAAGAACACCGGGATCTGGATCAGCATCGGCAGGCAACCGGCGAGCGGGTTGACCTTCTCCTTCTGGTACAGCTCCATCATCGCCGTGTTCAGCTTCTGGCGATCGTCGCCGTAGCGCTCCTTCAGCGCGGCCATGCGCGGCTGAAGCTTGCGCATCTTCGCGCCGGAGCGGTACTGCGTTTCGCTCAGCTTGAAGAACGCGGCCTTGATCAGCAGCACCAGCAGGATGATCGCGAAACCCCAGTTGCCGGTCAGCTTGTGCAGCTGCGCGAGCAGCCAGTGCAGCGGTTCGGCGATCACGGTGAACATGCCGTAGTCGACCGTCAGCGACAGGCCAGGCGCGATCTGGTCGAGCGTACTCTGCAGCTTTGGGCCGACGTACAGGCGCGCGTCGTCGGACTTGGTCTCGCCGGCCGCGACGGTGATCGACGGCGACAGGGTGCGGATCAGGTACCGCGTGCCGCTGCCGACCGACACGGCCTTGGTCACGTACTGGTCGGTCTCGCCGGCCGCCGGGATCCACGCCGCGAAGAAGTAGTGCTGCAGCATCGCCGCCCAGCCGCCGGCGATGCTCTTGTCGAGCGGCTCCTTCGTGAAATGGTCGAACTTGAGCTTCTGGAACTTGTCGGCAGGGCTGTACCAGGCAGCGCCGGCGAAGCTGTAGCGTTCGGTGTTGCTGTAGCCCTTGATGCCGGCCGTATCGATGATCGGCGGGACGCGCTGCAACTGGCGGTAGGCGTTGCCGGTCCAGCTCGCGGCCGTCTTGTTCTCGATGTCCTGGCGCTGCTCGATGACGTAGCTGCCGCGCTTGAACGCGAATATCTTGCGCACGGTGAGGCCGGACGGATCGGTCCAGGTCAGCGGCACTTCGAGCGAGTCGGCGCCGTCGGCGAGCGCATAGTCGTTCTTCTCGGCGGCGAACGCGGCCTGGTGGTCCGGCACGACGCCGCCGTTGCTGACGAGACCGCTCTGCGCGACGAACCAGGTCGCGTCGCGGTCGTCGAACAGGCGTACCGGATGCGCGAAGTCCTTGGGCTGCTGCGGGTAGGCGAGCAGGTCGGCGACGACGACATTGCCGCCGACCGGATCGATTTCGATGCGCAGCACGTCGGTGGTGACGATCACGTGCGCGACGCTGGCCGGCTTGGGTGCGTCGGCGACCGGTTCCGCCGCCGGCGCGGCCGATGCCGCGCTCGCATTCGGTACGTCCGCACCGTTCGGCACCGGAGCGGCCGGCGTCGCCGCGTTCGTCGAGGCAACGGCCGGATGCGCGGGGTTTGCCGGGTAGTCCTCCTGCCACTGCATCCACAGCAGGTAGCCGATGAACAGCAGAGCGATCAGGAGCAGGTTGCGTGGACTCATCATGACGGGATCGGATGGGCGCGAAGGGGGTGGACGAACCGCACCCGGACGCGCGCGGCGCGAAGGCGTTGCCGACGGCGGTGCCACGAACGGAATGGGCGGCGTGTGCCGCGGGTGCGGCGCTGGATCAGGCGCGCATTGTGCCGACGCCGTCGGCCGGGTTCAATGTCGCGATGCGCTGCCACAAGCGTGCGAGTTCGGCACGCAGCGAGGGATTGTCTTCCTGGTCCGCGCTGGAACGGGCGATCAGGAGGACGTCGACACCGGGTAACTGCGCGCGGACGTGGCGGAAGCTGTCGCGCGCGATGCGCTTGATGCGATTGCGACGCACCGCCTTCTTGGAAACGCGCTTGGAGACGGCGAGGCCGAGGCGAGGGTCGCCGCTCGGACTCGGGGCGACTTCGGCGCTGAAGTGGCGCGTACCGATGCGGCGGCTGGTGCCGCGCAGGCGTGCGAAATCCTTGGGACTGAGCAGGCGCGCGTCGCGCGGAAACGGCGCGCGCGCCATAACGCGTTCGATCGTGAGGATCAGACCGCGAGACGCTTGCGACCCTTGGCGCGACGCGCGTTGATGACCTTGCGGCCTCCGCGGGTCTTCATGCGCGCACGGAATCCGTGGTCGCGGGCGCGCTTGAGGTTGCTCGGCTGGTAGGTGCGCTTGGTGGCCATGAACGTGCTGCCGGTAAATGGGAAAAGGGCGCGGATGGTAGGTGCCGGGTGCCGCGCTGTCAAGCCGGACAGGCCGCCTTGGGCGGCCCGATGCCGCAACGGGCCGGCGTCGGCGTGCTGGTAGACTAGCCGATCCTTAATTCTTTGCGCACGCGCCGGCCTCTTCGCCGGTCGCATGTGTCATTCCGGAACACACCCACGCATGAGCGATCTTTGGCGACGCTGCTTGTCCCGCCTCGAGGCGGACTTCAGCGCGGAGGACATCCATACCTATCTCGCGCCGCTGCAGGTTGGCGAGGACGAGTCGGGCTTCATCCTGTGGGCGCCGAATGCGTACACGATGGAAACCGTGCGCGAGCGCTTCCTCGAGCGCATTCTCGCGGTGCTCGAACATCTTTCCGGCGGCCCTGTCGCGGTCGACGTGCAGGTCGGCACGCGTACGCCGGCACGCGGGTCGACCGTGAAACCCGCGGCGACATCGCGGGCGCGCCCGGGTTCCGAACGCGCGACGCCGGAGCCGAGCCTCGATCCGAACTACACGTTCGAGAACTTCGTCGAGGGTAAGTCGAACCAACTCGGCAAGGCCGCCGCGACGCAGGTCGCGATGAATCCCGGCCGCGCCTACAACCCCCTGCTGCTGTACGGCGGCACCGGCCTCGGCAAGACGCACCTGATGCACGCGGCGGGCAACCTGATGCGCGCGAACAAGCCGGACGTGAAGGTGCTGTACCTGCGTTCCGAACAGTTCGTCAGCGGCATGGTGCGCGCGCTGCAGCAGAAAAGCATGGACGAGTTCAAGCGGCGCTTCCGCTCGGTCGACGCGCTGCTGATCGACGACATCCAGTTCTTCGCCGGCAAGAACACCACGCAGGAGGAGTTCTTCCACACCTTCAATGCGCTGTTCGAGGGCAAGCAACAGATCATCCTGACCTGCGACCGCTACCCGAAGGAGGTCGACAACCTCGAACCGCGCCTGAAGTCGCGCCTCGGCTGGGGCCTGTCGGTGGCGATCGAACCCCCTGATTTCGAGACACGCGCGGCCATCGTGCTGGCGAAGGCGCAGGCGAAGGGCGTCGAGTTGCCGGAGGAAGTGGCCACCTTGATGGCCAAGCGCATGCGCTCGAACGTGCGCGACCTCGAAGGCGCACTGAACACGCTCGTCGCGCGCGCGAACTTCGAGGGCAAGCGCATCGGCCTCGAGTTCGCGCAGGAAACCTTGCGCGACCTGCTGACCGTGCATGCGCAGGCAGTCACGATTCCGAACATCCAGAAGACCGTCGCGGACTATTACCAGTTGCGGCTGGCGGACCTGCTCTCGCAGAAGCGCAGCCGTTCGATCGCCAGGCCGCGGCAGATGGCGATGACCTTGGCCAAGGAACTGACCGAGCACAGCCTGCCGGAAATCGGCGATGCGTTCGGCGGGCGAGACCATACGACGGTGCTGCATGCATGCCGCACGATCCGCGCGCTGCGCGAAACCGACGGCAAACTCCGTCAGGATTGGGAAAAGCTGGTGAGAATCCTGAGCGAATAGGGGAATGTGCAGCAGCCGTGGATAAACGGGGCTGCCATGCTGTGGACAAGCTGTGCCGAATCGCGGGCGCGTTTATTATCCACAAGTCTCCCACAAGCGAAGGGAACAGTTCTCAAGCGGGAAATATTCGCGCAAGTCATTGAAATATAAACAGATATTACCTGTTTCCTGCTTTTCCACATCGCCTACCACAACCAAACGTTCCACATAAAGAAAAACCAAAGACAGGACCGGCAGACCATGCGATTCAGCATCCAGCGAGAAGCATTCCTGAAACGACTGCAACAGGTGGTCGGCGTCGTCGAACGACGGCAGACCCTGCCGGTACTGGCGAATTTGCTCGTCGTCGTCGATTCGAACGGTGTCTCCTTGACGGGTACCGACCTCGAGGTCGAAATGATCGCGCGCACCGAAGCGGACGATCTCGAGACAGGCGAAGTCACCATTCCGGCGCGAAAGCTGTTCGACATCTGTCGAGCCTTGCCTGACGGCTGCCAGATCAAGCTCGAGCAGAAGGGCGAACGCGTCACCGTCAGCGCGGGACGCAGCCGATTCACCTTGTCGACCCTTCCGGCGACCGAGTTCCCGACGATCGAGAACATCGAGTTGGTCGAGCGTGTTTCGTTGCCGGAAGCGACGTTGAAGGAGTTGATGGATCGCACCGCATTCGCGATGGCGCATCAGGACGTTCGCTACTACCTCAACGGCATGCTGCTGGACCTGCGCGAGCATGTTCTGCGCTGCGTCGCGACCGACGGCCATCGCCTGGCATTGGCGGAAACGAAGATCGACACGAAAGTCGCGGCTCCACGACAGGTCATCGTGCCGCGCAAAGGCATCAACGAGCTGCAGGGTTTGTTCGAGCCGGGGGAAGGGACGGTCGAGCTGGAATTCGCACGCAACCATTTGCGCGTGCGCCGCGGCGGCGTGACGTTCACCTCGAAGCTGATCGACGGCCGTTTCCCGGATTACGAAGCCGTGATCCCGATCGGCGCCGACAAGGAAGTGCGTGTGCAGCGCGACGACCTGCGGGCGGCGCTGCAGCGCGCGGCGATCCTGTCGAACGAGAAATATCGCGGCGTGAAGCTCGAAGTCGGTCCGAATCGCCTGCGCATCGTGGCGCACAACCCGGAGCAGGAAGAAGCGGTCGAGGAAGTGGAAGCGAAAACCGGCGTGGCCGAGCTCAGCGTGGGATTCAACGTGAACTACCTGCTCGACGCGCTGGGCGCGACGACGGCCGATGAAGTGCTGTTGTGCCTGCGTGACGGCCAGTCGAGCTGTCTCGTGCGTAAACCCGATTCGGAAGACACGCGCCATGTGATCATGCCGTTGCGGCTTTGATGAAGCACGCAACCAACGACCCGTTTCAATACCGGGCGCCGTCGAGGCGCCCGCTTTGTTTGTGGTGAACCTTCGTGCATCTGCGACGCCTGCGCATCGAGAACCTGCGCGTGATCGAGCAACTCGAGGTCGAGTTGGCTCCCGGCTGGAACCTCTTTACCGGCGACAACGGCGCCGGCAAGACCAGCATGGTCGAAGCGGCGTTCCTGCTGTCGCATGGGCGGTCGTTTCGTACCGGCATCCGCGAGGCCTTGGTGCGTGTCGGCTGCAACGGGTATTCGATTTTCGGGGAACTGGTGAAGGCCGGCGGCGAGACGCGCCGGGTCGGCATTGCGCGATCGAGCGGGCGGATCGAGGCGAAGCTCGACGGACAGGGCGTGACCGCGGCGGAATTGATGCATCACGCGGCGGTCCTGTGTTTCGAACCGGGGTCGCACGATTTGATAAGCGGCCCGGCCGACGAGCGCCGGCGCTTCCTCGATTGGGGTGTGTTCCACGTGGAACACGGGTACCTGACGTACTGGCGTCGTTATCACCGGGCGTTGAAGCAGCGCAACGCCGCACTGCGCAACGGCGGTGGCGATTCCGAACTGGATGTATGGGACCGCGAACTCGCGTGCGCGGCGGAAGTGCTGACCGCGATGCGCCAGCGCTATGTTGACGCCTTGCGGCCGGTTCTCTCCGACGTGTTGGTCGGCCTGCTGGGCGAGCTGGGCCAGCCCGAGTTCGCTTTCCTTCCCGGCTACGATTCGAGCCAATCGTTGGACGCCGTACTGCTGTCGCGGCGCGATCGCGATCGACTGCGGGGTCACACCGGTTCGGGTCCGCATCGCGCCGATTGGGGCCTTTCCTTCGAGGGGGCGCCACGCCGCGAGCATCTCTCGCGCGGGCAGGAGAAGCTCTGTGCATTTGCCTGCGTTCTGGCGCAGGCGACCCTGTTTTTTCGGACGGCGGGCGAGTGGCCCGTGATCTGTGTCGACGATCTCGCGTCCGAGGTCGATCGAGGGCACCAGACGCGGCTGCTCGCGTTGCTCGCACAGACGAACGCGCAGATTCTCGTCACCGGTACCGAAGCGCCAGCCGCGCTTGCCGAAACCGCAGGGGCGGTGGCGATGTTCCACGTGGAACAAGGGCGAGTGTCGGCGCTGCTATAATCCGGGGATTCCCGCCAGAGCTGGCGCGTTCCGCGCGAGTGGTACCCGCGCCCCGGAGCCCCATGAACGATCAATACGATTCCAGCAAGATCAAGGTCCTGAAGGGCCTCGAGGCCGTGCGCAAGCGGCCCGGCATGTACATCGGCGATACCGACGACGGGACCGGCCTGCACCACATGGTGTTCGAGGTCGTCGACAACTCGATCGACGAAGCGCTGGCCGGCTACTGCGATCATGTCGTCGTGACCCTGCACACGGACGGTTCGGCCAGCGTCGCCGACAACGGCCGCGGCATCCCGGTCGGCATCCAGGAAGACGAGGGGCGCTCGGCGGCCGAAGTCGTGATGACCGTGCTGCACGCCGGCGGCAAGTTCGACGACAACAGCTACAAGGTTTCGGGCGGCCTGCACGGCGTCGGCGTGTCCGTCGTCAACGCGCTGTCGGACCATCTCTGGCTCACGATCTACCGCGACGGCAGCGAACACCAGCAGGAATACGCCGACGGCGAGCCGCTGTATCCGCTGAAGATCGTCGGCCCGTCGACGAAACGGGGCACGACGGTGCGCTTCCACCCGAGCCTCGGCACGTTCTCGACGATCGAGTTCCACTACGACGTGCTGGCCAAGCGCCTGCGCGAACTGTCGTTCCTGAATTCCGGCGTCAAGATCGAGCTGATCGACGAGCGCGTCGATCGTCGCGACGTGTTCGAGTACGAGGGCGGCATCCGCTCCTTCGTCGAGCACCTCGCGCAGTTGAAGACGCCGCTGCATCCGAAGGTGATCACGTTCTCGGCGCAGCACGAGGGCACCACGGTCGAAGTCGCGATGCAGTGGACCGACGCCTACCAGGAAACGGTGTTCTGCTTCACCAACAACATCCCGCAGCGCGACGGCGGCACGCACCTGGCCGGTTTCCGCGGTGCGCTGACGCGCACGATCTCCAACTACATCGAGACGGCCGGCCTGCAAAAGACGGCCAAGGTCGCGCTGTCCGGCGACGACATGCGCGAAGGCCTGATCGCCGTGCTGTCGGTCAAGGTGCCGGACCCGAAGTTCTCCTCGCAGACCAAGGACAAGCTGGTCTCGAGCGAGGTCAAGGGCATCGTCGAAGGTATCGTCAACGAGAAGCTCGGCGAATTCCTGCAGGAAAACCCGAACGAGGCGCGCGCGATCGCGGCCAAGGTCGTCGACGCCGCGCGTGCGCGCGAAGCGGCGCGCAAGGCGCGCGAGATGACGCGCCGCAAGGGCGCGCTGGACATCGCGGGGCTGCCGGGCAAGCTCGCCGACTGCTCGGAGAAGGATCCGGCGCTGTCGGAACTGTTCATCGTCGAGGGCGACTCGGCGGGCGGTTCGGCCAAGCAGGGCAGGAACCGCAAGAACCAGGCGATCTTGCCGCTGAAGGGCAAGATCCTCAACGTCGAGCGCGCACGCTTCGACCGCATGCTCAGCTCGGCCGAGGTCGGCACGCTGATCACCGCGCTCGGCACCGGTATCGGCAAGGACGAGTTCAACGTCGACAAGCTGCGCTACCACCGCATCATCATCATGACCGACGCGGACGTGGACGGCTCGCACATCCGCACGCTGCTCTTGACGTTCTTCTACCGCCAGATGCCCGAGCTGATCGAGCGCGGCCACGTCTACATCGGCCTACCGCCGCTGTACAAGCTCAAGCAGGGCAAGCAGGAGCTGTACTTGAAGGACGATGCGGCGCTCAATGCGTACCTGATCTCGAATGCGGTCGACGGCGCCGAGCTGACCTATGCGGCTGACGTGCCGGCAATCGGCGGAGCGGGTCTCGAGAGGCTGATGGCGACATACCGCACCGCGCTCGATCAGATCGAGCGCCTGGGGTTCCGTTTCGATCCTGCGCTGCTGCACGCGCTGTTGGATGCGCCGCTCGCTCCGGAAGCCTGGAACGACGGCGAGGCGCTGGACGCCTGGGTCGCGCGCCTGCAGGTTTCGCTGTCGGCGTCCGGCCTTGGCCGCCCGCGCTATGCGCTGCGCATCCAGCCGGCCACGGCGGAGCACGGCGCCGCGCTCGTCGTCGATCGCGATCAGCACGGCTTGCGCCACACGCAGGTGCTGCCGGCCACGTTCCTCGCCGCGCCGGAGTTCAAGCCGCTGATCGAGGCCGCCGCGCAGATTGCGGGCCTGATCCAGCCCGGCGCGAGCGTGCGCCGCGGCGGCAAGTCGCAGTCCGTATCGAGCTTCGCCCAGGCCTACGACTGGCTCATGGACGAGGCCAAGCGCGGCCGCACGATCCAGCGCTTCAAGGGACTCGGCGAAATGAACCCGGACCAGCTCTGGGAAACCACGGTCAATCCGGACACGCGCCGTCTGCTGCAGGTCAGCATCGAGGACGCGGTCGCCGCGGACCAGATCTTCTCGACGCTGATGGGCGACGTGGTCGAGCCGCGCCGCGAGTTCATCGAGCAGAACGCGCTGCGCGTCGCCAACCTGGATGTCTGAGGGCCCGGCATGCGCGATCGGATCGGGGGGCGGTCGCGCGTCGATGGCCCGCGGTCGATGGGCGAACTGCCGCTTTATGTATTTGTATAAAAATAAATTCCGATGAGCGGCTGTTGCGGCGCAACAACGCGAGCGCTGCGTCCGCGCTTGTGCTGTTCATTCGCGCGGCGTTAACCTCAACGCCCAAATTTCTTGATCCGTGGCGATCTGCGACGGTCTTCGTACGTTCCAACGAGGTAATCATCATGAAGCTTTCGAAACGGCTCTTGGCGGCACTCTGTGCGACAGGCCTGCTGCTGGCGGGAACCGCGTTCGCCAAGGACACCAAGAAGGCCGAGAACCAGTATCCGAACGCCACGCGCCAGGAGCCCAAGGTCGAGATGTCGGCGAACGACCAGCGCGACCTCAACAAGGCCGCCGACCTGGTCAACGACGGCAAGTCGGCCGAAGCGCAGCCGCTGGTCGAGAAGATCATCTCGAGCGGTAAGGGCAGCAAGTACGCGCAGTCGTTCGCGCACCAGTTGCAGGGCCAGATCTACTACGACCAGGAGAAGGGCGACCAGGCGATCGCCGAATATCGCAAGGCGCTCGAGATCAACGGCCTGCCCAACGCGCAGCACTTCTCGATTCTCTACACGATCGCGCAGTTGCAGCTGCAGGACGAGAAGTACCAGGACGCGCTGACCAGCATCGACGAATGGGAAAAGCTGGCCGGCAAACAGACCGCCGACGAACTCGCGCTGCGCGCGAACGCGTACTACCGCCTCGACCAGTATCAGCCCGCCGTCGACACGATGAAGAAAGCCATCTCGATGACGGACAAGCCGAACGACAGCTGGACCCAGATCCTGATGGCCAGCTACTTCGAACTGAACCAGTACGACCAGGCCGCGCAGATCGTCCAGCAGCAACTGGCCAAGGACCCGAACAACAAGAAGCTGATCAACCAGCTCGCCACCGTCTACATCCAGGCCGACAAGCCGCAGCAGGCGCTCGACCTGATGGCCAAGGCGAAGAGCCAGGGCCTCATCACCGGCAACGACGACTACCTGCAGCTGGCCAAGCTCTACGCATCCGCCGACAAGCCCAAGGACGCCGCCGCGACGCTGCAGGAAGGTTTTTCCAAGAACATCGTGCAGCCGAACTACGACAGCTACAAGTTGCTCGGCGACGTCTGCATGCAGGCCGAGGACGATGCCTGCGCGGTCGAGGGATACAGCAAGGCGTCGCCGCTGGCGAAGGACGGCAACGTCGACTACCAGCTCGGCTACCTGCAGTTCTATGCGAACAAGTCGAAGGATGCGGTCGAGGCGCTCGGCCGCGCGATCTCGAAGGGCGGATTGCGTCAGGAAGGCGAAGCCTACCTGCTGCGCGGCGATGCCGAGAACGACCTCGACCAGAACTCCGCGGCGCTGGCCGACTGGCAGAAGGCCGCCGGTTATCCGAGCACGAAGGCAATGGCCGAGCAGCGCATCAAGGCGGCCAAGGGCGGGGTGAAGATCAAGCATCCGGCCAAGAAAAAGTAACGCGGCGGGACTACATTCGGCCCGTGCCGACGGACGCTTCGAAGGAGGTGGCCGACGGTCGCGCGCGAACACGGCAGGCCGCGTGAAGCGAACCCGCAGCAAGCGCAACAGAACTTCATAATCACAGGGTGGCACCCCCTTGCAAGCGCTTGTCGCGGAGGCATCGGGTGTTGTACCGTGCTTCGCTCTCACGCTCATGCCCCATTAAGCGGGGCGTGGAAACGAAGGCGTCGCCGAGCCGCCGTACAGACACATTCTCTTGGTCACACTGATGGCAGACAATTCTCAATCTGGCGGCGACTCGTTCAGCTGGCGACGCGTTACCGCGTTCGCATCCGCGTTCGCACTGCATGCATTCGCCTTCGCGATGATGATGGCGCCGATCGCGCCACCGGCGCCGAAGGACAAGACCGTAGACAAAAAGGTGATGGTCGAGTTCATCGAACCGCCGCCGCCGCCGCCGCCGCCGCCGCCGCCGCCGCCGGAGCCGCCGAAGAAGCCGCCGCCGAAGATCATCGAAAAGGTGCAGCCGCCGCCGAAGGCCCCGCCGCCGCCGCCGGCTCCGCCGGTCGTGACGGAGGAAGCGTCGCCGATGTCGACGCCGGCCCCGCCGCCGGCTCCGCCTGCGCCGCCGGCCCCGCCTGCGGATATCGCGCCGAGCGAGAACATCAGCTACCGTAAGATGCGGCCGCCGAAGTATCCGCCGCAGGCGGTGCGTCAGCATCAGACCGGCAAGGTCCTGCTGAAGGTGCTGGTCGGTCTGGATGGCACGCCGGAGGAAGTTACCGTTGAAAAGTCCAGCGGTTCGCGCCTGCTTGACCAGGCGGCGATCGAAGCCGTCAAGAGCTGGAAGTTCAACGCAGGTTCAAAAGGTGGCAAACCCAGTCGCGGGTATGCCTTGGTTCCCATTGAATTCAATCTGAACGAGTAGGGTAGCGCCATGCAGCAAGAACCGTCCCAGACCCCCGCAGCGGCCCAGCCTGCTGTCGTGCCCGCGCCCGGCGGCGGCGGCAATGCCGCAGCCATGAGCCAGATGGGTTTCCATGACCTGATCCAGAACTTCGACGTGCTCGGCTGGATCGTGTTCGTCACGCTCTGCGTGATGTCGGTCTCGTCGATCTACTTCGTGGTCGCCAACTTCCTGCGCAATGCGATGATTCGCGGCCGCATGGAAAAGGTGATCAGCACGTTCTGGGACACGCCGTCCGCGCAGGACGCCGTGCGCTTCCTCGAAGACCAGCCGAAGGGCGAGCCGTTCTCCAAGATCGCGCTCGACGCCGCCCAGGCCGCCGCGCACCACCAGCGCAACGAAGGCAGCCGCCTGGTCGAGGCGCTCAACCGCTCCGAGTTCATCGATCGCGCGCTGCGCCAGGCCGTCGCCCGCGAAAGCCTGCGCCTGGAAGGCGGCATGACGGTCCTCGCCACGGTCGGTTCGTCCGCTCCGTTCGTCGGCCTGCTCGGTACGGTGTGGGGCATCTACCACGCGCTGATCAAGATCGCTGCCTCGGGCAACGCCTCGATGGAAGCGGTTGCCGGCCCGGTCGGTGAAGCGCTGATCATGACCGCGTTCGGTCTGTTCGTCGCGATTCCGGCGGTGCTCGCATACAACTTCTTCGTGCGCCAGAACCGCGTGATCTACGCCCGTTTCGACGAATTCGCGCACGACCTGCACGACTTCTTCGCCACGGGTTCGCGCGTCGAGGGCAGCGCCGTACCGGCATCCGCCGCGAGGAAGTAAGCCATGGCAATGAGCACAGGTGGTGGCGGCGGCCCGATGGCGGAAATCAACGTCACGCCGCTCGTCGACGTGATGCTGGTGCTGTTGATCATCTTCATGATCACGGCGCCGCTGATGTCGCACAAGATCCGCATCGATCTGCCGCAGGCGAATCCGAATGTGCAGGACACCAATCCGCCGGAACCGATCGATCTCGCGATCAAGGAAAACGGCGACCTGTTCATGAACGACGAGCCGGTGACCGACGCGATCCTGCAGGCCCAGCTGCGCGTCAACGCGCAGAAGAACCCGCAGCCGGAATTGCAGATCCGCGCCGACAAGCTGACGCAGTGGCAGAAGATCGCCACCGTGATGGCCGAGGCGAAGAGCGCCGGCATGATCAAGATCGGGTTCATGACGACCGGCCAGTAAGGCCACGTCGGACAGAAGCGACACGAACGGCGCCGCAGCGATGCGGCGCCGTTTTCGTTTGCCTCTCGAGCGTCGATCGGCGAACGCTCGCCGCCGGCCGTGCCCTGCGGTTTCGCACCGTGGATCGTGGCGTCGCAACCGGCGTATGCTGGGCGCGCGGTTCCGCAGGCCACCCGGAGAAGACGATGACGATCGGTTCGCTTCGCTTCGATGCTCCCGCCGTGCAATCGGAGATCAACGTGACGCCGTTGATCGACGTGATGCTCGTGCTGCTGATGATAATGATGCTGACTGCACCGATGATCCTGCACCGCAATCCGCTGCCGCTGGGATCGAACGGAGGCGTCGCGCCGCCGGCGGTGCTCGCGCTGTCGGTCAAATCGACCGGCGAATTGTATCTGCAGGGCGTGCCGGTGAATCGCGCCGGCCTGTCGAGCGCGCTCGCGGCGGCCGCGGACGCCGATGCTCCCCCGGTACTGGAGATCCGCGCCGAGGCGGCCACGCACTACGATGACATCGCCGCCGTGCTGGCGCTCGCGCGCAATGCCGGTCTGGAATCGATCCGCGTCGAAGGCGCGCGTGCCGACTGACGTTCTTGCCGGCTGAGGCTGCCGCCGCGCCGCGACGAACCCGTCAAGGCGCGGCGAGGATCGCCAGATAGCGGCGCACCGTGGCGGCGAGACCCTCGTGGATCGCCTCGCCGAAGAGCGCATGGCCGATCGAAACCTCGGCGAGGAACGGGATCGCGCGCTTCAGCGCGCCGAGGTTGTGCTGGTCGAGGTCGTGCCCGGCATTGACGCCGAGTCCGCATGCACGTGCGCGTTCCGCCGTCGACACGCAGGCTTCCAGTGCGCGGCCGTGATCGCCGTTGGCGAATGCTTGCGCGTATGGTTCGGTATAGATCTCGATCCGGTCGGCGCCGATCTCGGCGGCGCGCTCGACCTCGGCCGTTCCGGCATCGACGAACAAGCTGACGCGGCAGCCGAGCGCTTTGAGTTCTCCCACGAGCGGCGCCAGCCGAGCGGCATCGGCGGAGAGATCGAAGCCGTGGTCGGAGGTGAGCTGCGCGTCGCCGTCCGGCACCAGAGTCGCCTGCGCCGGGCGCGCCAGCCGCACGAGTTCGAGATAACCCGGATAGCCGCCGCGCGCCGGCGCGAACGGATTGCCTTCGATGTTGTACTCGAGGTTTTCACCGCGAGCGCCGTCCGCGCGACGCAGCGCGTCCAGCTCGGCGGCGATGCGGGATACGTCGTCGACGCGGATGTGCCGTTGGTCCGGGCGCGGATGCACCGTGATCCCGTGGCAACCCGCCTCGACCGCGACGCGCGCGGCGATCACCGGATCGGGCAGCGCGTGGCCCCGCGAATTGCGCAGCACGGCGACCTTGTTGACGTTGACGCTGAGCGCGGTCATTGCATCGACACGGATGGAAAGGCAGCCAGTATATCGGCGGTCCGGCTCGCTCGAAGGATGCGTGAAACTTCCCTCACGGACACGCTTCGGCGACCTGCTTCCAGGCTACCGGATCCCAGTAGGCACCGCCCTGCCATTCGGTGCGCTTGTCCGGATTCAGCCGCGCCGCGATCATCACCGTCGTGCCGGGCGCCACGTCCACGCTGAGCGTCTTGTAGCGTTCGCCATTGTTGCCGCTGTTGCGCTGGCGGTCGTTGAAGCTGAGATAGCGCGGCTCGATCAGCTCGGCGACTTGCAGAACGTGCGTGCCGGCATCGACGCGGAAGGTGTGCGAATCGGTCGGGCCGGCAAGCTTGCCGTCGATGCTGATGAGTCTGGCGGCGTGCAGCTGCTGCTGGCGTGGCGCCACATCGAAATCGCTGAGGCGACCGCAACCCTGCCCGGCCGCGATCGCCGCCGCTGGTGGTTCGGCCGCGGCCGCCTTGTTGCCGCCGATCGAGAGGTGCATCGCCGGCAAATAGACGCTCGACAGCGTACCGGACACGGTTTGCGTCCGATCGCCGCGGCGGACTTCGAATGCGAGCGGGCTGCCGTCCTGCAAGCCGTCCACGATCCGGCGGAGTTCGGTCGAAGCGCCTGCATCGCCGCCGAGCGGCTTGCCGTTCAGTGCGACCAGCACGTCGCCGGCACGCAGTCCCATGCGCTCGCCGGCGCCGCCCGGTGTTACCGCGAGCACGTGCAATCCGTCGCGATTGCCACGCGTGCCGTCGACCAGCACGCCGAGATTGCTGACGCGCTGCGCCGGGGCGTCGACTTCGAGCGCAAGCTGTTGCGGCGAGGTATCGCCGAACGCGCCGGACTCGATCAACTCGGTCATCACCGCGCGCAATTCGTCACGCACGCGCTGCTCGGCGGCGCTGTCGGCGTGCGCCGGAACAAAGGTTCCGATGCACGCCGCGCCGGCAGCGGCCAGCAGCGCGCGGCGCGGGAAAGAAGCAGGAAACGCATTCGCCATGTCGTCCACCGTGTTCATCAGATGCGCGTGACCAGCAGCGCCGCGTGCCCGTCCGTCCCGCGCACGCGTTCGATCAACCCCTGCAAGGCCTGGTTGCGCTGTTGCCACAGGGGCGCCAGTTCGCCGGCGCCGGCGCCACGGTCGTAGGCTGCCTGCAGCGCGTCGTCGATGACGCGCAACCGCGTCACGCCGGCAGCGCCCTGCAATGGCTGCCCGCCCAAGTGATGCCATTCGGTTTCGAGCCTGCGCGACTCGCCCTGCGTGGCGGCCAGTTCCTGCTGCGGCCCGGACAGCGGATGCGGCAACCACAGCACGGCGGCGAATACGGCCGCGGCCGCGGCGAGCGAAAAGCCGCCTTCGCGCAGTCGCCGCAGGCGGGTGCGGCGCCGTTGCGCGGCAAGCACGCGCGGCCACAGCGCGGGATCCGGCGCGAATACCGGCAGGTTGCGCAGGTCCACGTCGGGAACCCTCCACATGGGAACGTCATGCATCGCCTTGAACCTCATTCGATGGAGGCGCACCTTCGTTCAACCGCTTCAGCGCGCGCGCCAGGATCGACTTCGAATAGCTTTCCGTCTGTCCAAACAGCTGTGCCAGCTCCTTGTGCGTGTAGCCTTCCACCTCGTGCAAAATCACGATCGCGCGAGCGCGCGGCGGCAGGCGCATCAGCAGCGACCACGCGTCGACGCGATGCTCCGCGTCGGCCGCCGGCGCCGGCATCGATTCGAACAGCGATTCCGGATCGTCGTCGCGGAAACGCTGTTGCGCGCGCAACGTGTCGATCGTCGCGTTCGCCGTCATGCGCTTGAGCCACGCGCCGAACGGGGCGTCGCCGCGAAAACCGCGCAGGCTGTCGAACAGCTTGAGGAACACGTCCTGCACGATGTCCTCGGCCGCCGCCGGCTCGCCGAGCACGCGCAACGCCAAGTTGTAGCATGCGCTGCCGAAACGCTCGTAGATCGCCGCGTAGGCGAGTCGATCGCCGCGCCGCGCGCGTTCGAGCGTGAGGCGGTCGAGCTGCAGGCCGAAGCCGGCGTTCACGCGATGGGTCTGTCCGTCGGCCATGTCCTTCGTCAGGACGGTCGAAGGCGCCGCCGCGTCGCATTCCACGGTCATGTCGCGAGCGTGAACGCGCGCACGGCCCGATCCGGACCGCGCCATGCCAGCGCGCCGACCAGCCCGCGCCACGGCAGCAGGCGCCGCAATTGCCACTCCGCGGGACCGCCGACATCGCCTTCGATGCGTTGCAGGGCGTCGACGGTGGCATCGGCGCCGATACGGAACTCGAGCCGGCCGAGTCCGAACTGGAGTCCCTCGCCGAGCGCCTTCAGTACCGCCTCCTTCGCCGTCCACAGATGCAGGAACGCATCGTATCGCGCGGATTCGTCGAGGCGCTCGAGCGCTTCGGCCTCGGCCGGGGCGAAGAAGCGGCGCGCGATGCCCTCGATCGACAGGCGCCGGTCGCTGCGTTCGAGGTCGATGCCGACCGCTTGTCCGCGCGCGAACGCGAACAGCACGTCGCGGCCGGCATGGCTCAAGTTGAAGTCGATGCCGGCGAGGTCCGGCGCAAACGGCTTGCCGTGCGGACCGAGCGCGATCGCCGGCGCCCGTGCGAGTCCGGCGTAGCCGGCCAGCAGTCGCAACAGGACTTCGCGCGCGGCGCCGCCGACTGCGCGCGGATCGTCCGCGGCGACGCGGAAACGCCAGACGTGGATCTCGTCGCACGGCAATGGCGGGGAAGAGTCGCGCCGCTCGAATGCGGCACCGTCGATCGCTTGCATGCCGCCATGCTTGGCGTGGCGCGCGTCGTCGTCAAGTCCGCTTCCGTCGCGTTGGCGGATGCGCGTCTACAATGCGGCCACGGAGGTGGCGATGATCCCGGGCTGGTTGCTCATGCTGGTGTCCGTGCTGTACGTGGCGGCGCTGTTCGCGATCGCCTACTACGGCGACCGGCGGCCGCTGTATCCGGCACGTGCCTGGCTGCGGCCGATCGTCTACAGCCTCGCGCTGGCGGTGTATTGCTCGTCGTGGACGTTCTACGGTGCGGTCGGCAGCGCCGCGCGCGATGGTCTCTCCTATCTGCCGATCTACCTCGGGCCGATCCTGCTGTTCGTGTTCGGCTTCGGCCTGCTCGAACGCCTCGTGCTGGTCGCCAAGGAGCGCAACGTCACCTCGATCGCCGACTTCATCGGCTCGCGTTTCGGCAAGTCGCATGCGTTGGCCGCGCTGGTCACGATCATCGCGGTGACCGCGGTGATTCCGTACCTGGCATTGCAGTTGAAGGCCGTCGCGTTGAGTTTCGACGTGCTGTCCGGCACGCCGGCCGGCGCGAATCCGCCACTGCTCGGCGACAGCGCGTTGTACGTCGCGATGCTGCTGGCGATGTTCGCGATCCTGTTCGGGACGCGCGGCATCGACGCGACCGAACACCACCACGGCATGATGCTGGCCATCGCGGCCGAATCGCTGATCAAGCTGATCGCCTTCGTCGCGGTCGGCCTCTATGCGCTGAATTCCGGCATTTCCGCCGACGTCGCCGCGGCGCCGCTGGTGGACGCGGCAAGCAAGGGCCTGCCGCCCGGTTTCCTGGCACAGACCTGTCTCGCATTCGCCGCGATCTTCTGCCTGCCGCGGCAGTTCCAGGTCGCCGTGGTCGAGTGCGAGCACCCCGGCGACGTACGCCGCGCGCGCTGGATGTTCCCGCTCTACCTCGCGATCGTCTCGGCCCTGGTCCTGCCGATCGCCGTGGCCGGCGCGCGCGCGGCGGCCGGCAGTCGCGTCTCGCCGGACGCCTACCTGTTGTGGCTGCCGCTCGCGCGCGGCGAATACCTGCTCGCCGTGTTCGCCTATATCGGCGGATTCTCCGCCGCGACCGGCATGGTCATCGTCGCTTCGGTCGCGCTGGCGACGATGGTCAGCAACGACCTCGTCATGCCGGCGTTGCTGCGCCTGCGCGCATTGCGGCTGGAACAGCGCGCCGATCTGTCCGCGCTGGTGCTCGGCGTCCGCCGCGTGACCATCGTCGCGCTCGGCTTGCTCGCGTTCTTCTACTACCGCGTGACCAGCCAGTCGCAGGACCTTGCGGCGATCGGCCTGCTCTCGTTCGCCGCCGTGGCGCAGTTCGCGCCGGCGATCGTGTGCGGCCTGTATTGGCGCGGCGCGAGCCGGATCGGCGTCATCGCCGGACTCCTCGCGGGTTTCGTCGTGTGGATCTACACCTTGCTGCTGCCGTCGCTGGCACTGGCGAAGTGGTTGCCCACGGAATGGATCACGCTCGGTCCATTCGGTTTCTCCTGGCTCAGGCCGAACGCGCTGTTCCACATGGACGGCTGGGAGCCGGTCACGCACGGCGCGTTCTGGTCGCTGCTGGTCAACGTCGGCTGCTGCGTGCTGGTGTCGCTGCGCTTCCGGCCCGGGGTCGAGGAACGCCTGCGCGCCGCCGCGTTCCTCGATCCGTACGCGATGCGCGCACCGAACATCGGCGAATGGCGCGGCCGCGTGCGCGTCGCCGACCTCATCGCGATCACCGAACGCATCGTCGGCGAAAAGCACGCGGCGCGTGCATTCGCCGAATACGCGGAAAGCACCGGCAGCCAGCCGGGTATCGAGGCGACGGCCGACCGCGCGCTGGTGCAGCACACCGAGCGCGTGCTGGCGGGCGCGATCGGCGCGGCTTCGGCGCGCCGCATGCTGACCAGCGCGCTGCGCGGCACCGGCCTCGATCTCTCCGAAGCGGCGATGCTGCTGGACGAAACCTCGCAGGAACTGCGCTTCAACCGCGAGCTGCTCGCGGTCACCTTCGACAACATGGCGCAAGGCATCAGCGTGGTCGATCGCGACCTGCGCATCGTCGCCTGGAACCGCCGCTACCTCGACCTGTTCGACTATCCTGACGGTTTCGTCTACGTCGGCCGCCCGGTCGCCGACCTGATCCGCCACAACGCCGCGCACCGCTTCCTCGGCGACGGCGATCCCGCGCGCATGGTCGAGCGGCGCCTCGATCACCTGCGCATCGGCACGCCGCACGTATTCGTGCGCGAACGCCCGGACGGCCGCGTCATCGAGACGCGCGGAGAACCGCTGCCGGGCGGCGGCTACCTGACCACGTTCAGCGACATCACGCCGTACAAGCACGTCGAGAACGCGCTGCGGGAGGCGAACGAGACGCTGGAGCAACGCGTCGCGCAGCGTACCGGCGAACTGGAACAGGCGCTCGTCGCCGAACAGCGCGCGGTGCACCAGGCCGAGGCGGCGAACCAGTCGCGCACGCGCTTCCTCGCCGCGGCCAGCCACGACTTGCTGCAGCCGCTGAACGCCGCGCGTCTGTTCACCTCGGCACTGCGCCACCAACCGCTCGACGAGGAAAGCGGCCGCCTCGCCGAACGCATCGACACCGCGTTCAAGGCGGCCGAGGACCTGCTCGACGCCCTGCTCGAAGCCTCGCGGCTGGAGGCCGGCAAGTACCAGACCGACGTTTCCGATTTCGCGCTGGCCGACCTGCTCGATTCGCTGCAGCAGCAGTTCGGCGTGCTCGCCGCCGCGCGGGGACTGCGCCTGCGCTTCGTCCGCAGCCGCGCCTGGGTGCGCAGCGACGCGCAACTGCTGCGCCGTATTCTGCAGAACTTCCTCGCCAACGCGCTGCGCTACACGCGCAACGGCGGTATCGTCTGCGGCGCGCGCCGAGCCGGCGACAAGCTGCGCATCGAGGTATGGGACAGCGGGCCCGGCATCGCGCAGGACCAGCTGCACCACGTGTTCGACGAATTCCGCCGCGGCAGCCACGTGTCGCCGTGGGGCGAGAAAGGCCTCGGCCTCGGCCTGGCGATCTGCGACCGCATGGCGCGCCTGCTCGGCGCCGGCATCAGCGTGCGCTCGCGTCCCGGGCGCGGCAGCATGTTCGCGGTCGAACTCCCGCGCGCGCAGGCGTCGGCGCACGCCGCGGCCACGCGCGGCACGCACGGCGAGCCGGCGCCGGTCGCCGGCGGGCTGCACGCACTGTGCCTCGACAACGATCTCGCGATCCTCGACGGCATGTCCGCGTTGCTGACGCGCTGGGGCGTGTCCTGCGACCTCGCCGCATCGCTCGACGAGGCGTTGCTCGCCGCGCGTCGGCGCAGGCCCGACCTGTTGCTGGTCGACTACCATCTCGAGGCTGCCGAAGACGGCCTTGCCGCGCTCGCCGCGTTGCGCGCGGCCGTCGAACCGCCGCCGCCGGGCGCGTTGATCACAGCCGACACCAGCGCCGAACTCGCCCTGCGCGCGCGTGCGCTCGGCCATGCGTTGTTGCGCAAGCCGGTCAAACCCGCGGCATTGCGCGCGCTCATCAGCCAGTTCGCGCGGCAGGCGGAACAGAAGATCGCCTGAAGTGCCGCGATGCGGCGATCAGCGCGCGACGCGTCCGGCCAGCTCGATCTCGAACGCGCCGCGCAGCGCATCGATGTCGGCGCGCGTCCACGCATGCACGATGCGGCCTTCGTGCAGCAGCGCGACGCGATCGGCCCAGTGCTCGGCGATGTCGAGCGAATGCGTCGCCAGCAGTACGCCGCAACGACCGTCGTCGACACGCGTGCGCAGGTGCCGCTTCAAGGTCAGTGCGCTGGCCGGATCGAGTCCGTTAAACGTTTCGTCGAGTACGACCAGTGCCGGTTCGCCGAGCAGTGCGATCAGCGCGCCGACTTTCTGGCGCGTGCCGTACGACATCAGCGCGACCGCATCGTCGAGCCATGGCGCAAGGCCGAGCGCGTCGGCGAGTCCGAGTACCTCGGGGTCGATCGCACCGAGCCGTTTCGCGGCTGCCTGCACGGCGAGGCATTCGCGCGCGCTCAGCAACGCAGGCAAGCGTTCCGGCGCGATCGCATAGCCGAGGCGCCGTTTCGCCGCGAGCGCGGCGCCGGCGATCGAATGACCGTCGATGCGCACGTCGCCGGCGTCGGGTTGCAGCCGGCCGACGCAGCTGTCGAGCAAGGTGCTCTTGCCGCTGCCGTTCGCGCCGAGCAAGGCCAGCCATTCGCCGCGGGCGACTTGCAGGTCGAGTTCGCGCAACACGATGCGCTCGGTGTAGCCGGCGCGCAGGCCGCGGACGTCGAGCACGCCGTCGCTCATGCGTTCGCGGCCCTTCGCCACAGCCACGCGGCGGCAAGCGGCCATGCGATCGCCAGCAGCGGTACGGCGATCGCCGCCAGCGCCGCCAGCGCGGCGGCGAACGCGGCGAGTTCGAGGTGCATCCGTCGTGGCTGGTGGCGGCAGGCCAATGCGACGAGCGTGGCGGTCGGCACCCATGCCAGCCAGGCGCCGGCACCCATCAGCGCAATCACGGGTGCGGCGCCGAGCGCGGCCGCGAACACGCCGCCGAGCGCGGCGGCGAGGGCTTGCCAGAGCAGCACGCGGCGACACAACAAAACCGCCAGACGTGGCGGCGACAACGGCGTGCTGCGCAAGGCATCGGCTGCCGCCGGAATCGTCGACAGCAGCGCGCGCAGCAATCCGATCGCGGCGAGGCCGTCCGCGACCAGCATCAGCAGCAGCAACGCGACCGGCAGCGGAATGCCCATCGGCAAACCGAGCAACAGCGCGGCGACGATGCGTGCATGCGCGCGTGGCGTCGCGTCGGCCAGCCATTGCGCAAAGGGCCAGCGTCGCAACGCCTCGAAACCGGCGGCGGCGGGGTCGGCATGCCGCGCGTGTCCCAATCGCGGAACCCGCAATGGCACCGGCGGCAGTGCGCGCGCACCGGCGCGCCAACCGGCGATCGCGCCGATCGAGGCGCTTGCGCCCGCGAGCACGAACAGCTGGCCGACGGCGACGCCGGTCGCGTACCCGCCGCCGGCGATCACGGCGAGCGGAACGAGGAATCGCGGCGCGGCTTCCGCGACGACTTGTCGCCGCAATGCCTCGAGCACTTCGCCCTGCGCAAGCGGCGCGCTGGCCAGCCACGAGCGCGCATGCCGCCGCTCCGCCCCGCGTCGCGCATGTCGGACCGCATTCCACGCGAACGCGCCAGCGGGAATCGCGACCGCCAGGGCGTGATCGTCCAGCAGCGCAAGCGCCCTGGCGAGCGAGGAGCGCAGCGCCGGCCAGCCGGCCGACGACGCGGCGATCGCCAAGGCGGCGAGCGCGCCGCCCACCAGCGCACCGGACAGGAGCCGCATCGGCCAGCGTCGTCGTCGCGCGCGCTTTTCGCAGCTGCGGGCAAGTGCCAGCGCCCCGATGAGCGGCAAGCCGTCGTCGATGGCGGGAGAGGAGACGCGCATCGCGCTACGATAGCGCGTCGCCATCGCGTTGCGCGCGAGGGTCAGTCGGACGCGACGGTGCCCGTGTCGACCAGCACGTCCATTTCGATCGCGAGATGGCGCGCGAGCAGGGCGACCTGGGTACGGTTGGAGACGCCGAGCTTGCGCATGATCGCGGTCATGTGCGCTTTCACGGTCGCTTCGGAAACCCCCAGCTCGTAGGCGATCTGCTTGTTGAGCAGGCCCTCCGCGATCATGTTCAGCACGCGGAACTGTTGCGGCGTGAGTTGCGCGACCTGCGTGGCGACGCTGACCTCTGCCGGGTTCAGCGCCGCGGCGACGCCGCGCACCGATTCGGGCATCCAGATGTCGCCGTCGACGACCTTGCGCACCGCTTCGACGATGGTGCCGACCGGCGCCGATTTCGGAATGTAGCCGGATGCGCCGTGCGCGATCGCGCGGCGGATCACGCCGCTTTCCTCGTGTGCCGAAACGATCACGATCGGCAGGCCCGGATGCTGGCCGCGGATGTGCACGAGCGCGGAAAACCCGTTCGCGCCCGGCATGTGCAGGTCGAGCAGGAGCAGCTCCAGGTCCGGATGCGCGTCGATCGCGGCCTGCAGCGCGTTGACGCTGTCGGCCTCGCGCAGCACGACACCGGGCAGCGCCTGCTGGATCGCGCGGCGCATCGCGTCGCGGAACAGCGGGTGGTCGTCGGCGATCAGGACTTCGCGCATCGTGGCCGGGGATCGGCGATGGGGAACCGGGAACGGGAAAAGCGAAGAACCGGCCCGTCGCCCGCTCGCACGCGAGTCCGGGTTCCCGGCTTCATTTCACCAGCCGCTCGTCGACGAGGTTCTGCACGACCGACGGATCGGCCAGGGTCGAGGTGTCGCCGAGTTGGTCCGGCGCGTTCTCGGCGATCTTGCGCAGGATGCGGCGCATGATCTTGCCCGAGCGCGTCTTCGGCAGGCCGGGCGCCCATTGCAGGTGGTCGGGCGAGGCGATCGGGCCGATCTCCTTGCGCACCCACGTGACGAGTTCCTTGCGCAGCTCGTCGGTGGGCTGCTCGCCGGCCTTCAAGGTGACGTAGGCGTAGATGCCCTGGCCCTTGATGTCGTGCGGGCAGCCGACGACCGCGGCTTCGGCGACTTTCGGATGCGCGACCAGCGCGCTCTCGACCTCGGCGGTGCCGAGGCGGTGGCCGGAGACGTTGATGACGTCGTCGACGCGGCCGGTGATCCAGTAGTAGCCGTCCTCGTCGCGGCGCGCGCCGTCGCCGGTGAAGTACATGCCCGGATAGGTCTTGAAGTAGGTGTCGATGAAGCGCTGGTGGTCGCCGTAGACCGTGCGCATCATGCCGGGCCACGCGTCGGTGATGACGAGGTTGCCTTCGGCCGCGCCTTCCAGCACGGTGCCGTTCGCATCGACGATGGCCGGCTTGATGCCGAAGAACGGCAAGGTCGCCGAGCCGGGCTTCTGGTTGATCGCCCCGGGCAGCGGCGTGATCAGGATGCCGCCGGTTTCGGTCTGCCACCAGGTGTCGACGATCGGGCAGCGGCCGTCGCCGACGACGCGCCAGTACCACTCCCACGCTTCCGGATTGATCGGTTCGCCGACCGAGCCGAGCAGGCGCAGCGATGCGCGCGAAGCGGCTTTCACCGGCGCCTCGCCTTCGCGCATCAGTGCGCGGATCGCGGTCGGCGCGGTATAGAACAGCGTGACCTCGTGCTTGTCGATGACCTGCCAGAAACGCGAGGAATCGGGGTAGTTCGGCACGCCCTCGAACATCAGCGTGGTCGCGCCGTTGGCGAGCGGACCGTACAGCAGGTAGCTGTGTCCGGTGACCCAGCCGACGTCGGCGGTGCACCAGTAGACGTCGTCGTCGCGCACGTCGAACACGCATTCGTGCGTGTAGCTGACGTAGACGAGATAGCCGCCGGTCGTGTGCAGCACGCCCTTCGGCTTGCCGGTCGAACCGGAGGTGTAGAGGATGAACAGCGGATCTTCGGCGTTCACCGCGACCGGAACGTGTTCGGCCGTCTGGGCATCCATCAGCGAGGACCACCAGCGGTCGCGCGGCGACTGCATCGCGACCGCGCCGCCGGTGCGCTTGACCACCAGCACGGTTTCGACGCTGTTCGTGTCCGGACGCTTGAGCGCCTCGTCGACGTTGACCTTGAGCGCCACCTTCTTGCCGCCGCGCAGGCCTTCGTCGGCGGTGATGACGATCTTGCACTGCGAGTCGGCGATGCGACCGGCCAGCGAGTCCGGCGAGAAGCCGCCGAACACGACCGTGTGCACCGCGCCGATGCGGGCGCAGGCGAGCATCGCGACCGCGGCTTCCGGAATCATCGGCAGGTAGATCGCCACGCGATCGCCTTTCCCCACGCCGAGATTCGTCAACAGGTTCGCCGCCTTGCAGACCTCGGCGTGCAGCTCGCGATAGCTGATCCGGCGCGACTCGGAAGGATCGTCGCCTTCCCAGATGATCGCGGTCTTGTCGCCGCGCGCGGCGAGGTGGCGGTCGAGGCAGTTCGCGGCGAGGTTCAACTCGCCGTCGCCGTACCAGCGGATGTGCAGGTCGTCGGCGTGGAACGAGGTGTCCTTGACCTCGGCGTACGGCGTGATCCAGTCGAGGCGCTGGCCGATGCGGCGCCAGAATGCCTGCGGGTCGCGTACCGATTCGGCGTAATCGCGAGCGTAGGCGGCCTTGTCGATGCGCGCCTTTTCGGCGAACGCGTCTGGGACGGGATGCAATGTCGACATGACTCCTCCTGGATTCGGGCACCTGGCCGGACCCGCGCAAGTGTGCCATGCAGGCGCGGCGTCGGACCGCGCCCTTCGACTTTGGTCGCGACCGCGACCAAAGGCGAATACCGGCGATCGCGGTAGCTGCGCATGCTGGGGCAGCCTGGTCCAACGGGAGGGTGGTCATGCCGATCCGCAACTCGAAGATGCTGCGTCGAACAACACTGGCCACGGCGCTGCTCGCCGGACTCGCCGGTCCCGCATTCGCCCATGCCGGCGAAGCGCGCGAGAAAGCGCTCGAGCAGCGCGTCAACGAGCTCGAACGACAACTGCACGAGCTGATGGCCGAAGTGAAGGCGCAGCAAAGTGCGCCGCCGCAGGTCGTGCAGGCGCCGCCGCCACCGCCGCCGCCCGCCGCGCCGGCGGAAAAGCCGGCGTCGCCGGTGTTCAGCAGCGCGCCCGGCATTTCCGTCGCGTTGCACGGCTTCGTCAGCGCGACCGCGTTCTCGCAGAACAAGAGCTTCACGTACGGCAACGGCCAGAACGCGGAGTATCCCGCGCCTGGTTCGACCGGCAACCTGAGCGGCTTCGACGTGCGCAACACGCGCTTCTGGCTCGACTTCGCCGGCGCGCGCCTGAACGACGACTGGAGCGGCGGCGGCCGCATCGAGATGGACTTCTTCGGCGGGTTCAACGGCACCGGCGGCTACAGCGCGCAGCAGCCGGTACCGCGCCTGCGCCAGGCCTACATGGACATCGGCAACGACTCGGGCACCAAGTTCCGCGTCGGCCAGCAATGGGACCTGATGTTTCCGCTCGACAACATCCCGGTGTCGCTCAGCCACATCGCGTTCCCGCTCGGCTACGGCACCGGCATGATCGGCTGGCGATTCCCGGGCGTGGTCTGGATGCAGGACCTCAACCACGGTTCGTCCGGACCGAAGTGGCGTTTCGACATGGGCGCGTTCTCCGGTTCTTGGAACGGACCCGGCAACAACATCAACTACCAGTCGGCGGCGAACGCGGATTTCCGGCCGCAGATCGAGGCGCGCATCCGCGTCGAGGACAAGAACTGGGTCGCCTATGCGGTCGCGCACTACAGCGACGTCGACCTCAAGGGTGTCGACGGCGCCGCCGCGACACCGGTCGCGTCGAGCCTGAAGAGCACCGGCTTCGAGGTCGGCGGCTCGTGGAAGCCCGGTCCGTTCACGCTGAAGGGCTTGCTCTACACCGGCA
>Ga0153956_1000371_pt1 | contig 53648 bp, 52 predicted proteins | sample TSFL040MetaG_FD_104704 | JGI IMG/M metagenome (GOLD analysis project Ga0153956, IMG submission 104704) | Attine ant fungus gardens microbial communities from Florida, USA - TSFL040 MetaG | ecosystem: Host-associated > Fungi > Mycelium > Unclassified | place: USA: Florida, Wekiwa Springs...
ACCGAGAACGAGACCGTCGACAAGATGACTCTCGAAGGCTGGAACCGTGCCTTCCAGGTCAACGTGACCTCGGCCATGCAGATCGCCGGCAAGGCGATCCCGGCGATGAAGGAGGCCGGCTGGGGCCGGTTCATAGCGATCGGCTCGCTCTACTCGCGGATGGGCGTCTCGCACACCGCCGCCTACACCTCCTCCAAGCACGCCCTGCTCGGGTTGATCCGGGTGCTCTCGGCCGAGCTGATCGGCAGGGGCATCACCGCCAACGCGATCTTGCCCGGATTCGTCGACACCGAGATGGTCCAGTCGGAAGCGGCGGCCGCAGCTGAGGCGCGGGGGCTCACGGTCGATGAGGTGATCAAGAAGTTCCTGCGGATCCAGCCGCTCGGCCGGATGGTCACGACCGAGGAAGTGGGGGCGCTGGCGGTCTACCTCGCCTCCGATGCCGGGGCGCCGATCACCGGCCAGGGGCTCAACATCGACGGAGGAGCGATGCAGCCATGAGCGCGACCACGGAAACAACCGGGCCGCTGGCGGGTGTTCGCGTTCTCGACCTGACCCGGCTGCTGCCGGGCGGCTTCGCGACGGCGATGCTGGCCGATCTCGGGGCCGAGGTGATCAAGGTCGAGCAGCCCGGGCAGGGCGACTACATGCGCTGGGACCACCCGAAGATCGGCGAGGAGTCGGCCCACAACTGGACCAACGACCGCAACAAGAAGTCGATCGCCCTGAACCTGAAGGATCCGAACGCGGTCGAGGCGCTGAAGAAACTGGCCGAGACCGCCGACGTGATCTTCGAGGGCTTCCGGCCGGGAGTGGTTGACCGGCTCGGGGTCGGCTACGAGACGATCAAGGAGATCAACCCGAAGATCGTCTACTGCTCGCTCACCGGCTACGGCCAGGACGGACCGCTGGTCAAAGAACCGGGCCATGACCTCAACTACGCGGCCCGCGCCGGCATCACCGGCATCACCGGGCCGGCCGACGGGCCGCCGACTCTGATCGGGGTCCAGATCGCCGACCTCGGCGGCGGGGCTCTCATGTCGCTGACCGGAATCCTCTCCGCGCTCTACCGTGCCGCGACCACCGGAGAAGGCGATTACATTGATGTCGCGATGACCGATGGCGCCTTCGCCTGGACCTCGATCTGGATGGGGGATCATTTCGCCACCGGCGAGGTCCCGAAGGCCGGCGAGATGACGCTGAATGGCGCCAGCCCCTGCTACCAGGTCTACGAGTGCGCGGACGGCAAGTACCTCACGGTAGCCGCGGTCGAAGAGCAGTTCTTCGCTGAGCTATGCGAAGTGATCGGCAGGCCCGAGTTGGCCAAGACCCAGTTCGAGACCGGTCAGATCGAGATGTGGCGCGGGATCTTCAAGGAGAAGTCGCGGGACGAGTGGCTCGAGGCGTTCAAGGGCCACGATGTCTGCGTCGGGCCGGTCAACGACTTCGCCGAGGCCGCGGCAGATCCGCAACTGACCCACCGCGAGATGATCGTCGACCTCGAACGGCCCGGCCACGGCACCTTCAAGCAGATCGGCTCCCCGATCAAGCTGAAGGAACACCCGGCCGAGATACGCACTGCATCGCCTCGGCTGGGCGAGCACACGGTCGAGATCCTGACCGAAGCCGGCTTCAACCCGGAAGAGATAGAAGCGCTCACCTGACCTCGACCGAACCAAGCGTAGAAACTTCCGTCCGCGGACGTTTCTGCGCTCAGTTCCGGCCCCGCATTAGGCGAGGTGCGGCAGCACCTGTTCCGACATCCGGCGGCACCAGGTCTCGGGTGGGCCGGCCATCTGGATGGTGACCTGGTCGACTCCGGCCTCCTTCATCTTGACCAGCTCGGCAGTGACCTCTTCGGCCGGGCCGATCGTGGCGATGGTTCGCATCGTCTCCGGGTTGACGAATTCCTGGAGATGGTCGGGGACGAAGACGAGGTAGCCCTCGTAGTTGTCGGTGTGGCGGGTCTCGTCGTCGAGACCGGCGCGGTACTCCATGTAAGCGTCGAATCCAGGGCGGAACGGCTCGGGCACCTCGGATGAGTGCTCGTGGTTGGCGGTCAGGTAGCGGAGCCGGCTGACTACCAGTGGGCCGAGCGCGTCGCGGGCCTCCTGCGTTTCCAGCTCGGCCTCGTCCTCGATCGGGTAGACGGCGAATACGGTTCCGACCTGGATACCGGACGGGTCGCGGTCGACCTCGGCGGCGCCTTCGGCGAGGCGGGCGCGGACTTCCTGGATCGCCTCGGCGCCTTCCCAGCGGACCAGCACCCCATCGGCTTCGGCACCGGAGCGGCGCTGGCCCTTCGGTCCGAAGGCGGATACCCAGATGTCGACGTCGTTCTCAAGGCTGATCCAGCGGCCGTCGGGATGGAGGAAACGGATCGGCTTCTCGCGGTCGCCCTCGCGGTAGACGGTCGACTCGCCGGCCAGCAGCTCGCGAACGTTCCGGACGTGCTCGAACATCACGTCCTGGGTGGCAGGCCTCATGCCGATCGACCAACGGGCCGAGTTGCCGATCCCGATCCCGAGGAAGGTCCGGTTCGGGGCGGCCTTGGCGAGGGTCGCCATTCCCTGGGCGGTGTTGAAGGCAGGGCGAGAGAGCGGCTGGGTCACTCCCGGACCGATCTTGATCGTGCTCGTGGCATGGGCGGCTTCGAGCATCGCCATGTAGACCTCGCCGAAGACCAGCGGGCTCTCATAGACCCAGAGATGGCTGAAGCCGCTGTCCTCGAGCAGCTTCGCCTTCTCGCCGATTCCGAGGTTGGCGTCGACGTAGACCCCGACGTCCATCTCAGCTCCTCTCCGGTCGGACCATCACTTTGAGCGATGAGTCCTTGTCGAGCTGGGTGTGGAAGGCATTCAGCGTGTCCTCGAGACCGAACCGGTGGCTGATGAAGACGTCCTTGTCGATCGCGCCGGTCTCCATCAGGTCGATCACCCGGCCGAACTCGTCCTTGTAGGCGAAGGAACCGTGGATCTCGAGCTCCTTCTCCACGAAGCGGTCGGGCCGGAGCGTGACCCGTTCCGGGTACATCGCCGCGACGCTCATGCGGCCGCCGTGGCGGACCACCTTGAGCGCGTCGCCGAAGGCTGGGGCCGCACCCGAGCACTCGACCACGATGTCGGCGGCGGCCCCCATCCCGTAGCCGCCCGGGCCGGTCACCTCGACCACCCGCTCGACCGTGTTCTCCTCGACCGGGTTGATCACCATCTCGGCCCCGAGCTTGAGCGCGGCCTCGCGGCGGACCCCGGAGAGATCGACTGCCAGCACCCGCGCCCCGGAGAGCGCCAGCCAGCGGACCGCGCCGAGGCCGATCATCCCGAGGCCGAATACGACGGCGACATCGCCGACCTGCGGCTTGGCCAGGGTGACGGCGCGGAGTGAGACGGCCAGAGGCTCGACCATCGCCGCGGTCTCGTCATCGACCGAGTCCGGCAGCGGGAAGACGGTCATTCCGGGCAGGGCCTTCGGCACCAGCACCTGCTCGGCGAATGCGCCCTGGGTCCCGTAGCCGATGTTGAGCTCGGCTCCGGCCCCGCAGAGATGCCAGTCGCCGGCCAGGCAGCGCGGGCAGGCGAGGCAGGGGGTGAGCGGCCGGACGGTCACCCGCTGGCCGGCGCTGATTCCCTCGACATCGGAGGGGTCGATCACCTTCCCCGAGAACTCGTGGCCGAGAACCTGGCCGGGCTGGGCTGCGAAGCCTCGTTCGAAGCTGTGGAGGTCGGACCCGCAGACCCCGCAGGTGGAGACCTCGATCGTGATCTGTCCTGGGCCGGCCTCCGGCTCGGGCCGGTCGACCATCTCGATCACATGCGGTTCTCTGTATTCGGCAACTCTCATCACAACCTCGCTCCCAGGCCGCCGTCCACGTGGACGACCGAGCCCGTCATGTATCTGCTGTCTGAAACCCATTCGACGACCTGAGCGATCTCGTCGGCTTTCGCCGGGCGCCGGAGCGGGATGCCCTTGATGATCTTCTCCCGGGCCCGCTCGTCCAGCTCGCCGGTCATCTCCGTCTCGGTGAAGCCGGGGACGACCACGTTGGCGGTGATCCCGTCGCGGGCCAGTTCGATCGCGAGCGAACGGGTCAGTCCTTCCAGCCCGGCTTTGGCCGAGCCGTATGGGGTGTCGCCCGGGAAGCCGCGGCGACCGACCACGGCGCCGATGTTGACGATCGCCCCGCCCTCGCCCATGTGGGTAAGGGTCGCCTGGCAGAGCCGGAAGGGAGCGATCAGACCGGCCTCGACCACCGCCTCGTAGTCGTTCGGATCGAGCTTGCCGATCCGGCCGCCGCGATGGAGGGCGGCGTTGTTGACGAGCACGTCGATCCCTTCGCCGAAGGCGGCCGACGCTTCGCGGGCGATCCGCGAGGCGGCTCCTTCCTCGGTCAGGTCCGCCCGGACCGCGGCGGCTTCCGCGCCACCGTCTCTGAGTTCATTCGCGAACGCCTCGACAGCCTCGCCGCGTGCGACCAGGACCACCCGGTCGTTGCGGTTGACGGCCCGTCGGGCGATCGCGGCGCCGATGCCTCGCGACGCTCCGGTGATCAGCCAGGTCTTAGCCACGACCCCATGGTTGCCGATTCGACGCCCCGACCCCATGCAATGACCCGACAACCTTGTGGATTGCTCCAGCCGTTCACCGGATCCCTCGCATGCGGTCGGCACCCACGGGGGAGACTGACGTCAATGACTGTTTCCGAAGAACTCTCCGCCGACCGTCCCTTCGATGCCGTCATGTTCGACATGGACGGCACTTTGGTCAACTCGCAGGAAGCGATCCTCGCCTCCTACCACGATGCGACGACTTCGATTCTCGGCGAGCCCTTCCCGGTCGAGAAAGAGGACGTCGAGAAGATCATCCAGATGCGGGGCCAGGAATCGTTCCCGCTGATCGCCGGCGGCGACGAGAAGAAGGCCGCCCAGATCAAGGAGCTCTTCGGCCAGGCGTACCTGAAGCATCAGGAACGGATCCCGCTCTTCCCCGAGGTCGAGGTGATGCTCGGCACGCTGAAGGAGGAAGGGATCAAGCTGGGGATCGCGACCTCGAAGGCACGCGAGCGCCTCGAAGCGGATCTGGAGCGGACCGGCATCGCCGGGTATTTCGATCTGACTCTGACCGGGGACGATGTCGCCCACGCGAAGCCCGCGCCGGATCAGATCATCAAGGGAATAGAGCACTTCGGGGTGGAGCCGGAGCGGATGCTCTTCATCGGCGACGGCTCGAATGACATCATCGCCGGGCGCGACGCGGGCGCCAAGACGGCCGGTGTCAATTTCGGCTTCCACCCGGAGCTGGTCGCGGCCGAGAACCCGACCTACCTCCTGGACTCCTATCTCGAACTGATCCCGATCGTCCTGCCCGCCAAGGGCTGAGCGGCCCGGCCGATGATCCGGACCGAGGTCAGGGACGAGGTCTTCTTCTGGATCACGATCGACCAGCCGGACGCGCTGAACGCGATGGATCCGGAGTCGATGGCGGCGCTGGCCGAGGCCTGGGTCCGGTACCGCGATGACGACGATCTGCTGGTTGCCGTGGTCACCGGGGCAGGCGAGAAGTCGTTCACGGTCGGCTCGAACCTGAAGACCTTCATCCCGCGGCTCCAGTCCGGAGAGATGGATCCCCGCGACAACCAGGAGGCCTACCAGAAGGGTTCGCTCGGTCCGGTCTTCAAGCCGATCCTCGCCGCGGTGAACGGCGACTGCCTCGGCGGGGGCACCGAGCTGCTCACTTGCACCGACATCCGGGTCGCGGTGCCCCACGCCAGGTTCGGCCTCCCCGAATCCCGCTGGGCCGTGTTCCCGGGCGGGGGAGGGACGACCAGGTTCGTGCGCCAGCTCGGCTACGCCCGTGCGATGGACATCCTGCTCACCGGCCGCATGGTCAGCGCCGAGGAAGCGAAGGAGATCGGGCTGATCAACGAGGTGGTCGAGCCTTCGCGCCTTGATGAGCGGGTCCAGGAGATCGCCGACGAGATCGCCGGCAACGGCACCCTCGCAGTCCGCAAGATCAAGGAATCTGCCTGGCGGCAGATGGACATGCCCCTCGGTGAGGCCTACGAACTCGAATCCGAACTCGGCCACGAAGTCTTCCTCGACGACCAGGCCAAGGAAGGAATGGCCGCCTTCGCCGAACGCCGCGAGCCTTCGTTTCGTCGGCCGTAAGCCGCAACGCTCGGTCGACCGTCCTGAGCACATCATTCCAATCTTTCCGAACGCCAATTCGCAACTCGCGAACTAGCGGCCTCCGGCGACCAGGTCGATCAGGCTAGCGCCAGTCACTGCTCCTGACTGCGGGCTCTGACGTCGCTGGTGAAGCGACCGAAAGTCTCGTCTCATGGAATCCTGTGGCAATGAATGGCGAAGAGCGCCAAGACATAGGGGCTGGAGGAATGGACGAGGATCGGCTGGAGGAAATCGATCACAGGTTCGATTGGCCGTTGATGCTTGCATCGATCTTGGTCATTCCCGTCATCGCGATTGACGCTGCTGGCCTCGGCTCTCCCTGGAAAGAAATATCCGGCGCGCTTAACTGGCTTAGCTGGTCTGTGTTCTTCGCTGAGGCCGTGGTAATGCTTCGGGTATCGGGGTGGCGATGGATACGGCGAAACCCACTTTCTTTGTTCGTGACAGTTATCACCGCGCCTGTGCTCCCGGCGAATCTGGATGCGGTTCGGATGCTCCGACTAGCCCGTCTGCTGCGACTGATTCCAGGAGCTTCTGCTGCGCGACGCTTGTTCACGCTAGAGGGCGTCAAGTACGCCGCTGCGATAGTTGTGGCGACCGTGGTATTGGGAGGGGTTCTCTACTCCCAGCTTGAGACAGAGGGGGATCACACGGCGCTGGCCGGTATCTGGTGGGCGCTGACAACCATCACGACGGTGGGCTACGGCGACCTAAGCCCCCAAACACCAGCCGGCAAGGTGGTGGCGGGGGTGGTGATGCTGGTCGGGATCAGCTTCGTTGCGTTGGTCACCGCCTTCATCGCGGAAAGATTCACTGCTCAAGGTGCCGGGATCGAGAGCGACCGAAAGCAGATCGACAGTGAGCTGGCTGCCCTGCGTTCAGATATGGAAGAGATCAATCGAAAGCTCGATCTCCTCCTCGTCGCACAATCCAAACTGTTGACTGCCGAAACCGATTCCGTTGTGGTTCCACCCCAGTCGTCCTAACCAAAGGCGATGTCGTGAACCACACCGGCGGCGGCCCGGTGGCCCTCAGCGATCGCGGCGGCGACCGATGGGGCACCCTGGGTCGCGATGTCGCCGGCGGCGGAGAGGCCGGGCACGCTGGTCTGCTGGAGGAAGTCGACCTTGAGGGGATCGACGATGAAGGCGTTTGGCTTGTGGACCACCTCGGCGCCGAACTGATGGGCGAGGTCGGACCGGTGCCTCATCGTGACCGGGACCATCACCGAGTCGAACTCGACCTCGTTGCCATCTATGAAGCCGATCGCAGCGAGCGATCCGTTCTCGGTCAACAGACGTTCAAGTGGGGTTGAGACGACCTGGATTCCAGCGGTTTCCATCGCCGAAGTCTGCTCATCGTCGAGTTCGTTGCCATTGGTAAGCACCGTGACGCGGTCGCTCCACAGCTGGATCAGTCTCGCCCGCATCGCGTCGGGCGTGTCCTTGACGATCACCGCGATGCGGCCGTCGCGGGCTTCCCAGCCGTGGCAGAACGGGCAGTGGAAGGCGTCGGTCCCCCAGAGTTTGGCCACCCCGGGCAGGTCCGGGTACTCGTACTCCATGCCGGTGGCGAGGATCACCTTCGGAGTCGCGATCTCCCGTCCGTCGGCCGTGGTCAGGGTGAAGCCGTCGTCGTTGCGCGCACCGGTCACGACAGAGCCGCTGATCCGCTCGACCGTCGGGTGCTCGTCTACCTCGGCTGCGGCGGTTTCGTAGAAGCGGGTGGGAGGGGTGCCGTTGTTGCCGAGCAGGCCGCCGATGCCGTGGTCGGGCCGGTTGCTCTGCTCGCCTGCGTCGACGACGAGGGTGTTGCGGCGGGCCCGGCCCAGGACCAGGGCGGCGCTGAGACCGGCGGCCCCGCCGCCGATGACTACGCATTCAAGTTCTTCGCTCATGGATCGAGCTTGCCACGATGAGCGACATCTGTCAAAGTGATTTGCCGAAATGGCAAGAGATCAGAACTTCGACGCGACGGTGCGCAGTCGCCTGCGGCAACTCCGCCTCGACAAGGGCATGACCTTGGAGGAGCTGGCCAAGCGAGCCAGCATCGACACCTCGACCCTCAGCCGGTTGGAGTCAGGGAAGCGTCGTCTCGCTCTCGATCATCTACCCTCGCTGGCCGACGCGCTCGGGGTACGGGTCGACGATCTGCTCCCACGCCGCCAGGTCCAGGACCCGAGGATCAGGTCGGAGCCGCGCGAGTACGACGGTCTCACCGTCTGGCCCCTGGCCGGCAAGGGGGCATCGGGGAGCCTGGAGGCCTCGAAGATGAGGATCCACGCCACCCGCAACGTCCCGCCGGACCCGCTGCCGGTCCACGAGGGCCACCACTGGATCTACGTCCTCAAGGGCAGGATGCGCCTGCTCCTCGGCGAGGACGACTTCGAGGTCAAACCCGGAGAAGCGGTCGAGTTCAGCACCTGGACCCCGCACTGGTTCGGAGCTGCCGACGGTCCGGTCGAGATCCTCGCCATCCTCGGCCCCGAGGGCGAGCGAATCCACTTCAGAGGCGAGCCACGCGGTGCGTGACAGCGAAAATCGGCTAGGAGTTCTTTGCCGCGTTGATGTCCCTGAAGGTCGCTGCGGCACTTTCCTTCAGGGCCGCATTCACCTCTTTGAACGCTGCATCGACTTCCGGGCGACGTTCGGTCGAATCGTGAACCAGGACATCCCCGTTGGGAAGGCGGTGCTCAACTTTTCCATGACCGTTCATGAGTCAATTCTAGCTTGCTCTGGAGGCGGAACCACCATCTCAAGCGAAAGGTAGCTCCAAAAGGTCAAGCGCACTGTCTCGCATGGCCCTGTTGAACTTCTTTTCGACGACGTCCTCCATGACGTTGAGCATCGAATCGCGACCGCTGGCCATGGTCGCGATCGTCAGACACCCGACCGGCAGGCGCCCCAGTGGTGATTTCTCGATCACGAGGGGGATGCTGCGGATGAAATGCCAGCGGGATGCGTAAACATCTCGCTCCTCGGCCATCGAAATACCCCGGCAGAATGTTCGGACCGCGACCCATTTTGCATGCTCGTCGATTCTCACCGGCTCGACAGTCTTCGGATCGAGATGAAGGCGATCGGTGGTCACCCAATTGGTGAGGTGCTCCCCGGATGCGTCAACGAGCCACATCGACATCGCGACCGTCTCCTGCCATTTCCTCTGCTCGAGTTCCTCTGCGGCGGAGATCGCACTTTCGAGTGCGGTGGAAAACTGCTCGACGATCAGCCGCTGAGCCGTCGTGAACTTGCTCGAACGGAATTGGAGAAGGTCGCGCTCAACCCTCTTTACCCACCGTTTGCCCCGCTCCGGCAACGGTATGTACGAGTCTCCTTCTCGGCGGGCTTTGCCGATCTCGTGGATCAGCTGGGCTACATCCTGATAGTGATCGAGAAATATCGGCACGACGCCGACGGCTTTCCAACGCGCGACGAGCGCGAGCTCCCGCGCTTTGATCACTTCCGGATTCACGTCCTTTCCATAGGTGCCTTGTCTGACGAACACCGCATATTTCGGGATCTCCCCGGTGGAATCCCCGTGGTGCAGATACCGGAGCATGTTCGGGTCGACGAGGCTCGACCCGATGAAGAGTAGGACGGAATCGCGCATCGAATTCGAGACCAGTTGCTCCTGCCAGCAGTTGCCTCGTTGCATCGCCTGGTAATCGCCCTCGCTGAGAATCAGCTGCCCCCTCGGTCGCTTGTCGCGGCCTAGGTAGCCGTGAAGGTGGAATATCTCCACTTGGTTGGGACCGCAGAGATGATTGTCGGTGGCGATGGCGAGAGGTTTGAACTTTCCTACCTGGCGAAACGCCTGCTCTATCAGATCGTCGTAGTTGGTGGTCAAAATGCGCAGTTTGGAGCCAAATGCTTCGTATAGACGTGCCAGTTGAATCGAGGTCTCGCCTGGCAAATAGTTTGCGGGGCCCTTCTTCTCCCCGAAAAGTTCTCGTCTCAGGAGCTTGTCCCGCTTGCTGCCCACCAGAGCATCAACGATCGCGGCGGCCCCCAGAGGACCGTCCCGCGACACTTCGCTCACCCATTTGCTTTCGGACATCGGATCGTCGTCACCGAACGCTAGACCGGACTCACGCCCGGCCTGTACGACGAGGCGCTCGACCAGAGTTTCCCAACCGGGCAGGCCGGCCTCCATCGAAGCGCCGGCTCCCACCATCACGGTCAGCTTCTCGGCTGACGAAGTGTCGGCGATCATCCGCTTCATCGCCGCACCCTTGAATGCCTGAAAACTCACCGACCAAACTTAGAAAGTTGATCGGTCGGATCGACGAAACCCACCTTGTGGGCGAAAGTCAATCCTTTGCGAACTCGGTGATCAGCTCGACTGTTTTCTCGGGCACGTCCAGCATCGGGCAGTGGCCGACGCCGTCGAGCACGACCCAGTCCGCGTCCGGCAGTCCTTCCCGGTACCGGGCGGCGGCCCCGGGCCAGGCGAGGATCTTGTCCTCGGTTCCCCAGACGATCCGGGTCGGGCAGTCGATCGCGTCGAGGTCGAATCCCCAGTCGGCGGTACGACCCATCTCAGCCAGCGCGACCGCTTCGGTGCACCCGGCGGCGCCGAGCAGGATCTTCTTGGCCAGTTCGGCTGAGACGACTTCGGGGCTCTCGGTCAGGAACTGGACCGCAACAGCCCGACCCTCGGGGCTGGCGACAACTTCATCAGCGTTTTCGGCCGCCGCGACGATCATCGGCTGCATCTGCTGGAAGAAGTCCATCGTCTCGCCGAGCACCGGGTCGCCTTCGGCCCAGCCGCCGGCCGGAGCGAGAGCGTTGACGGTCTTCGCCCGGCCGTTGGCGGCCAGTCGCAGAGCGGCGTAGCCACCGAGCGAGTTGCCGACGATGTGGGCGGTCTCGATGCCTGCCTCGTCGAGCAGCGCCTCGGCGCCCTCGAGCAGAAGATCGACGCTCGGTTCGCCTTCGATGGCCGGGCCGCCCGCATGCATGGGCAGGGTGGGGATGAACACCTCGAACCGCTCCTCCAACGGAGCGATGATCGGCTCCCATATCTCCCATGTGGCGGTGAAGCCATGGACCAGAACCAGCGGCTCGCCGCTGCCACCACGATGAAAAGGCGTGAATTCGCTCATGCCGGAAGTTTCCCGCTTCGGCCGGATCGTAAGATCGCCAAGTGCCGACCACGATCGCGATCGTCTCCGACACCCACATGCCGAAGGGCCGACGCGAGCTGCCGGACGAGTGCTTCCGCATCTGCCGCGAGTCGGACCTGATCATCCACGCCGGCGACTTCATGGAGGCATCGATTCTCGAGCTGTTCAAGAGCTTCGGCTCCCCGGTCGTCGCGGTCCATGGCAACGTCGATTCGAGCGATCTACGGAATTGGTTGCCGGAGATCACCACGGTCGAAGTGGAGTCGGTGCGCCTCGGTCTGGTTCACGACTCGGGTACCCGAAAGGGGAGACTGGGCCGGATGCGGTCTCTGTTTCCCGAACACGAGGCTGTGATCTTCGGGCATTCTCATCTACCGCTTCATGAAGAGGAAGACGGCTTCCAGATCTTCAATCCGGGCAGCCCGACCGAGAGGCGACGCGCCCCCTCCAAGTCAATGGGCCTAGCGAGAGTGGAAGGCTCGAAGATCACCTTCGAACTGGTTGATCTCGGGATCTAGGGAGCGAGTGCCCGGATCATCCGCTCGTAGGTCTCGCCGTCACCCGGGTCGATGATTGGGACGAGCAGCGGAGTCACTCCGTCCGAGTTCATCTGAGCCATCTTCTCCCGGCACTCCTCCTCGGTCCCGATCAGACCCATGTCATCGGCGAAGTCGTCGGGAAGAGCATCGGCCATCTCCTGGAGTGAGTCCTTGGCGAGTACGTGATCGACCACGTCGCCGAAGCCGAGTTCCCTCAGCGAGTTCTCATAGACCGGCACCCGCATGTAGGAGGCGGTCTCTCGACGGAAGCGGTGGATCTGGTCATCGAGAGCGTCACCGACCGCGACCCGGATCGGCAGTACAAGCTCCTGCTCCGGCCTGTCGGCCGGACGCTCCCGCTCGGCGAATCCGGCCAAGGTCGAGCGTGGAGCGAAGTTGAGAATCAGGCCGTCGGCATGTTCACGGGCGAACTCCCGCATCTTCGGACCAAGCGCACCAATGACCCGACGAGGCGGGGTGGAGGTCGGCTTCTCCAGCCGGAACCCCTTCGATGAGAGAACCGGACCCTCGTAGTCAGTGGCCTCACCAGTCATCGCCTGGTCGACGATCGCGAACAAGTCCCGAACCGTCGGCAGCGCCTTCGGCAGATCCAGCCCATGCCAACCCTCGATGATCGGCTCGGTCGAAAGCCCGTACCCGACGATCGCCCGATCCCCGGCGATCGAACCCAAAGTCGAGTACCCCATCGCATGAAGCGCAGCCGACCGAGTCGTAAAAGGAACGATCGCCGTCCCAATCACGATTCGCTCAGTCACCGCCCCAATCGCACAAGCCCCGGCAATCGCGTCATAGCTCGCCAGCTCGCTGACCCAGATCGAGTCGTAGCCCAGTTCCTCCGAGAGCTCCCCGTACCGGAGTACATTCGCCCCGTTGAAGCCGCGCAGTGGTAGACAGATGCCAGCCTTTGTGGCTTTAGTCGGGAACATGCTGAGGGGCCTTGGCGCCATCGAGGTACGGAAAGTTGGCAACTATTGCCAACTTTCCGTACTTCACTTCAGGCGGTGATGTCGACGACTATGCGGCTACCGCCGGTGTCGCCTGTGTGGACTCGGTCCAGACCGTTTCGGACGTCGGCGAGGGGGATTACGTCTCCGACTACCTTGGGGAGGACGAGTTCGCCTGAGGCGAGGAGTTCGATGCTCCGCCGCACGTCCGAGGGCTCATGGCCGTAGGACCCGACCAGCTCCCGCTCCCGCAAAACGAAAGTCATGATCCGACCTGCGTTGGCGGGTTGGAACCCAACCCCGGTGATCACGGCCCGGCCTCCGTCATCGAGTGACCTGACGGCTTTCTCTACCGTTTCGGCTCGGCCGACGAACTCGAGGGCTACGTCTACTCCGCCCTGTTCGGTGATCTTGGCGAAGCCTTCTTCTGGTTCGTAGGCCGCGTCGGCCCCCGTGAGGATCGCCCAGTCACGTGCTTCCTCGCGGGGGTCGACGGCGATCACCTGGGAGGCCCCGAGGGCCTTGGCGATCCCGACGGCGCTGAGGCCCAGCCCGCCGGTACCCCAGACCGCAACCCTCTTGCCCGGGCCGACCTGGCCCTGGGTGGCGGTGGAGTGGTGGGAGGTCGCGACGGAATCGGTCGCGACCGCGGCAAGGGTGTCGCTGAGTGAATCCGGGACCGGGACGACGTTCCGCTCCGGGACCACCGTGAAATCGGCCCAGCAGCCCTCGGCGTCGGCGCCGATGCAGAGGCGCTGCTTGCAGAGCCTCGTCTTGCCCGACAGGCAACGGTCGCACTCCATGCAGGTGATCAGGGGGAGGATCGCCACCCGGTCACCGACCGAGACGCCGGTCACTCCTTCGCCCAGACCGGCGACCTTGCCGTAGGGCTCGTGGCCCAGCACGATCGGGGCGTAACTCGTCTTCGAGGACTTGTCGATCACGAAGTGGACATCGGATCCGCAGATGCCGACCTTCTCAAGGGCGACCAGGACCTCGCCGGGCTTGGGCTCCGGCTCCGGCCAGTCGTTTCGGACGGTCAGCTCGCCCGACTCATCAAGTACGGCGGCACGCATCAGACGTCCTTCCAGGCGTAGAAGTTCTTCGGGTTGTCCACGACCATCTTGCGGGTCGCGCTCTCCGGCACGCCCACCTGATGAAGCCAGGGGATGAAGCGCCAGAGGATGTAGCTGTAGCCCGGGCCTCCGCCGTAGGCGGTCATGTAGCTGCGGCGGGCGATGTCGCCGGAAAGCATGATCTGTTCCTCGTGCCCCTCCTCGACCAGGCGCCGGATGAACTCGATCCGCTGGGCCTCCGGCTGGTAATGCTCCTTCGAGATGCAGTCGAAGCCGAGCCGGTAGCCCGCCTTGGCGACGGCCAGGTGGTCGTCCCAGTCGAGGCGGCGGTCGAGATGACCGATCATCGTGTGCTCGGGGTCCGCCCCGGCATCGTCGAAGATCCGCACCTGCTCCAGCGGGATCGTGCCCGCCGTGGTGTGGGTCTGGATCGGGGCACCGGTCAGCTTCTGCGCCTCGACCCCGGCCCGGATCATCTTGTCTTCCTCCGGCAGGACCTTGTCTTTGGAAGAGCCGAGCTTGATCACCCCGGCCCGGACCCCGTCCGAATCGGGGATCGAGTCGGTGAGGTCGGTCAGCATCTCGTCCAGCAGCGATTCCGAGCTGCGGCCGTCGATGTCCTCGACCCCGCGCCAGTAGCCCTCCATGATGTGACCGGTCGAACAGATGATGTTCACGCCGGTGTCACGCTGGAGCCCGGCCAGCTTGTCGGCGTTCCGGCCGTACTCGGTGGTGGTGCAGTCGACCACCGCCTGGCCGCCGGCCCGCTTGAAGATCTCTAGCTCCTCGGCTGACTTGGCCATGTCCTCGAGGATCAGGTCGTCGCCGCCCATCTTCTCCAGCAGGTGCTGGCCCGGCATGGTGGCGAGATGTTCGTGGCAGTATGTGACGCCGAGCTGATCGGGATCGATCTCGCCGCCGACCGTGTGGATCTTGCCCATCAGATCGATCCTTCCGCTTCGCGGGTCCGGCCAAGCGTCAGGAGGAAGTCCTCATGCGCTTCGAACCAGACCGTGTGGTAGCTGTCGACCGCGGGGGAGACCATGAACCGCGGGTCTTCTTCGACCTTGTCCAGGGCCTCGGTCAGCCGTTCTCCGTAGCGAGAGAAACGGGGCGATACCTCGCCCGCGCGATCGAGCGCGTCGACCGCATCCTCGTGGATCTCGTGGATTTCCTCGATCAGCTCGAAGCGGCCCGCGTCATCGCTCACCGACTGCCAGCGGGAGGCGATCTCCTTGACCGTCGAGTTGAGCGCCAGGAAGCCCTCGTAGGCGTCGGCGATCTCGGCCTTGGCCTCGTCGTCAAGCCCCTCGGCGAGCAGCTCCTCATGGCGGGCGCGGCCGGCGGGACTCAGCATCCAGCCCGGTCGGCGGCCGCCGGTCCTTTCGACCACCAGCTCCTGGCCGGCGAAATCACCGAGGATCTCCGCGGCCCGGTCGGCGTCGCCGCCGATCGAGGCCGCGACCTCGTCGATGCTCGCCCGCCCCTTGATCTTCAGGACGTGGAGGGTAGTCAGGGTCAGGTCGGTATCGGTCATCGTCATTTCATGCCTCCGCCGGGACTGGTTCAGCCGTCCCGGTCTCGATCTGGACGTCGCTCCAAGCCTTCTCGCCCGCTGCCCGTCGGATCTCCTCGATGTCGGCCCGGACCAGGGAAGCACCCTTGTCCTTGAGCAGACGCGAGCTCTCCTGCGTGTAGCGGTACATCGCCTGGACGTCTTCGTCCTCGTGGTTCCACTTGATGTGCTGCTCGTCGAAATTCCGCCAGGGGCTTTCGAGGAGCGGCGAGTTGTAGGCCTTCGCGGCCGCGTTCATCTCGTCCTGGGTCAGCTTGCCCTGGACTAAGGTGTACGGGGTCGACTTCTCCGGCAGCCTCGAGCTGCCCTTCGAATCGGAGAGCCCGTTCGGGTTGACCCTCCGCGGGTAGTCGTGGCCGTCGAGCACATGGGCCGGGATCAGGTTCGCGTTCCGGCCCGGAGGCGGGACATCGCCTTGGCCGCCGCTCTTCCGCCACACCGAGTACGAGACGGGGTGGAGGTAGTAGTCGTTCTGGGCGGCGAGATGACCGTCCATCGCGGCGAAGTGGCTGACGTACTCGTCGAGCGAATACTCCTCGTTGTGGATCTCCCAGAAACGGGCGGAGCGCTCGTCGATGTACTCCCACTCCTTCTGCTCGTAGACGCCGGCTAGACGGGCGATGTCCGAGGCGCACTGGAAGTACGTGTAGATCCCGGCCTCGATCATCTGGTTCATGGTCATCTCGGAGAGGCGGCGGTACAGCTTCTTGGTCGCCTCCTTCATCTGCTCCGACATCTCGCCCAGCGTGTCGATCAGGTCCTGGCGCGAGTCCATGCCTACGGGCACGTACCGGTCGGTCAGGAAGTCCGAGGTGTAGAGCCCGACCCCGGTGATCCGCGGCTGGTAGTTCTCCGGCTGGGTGTAGGCGGTGCCCCAGTCGGTGATCTCCATCGTCACCTCGTCGGTCAGGACGACCAAGGTGAGGTTGTTGTGCGAGACAGTGTCGCCGACCCCGTCCATCCAGGAGAAGCCGCACTCCGACATGTTCGTGAAGTCGCGGGTATGCATGAGTCGCTTGCCGCCGAGGCGGTAGGGGCCCGAGCACTGCAGGCCGACCCGGCTCTCGCAGTGGATCAGGAAGTTGTACTGGGTGCCGAGCGCGGTGAACTTGGCTGCCGCGTCACGCAGCTCCTGGTTCGCCTCGAAGGCGTCGGCCTCGAAGACCTGGAGGACCCGCTCATCGTGCTCCTGGGCGATGTCGTTCGAGTCGAGCACCCACTGGTGTGCGGCGTTGCGGTGGAAGGCCGCGTTGAATCGCTTGTGCCAGTCGACCATCGTCCAGAGGTCTTCGAGGTTGTCCTCCGGCTTCAGCAGCCCCGCCTTCAGCAGGTTGGTCCTGCCGTTCAGGTAGAAGTTCAGCGTTCCCCAGGAGGTGACCTTGCCCATGTTGAGGCTCGAGTTCCGGGCCCGGTGGCCCATCTCCTCGGGAGTCATGACCGCGGTCGCCTTCCGGATCAGGTCGGGCATCCGGTAGTACTGGTCGTAGAAGATCATCTGCAGGTACGGCATGATCGGAAACAGCTTCGATTCCTGCGCCGTGCGGGTCAGGCAGTTGTGGATCAGGACGTCGTCGGTCCGCTGCAGATAGGTGTTGAGTTCGAGCAGCTGCTGCTCGTCGATGCTCCATTCGCTCACGGTTCAGCCCTCGGGAATGATCTGTGCGCGCTCGTTCAGGTCCTCGCCGAAGTAGGCCTCGACGTTCTGGGCGACCGTCGAGTACTTCACGGTGACCTTCTCGCCGCTTACGAGATGACGGGCGAGCCGCACGTTCATCAGGGTCGGCACACCGAACTCGCGGGCGATGATCGCCAGGTGCGACCGTACGGTGCCGGCCAGGCAGATCACGGCCTCGAAGTCGGGGAGGATCGGAGCGGTCATGGTTCCGCCGGCGTCGTCGATCACGCCGATCACGCCTTCGGGAACGCCGTCGGTGATCAGCCGGTCGACCTCGGAGACCTCGCGGACGATCATCACCTCGCCAGTCACGTCCTCGGCTTGGAAGGCATTGTCGCCATCGCCGATCACACCTGCGGGGAAGTCGTCGGGCGAGAGGATCGTGGCTTCCTCGGAGCGCGACACGTACATGTCGGGATGCTCGATCACCGCGATCTCGCAGCCGGCGTAGAAGGGTCGGCCTTCCTCTTCCTTGAAGCGCTTGAAGATGTCGGTGGCCAGCTCGTCGCCGTCGGCCTTGCTGAACAGTTCGTCCCAGCGGTCGGACACGACATCCGCCCACTTGGCGTCACCGAGCTTGTCGGCATTGGCGACGACGCGGTCGAAGACCTCTTCACGTGTCATGCGGGCCAGGGCCGTCCCCTCCGGAAGAGTCCACTTGGGGTTGGCTGTGGGGTGCTTCACTTGCTCTCCTCTCGTTCCCGGCGCCTAACCCGGGACCGGCGATCCCGAAATGCGGCGCCAAGGAGAGAGTGTCAGCTTCGACAAACCGGGCAGTGAAAACCCGGTGGCGCGTTGGCGGTTCTTACAACCGCGCCAGTGAGACAGGGTGCCGCAGGTTCGCGACCGGAACGGTCGCGAACCTGCGGCACCCTCGGAGTCACGCGGCGGTGCGGTGCTGCTCGGCCGCCCAGGGGCGGATGTCGCGCTTGAGGAGCTTGCCCGACGGGTTGCGGGGCAGGGGCTCGGTGCGGACGTAGATCGCCCGCGGGCACTTGAAGTTGGCGAGGTTGCGGCGGCAGAGGGTGTCGATCTCCTCGACCTCGACCGCGGAGACGTCTTCGGCGACGATCACCGCGACCGCGCACTCGCCCCATTTCTCGTCCTCGACCCCGACCACCGCGACCTCCCGGACCGACTCGACCCGATGGATCACGTCCTCGATCTCACGGGGGTAGATGTTGAGGCCGCCGGAGATGATCATGTCCTTCTTGCGGCCGGTCACGGTGAGGTAGCCGTCCTCGTCGATCGTGCCGAGATCCCCGGTGTGGAGCCAGCCGTCCTTCAGCGCTTCCGCGGTCGCGTCGGGCCGGTTCAGATAGCCCTTCATGGTGGCCGGGCTCTTGATGATGATCTCGCCCTCGCCCTGATCGACGATCTCGCCTTCCATCGTACGGATCGCCATCGTGGTGATGGTCAGCGGCCGGCCGGCCTTGCCGACGTGGGTGATCCCCTCTTCCGGGCGGAGCATCGTCGCCATGGTCGGGAACTCGGACAGTCCGTAACCCTGGAGGACGCCGCAGTCAGGCAACTCCTTCTGAAGGGTCTCGATGATCGGCTTCGGCACCGGTTCGGAACCGGTCACGATCCAGCGCACCTTCGAGCCGCGTAGCTTGTCCAGCAGATCCGGATTGATCGAGAGCTGCTTGAGCAGGGTCGGGACCAGGAAGGTGTGGGTCACGTCCTGGTCGAGAGCGGTCGCGACGATGTTGTCGATGCCGGTCTCGCCGGTCGGCATCAGGACCGAACGTCCGCCGACCATGATCAGCGCCACCACCACGTCATGGAATCCGGCGGCCCAGGAGAGCGACGGCACGCAGAGGTACACGTCGTCGCAGGTCAGGCTGAAGTCACCGATCTGAGTGAACGAGTTCCAGAGCACCCCGTCGTGGGTGTGGATCGCCGCCTTGGGCAGCCCGGTGGTGCCCGACGTGTAGTAGTGGATGAAGGTGTCGGTCGGGGCCGGCATCGGATCCGGGTAGATCGGGTCGAGCCCTTTCGAGATCTCTTCCAGCGCGATCGGATCGCAGCTGTCGGGAACCGCGACCTCGCCGACCGTCACCACCTTGGCCGGCATCTCGTCGAGCTCGGAGAGGGCGCGCTCGGCGGCGTGGTCGGCGATCAGCATTGAGACGTCGCTGTCGTCGATCACATGCCGGACCTCCGGCCCACGCAGCAGGACGTTGACCGGAACGCAGATCGCGCCGAGCGCCGCCAGGCCGAAGAAGACCTCCGGCCACTCGTGCCGGTTGCTCATCAGGACCGCCACCCGGGTGCCGTTCCTCACGCCCTGCCCGGCGAGCGCCGCCGCAGTGACCAGGCTGCGGTCGTGAAGCTCCCGGTACGTCCTGCCCTCACCCCGGTAGACCAGGGCGACCTGGTCGCGTTGTGGCGAGTGGATTCGCCGGGTCAGGAGATCGAAGACGGTGTAGTTCTGGTCCATGTTGAGATGATCGGCCTTCGCCGAGAGTCCGTCCGGCTTTCGCCCGGCCGCTTTTGTTTATGCCTCTAGACCTCGCTGGAGTCGGCAGTCTTTTCGACCGCGTCCTCTTCGGCCGGCATGCGACCCTGAAGACGCAGTACCAGCAGGGCCATCTGACCGGCGAGCTGATCGTCTGAATCGGAGGCGAGGTCGAGTCCGGTGATCTCCTCGATCCGGCCGAGCCGGTATCGGATCGTGTTCTCGTGGACCTCGAGGCTGGCGGCGGACTGGCGGATGCTCCGGCCGTGGGTGTAGAAGGCGCTCATCGTTCCCAGCAGGGTGACCATCGCCGGATCGTCGGAGCCGACCAGGGGGCCAAGGGTGTCTTCGACGAAGCGGCGGGTCTCCTCTCCATCGGGTGCGGCCAGGAGGAGGCGGCCGGCGCCGAGATCGTCGGCGGCCAGCACCGGAGCGTCGTCGGACGAAAGCTCGCCGGCGCACTTGGAGACCTGACGGGCCTGAGCGTAGGCGCCTTCGAAGGAGTCGGCCCCGCGGCACACGGTCGAGATCGAGATCGAGACGCCACCGGCGCCGGCGTCTCCGGCCGCGGCGATGAGCCGCTCCTTGGCCGACGCGACCATCTGGCGGGTCGCGACATCGCCCGGCACCTCGATGATCGCTGCGACCCCGTCCTTGACCGATGAGACGCAGGACTGGAGACCGGGCTGCTGGTCACGCAGGGCGAGGGCGAACTTGCGGGCCGAGGGTGGCCGGCGCCGGCCGCTCGCCGCCCGGGTGATCAGCGCGACCACATGCGGGCGCTCCAAATTCATGCCGTGGAAGTTCGCCCGCTTGGTCATCGAGTTGCCTCCGTCGGAGCCGAAGATCAGATCCCGGGCTAGGGCGCCCCGGGCGTGGACCTCGGCGTCGGCGGCCCGCTGCTCGGCGGTCAGCTCGAGAGCGATGATGGTCGAGGCGCGGCGGGCGACGATCGTGTCCATCGCCCCGAGCTGGCTGGTCTGCGCGGTGATCACCACATAGCCCCAGTTGTCGTCGTGCAGGGTGACCGGAGTGACCATGTAACGGTGGGGGAGACCGGCCGAAGGGATCGGGCCGATCACGCTGGGCTGCTTGGCCTCGAGGCCGGAGATCACCTTGGCGACGGCCGGGCGGTTGCGTCGGTCCTCGTCGAAGACCTGGGCCGGAGGGCTCTGACCTTCCGGAGTGACCATCGCCAGACGGTTGTATCTGTTGTCGTAGATCGCGCAGGGCTTGGCCGTGAGGCTGGAGACGGTCGAGGCGATCTCCCCCATGCCGGCACCGTCCAGCACCAGCCCGGTCAGCCGGTCCTCGATCGCGGAGCTCTTCCGCAGCAGCTTGTTCTGCCGGGCGACGGTCCTGAAGCTCGAGGCCAGATGGGCGGTGCGCTGAGCCTGGTTGACCGCGATCGCCGCCAGGTTGGCGAAGGTGGCCGCCATCTCCTGCTCTGACTCGGTGTAGTCATGCGGCTCGTCGGCGTTGTCGAGGAAGAGCAGGCCGATCACTTCCTGGTTGTGGACCATCGGCACGCCCAGCATCGACTCGACTGCCCACTCGCGCATGGTCGAGCGGACCGGGCGCGGGTCGGACTTGGCGTTGCGGATCAGCACCGGCTCCTTGCGGGCGAGAATCTCCCGCGTGAATCCATCCGACTCGACTCCAGCGGTGAGCCGCTTGATCGCGGCATCGTCCCGGCGGCCCGTCTCGCCGACCTGCCCGTGGAACAGATCCGTCTCCGGATCTTTCAGATAAGCGGAACAGCGGCGGATCGAAAACAGCGAACAGATCTTCGCGGCGATCAGGTGCAGCAGGTCGTCGGTGTCGGTCTCGTCGCTGATCGCCTCGGCGACCTGACGAAACGCCTCCAGGACCTCGCGGTAGTCGCTTGCCCCGTCGGATTTGCCAATTGAAACAGCCGCCCCGTTGACCCGGGAATCGGCTTCAAGCAGCTGAGCCATGCGTATATAACCTCTCTCCTCGCCCCGGCACCACACCAGGGACCCCTAAGAGGTTAGTCGATACCGACAAACACTCCGTTCACGAAGAGCGCTGTTTTGTGGCTTCCTACAACCGGGTCAGCGGTACCGGAACTCGGCGCCCCGTTTCTCCTTGAAAGCGGTGACCGCTTCGACCATGTCCTCGGTGCGGGTGGCCAGCACCTGGGTGCGGTTCTCCATCTCGACCGCCGCTTCGATCGATGGTGCGTCGACCGAGATGGCCAGGACTTCCTTGGTCATCCGGACCCCGAAGGGCGAGTTGCGGGTGATGTCCTTCCCGAACTTCAGGGCCTCCTCGACCAGATCTCCGCCGACGACCCGGCTGGCCAGGCCGATCCGGGCCGCCCACTCGGCGTCAACCAGATTGCCGGTCAGCATGATTTCCGAGGCGGCCCCGTGACCGACGATGCGGGGCAACATGTAAGAGACGCCGACGTCGCAGGCGGAGATCCCGATCCGCACGAAGGCCGCGCTGAACTTCGCCTCGGGGCTACAGAGGCGGATGTCGGCGGCCAGGGCGAGGGCGAACCCGGCTCCGGTGGCCGGTCCGTTGACCGCGGCGATCACCGGGATCGGCAGCTTGCGCAGCTTGACCGCGAGGTTCGCGACCAGTTCTTGTCGTTCGAGCACGGTGACGATGCTGTCGTCCCCACCGAGCGGGTCGCCGCGCATGATGTCGAGCCCGCTGCAGAAGCCGCGGCCGGCCCCGGTCACGATCAGCAGCCGGATCGACTGATCGGCCCGGATCTCATCCAACCGGTCGTGGAGCGCCCGCATCAGCTCCCAGGTCAGCGCGTTGAGGCGCTCCGGCCTGTTCAGGGTGAGGATCGCGACCTCTCCCCGGATCTCGACGCTGTACTGGTCCTGGACCGACTCGGATTCGCTCATGGGCCGAACATAGACGCGGTCGGGCGAGGACGGGACGCCTGCCGCCGGGTCCATTGTGGGGTTCACCATGAATTCGGGTTTCCTCGGTTGGAATCAGGGCGGGCCTGCGGGAAGGTAAGGCCATGAGCGAATCGATCAATACCGTCGCGGTCGTCGGCGGTGGTTTCATGGGCTCGGGGATTGCCGAGTCGACAGCCACGGCGGGGCTGCCTGTGACGATCTACGAGGCGGATCCGGAGCGTCGTCCGGGCGTGACCGACCGGATCGGGAAGTCTTTGGCCCGGGCGGTCAAGGGCGGCAAGATGGACCAGGCACAGATGGACGAGTCACTGGCCCGGATCACGATCGCCGAGGATCTCACGGAGATCAAGGACGCCGACCTGGTGGTCGAGGTGGTCCCGGAGGATCTCGAACTGAAGCTGAAGGTGATGGGGCAGATCGAGAAGATCGTTCCCGAGACCACGATCATCGCCTCGAACACATCGTCGATCCCGATCGCGGAGCTGGCTGGTTCGCTCGATCATCCGGAGCGGGTCTGCGGCCTCCATTTCTTCGCGCCGGTGCCGGTGATGAAGCTGGTCGAGGTCGTTGTCGCGCTCGATTCCTCGGAGGACACGATCACCCGGGCCCGCGAGTTCTCGGAGCGGATCGGCAAGCGGCCGATCGAGACCAAGGACCGTTCCGGGTTCGTGGTGAACATGCTGCTGGTGCCGTACTTGATGGCGGGAGTGCGGATGTACGAGGAGGAGTTCGCTTCGCCGGAGGACATCGACGAGGGCATGCGGCTCGGCTGCGGCCACCCGATGGGTCCGCTCGAACTCTGCGACTTCATCGGTCTCGATGTGCTCTACAACGTCTGCGACTCGCTGTATGAGGAGTTCAAGCGGGACGAGTACGCGCCGCCGCCGATCCTGAAGCGGATGGTCGCTTCGGGCCGCTTCGGCCGCAAGACCGGACGCGGGTTCTACACCTACGAGAACGGAGCCAAGCCATGAAGGTCGAAGGCGCCGTTGCGTTGATCGGTGGCGGGGCCTCTGGCCTCGGCCGGGCCACCGCCGAGCTCTTGCGGGAGAAGGGGGCGGAGGTGGTCGTTCTCGACCTGCCGGCTGCCGAACAGAACGCGGGTACTTTCGCCTTCGCCGGGGCCGATGTCCGCGACCCGGACCAGGTCCAGGCCGCGGTCGAGAAGGCCACTTCGCTGGGAGAGCTTCGGATCTGCGTCAACTGCGCCGGGATCGGCGATCCGCAGAGGATCGTCCGCAAGGGCGAGGCCCATGATCTCGATCGCTTCCGCCGGGTGATCGAGGTGAACCTGATCGGCACCTTCAACCTGATGCGGCTCGCCGCCGCGGCGATGGTCGAGAACGAGGAGCTCGAAGAGGGCGGAAGGGGCGTGATCATCAACACCGCCTCGGTCGCCGCCTTCGACGGCCAGGTCGGCCAGGCCTCGTACTCGGCGTCGAAGGGCGGCATCGTCGGTCTCACTCTGCCGGCCGCCCGCGACCTCGCCGACAGCCTGGTCCGGGTCGCGACGATCGCGCCGGGAATCTTCGACACCCCGCTGCTCGGCGAGCTGCCGCAGGACGTACGGGACTCGCTCGGAGCGATGGTCCCTCATCCCTCACGGCTCGGCCGGCCCGAGGAGTTCGCGGCGATGGCTCTTTCGATCGTCGAGAACGAGTACCTGAACGGCGAAGTGATCCGCCTCGACGGCGCGATCCGCATGGCGCCCCGCTGAACCGAACCAACGATCCCGGAGACGAGAACTTGAGCAAAGAAGCAAGCCCCACCGACGCAGTGATCATCGAGGCGGTCCGTTCGCCGATCGGTCGCGGCCACCCCGAGAAGGGTGACTTCCGGGACGTGCACGCCGCGAAGCTGCTCGGCATCGCCTATCGCGAGGTGATCGACCGGGCGGGGATCGATCCGGCCGACATCGACGAGGCGATCGCCGGCTGCGTCCAGCAGTTCGGCGAGCAGATGCTGAACGTGGGCCGGACCGCCTGGCTTCAGGAGGGGCTGCCTCTGGAGGCGGCGGGGACCACGGTCGATTTCCAGTGCGGTTCTTCGCAACAGGCTCTGAACATGGCTTCCGGCCTGGTCAGCTCCGGCGCCCGCGATCTGGTGGTCGGCGCCGGCCTGGAGCACATGGGCCACATCCCGATCAGCATCGGCCTGAAGTGGACCGGCGAGGTGGGGGAGCCATTCACCGAGGAGCTCTACGAGCGCTACCCGCTGACCAACCAGGGCATCGCGGCCGAACGGATCGCCGAGAAGTGGGATCTCTCCCGCGAGGAGCTGGACGAGTGGGCGCTGCGCTCGCATCAGAATGCTGCCCGCGCCCAGGACGAGGGCCGATTCGACCGCGAGATCGTCGCGATCCCGACCCCTCAGGGTGAGATCGCCGTCGATCAGGGTGTCCGCCGCGAGACGACGATGGAAGTCCTCGGCGGTCTGCGCGCCGCCTTCGAGGAAGGCGGAAAGATCACCGCCGGCAACGCCTCCCAGATCTCCGATGGCTCGTCCGCCGTCCTGGTCGGCCGGGCCGATCGGGTCGCCGAGCTTGGCCTCAAGGCCCGTGCCCGGATCGTCGACCACTGCGTGATCGGGGTCGACCCGGTCCTGATGCTGACCGGCCCGATCGAGGCCACCCGCCTGATCCTCGAACGAACCGGAATGGCCCTGGACGACATCGACCTATACGAGGTCAATGAAGCCTTCGCCCCGGTGGTCGCCGCCTGGGCCAAGGAGCTAAACGCCAACGAGGATCGCATCAACGTGAATGGCGGAGCGATCGCCCTCGGCCACCCCCTCGGCTGCTCGGGAACCCGCCTGATCACCACGGTCCTCCACGAGCTGGAGAGAACCGACAAGGAATACGGCCTCGTGACCATGTGCTGCGCCGGCGGCCTCGGTACCGCCACCCTGATCCAGCGGGTTTGAATCGCCCTTGAAAACCATCTGGCCCGGATATGCGTGGCTATTCCACGTATATCCGGGCCAGGCTGGCAAAGGTCCCGGCTGGGTACCTTGACGGTTCGGTCAGCGGAATCCGCGGCCCGCGTTGGTGGCACAATCAGCGACGTGCCACCAGAAACAACTCACCGGATGCGGGTCCGCTACAACGAGTGCGACCGGGTAGGGATCGTCTTCAACTCGAACTACCTCGTCTACGCCGACGTGTCGGCCACCGAGTTCTGGCGCGAGCATCTTGGCGGCTACTCGGGATTCAACGAGCTCGGGCTCGACATGGTGCTGGCCGAGGCGAACATCAAATTCCGCCGGCCACTCAAGTTCGACGACGAGTTCGAGGTGACGGTCGGTGTCGGCGCGGTGACCGCTCGCTCGCTGGCGCTGGAATTCAGCTTCACCCGTGAGGAGGAGCATCTCGCCGAGATAGAGATCTCCTACGTCTGCGTCGACTCCGAGCAGCACACTCCGCAGCCGATCCCGGACCAGATCCGGATGGTCCTCGAGGGCGAGTAGCCGTCTGCGCCTAGATGAACTCGTGGAAGATGCTCTCGCCGCCGAACAGTCTGTTGTGGAGCCGGATAGCGTACGCGTCGGTCATCCCCGAGACGTAGTCGCAGACCAGCCGTAGGCGTAGAAGACGGTCTCCCGCTTCGGTGGCTTTCTCGATCTGCCCACGGACGTCGTGCCGGAAGATTTCCAGGCTCACCGATGTGTCCTCCGGATCCGCCGCCTGGTCGTGCAGCTCGAAGAGGCTGCGGACGATGTGCCGCTGCCCTCGCTGTTGGGTTGCCAGACGATGGCTGCCGACCAGATAGATGCGAAGCAACTCGCGGAGCAGCTTGTTCTTGCGACGGACCTCTTTCGGGATTTCAAGCCCCAAGGCGTGGCGTGGCGATATCCCGAGCGCCTCGGCCGAGGCGACTTTGACGGAGGTCGACTTGAAACACTCGTCATAGAGAGCGCTTCGGGTCTTCCTCATCGCCTCCCGGCCCGTATAGCCGTGGGGATCTGTCACCGACTCGAGCTCCCGAAAGGCGCCGAATCCACCTTCGGGATCCAATAGGACGTATTTCACGAACTCGTCGGTGTCGTCTTCAGGCCACCGTTGGTCCAGCTTCGCGCACAACTCGTCGATGGTCGAGCTGCCGGGCGTGGTGAGGGCGACGAGTGGGAAATAGCCGGCGCGAAACCAGTCCTCCAGGTCGTGGATCGCATACGCGATGTCGTCGGCCCAGTCGACTATCTGCGCCTCGATGCTGCGCTGCTGACGCAGCTCTTCTGGAACCCGGTCCCGGATCCACGCGAACTGCTCCCTCTCGGTCGGAAACACATTCCAGCCGCCCTTCCCCGCCGGGCGCTCGTCGTAGGCCCATGGGTATTTGAGCGTCCCGTCCAGGACGGCCCGCGTCAGTTCGAGGCCGCCGCCGGGCTCCTTGTGGGTGAGCGAATGGACAGCCATCCGGAGGCTCTGCGCGTTGCCGTTGTACCCACCGGAAAGCTGCGCGGCTTCTTCCAAGTCCCCGGTAAGCCCATATTCGAGCGCCCGGCGGCAGACGGCGGCGTGCAGCTCTTCCTCCCCGACGTGGCCGAAGGGCGGATGGCCGAAATCGTGTAGGGCGCTGGCGGCGGCGCAGACGTCAGGATCGACGAATCCCTTGGACCCGCCGCAGGAGATTCCTTCCACGGTGCCCGAGACCACCCGGCCGTTGAGCATTTCGGCGAGTCTGCGCGCGATCTGAGCGACCTCGATCGAGTGGGTCAGACGGTTGCGGAAGAAATCCGCTTCGCCTGGCGTGACGACCTGGGTCTTGCCCTGAAGCCGCCGGTAGGCGCCGGAGAAGACCAGACGATCGTAGTCGCGCTGAAACGCCGATCGTGAGGTGTCGCCCTCGACCCGCCTGGGTGGGGTCGAATGTGCTTTCGGGTCGTTCGGATGGGCTCGCTCCTTGTCGTGCTCTCCGTACCCGAATTCGTCGCGTCCTCCGTCGCCTGTCCTGCTTGAATCGTTCATCGGGCCAGACTAGGCGTCTTCGCTGACGACGGCATCGCGGAGGGTGGAAATCTCCGTAAATTGAGCAGTTCCTGGCGCAGCGGACACGGCGCGACCCGTCCGTCCCGTTAGGATCGCGGCCGAGCATGAAGCTTGAGCCGCCCGGCCGCATTCCTTCGCCTGCCGCCGACGGTGTCTACGACTTCCAAGCGAGGATCTCCGAGATCCTCGCCGGCGTCGATGACCCGTTCGTCGAAAGATCCCTGTCGGGCATGCCTCTGGTCGCGCTCGAACCGCACCCGGACGATCTGGTGCTCTCGGCAGGTGGATGGCTGGCGGGCTCCCGACGTCCCTTGCTGGTGATCAGCGTGTGCAGCGAATCGGCCGCGGTTCATCCTGAGTCGGACCTGCACAAACGCGATCGAGATGAGATAGTCGGGATACGTCACGCCGAGAATCTCGCGGCGGTGCAAGCCCTTAGGGGAGAACTGGTCGAGCTGGGCATGCGGGACGCGGAACCTCCGTATCGCTCCCACCCGGCGTCTGCAGGCCAGGAGCTGGCCGAGCAGATCCGGCCGCACCTGCCCGGGGTGCCCGGAAAGGACTTCGAGCTGATCGCGCCCGCGTCGGTCACCAGGCATCCCGATCACATCTGGGTTCATCAGGCCGCGAGAGCCCTGGGCTGCTCGAGGTTCTGGGAGGACGTGGCCTTCTTTCCCACCTACGCGCGAAACGTCGAGGACCGGCGCTGGTTCGCGGGCTCACACGGCGTGGACCTGGAACCGCAGGAGATCGAGATCGAGGCGACCCTGGTCGCAAAGGCCCGGCTGCTCGGCTGCTATCCGAGCCAGGCTCCCTCGCTGCGCGAGATCTGTGGCGTTCTCCGCTACGCCTGGGCCGTCGCGGACGAGTCCGGTCTGCCGGACAGCTTCATGGAACGGGAGTATCGCCTGCGATGACCTCGCTGGTGATCGCAATCGAAGGTCCTTCCGACACGGGCAAGTCCACCCTGATCGATGGTCTCGCACGCCGATTCTCGGAGGTGGACCCACTCGTCTTCGACTGCTACGTCGATCACGCGGGGGGAGACGACAAAGTTCCCGCTCTCGCCGATACACGAGAAGGGCAGGCTGAGGCGCTCCGATTTTTTCTCGGGATAGAGAAGTCACGGTACGAGATGATCGGTGAAGGTGAGCGCCCGAAGCTGGTGTTGATGGACCGCTCCGTGTTTTCTCTGCTGGCTCATTCGTACGCGGTGGGGGTGGAAAACTCGCTCCCGACCCTTGACGATGCAGTGGGATCGGTATCGACCGCGGCGGAGGTCATCATTCCTGATTTGGTCCTCTATCTCAAGGCGTCCGCGTCGACGATCGCCCGACGACGAGATCCGAGCGACGAAGGACGATGGTTTACCAGTGAAAGGTTCAACGGACATATCAACGCCTTCTACGACGGACCGGTCGACCAGTGTGGAATATCCACGGACATCCGTCGGTTGGATGCGAGCAGGGATGCGGGAGCGGTCCTTGAAGATGCGACCAGACTGATCGTCGAGTCAATGCCGTGAATTCACTTCAGCTACTGCCAAGAGAACAGGATCGGCAGCTCTCGCTGCCGATCTGGACCCGGTGCATCTTCGTTGACTGGCATGGTGTGCTTTCCAACGGTGTCTTCTGGGAGAGCATCGTCCACAGCAGCAACCATGCCCTGAGATTCGAGCTCGGGCGGGCGGTCGACGATTTGTTCGGCAACAGGTTCGATCTGGTCGAGAGTTGGATGCGTGGTCTGGTCTCCAGCGTCGAAGTGATCTCGGAGATGGAGATTCAACTGAGCCGAAAGTACGCGGATGATTTTCTGCTGCGGCGCTTGATCGAGGACTGCCTCGAGATGGAGATCAATCGACAGGTCATGGACGGGATCAACTCCCACGATCCGGACCAGACTTTGAGAGTGCTGGCGACCGACAACATGGACTGCTTCGTCGATGCGTCGTTGCGAAAGAAGAGCGACCTTCGGCAGATGTTCGACGAGATTCTCTGCTCGTCAGAGATCGGAGTGCTGAAGGCGGAGGATCCGCAGCGGTTTTTCGGTTGGTGGCTGGAAGAGCACGAACTCAGCTCGACCGATGCGATCCTGGTGGATGACTCCATGGCCAACTGCCAACAGTTCGAGCGGTGGGGTGGCAACGCGATCCATTACCGAGAGCCCAAGTCAGCGATGACCGAGCTGTGGACGTGGATGATCGAGACAAGCCCCGACCGTCAGTAATCCTCGCCTGGCTTCGCCCTCCGCCGCCGTATTTCCTGGGCGGAGCGGAGATCAGCCAGTGGCTCCTGGCTCGCAGGCTCGCCGAGTGCGGATACGAGGTCAGATATATCGGCTCGTTCGAGGAGCCGTGGCCGGGGGGACAGGTGATCCGCGACAAGCTGACCACTGATCTGCGCGATCGAGGGGCGAAGCTTCGTCCGGTGGGCGACGGCGGGGTCGGTTACGAGTGGGATGGCATCAAGTGCGAGCTCTTGCCGGGGCAGGGCGTGGAAGCTGCCCTCCGGCGCGGTATCTCAGAGGACCGGTATCCGCTCGTCGTGAGCTCTCAGGAGGGCAGTGATGCCTTGCTCACGACCGCCCGGGAGGCCGGCTGTGCGACCGTCGGCTGGATCCACTCCGTGAGCGAGGTGGGGATGTTGCCGGCCGAGGCCGGCGCCGATTACCTACTCTGCGTGTCCCGATTCGTCCGACGGGAACTGAGGGACAGGCGAGGTGTGGAAGGCGTTCTTTCCTACCCTCCGTTCGCGCCGCCCCCGTCGCCCGGTCTTGCGCCGGAAGGACGACGCATGACGATCATCAACCCGATTCCGGCGAAAGGCGGCGAGTTGTTCGTCGAACTGGCCCGGATGCTGCCCGAGACCGGGTTCACCGCAGTCGACGGGTGGTATCGAGTCGAGCTTCCCGCACTCGGGAACCTCCACCGCTTTCATCGTCCGGCGCCGATGGAAGACATCTGGCGGGATACCCGATTGTTGCTCGCGCCATCAAGGGTGCCTGAGGGTTTCGGCCGGGTCTGCGTTGAAGCCGGCGGTCGTGGCATCCCGACGATCGCATCGAGGCGAGGAGGACTGCCGGAAGCCGTGGGTCGTGGCGGAATGCTTCTGAAAAGCGACGATCCACGAGTGTGGGTGAGGGCGATCGACGAGGCTCTCGAACCGACGACATACCGGGAGCTGTCTTCGCTGGCCCGCGAACACGCCGCGAGGTTCGAAAGGGACATCGTGCTCGAACTGCGTGACGCGCGGATACTCGTCTGAGTGCGGGACGGCCGGGCTATCGAGGGCTGTCCTTGCGCCATCCCTTCCAGAGCCGATCCGAGTTGGGACGCATCCTGGTCACGATCGGATTGGTCATCAGGATCGTCTTCCAGACCGGCCATTGGTCGATGCGACGGCAGGAGGGCACGACCAGCACCTCCGTGATCACGTGGAGCCTCTTGCCGCGACGCCTGGCGAGGCGTCTCAGCGCCCAATAGAAATGGGTGTCCTCGGCCATCCTCCGGTCGACGTCGTAGCCGCCCACCTCGGCGAAAGCCTCAGCCGTGCAGAACTGGGCGATGCCCTGCGTCATGTTGAACCTGCCGGCGAACCAGCGCCAGAAAGCCATGTATGGGCGCAGCAGGCGCTTCTTCGGTCGGTAGTCCGTGGCGAACGCCCCGCCGATGCAGTCGGGGTCTTCCAGCGTGCGGGCGAGCTCGACCAGCGTGTCTGCCGGCACCTGTGTGTCGGCGTCCAAGAACAGAATCACCGGAGCTGTGGCCCGTACCGCGCCTGTGTTTCTGGTCAAACCGATCCCCGGGACCGGTTGATCGACCACCGTCGCTCCGAGCTTTTCGGCGACCTCCGCCGTCGCGTCCGTGCTCGCGTTGTCGACGACCAGCACTTCCACCTCGCCTCGCCCCGAGGAGTCGAACTCCGCCATCGCCCGGGCGAGATGCCCAAGGGTGTCCGGAAGGTAGCCGGCCTCGTTGAAAGCCGGGATCACTACGCTCAGCGCCGCACCTTGCATCTTGCCTTCCTTCTCGCCTTCCGTGGCCTGCGTGAATGGGGGCGGAACCCTACCGCACGACCGGCGGAGCCGGCCGTGGTTATTTCGAAGGTCGCCTTCTGAGCTTGGATCAGGCGGTGGCGGGTTCGCCCTCGGCCCCTGCGGGGCCTTCGGACTCGACCGCGCCGTCGGCCGGATCGGCCTCCGGCGGGTTGGCCGAGCGGTCGGACTCGGCGATGACCTCGTCCGGGGCCTCTCCCTTGGGGATGAAGCCGGACTTCATGCCGAAGTAGACCGCCTGGGGGTGATGGGCGATGATCGCGACCGTGGACTGCTCGGGCATCACCGCATAGCCGCCCGAGAGGTACATGCCGATCTGGTTGAGGTCGAGGAGCTGCCAGACCTTCTCGTGCTCGGACTGGTCCGGGCAGGCGGGGTAGCCCCAGGAGTAGCGGCGGCCCTGGCTGGACGGGATGTCCAGGTCTTGGCGCACCTTCGAATGGAGCCACTCGGCGAGCCCTTCGGCCGACTGGACTCCGAGCCCGTGGGTGTAGAGCTGCTCGGCGAACTCGCCGTCCTTCTCCAACTGCTCCATCAGCTCGGTGACCTCGGGACCGACCGTGACGCCCTGGAGGGCGACCACGTCACGGACCCCGTCATCGCCGAGGGGACGGTAGAAGTCGGTCAGGCAGATCCGGTCGTGCTTCGGCTGGCGCGGGAAGACGAGTCGGTTGATCTCCTTGTCGTGATCCTCCGGGTCGAAGATGACCAGCTCGTTGCCGTCCGCGTTGCATGGGAAGTAGCCGAGCCGGGCGCGGGGGTGGAGGTAATCCTGCTCGCGCCACATCCGCTCCAGCCGGGGGCGGAACTCCTCGTTTACGAGCTTGTCCCACTCCTCGCCCTTGACGCCCTTGCCGCCCCAGTGGAGCTTGAAGAGGACATGCAGGTCGAGGTGGTCGAAGACCTCGTCGAAGTCGACCGAGATCTCGCGCACGCCCCAGAAGGGCGGCTCGGGGATCGGCGCGTCGGTCTTGGCCGAGGAACGCACCGAATCGTCGTCGAGCGGCGGCAGGTCCTCGACGATCACCGGCTTGTTGCGGTAATCCTCGGCTTCCTGGCGCAGGCGGGCGATCAGGGACGCGCGGGCTTCGTCGTCGATCAGCGCGTCCATCGTGTCGAGGCCCTGGAAGGCGTCCTTGCAGTAGATGACCCCGGGCTCGTAGACCTCGTCCGACTCCTTGCCGTGCGGGTAAAGGGTGCGTCGGCCGAAGTCGCGGTTGATCGCGGCGCCACCGATCAGCACGGGGTAGTCGAGCCCGCGTGAATGGAGCTCCTGGACGGCGATCGGCATCTGCTTCGAGGTCGAGACGAGCAGGGCGGAGAGCCCGATCGCGTCGGCATCGTTCTCGATCGCGGCGTCGATGATCGTGTCGACCGGGACCTGCTTGCCGAGGTCGATCACCGTGTAGCCGTTGTTGGTCAGGATCGTGTTGACCAGCGACTTGCCGATGTCGTGCACGTCGCCGAACACGGTCGCGATCACGACTTTGCCCTTGGTGTGGCCGTCGATCCGGTCCAGATAGTTCTCGAGCTGGGCGACCGCCTTCTTCATCACCTCGGCCGACTGCAGCACGAAGGGCAGGATCAACTCACCGGCCCCGAACTTGTCGCCGACCTCCTTCATCGCCGGCAGCAGTACGTCGTTGAGGGTGGGGACGGCGCCGATCTTCTCGACCGACTTGTCGATCCAGTCCTCGACGCCTTCCTTCTTGCGGCGCAGGATCATGTAGTGGAGCGCTTCCTCGGGCTCCATGTCGGCGGTCGCGTCCTCGGCTTCCTCCTCGGCCTCTTCGCCCTTCGACTCGAAGTGGGCGATGAACCGTTCCAGGGCGTCTTCCCGCCGGTCGAAGACGAGGTCGTTGGTCAGCTCCCGCTCCGCCTCGGGAATCTCGCCATACGGCTTGATGTGGTTCGGGTTGACCATCGCCAGGTCGAGCCCGGCTTCGACGCAGTGGTGCAGGAAGACCGAATTGAGGACCGCGCGGGCGGGCTGGCTGACCCCGAAGCTGACGTTGGAGACGCCGAGCGAGGTCTTGACCCCGGGGGTCTCCGCCTTGATCCGGCGGATGCCCTCGATCGTCTCGATCGCGCTGGGCCGCCACTCCTCGTCACCGGTGGTCAGGGTGAAGGTGAGGTCGTCGAAGATCAGCGCCTCACGGTCCAGGCCGTGCTCGTCACAGACCATCTCGGTGATCCGCTTGGCGATCTCGACCTTGCGGTCGGCCGTCTTGCCCATGCCGACCTCGTCGATCGTCAGGGCGATCAGGCAGGCGCCATGGGCCTTGGCCAGCGGCACCACCTTGTCGAGCTTGTCGCGGCCGGCCTCGAGGTTGACCGAGTTGACGATCGCCCGGCCCGGGATCTGCTCCAGGGCGGTCTTGATCACATCGGGCTCGGTCGAGTCGACCTGGATCGGAGCGGGCTGGGTCAGCGAGATCCGCTTGACGACCTGCCTCATCTGCTCGTCCTCGTCCTGGCGCTCGGTCAGCGCCACGCAGACGTCGAGCACGTGGGCGCCGCCTTCGACCTGGTCCTCGGCGATCTGGGTGATCGTCTCGTAGTCGTCGGCCAGCAGCAGCTCCTTCGCCCGGCGCGAGCCCTGCGAGTTGACCCGCTCGCCGACCAGGGTCGGGCTGGGCTCCTGGACCAGCGGGGTGGAGGTCATCATCGAGGAGACGCGGATCTCGCCCGGCTCGGGGCGCGGGCCGGGCTTGATGCCGCGGACCCGCTCGCTGATCGCCTTGATGTGCTCGGGGGTGGTGCCGCAGCAGCCGCCGACCACGCCGACCCCGTACTTCTCGACGAACTCGCCGAGGGTGGCGGCGAGCGGCCCCGGCTTCTCCGGGAAGATCGTCTCGCCATCCGGGCCCTGAAGGGGCAGGCCGGCATTGGGGATGCAGTGGACCGGCACGGTCGAGTTCTCGCCGAGGTAGCGGATCGCATCGCGCATGTCCTCGGGACCGGTCGAGCAGTTCAGCCCGATCACGTCGACCTTGAGCGCCTCCAGGGTGGTCAGCACCGCCTGGATGTCGGTGCCGAGCAGCATCTTGCCGCCGTTCGGCAGCAGCGAGACGGAGATCTGGATCGGGACCTCGCGGCCGACCTCCTCGAAGGCGGCCCGGGCGCCGAAGATCGCGGCCTTGACCTCGAGGATGTCCTGGGCGGTCTCGATGATGATCAGGTCGGCGCCGCCCTTGACCAGGCCGCAGGCTTGTTCGGTGAAGACCGTGACCAGCTCGGGGAAGCGGATGTTGCCCAGGGTCGGGTCATCCGAGGCGGGCAGGTGCCCGGTCGGGCCGATCGAGCCCGCCACGAAGCGGTCCGGGCCGGCCGCCTTGCGGGCGATCTCGGCAGCCTTGATGTTGATCTCCTCGGTGTGGTCGGCGAGACCCCACTCGTCGAGCTTGATCCGGGAGGCCTGGAAGGTGTCGGTCTCCACGACCTCGGCCCCGGCTTCGATCATCGAGGCGTGGACGCCCTCGATCACGTCGGGGCGGTTGAGGACGAGGGCTTCGTGGCACTTGCCGAGCAGGCCGCCGTAGTCCTCCTGGGTCAGGTCGAACATCTCCAGGGTCGCGCCCATGCCGCCGTCGAAGACGACGATGTGGTCTGAAATTGCCTCGAGGTAATTGCCCCTGTAGTCGCGTTCGGCCATCGTTCGAGGATACCGAGCCTGTAAATCCGATCAGGATTCGGGGTTTGCCTGTGGTCGAATAGGTTTGAACTATGAGTTTGACCTCCTATGTGGCCTTACTGCGTGCGGTCAACGTCGGTGGGACCGGCAAGCTCCCGATGAAGGAGCTGAAAGCGATGTGTGAGGAGGCCGGTTTCGAGGATCCGGCGACTTACATCGCCAGCGGCAACGTGGTCTTCAGGTCGGATGACCCGGCGGAGAAGGTCAAGGAGATCCTCGAGCTGCGGTTGGCCGATTACGCCGGCAAGAAGGTCGACGTCTTCGTGCGGACGGCCAGAGAGATGCGCGACCTGGTCGAGATCAATCCCTACCCGGACGAACCCGGCAACCGGGTTGCGGTGATCTTCCTGGATCGCAAGCCGCCGAACGATCTCGATTCCATCGCCACCGGGCTTCGGGACGAGAAGTTCACGAAGGCAGCCAGGGAGATCTTCGTCCACTACCCGGAAGGGATGGGCGTCTCGAAGCTGAGCTTCGGCAAGGACCTGGTCGGCACCGCCCGCAACGTGAACACGGTCACCAAGCTGGCCGCGATGGCCGGCGCCTGACCCGCCGGCTCAGACCCGGTCTTTGACCAGGGGGCAGGACTGGCAGAGCTGGCCGCCTTCGGTCCGGTAGGCGAGGCAGCAGGTGTTGCGGAGGTGGTACTCGTCACCCCAGTCGTCCTCGGCTCTCTCCACCCGGATCGCCAGCCTTGGGTCGGGGCTGTCCGGCCCGACCGTGAGGCGGGTCAGCTCAAGGGCGAGATCGGGACGGTCGAAAGCCTTGCCGGACCAGACGAGCGACTGCGCCAGCCGGTCGGCCGCCGCGTGCCAGAGAGTCTTGGCGGGCCGGAGGCCCTGATCGGCGATCCAGCCGATCGTGGGTTCGAGCAGCTCCGCGAAACCGCTGCGGAAGGAGCCGGCCAGCTGGTCCAGGTCCTCCGAGGCGAGGCCTCGATCCGAGCTGACCCCGCTGGCTCGGAAAAGACCACCTTCGGCGGCGAGGAGCACGTTCCCAGCAGTCAGCTCGGGCAGCTGCCTTGCGGCGACGATGAACGATCCGCCCAGATCGGCGATCGCTCTGGCCAGGCTTTCGAGCAGCCACTCGGCGCGGATGTGATCTTCCGGCGGGCCGGCCATGCCGCTGATCCTCGAGAGCAGAAGCGCCTCTACGCGACCGCTCCCATCGAGCTCCGAAGCGGAGAACCATCCCTGGCCTGGTCCGTCGAGGCGGCGGACGATGATCCCGTAGCCGTCGGCCGAGGCGGTCGAAACCCGCCCCAGGGTCTGGTCGAGTCCCTCGATTCGGCCAGTCTCGCTCACCCGTTCATTGTCTCACGCGGAGTAAGGGGATCCTGGCAGGACCGTGGGCAGGCTTGATCCGCAGCGACCCCGGCGTCGAAAGCGGCGCAGGCGAGAGCCACGGCCTCAGCTCCGCTATCTTGACCCTTCGGCTGCCCTAATCCCTTCCGGCGGCCAATTCGCATGCAGATCGAAAATTTCCTCTTCTCCGTTTCCGACGCGCTCCGCTGGCCCGTGCTGGTGATGGTGCTGATCGCTCTGTTTTGGTCTGTGATCGAGATCGGCATCCTGCTGGCCGAGATCTGGCGTCGGCGGTGGCGGTCGATCGGGGCCCTGGAGAACGCGGTCGATCAGGCCGAGGTCGACATCGTCCAGGGCGATCAGATCGGCGCCATCACGGCGCTCGCCTCGGTCTCGTGGAGCTCCCCGATGCGCAATGTGATGACCGCGATCGTGACCCTCAGGCCGGGCGCCGATGCGGAGAACCGGATCGCGAAGCGGCTCGCCGACTACGACTACAACTCGCTCAAACGGCTCGAACGGACCCGGATCCTGGTCCGCATGGGACCGGCCCTCGGACTGATGGGCACCCTGATCCCGCTCGCCCCGGCCCTGGCCGGATTGGCGGACGGCAACGTGACCGAGCTGACCGACAACCTGCGGGTCGCCTTCGGCGTGACCGTCGCGGGACTCTTGACCGGCGCGCTCTCTTTCGGTGTCTCGCTGATCCGGGACCGGATCTACGCCCAGGACTTCTCCGATGTCGAGTTCGCCGCCGCGAACCTGGCCCCGGACAAGCATCTGGCTCCGCACCTGGTGCCCTCACCCTTCGAGCACGGTCACTCGACCCAGGTATCGATGGGGAACCCCTGATGGCGACCAAAGTCACGGCGAAGGCGAGGAGCCGGGAAGACCGGGCCGGCGATCCGCTCGACGGGCTGGTCAACCTCTTCGACATCGGAATCATCCTCTCGGTGGCCTTCCTGCTCGCCGCGCTCTCCTCGCTCAACCTGACCGACGCGATCACCAACCCGGACAAGTCGATCAACCAACAGAGCGACACGGCCCCGGCCGACTCGGTCGTCGCCAACCCGGACGACACGACTGAGCAGATCACGATCCAGCCGGGCCAGACAGTCGTCGGCCAGGGCCAACCGCTGGGCACCGTCTACCAACTGGACGACGGCCGAACGATCTTGGTCAAACCCGACTCGGGAACCACTGGAACCACCGGGGTAACGGGCACGACCGTCAATCCCTGAGCTTCGGGCAGTCGCGGGTCGGGTGGCATCCCCGAGACCTGACCACCACCGACGGCTATCTGAAGCGTCTGAGGCCGCGGCCGCCGATGAAGCGAGTCACGGCGCTGACGGCTTTGTGGCGCTGTTCCGTGTACGGGTACCAGAGGATCTCGGAGGGGAGCAGGGTCCGGGCGCTGACGATCGCCTCTGAGCGGCAGTACTTGCGGATCCCGTACTCGCCGTTGCGGTAGCCGATCCCCGACTCCTTCCAGCCGCCCATCGGCAGCCCGGGAGCGAGCATGTTGAAGATGATGTCGTTGACGTTTACCGCGCCGGCTTCGATCCGCCGCGCCACCTTCTCGGCCCGGCCGCGCGGGCCGAAGACCGAGGCGCAGAGGCCGTACCGGCTGTCGTTGGCGAGCCGGATCGCCTCCTCTTCGTCGGCGACCCGGGTCACCGTGACCACGGGGCCGAAGGTCTCGTCCTCCATCACGCTCATGTCGGCGGTGCAGTCGACCAGCACCGTCGGCTCGAACCACTGGCCCGGGCCTTCGCCGCGCCTGCCACCGGTCAGCGCGCGGGCGCCGGCGGCGACCGCGTCGTCGACCTGCTTCTCGACCTTTTCCAGCTGAGACATCATGGTCATCGCGCCAACGTCACAGGCGGCGATCTCGTCGTCGGCGCCCTGGGTCAGCCGGCCGACGTTCTCCGTCAGCTTCTCGACGAACTCGTCGTAGGCCCCGTCCTCGACGTAGATCCGCTCGACCGAGATGCACATCTGGCCGGAGTTGAGCATGCTGCCCCAGGTCGCGCCGTTGACGGCGCGGTCGAGGTTGCCGCCATCGAGCACCACCATCGGGTCCTTGCCGCCGAGCTCGAGGCTGACCGGGGTCAGGGTCTCGGCGGCCCGGGCCATCACCTTCTTGCCGGTCACGTCTGAGCCGGTGAAGCCGACGAAGTCGGAATGATCGATCAGGGCGGTCGCGGTCTCGGCCCCGCCGTTGACGACGGTGATCACGTCCGGTCCGCCGATCTCGTTCCGCCAGGCGTCGACGATCTCGTTCAGCCCGAGCGGTGTGACCTCCGAGGGCTTGAGGACCACCGCGGCACCGGCCATCAGTGCCGGGATCGCGTCGCCGAGCGAGAGCACGAGCGGAAAGTTCCAGGGGCTGATCAGACCGACCACCGGATAGGGGCGGTACTGGAGACGGAGCTTGCGGCTCGCAGCGAGCAGCGAGTTGGGCCGGACCTTCTGCTCGCCAAGGAACTTCTCCGCCTTCGAGCCGTAGAAGTTGATCTGATCGGCCAGGTACGGGGTCTCGATCGTCGCCTCGGCCCGCACCTTGCCGGTCTCCGCTTTGAGCGTGTCGGCGACTCGGTCGGAGTTGTCGAGCAGCCAGTCGCGGAGCTCGTTCAGCCAGCGGCGGCGCCCCTTGAAGCCGAGCGCCTCCCAGGCCGGCTGGTTGCTGCGGATCCTTGCGACCGCGGCGGCGACGTCGCCGGTCGAATCGACCGGAACGGAACCCACCGGTTCGCCGGTCGCCGGGTTGGTCACGGTTATTGACTCGGTTGCTGCCGTCGGTTCCACGTGGTGCTCCCGTCTCTCGGATTGCCTCTCTAAAGAGGTTACCGCTGGACGATCCGGTAGATGCCGCCGAAATTGCTCAGGGCATAGATGCGTCTGAAGCCGTCTACCCCGAACCCGTTGAGAGCGGTGTACCTGCCCGGGCCAGGGGGCAGGTAGATTCCGGTCGGCCGGTCGTCGGGCATGGTCGTGACCTGTGGCGCGGCGGTGCGGATCCGATTCGAGCAGAAGTCGCCATAGATGATCCTCCCCCGGATCGAGGTGAGAGCCGGGTCGGCGACGACCGGACCGCCGATGATCGCGCAGCCGTCATCGTGGGAATAGACCAACTGAGGCCAGATCAGCCCTTCGCCGGAGTCCGGGTCGGCCCCGTTGGGGCAGAGCTCTCCGCAGTTATAGGGCTCGAATCCCTCGAACCTCTTCCACCCGAAGTTGCCTCCGCGCGCTTTGGAGAGCGGCAGATAATCGAGCTCCTCGTAGCGGTGCTGCCCGACGTCGGTGATCACCATCATCCACTTGCCGTCGGCCGATCGGGTGAAGGTGAAGCTGTGCGGGTTGCGGAAGCCCCAGGCGAAGATCTCGTCGCGGCCGGGAAGATCTACGAGGGGATTGCCGGCCGGAACTCGATAGGCGGCACCGCTTTTCTTGTCCGGTAGCGGATCGATTCGCAGGATCTTGCCGCGCGGGCTCGAGAGGTCCTGGGACCGGTTGCCGAGATCACCGGGGTCGTATCCGTCGCCCTCACCGATGTAGAGAAGGTTGCCGAGGAAGGCGAGATGGCCACCGTTGTGGTTGCCGTGGGAGTTGACCCGGGCGATCCGCATCACGGGCCGCCGACTGTCCGGTTTCAGCCGCCTCGGGTGGCCTCGGCGGGTCCGGTACTCGACGACCAGGGAATCACCGCGGCTGGTCGTGTAGTCGAGATAGAGGCGTCCGGTCCGGCGGAAGTCGGGCGGGAAGGCGATCCCGAGCAGCCCCTGCTCGGTCGCTAGGGACCGCACGCTGCCCGAGATGTCGAGCAGTGGCCGTTTCAGCAGCCGTCCGTTCCGGATCACCCGGACTTTGCCCCTGCGTTCGGTGACGAAAGCGAGCCGCGGATAGCCGGGTGGGGAAGCGAGTGCGGTGGGCTGTTCGGCCCGGGCGACCTTGACGTAGCCGAGCTTCGGCCTGGCCGCCGCCGCGGGCGCCGAGGTGGCGAGAAGAGCTGCCAGCAGGGCCAGGGCCCAGGCCAGGCGCGCCGGCCCGGAGAATCCGGTCGCCCTCACTGGAGTATCCGGTAGAGGCCACCGTCCAGCGAGGTCACGAAGAGGGCGCCATCGAGACTCTCGCCGAAAGAGGTGACGCTGGGGATGCCAAGGCCGGTGGGACGACCGGTGGCCCGGCCGAGATGGGGCTTGAAGCTGAGGATCTCGTCGTGGCAGAAGTCGGTGAACACATACCGACCGCGGAGTGCCGGCAGGTTCCGGTCACGGACCACCAGGCCGCCGATCACCGAGCAGTTCGGCGGATGGGGGAGGGCCAGCGAGGGTTTGATCGTTCCCGGACCGCCGCCGTCGTACGGGCTGAAGCCCTCCCAGCGGTTCCAGCCGAAGTTGCCGCCCCGGGCCCGGCTCAGGTCCAGATAGTCGATCTCCTCGAACTCGTCCTGGCCGACATCGCCGATCGCGATCCGGACCTTGTGCCTCGAGCTGGTCGTGTCGAAGGACCACCGGAAGGGGTTGCGCAGCCCGTAGGCGAAGATCTCGTCCCGTCCGCTTCGGCCCACGAAAGGATTCGACTTCGGCACCGAGTAGGCGCGGCTCCCACGTCGGCGCGGGTCGATCCGGATCAGCTTGCCGAGCAGCGAGTCGAGGTTCTGGGCGTTACCCGGCTGGTCGCCGGCGCCGCCTCCGTCGCCGGTGCCGAAGTAGAGATAGCGGCCGAGGAAGCCGAGCCGGCCGCCGTTGTGATTGCTGTTGACCGGGTGCGGGATCCGGATCACCGGGCGCGCGGAGCCCTGACTGGCCCGCACCGCGCTCCGGCGGCGGTACTCGACCACGCGGATGCTGCCGGCGTTGTCGACGTAATAGACGTAGAACCGCTTGCTTCGCCGGTAGTCGGGCGGGAAGGCGATCGAGAGCAGGCCGCGCTCGGCGCCGTCGTAATCGACCTTGGAGGCGATGTCGAGGAAGGGGCGGGCCAGCTTGTGGCCGCGGCGCAGGACCATGACCCGGCCCGGCTGCTCGACCACGAACATGAGCCTTGGGTATCCCGGCGCCGACTTCACCTCGACCGGGTGGTCGAAGCGGGCGACCCCTACCGCTCTGAGCTTCGAGCTGGTGCCGGAGTCAGCCGAGGTGGTCGCCCCGGTCCGGTTCGCGCCCCGGTCGGTGGTTCCGGGGTTCGCCGGCCCGTCGGAACCGCCGTCGGCGCAGGCGAGCGAAGCCGTGGCCAGAGCGAGGGTGGCGAAAACCGCCATGGTGGCTGTGCTCAGGCGACCCATCAAGTTGATCGGTACCCGAAAACCGCTTCAAACAGTCAAGTTGCGACGAATCAGGGGGTGAGGCCGGAGGCGGCGGATGCCTGCTGAGCCTTGACCTGGGCCTGCTCGGCCGGGCTGATCGGAACGACCTGACCCTTGTCATTGACCTCGGTCAGGCGAGCCAGGTCGCTGATCCGCACCGGCAGCATCCCGCTCGGGACGTTGCCGTCGGCATCGACAGCCTCGGTATCGGGTCCCAGGCCGGCCGAGATCTGGTACCTGAGCCGGTAGCTGCCGGGGCGTACGGCGACCAGCTTCCAGACCATGGTCGCGGCGGCGCCGGGCTTCAGCTTGCCGAAGTTGAAGGTGCGCTTGTCAGCGGTGGTCGCGCCACCCCGCCCGATCGTGCCGGCCAGCTTCGGCCAGCCTTCCTCGACCACCCAGACCGGGCGCTGGTTCATCGCCAGGCCCTGCTGCTTGTCGCCGTAGGCGAAAGCGAGGGTCGAGCCCATGCCCGGCAGGTCGATCACCGTGTTGAGCGCCGGGATCGTCTCGTCGCCGGTGTTGCGCACGGTGATGTCCAGGTTGTAGGTGTCGGCGACCGTCTGCAGCGGCTTCAGCTCAGCCCCGACTACGCGAAGGGGGAATTCCCCGGTCGCCTCGTTCGCGAACTGACTGTCGTCGCCACCGCCGCAGCCGGCGAAAACGACCGCGCAAAGCGCGCTCACGAGCAATCCGACGGTGAGGATGGTTCGCGGCATGGATCTCAGGCTGGTCCCCCTCAAGTCGGCCGCAACATACCATGCGTGTGGCGACGGTCACACACGCCGGGGTATCGCATAGACTCCGCGCCACGGCAGGCCTTGCGTCGCGCGTGTGGGGTCGGTGCCTGGGAGAGATGTCATGAACACCGCACAAAAGGCGATCGAGCCCGCGAAGGAATTCTTCACCGAAACCGGTGAGATGATGATCCTGACAGGACGTACGATCCTGTCCGCGATCAGGCCCCCGTACCCGTACGGAAACGAGTTCATCGGGCAGTTCCTCTTCGCGCTTCAGCTCTGCTGGTTCCCGATGCTGATCTCGACCGTCGCCTTCGGCTTCGGCGCCCCCGGCCTCCAGGCCGCGAACTTCCTGACCCTTTTCGGAGCCCTCGACCGTCTCGGCGGCTTCTTCGTGCTGGCTTCGGTTCGCGAGTTCGCGCCGTTCGTGACCGCGGTCGTCGTCGCCGGCGTCGCCGGCACGGCGATCACCGCCGATCTCGGAGCCCGCAAGATCCGCGAGGAGCTCGACGCCCTGCAGGTGCTCGGCGTCGATCCGATCAAGAACCTGGTCGTGCCCCGCTTCCTCGCTCTGATGCTGATCACCGGCATGCTCGACATCTACGCCTTGCTCTTCGGCATCGCCGGCGGCATCGGCGCGGAGCTGCTCTACTCGCAGCCGCTCGGCGGCTTCTTCGCGACGCTCTTCTCGAACGCGTCGACCACGGAGCTCGCGGCCTCGGTGATCAAGTGCACCCTGTTCGGGGCGATCATCGCGATCGTCTGCTGCTACAAGGGCATGACCGCCACCGGCGGCGCGGCCGGGGTCGGCCGGGCCGTCAACGAGGCTGTTGTGACGGCGCTGCTCGGGGTATTCATCTTCAACTACCTCTTCACGCAGACCATGCTGGCGACCAACCCCGACATCCAGACCATCAGATGATGGCGAGCGGCTGGCTACAGGTTCCCCGCGCGTGGCTGGAGTCGATCGGCGAGATCGCCCGCTTCTGCGGCGTGGTCATCGGCCAGGTCTTCAGCGGCCGCGTCTTCAAATACTTCGGCGAGGTCCTGAACCAGGCCGGCATCCTGATCGTCGGCTCTACCACGGTCATCTGGGGACTGGTCTTCGTGCTCGGCCTGCAGTGCGGCATCGAGGGCGCGTACTTCAACCGGTCGGTCGGTGCCCCCGCCTATGCCGGTGTCTTCGCGGCCTGGTGCGACCTGCGCGAGGTCATCCCGTACGCCTTCGGCTACATGATGTCGGCCAAGGTCGGCACCGGCATCGTCGCCGAGCTCGGCGCGATGCGGATCTCGGATGAGATCGACGCACTCGAGGTGATGGGCGTGCCGCCGGTCACCTTCCTCGCCGCGACCCGCCTGCTCGGCGCCTGGATCACCCTGCCGTTCATGTACATGGCGGCGATCGGCATCGGCTACCTCGCCTCCTACATCGCGGTGGTCGAACAGATCGGCGACGTCTCCTCGGGCGGCTATCAGCAGATCTTCTGGATGTTCCAGAACCCTCCTGACGTCTTATTCAGCTTGATCAAGGCGATGACGATGGCAACCGCCATCGTGCTGGTCGGCTGCTATTACGGCTACACCGCATCCGGCGGGCCGGTCGGGGTGGGGACGGCGACCGCGAAGTCGATGGTCTTGAACATCGTGCTGGTGCACATCATCGGTATGTTGGGAACGCTGGTCTTCTGGGGTGCGAACCCGAGAGCACCTATTGGAGGGTGAGAGCTTGAGCGATACAGAAGAGACACCGGACGCACGGGAATCGGAAGAGACTCCGATCAACTCACCCGAGGTCGAGGCCGCGGTCGAAGGGACCGGCGAAGGTGAGGTGGCCGCCGAGACCGAAGCCGCCGACGAAGCCAGCGCCGCCGACTACTCGATCGCCGAGGGCGAACAGCAGTTGGAGGATGAAGAGTCGGTCCGGGCCGTCGTGACCAACGAGCCGGCGCCGAGCGGCGAGTTCGTCGCCACCGACGGGGCCGTGCTCGGCCGGGATTTCGTGCTTCCGGGCGTCGCCCCGGGTGACAACGACCCCTACAAGTGGCACACCGGCCGCAAGCGCGAGCACGGTTCGACCGATGCGATCGAGATCGTCGACGTGGTCAAGCAGTTCGGCCGTACCCGGATCCTCAACGGTCTCAACCTGGGCCTTCCAGACGATCAGATCTCGATGGTGCTCGGTCCCTCGGGCACCGGCAAGAGCGTGCTGATCAAGCACATCGTCGGTCTGCTCTATCCCGATCAGGGCGACGTGATCGTCAAGGGCCAGTCGGTTCCGGAACTGAGTGACGACGACCTGTTCGAGATGCGCAAGAAGTTCGGGCTGCTGTTCCAGGACGGCGCGCTCTTCGGCTCGATGAACATCTACGACAACGTCGCCTTCCCGCTCCGTCAGCACACCGACAAGGGCGAGGACGAGATCGAGTCGATAGTCACCCGCCGCCTGCGCGAGGTCGGCCTCGGTGAATCCCATTACAAGATGCCGAACGAGCTCTCCGGTGGCATGAGGAAGCGCGCCGGCTTCGCCCGCGCGCTCGTGCTCGACCCGGAGATCGTCATGTTCGACGAGCCGGACTCGGGCCTCGACCCGGTCCGCACCGCGCTGCTCTGCGAGCTGATCAAGGAAGTCCACGCCGAGAGCGGCGGCTGCTACATGGTGATCAGCCACGACCTCGGCACCGCCCGCCGGATCGCCGACTTCATCGCGGTGCTCTGGAAGGGTCGCATCGTCGAAAGCGGACCTAAGGACGAGCTCTTCGAATCGGACAACGAGTTCGTCCACCAGTTCCTGCAGGCCGACGTGGTCGGCCCGCTCGCGATGGACTGATGTCCCGGGGATCCGGCCGGCTGTTCGGCCGTGTCGCCTCGGCAGTAGCCCGCCGGCCCTGGCCGGTGGTCGTCGTCGCGGTCCTGCTCGCCGCAATTTCGATCTGGGCCGCGAGCGGGATGGGCACCCAGAACGTCACCGACTCCTTCTTCGACAAGGACTCGACCGCCTACGAGCAGAACGCCGCCGCCGAAAGGGCATTCGGCACCGATCCGGTCGTGATCATGGCCAAGGGGCCGCTGGTCGAGACGCTCTCCACCTACAACCTGAACCGGCTCGCGACCCTTGAAACTTGCCTGGCCGGCAAGATCAGGCGAGGCAAGGGAGAGCTCTTCCGGGTCTGCCGCCAGATCACCGACCTGCACCCGGTCCAGGTCATTGCCGGGCCGGCCGGCTTTCTGGGACGGGCCGTAGCCGGGATCACCGAGGTCTACAACCGCCAGATCAAGAGGCTGGGCTCGCTGCCCGACACTCCGGCCGGCAGAGCGGAGTATCAACGTCTGGTCATGAAAGCCGCCCAGGCCGTCTCCAAATATGGCCTGTCGACGGCGCCCAGCCTCGAAGATCCGAGCTTCGTGCGTCAGGTCGTATTCACCGACGGCTCGGTCGCGGCCGGACCGAAGCCGAAGCTCAACTATCTCTTTCCCTCGGCCGACTCGGCCCAGATCGTGCTGCGGCTGCGATCGAACCTGACCGGCGGCCAGCGCTCGAAGGCGATCGAGCTGATCAAGCAGGCCGCCGCGGATCCCTCCACCCAACTGCGCAAGGCCGCGCTGGTGGTCTCCGGCTCACCGGTCGTATTCGCCGGGCTCAATGACGCCCTGCCGATCCGGGTGCTGGTCCTCGCGGCGGTCGCGGTTCTGCTGATGAGCCTCGCCCTCTTTCTTGCCTTCGGCTCGATCTGGCGGCTGCTGCCGCTCGGCCTGGCGCTCGGTGGGGTGGGGGTCGCCGGCGGTCTGCTCTGGCTGAGCGGAGGACAGTTCTCTCTGGCGGCGCTCGGCGCCGCTCCCATCCTGATCGGTTTGACCGTCGACTACGCGGTTCAGCTACAGGCGCGCTTCGACGAGACGGGACGGCTGCCGGCCACTGACGCCGCGGCTGAAGCGGCCCGGCTCGGGGTGCCGATGATCGCCGCGGCCTGCCTCGCCACCGCGGCCGGTTTCGCGGCGCTCACTCTCTCTTCGCTGCCGCTGGTCTCGGAGTTCGGTCTGCTGCTCGGCGGCGGAGTGCTGGTCTGCTTCCTCTTCACCTTTTTCGCCGCATTCGCTTTGCTCGCCCTGCGGGGAGAAGGGCGTCCGGAGCCGAGGCGGGGGCGGATCGTCAACTGGGTCCGCGACATGGTCAAGCCGGTGCTCGCGGCGGCGATCGTCGCGCCGGGCCGGGTCCTTCTCCTGGGGATCCTGCTCGGGGCGGTCGGCTGGGCGGTCGGCACCCAGGCCGTGACCCGGACCGAGATCGGCCAGTTGCTGCCTTCCCGCGCGCCGGTCGTCAAGGACCTGCTCGACGTCGAGGACACGACCGGTGACTCCGGTGAGATCGACCTGATCGTCAGGGCGCCCGACGTCACCGACCCTGCCGTGGTCGCCTGGACCGGTCAGGTACGAAATGAGATCCTCGAACAATCCGGCTACGGGGGAGAGCAGCCGAGTTGCGTCGGAGCGGAGCTCTGCCCGGGACCGGCGATCCCCGATTTCGTCGACCCGTCCGCGAGAGGCCTCACCGCGGCCGGCATCCGTTCGGTGCTGAAAGCGCTGCCGGCCAGCGACCGCAAAGCTATGATCGCCGGAGGACTGACCGGCAAGGAGTTGCCGACCGAAGCCAAGGTCGCCTTCGCGCTCCGCTCCGGTTCGGTTGACCATCAGGAGGCGATCATCGACCGGATGAACCGGGTCGTAGACAGCTCTCGCGGCGGGAAGGGGCCGCCCCCCGGCGTCAGCGCCGAGGTGACCGGGCTGCCGGTCGTGGTCGCTGCATCGGCCTCGGACCTGGCCGGGTCGCGTTACCTGCTGATCGCGGCGGGCATCCTCGCCGTGGCCCTGGTCCTGCTGCTGGTCTACCGCTCGCCGCGCCGGGTCCTGGTGCCTCTGGTGCCGATCGTGGTCGCCGGCGGCTGGTCGGCGCTGATCGTCGCCGCCCTCGACCTTTCGCTGAACCCGCTCTCGACCGTGCTCGCGGTCCTGGTGACGGCGATCGCCACCGAGTTCGGGGTGATCATCTCCGGGCGCTACTTCCAGGAGCGCGAAGCCGGGGCTAGCCTGGCCCAGGCCCTGCGGACCACATACGGGCGGACCGGGCTGGCCGTCGCCACCTCCGGGCTGACCGCGATCGCCGGTTTCGCCGCGCTGGGGGCGAGTGACGTCGCGATGCTGCGGGACTTCGGGCTGATCGCGGTGGTCGACCTCGCGGTGGCCCTGGCCGGTGTCGCTCTGATCCTTCCGGCCATGCTGGTCTGGCTGGAGCGTCGGTGAAGGACCGGCAGAAGAAGCCTTTCAACTACATGACGCTGGTCGGCGTGATCTTCCTGATCGTCGTCCTGGTCGCGCTCTTCAACATGCTCAGGACCTCCGACTCCGGCACCGTGGGGATCGGGGATGTCGGGATCGGGGACAAGGCAGCTCCCTTCGCGGTGCCGCTGGCGATGTCGGATCTCGATGGTGACGCCAACATCGACCCCGACCAGGCCTGTTCGGTCGAGGGCGCGGACGTGATGAGGGCCTGCGACTACTTCAAACGGCCGCTGGTCATGAGCTTCTGGTTCACCAAGCAGGCTTCGAGCTGCATCGACGAGCAGGACGTCTTCGACGAGGTGGCGGCGAGGTACCGCCGGAAAGCCGGTTTCGTCTCGATCAACATCCGGGACGATCGCGACCGGGTCCGGGAGCTGATCGAGGAGCACGGCTGGAAGGTCCCGGTCGGTTACGACCGTGACGGTGCGGTCTCGAACATCTACCGGATCGGCGGCTGCCCGACCTTCCTCTTCTTCCGCCGGGGAGGGGTGCTCGAAGACACGGCGATCGGGGACACCTCGCCGGAAGAGCTCGGATCGCAGGTACGCTCCCTGATCGATGGCGAGCCGCAAACAGCGAAGCAGGAAGCAGCGTCGGGCCAGAGGGCCGGCAGCTGAAGCCCAACCGAGGGCCGGGGGTGGGTCGGACGAAGTCGCAGTGAAGGACGGTGACCGGGCAGAAGCGCAGGAGGCTCCCCCGCGCACCGGGGTCGCCGCCAAGTTCGGCGCCTGGGCCGACCGGCTGGAGGAGACCGCCGACGAGCGTCCTCCGGCGCCCTGGGGCAATTTCCCGCTGGGCCCGCTCTCGGTGCTGGCCGGGCTGGTGCTGATCGTGATCGGCCTGATCAACGCCAATCCCGTCCAGCTGGCGATCGGAGTCGGCCTCGGGATGCTGGGCGGGCTCGAGCTCTCGCTCCGGGAGCACTTCGCGGGCTTTCGTTCGCATACGACCCTGCTGGCGGGGTTCGTCGCCGTGGTCGCCGTCGGGGCCACCTTCTACGGCGCTCACTGGATCCTCTGGCAGAGCCTCCTGCTCGGAGCCGTGCTGGGGGCTCCGGCCTTCTGGTGGCTGAGAAAGAAGTTCGAGAAAGCCTCAGGAGGGCTCAGCTACAAATTGAGGTGAGCGTCCGGTCCAAGCCGGCTCCGCCCGAGATCCTCCAGAGCAGTCACGTCACGGAGCCCGTGAACCTCAACCTGAGCCCCTCCCGATATCGGGAGGGGCTGGTTGAAATCGGAGGGCGGGCGAATGCCCGCCCTCCTGCGGTCAAACCTCAGTGGGGCCGGAGCTGGCTGACCAGGAGCATTCGCTGGCGCTCGGTCAGGGTGTCGAGTCGCTTGTTTTCGTTCAGACCGACTGAAGCCAGGAGCTTCCGGGTTCTGGTCCGGCCCCAGCGGGACTGGGATCGGAGCAATTCGGAGAGGGTCATGCTTTCGGTTTGCCAGGGACATTCGGTGATCACCTTGGTGACCGAGACTTCGCCGCTGGCGATTGATCGTTTCAGTGCAGCTCGGGCGAGACGAACCCTGTTCGCGCGTTCAAGTGCCTGCAGGTGCTGAGGCCTCGGACTGCGGGCAATCGAGTTCGAATCGGCGGTGGCGGCAACTTCCACGGGCGGTCCTCCCTTCGGGGGATGGTTCGGTTGACTGGATGGGATGGCGGAGCCGGCCGGGATCCTCTTTCCCGGGAAACTCTCCTCCTCCGCCTCAGTTCGGCGTTCCGTCCGACTCAGGCGATAAAGGGAACATAGTGGAGTAGTCCCTGCCCGGCAATAGGAATCTGGCTGAACTTCCGCTAAGAGCAGGTTTTTTATTTCGTCCCGGATTTCTTGTTGCCGCCGGGCGGGGCCGGTACAGTTGAGCCGTCGTTGCCGGACACCGTTCGGTACGGGAGGATGCCAAACATAAGATGACGCGCATCAACTTTTCTTGTCAGGGTTGCTGCGCATCGGGAGGGATCTGATGTCTGGCTGTTGCAAGGCGGGATAACCACGACACATGAGGAGAGTCTTGTCCCATCGAAAGAGCAGTTTTCTGGCTGCCGGCATTGCCTTCGCAGCCCTGTCGTTCGGCCTGGTCGCCTGTGGCGGCTCGAGCGATGACGGCGGCGGCTCGGAATCCGGCGCGAAGCAGGTCTCGATCTATTCGAGCTTCCCCCTGCAGGGGGCGTCCCGGCCGACCGGCATCTCGCTGCAGAACGGCATCGAACTGGCGCTTCAGCAGGCCGGGTACAAGTCCGGCGACGTGAAGATCAAGTTCGTCCCGATGGACGACTCGACCGCCCAGGCCGGCGAATGGACCCCTGAGGCCGAGTCGGCCAACGCCAAGAAGGCGGTCCAGGACGATTCCGCCGTCGCCTACCTCGGCACCTACAACTCGGGTGCCGCGGCGATCTCTATCCCGATCCTCAACGAGGCCGGACTGGCGATGCTCTCGCCCGGCAACACGGCGGTCGGCCTGACCTCCGATGCGCCCGGCGCGGACACCGGCATCGGCGAGCCCGGCATCTACTACCCGAACGGCGAGCGCAACTACGCCCGGATCGTCCCCAAGGACACCGTTCAGGGTGCGGCGATCGCCGGAGTGATGGACGAGGACGGCTGCACCAAGGTCGGCGTCCTCAACGACAACGAGGTCTTCGGCAAGGGCCTGGCGGCGAATGTGGTCGACGCGGGATCGCAGTACGACTACAAGTTCATCGACGGTGGCGCGGTCGACACCAAGGCGGCCAACTTCCGCGCGACCGCGGCGGACTTCGTCGGGGAGGGCGTGGACTGCTTCGTCTTCGGCGGCATCACCGCCTCGAACGCCGTCCAGCTCTACAAGGACATGGCAGCCGCCATGCCCGGTGCGAAGCTCTACGGCCCGGACGGCGTGGCGGACACCGACTTCGCCGGCGGCCTGCCGGATGATGTCGCCGCCCGCACCAAGGTCACCGTCGCGACCCTGTCCGACAAGGACTACGGCAAGGAAGGCGCCACGTTCTTCAAGGACTACCAGGCCAAGTACGGCGACGCCGGCCCCTACGCCATCTACGGCTATGAAGCCGGCAAGCTGATCCTCGACGTGCTGAAGCGTGCCGATGATCCGACCGACCGCGCCTCGGTCCTCAAGGCGCTGTTCGACACCAAGGACCGGAACTCGATCCTCGGCAAGTACTCGATCGACAAGGACGGGGACACCACTCTGACCGACTACGGCGTGTACGACATCAAGAACGGCGACCTTGTCTTCGACGAGAAGATCAAGGCCCAGCCCGCCGGCAACTGAGTCCTCTGCTTCCCGAAAGCGCAGAGCTGCGGCTTGCGAGCCTACGAGCGAAGTTTCCGCTCGTGGGCTCGCGAGTCGGTACCGCTTTACTCGTAGTTCTCCTGGCCGCTATGCCGGTCGCCTTCGCGATCCACGACCTGAACGCCGACGGCAGCCTCACCCGGATCGGCAACAACCTCGTCGACGGCATCTCAAACGGGGCGATCTGGGCGCTGGTGGCGCTCGGCTACACCATGGTCTACGGGATCGTCGAGCTGATCAACTTCGCTCACGGCGAGGTCTTCATCGCCGGGACTCGGCCTGGAAGCGCGAAGGCGCGCTCCCTCGCCGGAAGCGCCCTTCAAGCTAACCGGTGCCGCAGGTTCGCCACCGAAACGGTGGCGAACCTGCGGCACCACTATTCCGTGAGGGTGGGGAAGTCTTTGATGACTTCGCCGATGATGCCGAGGGCCTTGTCGAGCTGGTCCTTCTCGTGGGTGGCCATGAGGCTGGTTCGGAGCAGGGCGCCGCTCGGCGGCACCGCGGGATGGATCGCCACGTTGCAGTAGACCCCGGCGTCGAAGAGCGCTTTCCAGAGCAGGACGGCGGTCCAGTCCTCGCCGACCACGACCGGGACCACGGGGGTGTCGGCGATGCTGCCGTCCGGCATCGTGCCCGGCTGGACGACCTTGAGGCCCAGGTCCTCGAGCCCATGCCGGAGGTAGCGGGCGTTCTCGAGCAGGCGGGCGAAGAGCGGCGGCCCCTCGGTCCGGCAGATCTTGGTCGCCTCGAGGGCGGCGCCGACCGCGGCCGGAACGCCGGAGGCGCTGAAGATGAAGGAGCGGGCGCTGATCCGCATGTACTCGATGACCTCACGGTCTCCGGCGATGAAGCCGCCGCAGGAAGCGAGGCTCTTCGAGAAAGTGCCCATGCGCAGGTCGACCTCGTCCTCGAGGCCGAACAGTTCGGTCGCGCCGGCCCCGCGGGCACCGAGCACGCCGACGCCGTGGGCCTCGTCGACCATGATCCGGGCGCCGTAGTGCTTGGAGAGCTCGACGATCCGGGGCAGGTCCGGAAGGTCGCCTTCCATCGAGTAGACGCCGTCGACCACGACCAGGATCCCGCCGCCGTCGCCCTGGGCCCGCTGGAGCATCTTCTCCAGCTTGTCGGTCTGGTTGTGGCGGAACGGGCGCATCTTCGCCCCGGAGAGCTTCATGCCGTCGAGCAGCGAGGCGTGGTCGCCGGAGTCGCAGATGACGGTGTCACCGGGCCCGAGGATCGCCTGCAGGCAGCCCAGGTTCGACTGGTAGCCGGTCGAGAAGACGATCGCGTCCTCGGTGCCCATCCAACCCGCCAGCTCCTCTTCGAGCTCGACGTGGATCGGCGTGGTGCCGTTGAGCAGCCGGGAGCCGGTGACCCCGGTGCCGTACTTGTCGAGCGCCTCGCGGGCGGCGTCCTTGACCCGGTCGTCGCCGGTCAGGCCGAGGTAGTTGTTCGAGCCGAGCATGATCGTCTCCCGGCCTTCCATCTCCACCACGGGGCCGGCCTGTGAGGTGAGCAGGCGGAAGTAAGGGTTGAGCCCGCCTTCGTTGGCGGCTTCGAGCTGCTCGCGACGCTCATGATTCTTGATCTTCTCGAAGAGATCGATCGGGGCTGCGGTGGTCTCGGTCATGGCAAAAGTCTCGCAGACCTGGCCGTGGGGTTGACGCCGATGGGTTGTGCGGCAAGTCTGGGCCGAGGGGCCCGACTCAACCAGATCGAAAGGCACACATGGACAAGCCAAAGAACGTGGAAGAAGTCGAGACGGTGTCGCTGGCTTCGACCGCGACCGGCGACGCCGCTTGGATCGGCGGATATTTCGCCTTCGGCGGTTCCGGGACGGAACAGTCGACGGCGATCTACTTCGCGATCCCACCCGGCAAACGGCTGGGCCGCCACTACGACACAGCCGAAGAGACCCAGTTCTTCATCGGTGGGAGTGGCGAACTGTTGCTCGACGATGGTGCCCGGACGGTACGCCAGGGTGACCTGATCGTGCTCGAGGAAGGTCGACACCACGACCTCCGCAACACAGGGTCAGAGGATCTGCGGGTGGTGGGCTTCTTCTCCAAGCCGCAGGTCGAGCAGCACTGGACCGAGGAGACCTGGCCGCCGGATGGCCAAAGGGTGACCGGAACGCCGAACCGCTGATCAGCTCTCGGGGACCAGCGGCTCCATCTTCGCGAGGAGGTCGACCAGCGTCTCGAGCTCCTCGTCACTCAGGGCGCTCATCGAGACGGGGGGTTGACGCAGGAAGCCCCGGATCCGCCGCTGGGCCTTGCGACCCTCGTCGGTGAGGACGAGCAGCCGGACCCGGCGGTCATCGGGATCGAGGGTCCGCTGGACCAGGCCGCGTTCCTCGAGCCGGTCGGTGATGCCGGTGAGGTTGGAGCTGTTGCAGGAGAGGAAGTCCGCGACCTGGCGCATCGGCTTCGGCTC
>Ga0153956_1000372_pt1 | contig 53376 bp, 49 predicted proteins | sample TSFL040MetaG_FD_104704 | JGI IMG/M metagenome (GOLD analysis project Ga0153956, IMG submission 104704) | Attine ant fungus gardens microbial communities from Florida, USA - TSFL040 MetaG | ecosystem: Host-associated > Fungi > Mycelium > Unclassified | place: USA: Florida, Wekiwa Springs...
AACAGTTCCGACGCGTCGCCACCCGATACGACAAGCTCCTCGCAAACTTCATGGGCTTCGTCACTCTCGCCGCTATCCACATCGCTCTGCGATAAAACGTTAAATCCTCACCACAACCTAGACTTCCGCAGCTTGCGACGACGCTCGTCGCTCGTCGTGCTTTCGACGGCCGAGCCAACCGAACAGACAAAGCAGGCCGAAAATAATCACTGCTACGCCGCCGAGCGTAGCAGCTTGGGTTATCGCTGCTCGGGCCTTCACTAAATCTCGCCGCCTGCGTTCAAGTTCTCGCCAATTGTTCGCCTTTCGGAGATAGCAATCGACACGCAGCCGGTCTTCAACCCCAAGCTGCGAGCTGATTACAGTCGCGAGGCGGTCGAGCCGTAGCGCCTCCTCCGGCGAAAAATCATAAAGACACTCTTGCTTGCCGGACAAATCCTTGATCCAGCTTGTAGCTACAGCCCCGTCTTTCCATGCCACTAGCCCTACAGCAATTTGGCTGGCCACAAAGGCCGCGAGCAACGTCAACAGGAGTTTTGTCAACCAGGCCACCCGCTGCTCCCTTGTCAAAATCAGTCCGGCTTTATGCCTCAGCGAGGCGACGGTCCGCAACGATGGCGCAAGCCGGCTCACAATCCGCAGTCATCGCAAGCGGCAGCTTAGGGTCGTAAGTTCCCTTTCCCGGCCCCAAGCTTTTCCCTCCGCACCGCAGCTTGTTGTGGATAAGCGGATCGCCACATTTGCACCCGACGGCCCTTCGCCCCTAGGACTTCGCGCATGACGACACATACCACCCGAATGCTCATCCTCGGTTCCGGCCCCGCCGGCCTCAGCGCGGCGATCTATGGCGCGCGTGCCGGCCTCGCGCCGATCGTGGTGCAAGGCATCCAGCCCGGCGGGCAGCTGACCACCACCACCGATGTCGAGAACTATCCCGGCTTCCGCGACGTCATCCAGGGGCCGTGGCTGATGCAGGAGATGCAGGCGCAGGCCGAGCATGTCGGCACGCGGATGATGTGGGATTCGATCGTCGCGGTCGACCTGACGCGGCGGCCGTTCAGGCTGACCGGCGACAGCGGCGACGTGTATGAGGGCGACGTGCTGGTGATCGCGACCGGCGCGCAGGCCAAGTGGCTCGGGCTCGACAGTGAGGAGGCGTTGAAGGGGAAGGGCGTCAGCGCCTGCGCGACGTGCGACGGCTTCTTCCATCGCGGCAAGAAGGTGGCGGTGATCGGCGGCGGCAATACCGCGGTCGAGGAGGCGTTGTACCTGACCAACCATTCGCCCGACGTGACCCTGATCCACCGCCGCGACAGCTTGCGGGCGGAGAAGATCCTGCAGGAGCGGCTCCACGCCAACGAGCGGATCAAGGTGTTGTGGAACAAGGAAGTCGAGCGTTTCGTCGATGGCGGCGGGACGGCGGGGCTGGTCGCGCTCGACCTGCGCGACACGGTGACGGGCGAGTTGTCGCGGCTCGACGTCGAGGGCGGCTTCGTCGCGATCGGGCATCACCCCGCGACCGAATTGTTCCGTGGTCACATTGATTTGGACGCGGATCATTACATCCAGGTCGAGGCTGGGTCGACGCGGACCAGCGTGCCCGGCGTGTTCGCGTGCGGCGACGTGATGGACAAGGTCTATCGCCAGGCGGTGACCGCGGCGGGGACGGGGTGCATGGCGGCGCTGGACGCCGAGCGGTTCCTGGCGGAGGCCGATTTCGAGAAGGTCGCCGAACCGGCGGCGTAAACCGTTCCCCTCCCTGAAAGGGAGGGGCTAGGGGTGGGTCGATGCTTGGCGGGACGCGGACCGTCAATTCGCGGCTTCCGTATCGCGATACTTCCACCCACCCCCAGCCCCTCCCTTCCAGGGAGGGGAGTTCAAGCGAGCGCTTCGCGCAACTGGTCCGCCAGCCATTCGGCGTCGCCGGGCCGGGCGAAGCTGTGGCTGTCGGTGGGGCATTCGCGCTTGTCGCCGCCATGGGGCCAGGAACCCGCGAAGCGGATCGCGGTGTTGTCGCGGTTGGCGAGCAGGAAGCGGTGCGGGGTATCGCCCAGCGCCGCCGCCATGCGCTCGGCGATCGGGTTGCCGGGTTGTGGTGTCCCCTTGGAAACCTTGCGCAACCCCTTGATCGCCTTTCCGATATCGATCCCGCCGGTCGCCAGCCGCAGCCATTGCCCGGGGTCGCGCACGCGATCGGCATAATGCGAGCGGATTGCGTCGGCGGGGGGCAGGTCGTCGTCCTCGTCGCCGACCCAGGGATTGGCCAGCACCAGCGATTCGATCCCCGCCGCGCGGTGGAACAGCGCGAGCGCGGTGGCGGCGTCGCAATTGCCGAACCCGACGATGCGTCTCACATTGGGCGCGACGGTGCGGAATGCCTGCGCGGCGGCGGCGATGTCGGGGCCGCTCTCCGCATAGCCGTGATTCGTCCCTTCCGAATCGCCGATCCCGCGCCGGTCGAAGCGGAACACCGGGGCCCCTCCCGCCGTCAGTTCGGCGGCGAGCAGCGCCATGCCGCGATGCGCGCCGCACCGAATCTCGTTGCCGCCCGACACGATCAGCAGCCCGGTCGCGCCCGGCGCATCGTCGAGCGTGCCGACGAGCGTATCGCCTTCGCAGGGGAAGGAGATCAGCTCGCGCATCGAGCGATCCAGTCGGCGATGTCGTCGGCGAGGATGCTGGCAAGGGCCGGGTCGTCGCCTGGCTCGTTGCGGCGCCATAACGGCGCGCCCTCGACCTTGCGGTCGGCGATCGCCGGGTCGGTTTCGAGGCGAACGACGCGAACCGGCCCATCGCGGACGCAATCGGCGGCGTTGAGGTCGCGGAGCAGCGGGCGGCTGATGCGATTGCCGGCGATCGTCACCGGGCCGCCTTCGTCGCTCCAGGCGTTCAGGTCGATCTCGACCGGCTCGCCGGCGGCCTGCGCCGTGCGGAACAGCTCGCGGATCAGTGCGTCGCCCTTGGCCGGGGCGAGCTGCCAGCGGCTGACGACGCGAGCGTCGTGATCGATCAGCGACCCGCCGCGCATCGTCACGCTGTGGACCGGTCGCCCGGTGGCGGCTGCGGCGGCCGCGAACGCCGCGCGCCAGCCGGCCAGCATCGCATGTTCGGTCGCCACCGCGCTGTCGTTCTGGCCCGGCAGGTCGGGCAACAGGCCCGCGACGCCGCGATCGGCGAGCTTGCGGAGCAGCCCGACCGCGAAGGTGCGGGTGCGGTTGGCTTCCTCGAACAGCGGCAGCGCCAGCACCACGACCGGCCCGCCGGCGGGGCCGAAGCGCAACATCGCCTCGCGCCCGCCGGGCCAGTCGTAGAAATCGCTCATCCGTTCACCTTGCGCTCGACGAAGCGGCGCAAGGCCCCGAACGTCTCCAGCATCTCGCCGTCGACCTCGTCGTCATCGATCAGGAAGCCGAGCCGGTCTTCGAGTTCGGTCAGGACGCCCGCCACCGCCATCGAATCGAGTTCGGGCAGCGCGCCGAATAGCGGCGTGTTGTCGTCGAACGCCGCGACGCGGCTGTCGCCGAGCGCGAGGACATCCTTCAGGACGGCGCGGACGGTGCGGTCGACGCTTGCGGCGGCGTGGTGCTTGGTCATCGTGTCGGCGCGGTAACGGGAACCCTGCGGATTGGGAAGGGCGCTTGGGGCGCGCGCCATGTGCCGCTATCAGGGGCCATGATCCCGCTCGATCCCGTGCCGCTGCCGATCGATCACCTGACGCTGCGCGGCCGGCCCGGCGACGCGGCGCTGGCGACGCGCGAAAGCGTGCTCGACTATGCCGGTCTGGAGGCGGCGGTCGGCGCGCTGGCGGGATGGCTGGCGGGGCAAGGACTGGCGGCGGGAGACCGGGTCGCGACCTGGCTGCCCAAGACCCGGATCGCGTGCCTGATGCCGCTCGCGGCGGCGCGGGCGGGATTCGTGCATGTGCCGGTAAATCCGTTACTCAAGGCATTGCAGGTCCAGCATATTCTTGGCGACAGCGGGGCGCGGCTGTTGCTCACGCAGCCCGCGCGCGCGGAAACGCTGGCGGCGGTCGCGTGTCGCGTCGTGACGGATGATCCGCCGCTCGACGGTGGCGCGATGCCGCCATCGGGGGCCGATCCCGATACGCTGGCGGCGCTGCTCTACACGTCGGGGTCGACCGGGCGGCCCAAGGGGGTGATGCTCAGCCACGCCAATCTGTGGCTGGGCGCGATCAGCGTGGCGCATTACCTCAGGCTGACGTCACAGGACCGTGTGCTCGGCGTGTTGCCGCTCAGTTTCGATTATGGTCAGAACCAACTCCTCTCGACCTGGGCGGCGGGCGGGTGCGTGGCGCCGTTCGACTATCTGCTGCCGCGTGACGTCTATCGCGCGATCGAGCGGGAGGGGATCACGACGCTGGCCGGCGTGCCGCCGCTTTGGGCGCAGATGCTTGAGGCGGACCCGCAAGGTATTGATGTAAGCAGTTTGAAACGATTGACCAATTCCGGTGGTGCACTGACGCGTCGATTGATCGTGGGGTTGCGAGCACGATTCCCCACCGCCGACATCTATCCGATGTACGGGCTGACCGAGGCATTCCGGTCGACCTATCTCGACCCGGCGCTGGTCGCCGATCATCCCGATTCGATCGGGCGGGCGATTCCGTTTGCCGAGGTGCTGGTCGTGAGGCCCGATGGTAGCGAGGCGCGTGCGGGCCAGCCCGGCGAACTGGTCCATGCCGGACCGCTGGTCGCGCAGGGCTATTGGCGCGATCCGGCGCGCACCGCGCAGCGGTTTCGCCCCGCACCCGACTGGGCCGGGGCTGGCGGCATGGCGGTGTGGTCGGGGGATACGGTGGTGGCCGACGATGACGGCCTGCTGCGCTTCGTCGGGCGCGACGACGAGATGATCAAGTCGGCGGGCAACCGGATCAGCCCGACCGAGATCGAGGACGCCGTGATGGCGGGCGGCGAGACGGCGGAGGCGGTGGCGATCGGGGTGCCCGACGACAGGCTGGGACAGGTGGTCGTGGTCGTCGCGAAGGGGGACGGATCGAGCGAGGCGAGCTTGCGTGAGCGCTTGCGCCGCGAACTGCCGAATTTCATGCAGCCGGCGCGCTATGTCTGGCGCGCCGAATTGCCGCGCAACGCCAATGGCAAGCTCGACCGCGCGGGGCTGAAGGGGGAAGTGACGTCATGAAGCCGATGGGCGCGATCCCCGCCGAATTTCGCGGGGCGCCGCTGATGATCGCCGGGCGGCCGGTGGGTGACTTCACCGCGCGGACGCCGGTGTTCATCTATGACAGGGGCGTGGTCGCCGGCCGCGTCGCGCGGTTCCGCGCGGCGTTTCCGGGGGTCGACCTGCATTATGCGGTGAAGGCCAATCCGTTCGCGCCGTTGCTCGCGGCGATGGCGCCGCTGGTCGACGGATTCGACATCGCTTCCGCCGGTGAGCTGGCGATGACCGCCGGCTTCGCCAATCCGCGCAGCTTCGCCGGACCCGGCAAGCGCGATGCCGAGCTGGAAGCGGCGATCGGGGCCGGGGTGACGATAAACCTGGAGTCGCCGGGTGAGACCGACCGTGCGCTGGCGATCGCGGATCGGCTGGGCGTCACGCCTAAACTGGCCGTGCGGGTGAACCCGGAGTTCGAGCTGCGCGGATCGGGCATGCGGATGGGCGGGCGCGCGTCGCCGTTCGGGGTGGACGCCGATCGGGTGCCCGCTTTGGTCAAGCGCATCATCGCCGCCGGCGCGGACTGGCGCGGGTTCCATATCTTCGCGGGGTCGCAGGCGCTCGACGTCCGGGCGATCATCGACAGTCAGGCGCATACGCTCGACCTCGCCATGCGGCTGGCCGACGCGGCCGATGCGCCGCCGCCGCTCGTCAATCTCGGCGGCGGGTTCGGCATTCCCTATTTTCCCGGTGAGTTGCCGATCGATGTCGAGGCGATCGGCGAAGCACTGCTGCCCCGGCTCGCCGCGCTTTCCGGCACAAGGTTCGCGATCGAGCTGGGGCGCTGGCTGGTAGGCGAGGCGGGCGTGTACCTGACGCGGATCGTCGACCGCAAGCAAAGCCGCGGCGAGACCTTCCTGGTGTGCGACGGCGGGCTCAACCATCAGCTTGCGGCGACCGGCAATCTCGGCACCGTGGTCCGCCGCAATTATCCGGTCGCGGTGGCCACCGCCGCGCCCGGCGCGCCGACCGAAACCGTCACGGTGGTCGGCCCGCTCTGCACCCCGCTCGACCGCCTCGCCGACCAGGTCGAATTGCCCCTCGCGCAATCCGGCGACGTCATCGCCGTGTTCATGGCCGGCGCGTACGGTCTGAGCGCCAGCCCGCTGGAATTTCTCGGCCATTCGCGCCCGGCCGAGCTGCTCGTCCCGTAATCCTAACGCTATCTTTACCCCCATCGGCCATAGCCCTGCCTGAAAGTCTGCGCGCGCCGGAGTGACGTCACCGGCATCGTCAAGCGCGGGACAGGAGGCCGGTTATGCGTTTCATCAAGCTTTTCAGGGCGGCGGTCATCGTCGGCGCCAGCGCGAGTGTGCTCGCCGGCTGCGCGAGCGGCGGCGGTGGCGGCGGGTCGCTCCCGCCCGCCGCGTTCGTCGCGTCGAAGGAGCAACCGGGCGAGGAATATGTCATCGGCCCGCTCGATCAGCTCAACATCTTCGTGTGGCGCAACCCCGAATTGTCGGCGAAGGTCACGGTGCGGCCCGATGGGCGCATCACCACGCCGCTGGTCAGCGACATGCCCGCGGTCGGCAAGAGCCCGGCGATGCTGGCCGACGACATGAAGATCGCGTTGTCGACCTATATCAAGGACCCGATCGTCTCGGTCATCGTCGAATCGGCGCAGAGCACGTTCAGCCAGCAGATCCGCATCGTCGGCGCGACCGAAAAACCGGCGTCGCTGCCGTACCGCGCCAACATGACCCTGCTCGACGCGATGATCGCGGTCGGCGGGCTCAACCAGTACGCCGCCGGCAACCGCGCGCGGCTGATCCGCTACAATCGCGATACGGGGAAGCAGCAGACCTACAATATCAAGATCGGCAAGCTCCTGAAGGGCGGTGACCCGACGGCGAACGTCCGGCTGGAACCGGGTGACGTCATCATCATCCCCGAGTCGATGTTCTAAAGGGGGCGTCGACCGGTGAACGGCCTTTACGACGAGATTCGGATCGCGATGCATGCGGTCTGGCACCGCCGCTGGCTCGCGCTGGCGGTGGCCTGGGTCATTGCGATCCTGGGCTGGCTGGCCGTCAGCCAATTGCCTAACCGCTACGAAGCCAAGGCGCGCGTGTTCGTCCAGGTGAGCAGCGCGCTGCCCGCGGCGATCGGCATGACCGCGGCTGACCAGCGCGACGATGTCGACACGATCCGCCAGACGCTGACCAGCGCGGTCAACCTGGAAAAGGTCGTGCGCGGCACCGACCTCGCGAACACCGTGGCCGGGCCGCAGGACATCACCGACCGCGTCGCCGGCCTGCGGAATGCGATCAAGGTCGTCGCGCAGCAGAACAATTTGTTCGAGATCACCGCGACCGCATCGAGCCCCAAGCTCGCCAAGCAGATCGTCGACAAGCTCATCTCGATCTTCGTCGACCAGAATCTGTCGGACGACCGTACCGACACCGCCGCGACGTTGCGTTTCCTGGACGGGCAGGTCGAGCAGTTGCAGGGCCGGCTGGCCGATGCCGACGCCAAGCGGACGCAGTTCCAGACGCAATATCTCGGCGCGCTGCCCGGCACGGGCACCTTGCAGGACCGCATGTCGGCGGCGCGTACCCAGATGGCGCAGATCGACGGCGACCTGGCGGGGGCGCAGACCAGCCTCGCGGCGATCAACGGCCAGATGGCGGGGACGCAGCCCAGCGTTGCCGGTGCGGGCGGCGCCGTGGCCGGACCAGCGCGCGCGCGCCTTGCCGCGATCGAGGGGCAGCTCGCCGACGCGCGCGCCAAGGGCTATACCGAAAGCCATCCCGACATAGTCGCGCTGAAGAGCCAGCTTGCCGCGGCGCGGGCGGCGGCCAACAGCGAGCCGATCGGCATGAGCGGCGGCGGCGGACAGCCCAATCCGATCTACCTGTCGCTCAAGTCGATGCAGGCCGACAAGCAGGCGCAGGTCGCCGCGCTCAACGCGCGCAAGGCGCAGCTCCAGGGCGACATGAACGCGATCACGGCCAAGCTCAACGGCGACCCCGGAGTCGCGAGCGAACAGAGCCAGATCGACCGCGATTACCAGGTGTTGAAGGACAAATACGACGCCCTGCTCGGCCAGCGCGAGACGATCCGCGTCCGCGCCCAGGCGCAGGCGCAGACCGACGCGATCAAGTTCCGCACGATCGACCCGCCGGTGGCGCCGCGCAAGCCGACGGCGCCCAACCGGCCGCTGCTGCTGGCCGGCGTGCTGATCCTGGCGATCGGCGGCGGCATCGCCGCGGCGTTCGCGATGGCGCAGCTCAGGACGACGTTCGCGACCGCCGGCCGCCTGGAAAAGGCGACCGGGCTGCCGGTGATCGGATCGATCAGCGAATATGTGTCACAGGCCGACGCCGCGTTGCGCACGCGCAAGCTCAAGCTGTTCGCCGGCGCGGCGGCGGGGCTGGTGGTGGCGTTTGTCGGATTGCTGGGTGTCGAGATGCTGATGCGGGGGCTGGCGGCATGAACAGGCCGATCGACAACAAGGGGGGATCGCTGCTCGAACGCGCGGCCGAGGTCTATGACTTCTCGGCGCATTTCCGGGCGCCCGTCATCCCGGCGGAGGATCTGCCGCCCGCGCCGCCGGTCGAGCCGGCCGCGGCGCGTGTCGCTCCGTTGCCCGCCGCGCCGACACCCGTCCAATATGCGGCGTCGATGCCCGCGCGCGAAGTCGCGATCGACCGCGACCTGCTGGTCGAGAACGGTATGCTCGTCCCCGGCGCGCCGGTGCGGGTGCTGGCCGAGGAATTCCGCCTGGCCAAGCGCCAGCTGCTGCTGACCGCGCGCCGCCTGGCCGACAGCGATCCGGCCAGGGCGCGGACGATGCTGGTCTGTTCGCCCCAGCCGGGCGACGGCAAGACCTATTGCGCGATCAACCTCGCCATTTCGATGGCGGCGGAACGCGACTTGCGCGTCCTGCTGGTCGATGCCGATTTCCCCAAGCCGGACGTGATGAAGCGGCTGGGGGTCGCGGACGGTCCCGGTTTGCTCGACGCGCTGGCCGATCCGGCGATCGACATCGAAAGCTGCGTGGTCGGGACCGACATTCCGGGGCTCAGCCTGCTGCCGGCGGGCGCGAGTTCGACCGCCGATACCGAACTGATCGCCAGCGACCGCACGCCCGCGCTGATCGCGCGGCTGCTCGCCGCCGATCCCGAACGCATCGTCATCTTCGATTCGCCGCCCGCGCTCGCCGCGTCGCCGGCGTCGGTGCTGGCGCTGCATGTCGGCCAGATCATGTTCGTGGTCCGCGCCGATCGCACGCTTGAAGGCGATATCCGCGACGCCGTGCACCGACTCGACGGATGCGAGGAAGTCCAGCTTTTGTTGAACAGCGTTTCGTTCGCGCCGTCGGGCGCGCGCTATGGCAGTTATTACGGCCAGGGGGACGGCCAATGATCATTCGGATTTCGGGCATCGCCGCGCTCGCGGCGCTGCTGGCGGCGGCGCCGGCGGCGGCGCAGGATCGCGACGGCGGCAACACCCGCCGCGTCGCCATCACGCCCTATATCGAGCTTGGCCAGGTGTTGACCTGGGACTCGGTGTCGGACGACGTGCTGACCTATACGGCGGCGGCGGCCGGCGTCGATGTCGGGGTCGATTCGCGGCGCGTGACGGTCAACATCAGCGCGCGGTACGAACATCAGTTCACCTATGACAAGAGGTCGAGCGACGCGGACATCGTCAGCGGCCTCGCCAACGCGCAGATCCGCATCGCGCGCGGGCTGTCGATCGATGCCGGCGGGATCGCGACGCGCACGCGCAACGACATGCGCGGCGCCGCGCCGGCCTTTTTCGGCAATGGCGACCGCAACGTCAGCAACCTGTATTCGGGCTATGTCGGGCCGAGCTTCGCGTCCGGCGACGGGCCGATCTTCGTCAATGCGGGCTACCGCTTCGCCTATACCAAGGTGACCGATCCGAGCACGACCGGCGTCGCGCCCGCCAGCCCGCGACTCGATTATTTCGACGATTCGAAGTTCCACATGGCGACCGTGTCGACCGGGTTCAAACCCGGCACGGTCGCGCCGGTCGGCGTGACGCTGAGCGGCGGCTGGACGCTCGAGAATCAGGGCCAGCTCGATAGCCGGTTCGAGGATCTGTACGGCCGTGGCGACCTCCTCCTGCCGCTGAGCGCGACCTTCGCGGTCGAGGGCGGCGTGGGGTATGAGAAGATCACGTCGAGCGCGCGCGATCCGCTGGTCGACACCGGCGGCAATCCGGTGCTCGACCGCGACGGCCGCTTCGTCACCGATCCGGCCTCGCCGCGCCGCATCGCCTATCGCACCGACGGCATCTATTGGGATGCCGGCGTGCTGTGGCGGCCGAGCCCGCGCACCTCGCTGGAGGCGCGCGCCGGCCGGCGCTATGGCTCGTGGAGCTATACCGGGCTGTTCACCTATGCGCCGACGCCGAGTGTCGGCGTGATGGTCGACGTCTATGATCAGGTCGAGACGTTCGGCGGCCAGCTCCAGCGCGGCCTGCGCGGCCTGCCCCGGGAATTCACCCAGACCCGCGACCAGCTGGTGCAGCAGTTCAACGGCTGCACGTTCGGCACGACCGGTGGCGGCGCGACGGGGGCGTGCCTCAATTCGGTGTTCCAGTCGGTGGCCAACGCGACCTATCGCTCGCGCGGGATCGACGGCACGATCAGCCTGTCGCGCGGCGACACGCAGATCGGCGTCGGCGCCGGCTATGCCAACCGCAAGTTCTACGCGCCGCAAAGCCCCGGCATCGTCATCAACGGCATCACCGACGACAGCTATTACGCGCAGCTCTTCTACACGACGCGGGTCGGGCCGCGCACGACGCTGAGCGGCGACGTGTTCGCCAATTATTACGACAGCGGCCTCGCGCCGGGCATCCTGAGCATCGGTGCGACCAGCGCGATCACGCAGAGCTTCGGCCGGATCGGCACCTCGCTGTCGGTCGGCGCCTATACGTTCCGCCAGGATGGCCAGCAGGACCAGACGCAAGCGCAAGCGACCGTCGGCGCCCGGTATCAGTTCTAAAGGCAAGCAACGATGCACGAAGACCATTACGGACTGAGCGAACGCCCGTTCGCGCTGACGCCCGATCCGAAATTCTGGTTCGATACCGCCACGCACCGCAAGGCGATGACCTATCTCGGCTATGGCCTGAGCCAGGGTGAGGGATTCATCGTCATCACCGGCGATGTCGGCACGGGGAAGACGACGTTGGTCGGTCACCTGATGGCGACGATCGACCGCGACCGGCTGCATGTCATCAAGCTGGTATCGACGCAGATCGAGGCCGACGACCTGTTGCGCATCGTCGCGGGCGGGCTGGGCGTCGACAGCGCCGGCCTCGCCAAGGCGCAATTGCTGACCGCGATCGAGCGGGGCCTGCACGCGGTGGCGCGGAGCGGGCGGCGCACCCTGCTGATCGTCGACGAGGCGCAGGCATTGCACACCAATGCGCTGGAAGAATTGCGCATGCTGTCCAACTTCCAGGCGGGCGGGCATGCGCTGTTGCAGATCGTGCTGCTCGGCCAGCCCGAGTTCCGCGCCGCGCTCAACGGATCGGATCGCCTCGAACAGCTTCGCCAGCGGGTGATCGCGGTCCATCACCTCGACCCGATGGCGCGCGAGGAGATCGAGCCGTACATGGCGCACCGCCTGGCGCTCGCCGGGTGGCGCGGGCGGCCGGATTTCACGCCCGACGCGATCGAGGCATTGTATCGCGGGTCGGACGGCGTGCCGCGCCGGCTCAACCAGCTCGCGGCGCGCGTGATGCTGCAGGGCGCGGTCGAGAAACTGGAGGTGATCGACGGCAGGACGGTCGATGCCGTGATCGCCGACCTCAACGGCGACATGCCGGCCGTCAACGCGCCCGCGCCGCTGCCGTCGCCGGTCGCGCGGCCGTTGGCCGAACCGCTGCCGATGTCGCGGCCGTTCGATGCCGCCGGGATTTCCCCGGACCGCCTGACCGCGATCGAGGCGCAACTGGAAGAACAGGGCGCCGCGTTGCGCCGCGTGCTGGCGCTGCTGGTCGATTGGGTCGAAAGCAGCGACACGATGCGCGGCGGCCGCGCGGCCTGAAGGAGCCTGTCCGATGCTGAACGGCCTGTCGGTCGACGTCGAGGAATGGTTCCAGGTCGGCGCGTTCGAACGCGTGATCGGCAAGGATGACTGGGACCGTCTTGAAGGTCGCGTCGAGTATAATACCGGCGAGGTGCTCGACCTGTTCGCGGAGAGCGGAGTGAAGGCGACGTTCTTCACGCTCGGCTGGGTCGCGGCGCGTCACCCGAAGTTGATCCGCCGTATCGTCGACGAGGGGCACGAAGTCGCCAGCCACGGCTGGGACCATGATCGCGTGTTCACGCTCGATGCCGCTGGCTTCCGTGCCGACATCGCGCGCGCCAGGGCGGTGCTGGAGGATGCGTCGGGGCAGCGGATCACCGGCTATCGCGCGCCGAGTTTCTCGATCGATCAGCGCACGCCCTGGGCGCATCAGGTGCTGGCCGACGAAGGCTATCGCTATTCGTCCAGCGTCGCGCCGATCCGGCACGATCATTACGGCTGGGCCGACGCGCCGAAGAGCGCCTATCGTCCGGTCGCTGGGTCGGACTTGATCGAACTGCCGATCAGTCTCGCCAGCTTCGGCGGGAAGAAGATCGTTACCGGCGGTGGCTTCTTCCGGCTTTTGCCCGGTGCGATCACCTACAAAGCGATCGACCTCGCCAATCGCGCGGATCGTCCTGCCGTCTTCTATTTTCACCCGTGGGACATGGATCCCGGTCAACCGCGCGTCGCGAACGCTCCGATCCGGTCGAAGTTGCGGCATTATCCGCGGCTGGGCGCGATGGCGGGCAAGTTGCGGACGCTGGTGGCGCGGCACGAATGGGGCCGAGTCGACGCCGTGGTCGAGCGCGAAGCGGCGCGGTTGTCATGACGGTGCAGCCGCCGACCCTCGTCGCCATCGCACCGGTCGACCTGCGCGACACCGCAGAGCGCGCGCGGATCGACGATTATGTCCGCGCGCATCCCGATGCGACGCCGTTCCACCTGACCGGCTGGAACACCGCCGTGGCGCGCGCGTGCGGCCAGACCGCGCATTGCCTGGTGGCGCGGACCGCCGACGGCGAGATCGTCGGCATGTTGCCGCTGACCGAAATCCGCTCGCCTCTGTTCGGCAAGGCGCTGGTGTCGACCGGCTTCGCGGTCGACGGCGGCATCCTGACGCACCGCGACGCGGTGGCCGACGCCCTGGCGGCATCGGCCTGGGCGCTGGCGGAAAAGCTCGGCTGCCCCAGCCTTGAACTGCGCGGCGGGCCGGCGCCGGGGGAGGGGTGGATCGTCGACGATACGACCTATCTCGGCTTCTCGCGCGACCTGGCGGCGGACGACGAGGCGCAATTGCTCGCCATCCCGCGCAAGCAGCGCGCCGAGGTGCGCAAGTCGCTCGACGGCGATCTCCAGGTCGCGATCGGCAATGGGCCGAACGACCTCGCGATGCATTATGCGGTGTTTTCGGAAAGCGTGCGCAATCTCGGCACGCCGGTCTTCCCCGCCGGGTTGTTCCGCGAAGTCGCGAAGGAACTCGGCGACCATGCCGATATCGTCACCGTCTCGCATCACGGCACCCCGCATGCGAGCGTGTTCAGCGTCTATCTCAACGGCACGGTCTACCCGTTCTGGGGCGGCGGCACGCGCGCGGCGCGGGCGTTGAAGGCCAATGACCGGCTATATTACGAACTGATGCGGCATGCCCGCGCCGACAAGGGCTGCACGCGCTACGATTTCGGCCGGTCGAAGGCGGGCACCGGGGTCGCCGCGTTCAAGAAGAATTGGGGGTTCGAGGGCGTGCCGCTGCGCTACGCCAAGCGGGTCGCGCCGGGCGAGACCCCGCGCGAGATGAACCCGATGAGCCCCAAATACCGGCTGCAGGTCGCGATGTGGAAGCGCCTGCCGCTGTGGCTCGCCAACACGATGGGGCCGGTGATCGCCAAAGGCCTCGGTTGATGGGCGACATGTTGTTCCTGGCGCACCGGTCGCCGTTTCCGCCCGACCGGGGGGACAAGATCCGGGCGTATAACGTGCTCAAATATCTCGCCGGGCGGAAGCGCGTGCATCTGTTGGCGTTCGCGGACGACCGCCGCGACCTCGACGATGGCGGCCTGGCGTCGCTGACCGCCAGCCGACGGGTGCTGTGGCGCGGCAAGTCGCGGGTGGTCGCCACCCTGGAGGCGCTGGCGCAGGGCCGGCCGGCCTCGCTGACGGCGTTCGACGACAAGGCGATGCGCGATGCGGTGGCGGACGTGCTGGCGCGCGAGGCGATCGACACGATCTACGTTTTTTCCGGGCAGATGGCCCAATATGTCCCCGCCAATTTCGCGGGACGCGCGATCATGGACTTTTGCGACATGGATTCGCTGAAGTTCGCCGACTACGCTAGGGATGCCCACGGCCCGATGCGCTGGCTGATGGCGCGCGAGGCCGAGACGTTGCGCGCGTTCGAACGCGCGACCGCGGATCGCGTCGACGTCAGCCTGTTCGTCAGCGCGGCGGAGGCGCAATTGTTCCGGGCGAAGACCGGCGCGAGCAATGTGCAGGTGATCGAGAACGGCATCGACACCGATTTCTTCGATCCGGACGCGGCTTTCGACGCGGTCGATGAGCAAGATCCCTTGATCGTCTTCACCGGTCAGATGGACTATCGTCCCAATGTCGAGGCGGTGACATGGTTCGCGCATGACATCCTGCCCGTCATTCGCCTGGCGCATCCGATGGCGCGTTTCGCGGTCGTCGGGCGCAACCCGGCCGACGCGGTTCGCGCGCTGGCGAGCGACGCGGTGATCGTGACCGGCGAAGTCGCCGATGTGCGCGGCTGGCTGGCGGCGGCGGCCTGCGTGGTCGCGCCGCTCAGGATCGCGCGCGGCATCCAGAACAAGGTGCTCGAAGCGATGGCGATGGCGCGGCCGGTGGTCGCGAGCGAGGCGGCGGCGGAGGGGATCGACCATGACGGCACGATCCTGAGCGGCGCGGGCGCGGACGACATCGCGCGGGCGGTGATCGAGGTTCTCGGCGATGGGGAGCGCGCCGAGGCCCTCGGCAGGCGGGCGCGTGAGCAGGTGAAACGGCGCTATGGCTGGGCCGCACGGCTGGCGCCGCTCGACGCATTGATCGGCGACGCGCACGCGGCGAGGGACGCCGCATGACCGCCATCGCGCAAGCCACACCCGGCGGCCTTGCCGTCGCGCCGGCATGGCGTCGCCCGCTGGTCGCGCTCGGCCTGGTGACGGCGATCCTGCTGGTCGCGTTCCGTCGCGATGTCGGCGACCTTGCCGCGCTCTATTGGACCAACACGACGTTCGGGCATTGCCTGTTCATCGCGCCGGTGATCGGCTGGCTGGTGTGGATCCGGCGCGGCGAGCTGGCGCGACTGACGCCGCAAGGCTGGGCGCCGGGATTGCTGCTCGTCGCGGCGGGCGGGTTCGGCTGGCTGCTTGGCGACGCCGGCACGGTGTCGTTCGCGCGCCATCTCGGCCTGGTGATGATGATGCAGGGCGCGGTCGTCACCATGCTGGGACCGAACGTCGCGCGCGGGCTGCTCTTTCCGCTCGCCTATGGCCTGTTCCTCGTCCCGTTCGGCGATTTCCTGGAGCCGCCGCTCCAGACGGTCACCGTCTGGATCACGATGCACCTGCTTCACCTGGTCGGCGTCGCCGCGACGGTGGACGGCGTGCTGATCACCGCCGGCGACAAATATTTCGAGGTGGCGGAGGCGTGCTCGGGCTCGAAGTTCGTGATCGCGATGATCGCCTATGGCGTGCTGGTCGCGAACCTCTGCTACCGCACCTGGCCGCGCCGCCTTGTTTTCATGGCGATGGCGCTGGTCGTGCCGGTGCTGGCGAACGGGGTACGCGCGTTCGGGACGATCTATGCCGCGGTGCTGACCAGCGTCGAGCGGGCGACCGGATACGACCATATCGTGTTCGGCTGGGTGTTCTTCGGACTGGTGATGGCGGCGGTGCTGGCGATCGGGTGGAAATGGTTCGACCGCTCGCCCGACGCGCCGGCGTTCGATCCGGCGGGGTTGCAGGGGCCGATCCGCTGGCGGCTCGATTTGCCGGTCGCGGCATTGCTTGTCCTGGCGACGGCATTGGTCTTCCCGGGCTGGTCGGCCGCGATCGCCGGCCGCGCGCAGGCGCTGCCCGCGCATATCGACCTGCCCGCCATTCCCGGCTGGACCCGCGCGCCGGTCAGCGTGCGCGCGCCGTGGACGCCGAACTATCCGGGCGCCGACCATCAATTGTTCGGCCGCTATGTCGATGACCAGGGCGATGCGGTCGACCTCGCCATCGCGGTCTATGGCAGCCAGCGCGAGGGCAAGGAGATCGTCGGTTTCGGCATCGGCGCGATCCAGCAGGACGACCGCTGGGTGAAGATCAAGGATCTGGACGCGCTGAACGGTGGCACGGTCATGGCGATTACCGCGCCCGGCCCGGTGGAGCGGGAGGTCGCGACATGGTATCGCGTCGGTTCGATCCTGACCTCCAACGAGAAAATCGTGAAGCTCGAAACCCTCAAGGCCAAGCTATTCGGCGGCCCGCAGCGCGCCGTGGCGATCCATTTGTCGGCGGAGGCCGTGCCGGGGCGCGATCCGCGCGCGGCGATGGCGAAGTTCCTCCAGGCGATCGGTCCGCTCGACACGCTGGCGGATCGCAGCGCGGGGGTGGCGCGATGATCTCCGTCATCCCAGCGAAAGCTGGGATCTCAGGCCGTCTTTCCTCGCACGAGACCCCAGCTTTCGCTGGGGTGACGGGAGGATAGGATGTGCGGCATCGCCGGGGTCTTCCACCCCGGAACCCCCAAGCCGGTCGAGCGCGCCCGCGTGCTGGCGATGGCCGACGCGCAGGCGCATCGCGGTCCCGACGGGGCAGGGGTGTGGACCGCGCCGGGCGTCGGTCTCGGCCATCGCCGTCTCGCCATCATCGACGTCGCGGGCAGCCCGCAGCCGATGCGGGACGGCGACCTGACCGTCACCTATAACGGCGAGATCTACAATTTCGCGGAGGTGCGCGGTCAGCTTCAGGCGATGGGCGCGAAATTCGCCACCAATGGCGATACTGAAGTGCTGCTTCACGGCTGGCGCGCCTGGGGGCCGGCGATGCTGGATCGGCTCAACGGCATGTTCGCCTTCGCGCTGCACGATGCCGGGCGGCAATGCCTGTTCCTCGCGCGCGACCGGCTGGGCGTGAAGCCGCTATATTATGTCGAGCTGAGCGACGGGTCGGTGGCGTTCGCGTCGGAGCTGAAGGGGCTGCTCGCGCATCCGCTGCTGCGCCGCGCGCCCGATCTGTCGGCGGTCGAGGACTTCATGGGGCTCGGCTACGTCCCCGACGACGCCTGCATCGTCGCGGGAGTGAGGAAGCTGCCCGCCGCGCATTTCCTGTTGCTGGAGCGTGGCCGGGCGATCCCGCGGCCGCAGCGCTGGTGGGACATGGACTTCACCCGGCGCGCGAGCGGGTCGGTCAAGGACCTGGAAGCCGAACTGGTCGAGCGGATGCGCGCCGCGGTGCGGCTGCGGATGGTGTCCGACGTGCCGCTCGGCGCGTTCCTGTCGGGTGGGGTCGACAGCTCGGCGGTCGTCGCGCTGATGGCGGAAGCGTCGAAGGATGCGGTCAAGACCTGCACGATCGGCTTCCAGGAGGCCGGGCATGACGAGCGCGCCTATGCCGATGCGATCGCCGCGCGCTATCATACCGATCACCGTGAGCGGGTCGTCGCGGCGGATGACTTCCGGTTGATCGACCGCCTGACCGTGGCGTTCGACGAGCCGTTCGCCGATGCCTCGGCATTGGCGACGTATCGGGTGTGCGAGCTGGCGCGCGAGCAGGTCACGGTCGCGCTGTCGGGCGACGGTGCGGACGAGGCGTTCGCGGGATATCGCCGCTACAAGTTCCAGGCTGCCGAGGAGCGTGTCCGCGCGCTGCTGCCCGGCGGGCTGTCCGCGACGGTGTTCGGGACGCTGGGGCGGTTCTATCCCAAGGCCGACTGGGCGCCGCGTCCGTTGCGCGCCAAGACGACCTTGCTCGCGCTCGCCGATGACGGCGCGACCGCCTATGCGCGGTCGGTCGGGGTGACGACGCCGGCGTTGCGCCAACGGCTGTTCACCGCCGCCGCCCGGGGGCAGCTCGGCGGGCATCGCGCCGAGGATCGCTATGTCGCGACGATGCGCGACGCGCCTGCGCGCGATGCGCTCGACCGCGCGCAATATGCCGACATCCGCCACTGGCTGACCGGCGACATCCTGACCAAGGTCGACCGCACCAGCATGGCGGTCAGCCTGGAAGCGCGCGAACCGTTGCTCGACTACAGGTTGATGGAGTTCGCCGCCTCGCTGCCGGTCGGGATGCGGCTGCGCGGCGGGCAGGGCAAATGGCTGATGAAGCAGGCGATGGAGCGCTATCTGCCGCGCGACATCCTTTATCGGCCCAAGATGGGGTTCGTGACCCCGATCAGCGCATGGTTCCGGGGGAGCCTGGCCGACGAAGCGGCGGCGCTCGCGCGCTCGCCACGGCTGCTGCAATGGTTCGACGGCCCCGCGGTCGAAAAGCTCGCCGCCGACCACAAGACCGGCCGCGCCGAGCATGGCCGCACCCTGTGGCAATTGGTCACGCTCGACCGCAGCCTCGCGCGGCTGTTCGGCTAAGGCCAATCGACCGTCACCCTCCTCCTGGCGGGGGAGGATCGGGTGAATCCCTGGCGCCAGGCCAAGACATGTCCGACGCGGCCAGTCCGATCCCGGATTTCCGTGATCGGGTTTGGTACATTACGGTCCTTTGAGGTGATGACACTTTCACCGCACAAAGACTTCGGTATCGAAATGCAACGCGAAGACCACTTGACGTAGCGTCATTGTCCATATCTATTCGAGTTATCGGTATGGTGCCGGCAAGTGCACTGACCAGATGGGGAGAGGTACATGACGAAGACAGGGTATCTTTGCGCCTGCGCGATATCGGCAATGGCGATCGCGGCGGCATCGCCGGCCATGGCGCAGGCCGCGCCCGACGATTCGACCGGTGCGGTCGACGCCAGCAAGGACATCGTCATCACCGGATCGATCATCAAAGGCACGCCGGAGGACGCTGCCCTGCCGGTCGACGTGATCGGCGCGGCGGAGCTGCAGCGGCAGGGCAATCCCAGCGCGCTCGACCTGGTCAAGGCGCTGCCGACGTCCAGCGCGTCGCTCGGCGATTCCAACCAGTTCGACAGCCGTTCGCAGGGCGCCGAAGGCATCGCCACCATCAACCTGCGCGGCCTCAGCCCGCAGCGCACGCTGGTGCTGCTCAATTCGAAGCGCCTGACCACCGCCGGCAACGGCGTGCCGTCGGTCGACATCAACCTGTTGCCGACCGCCGCGATCGGGCGCGTCGAAATCCTCAAGGACGGCGCCGCCGCGACCTATGGGTCGGAAGCGATCGCGGGCGTGGTGAACTTCATCACCCGGACCGACCAGGAGGGGTTCCTGGTGTCGGGCAATTATCGTTTCGTCTCGGATAGCGACGGCGATGTCGATGCGTCGATCAGCTACGGGCATCAGGGCAACGGTTTCCGCGTCCTGGTCGCGGCGGGATTCCAGAAACGCGGCGAGCTGCTGGTCAAGGACCGCGATTTCGCCGTCAAATCCTATCCGACCAATCCGCAGGGCGGCTGGACCAGCGGCGGCAATCCGGCGAACTTCCTGTTCCTCGGGCCGCTCGGCGCGCCGGCCAGCGGCGTCGTCGCCGATCAGTCGTGCACGTCGCTGGGCGGCTATATCGGCACGGATGCGCGCTGCTACAACCAATATTCGGTCTATGACGCGCTGGTCGAACTCGAAAAGCGCTTCCAGGGCTTTGCCGATGTCGAGGTCGATCTGGGCGGCAGCAACAAGCTGGAAGTGACGGCGCTGTACGGCCGCACCACGGTGCCGCATTATCTGACGTCGCCGTCCTACCTGCTGACCCAGCCGCCGTCGCCGGCCAGCGGCGCGATCTCGCAATCGGGTTTCTTCGTGCCCGGCAACAATCCGGGCCTGATCGCCTATCGCGCGGCCAATCCTGGAACGCCGGCCGGCATCGGCGTGCTGTTCCCGACCCTGTTGTTCCGCCCCTATATGCTCGGCGGGAACCCGTCGACGCTGGATGACCCGGAAGAGCCCGGCTCGGCGCGCGGCATGCGCAAGTCCGAATCGTTCCGCGCCACCGCGGAGCTGCGCGGCGACCTGGCGCCGGGGCTGAGCTACAACGTCAATTTCACCTACCACGATTATTACCGTTACATCGACGGCTACGATTCGTTCGGCGACCGGGTGCAGCGCGCGTTGCTCGGGTTCGGCGGGCCGAATTGCACGGGTTCGACGCCCGGGGCCAATGGCTGCCTGTGGCTCAATCCGTTCGGCAATTCGGTGGCGACCAACATCGCGACCGGCGCGGTCAATTCGCAGAATAACGGCCCCGCCAACACCAAGGAGCTGACCGACTGGTTCTTCGTGAAGGGCTATACCGCGGTCGATACCGAAATGATGGTCGGCGAAGCGTCGCTGAGCGGCAGCACCGGGATCAAGCTGCCCGGCGGCGACGTCCAGTTCGGCGTCGGCGGGCAGTATCGCCACACCGACATCACGACCACCTACAGCAACAACAACAACCTCGCGGTCAATCCGTGCCGCGACACGCCGATCACCGGCAACACCAATCCGGCAGCCTGTTCGGGCGGGTCGGCGCCGACCGGCGCGAACGGGTTCCTCGGCACCAACCGCAACTCGGCGCTGAAGGGCAGCGTGTGGGCGGTCTATGGCGAATTGCAGTTGCCGGTCGTCGACGCGTTCAACGTCCAGCTCGCCGCGCGGTACGAGGATTATGGCGGCGGGATCGGATCGACCTTCAACCCGCAAGTCCGCGGCCGCTGGCAAGTGACCGACTGGCTCGCCCTGCGCGGCGGCTACGGCACGACGTTCCGCGCGCCGACCCTCGCCAATGTCACCAACGGATCGGTCACGTCGCTGCAGATCATCGACACCGCGTTCCGGCCGGTCGACGTGTACGGCAACCCGAACCTGACGCCGGAAAAGTCGCAGAATTATGGCGGCGGCATCCTGCTGAAATTCGGCGGCTTCTCGGCCAGCATCGATTATTACAAGTACAAGCTGAAGGACGTGATCGTCACCGATCCGCTGATCGCGATGGTCAACACCTTGTTCCCGTCGACCGGCGGCAACACCTGCGCGACCAATGCGGCGCTGGCGGCGCGCTTCACCTTCTCGACCGGGCCCTGCACCGCGGCGACGCAGCGCACCGCGATCTCGCGCGTCAAGACCGTGTTGCAGAACGGCGCGGCGGTGGACAATTCGGGGATCGACTTCGTCGCCGGCTATCGCAGCAGCGACTTCCTCAATTCGGGGCTGCGCTTCGGGATCGGCGCCAGCGCGACCTATACGATCGAGAACCGGATCAGCAACATCTACGTCGAAGGGACGCTGGTCCAGGCGGGTTATGACGGCGTCGGGCTGCTCAATTACCAGACGACGCTCTATCCGGTGCCCGAGTGGAAGGGGCAGGGCTATCTCGAACTCGGCGGCGGGCCGGTCGATGCGCGCCTGTCGGTCAACTATATCGACGGGCTGTACGACCAGCGCGCCGACATCACCACGGCCGGCATCTTCGGCCCCAACGCGGCGCTCGGCGGCAAGCCCGTGACCGACGGGGCGAACATCAACAGCTTCACCACGGTCGACTTCACGATCCAGTTCCGCGTGTTCAAGGAACTGACGCTGACCGGCACCGTGACCAACCTGTTCAACCAGGACCCGCCGTTCGCGCGTGAGGATTACAGCTACGAGCCGTTCATCGGCAATCCGCTGGGCCGCACGTTCAAGGTCGGGTTCACGTCGAAGTTCTGACGATGCCCGATTGAAACCTTCCCGCCCCGTCGCGCCGCACCGGCGCGGCGGGGTTTGTCTCGTGTCCGAGTAAAAGGCGTCCCCATGTCCTCCCCGACCAGTCTTCCCGAAATCCAGGCCACCTTTGTCGCCAAACGCCGTGCGCTGACATTGCTGTTGCTGACGCTCGCTTATTTCTTCAGCTACATGGACCGCCAGATCCTCGCGATCCTCAACGAGGACATCATCCGCGACCTGCGTCTGAGCGACGCGCAGATGGGGATGCTGGGCGGCCTGGCGTTCGCGATCTTCTATGCCGGGCTCGGCATTCCGGTGGCGTGGCTCGCCGACCGCGGCAACCGCGTGCGGATCATCGCGATCGCGCTGGCGATCTGGAGCGGGTTCACCGCCGCGGGCGGGCTGGCGACGAACTTCTGGCAACTGCTCGGCGCGCGGATCGGCGTCGGCATCGGCGAGGCGGGGTCGAGCCCGCCGAGCCATTCGATCATCGCCGACCTCTATCCGCCCGAAAAGCGCGCGTCGGCGCTGTCGATCTACTCGCTCGGCGTCGGGCTGGGCGCGGCGTTCGGGACGATCATCGGCGGCGTGGTCGCGACCAGATATGGCTGGCGCGTCGCGATGTACGTGATCGGCCTGCCGGGATTGCTGCTGGCGCTGGTCATCTGGCTGGCGGTGCCCGAGCCCAAGCGCGGATTGTCGGACGCGCAGATCGCGATGGACGAGGCCAAGCCGACGCTTGCTGACGGGTTCAGGACGCTGTTCGCCAACCGCGCTGCGCTCCACATCATCGCCGGGTTCACGCTGACGTCGATGATCGGTTACGGGCACACCGCGTTCGGGCCGGCCTATCTGATGCGGTCGTTCGGCTTCACCAAGCTCGACGTCGCGCTGAAGATCGCGCCGGTCGCGGCGGTCATCCTCGGCTTCGCGGCGGTCGCCAGCGGCAAGCTCGCCGACCGGCTGACGCGCCGCCACGGCCTGTACGCGCAGGCGACGATGGTCGCGGTGCTGAAGACGTGCGCGCTGCCGTTCACCGTCACCTTCTACCTGGCGACGACGACCCAGGTCGCGGTGGGCGCCTATTTCGTCGCGATCGTGTTCTCGACCGTCTATCTCGGCGCCACCTTCGCGCTGATCCAGTCCGAAGCGCCGATCCGGCTGCGCTCGACCTGGGCGGCGATCACGTTGCTGGTCAACAACATGATCGGGCTGGGGCTGGGGCCGCTGGCGGTCGGCGCGATCAGCGATGCGCTGAAGCCGGCCTATGGCGCGGAATCGCTGCGCTACGCGATGTTCACCTTCGCCGCGATCACGCCCTGGGCGATCTTCCATTACTGGCGGGCGGGGGTGTTGTTGAAGCGGGCGCAGGCGGCGCGGCAAGCCGCTTAATCCCCTCTCCCTTTGGGAGAGTAGCATCGAGGGGTGAGGGCAGGGGGCGACTAACGAGCGACTCGCGCCCATCCTCACCCCTCGGCGCCACGCGCCTCGACCCTCTCCTGAAAGGAGAGGGTTATTCAGCCGGCCGCGCGGTCGTCGAACATGCCGAAGGCCAGCGTCGACGCATACATCGCCACCGCCCGTTCGCGCGGCATGGTGCTGGCCCATTTGCGCATGTCGAACGCGGCGTTCTGCAGCGCCATCAGCGACTGGGCGGCGATCAGCCCGTCGACCGGCCGGGTCGAGCCCTCCGCCGCGCCGTCCGACAGCATCCCGGCATAGCGGCGCGCGATCCGGTTCGAACGGTCGATCATCGAATTGCGCACCTGACGCGGCAGGCCGGTCAGCGCCGTGGTGCGGAGCAACGGCCCGCGCTCCGAAAACTGCACGTCGAGCAAGGTCGCGATGACGCTCGACAATTTGTGCCACCAGTCACCGCCCGCCGCCTCGCCGGCCTGCTGCGTCTCGATGATCGTGTCGAAGCTGCGCTTGTAGCATTCGATCACCAGATCGTCCTTGGCGTCGAGATGGTGGTAAAAGCTGCCCTTGGTGACATTGAGCTCCGACGCGATCTTCTGCACCGACGCGCCGCGATAACCAAGTTCGTTGATCAGCCGCGTCGCGGCGCGCAGGAACGCCTCGCGGCCCTGTTCGGCCTCCTCATGCTCGATGTCGAGCATCGTCGGCGCCCAGGTCGCGCCCTTAGGGGCGATGCCGTGGCGGAACATGTCCATCAGCCGCGCCTCGACCCGGTCGAACTGATCGAGGTCGTAGCGGTTGATCCAGGCCGGAATCCAGAACGTCTCCTCCAGCAGGACGTGCGCGCGGGCGCCGCTCAAATCCTTCTGCCGGCGACTGTCCGGCTCGCCCCACAAGGCCCGCGTGCGGCGGAAGATGTCGCGCCAGCCGGCCATCAGCCGGCCGAGCATCGGCTCCTCCATCGCGCGCAAATCGCTCAGGCCCGCGAGCGCGCGCTCGTCATTCTCGCGGATGCGCGCGAAACGGGCCATGTTGAGCGACAGGTATCTTGCGACCCGCGCCTCCGGCGTGGCTTCGCGCTGCGCTTCGTCGAGCATGTCGCCGAGTGTCAGCAGCGTGTGTTCGAAACACGCCTGCGCCAGATCTTCCTTGCGCTTGAAATAATAGGTCACGCTGGTCGTGTTGAGCCCGACGCGCCGCGCGACGTCGGCGAAGGTCATGCCCTTCGCGCTCTGTTCGTTGATCGCCTCCGACGCCGCCGCCAGGATCGCGTTCCGCTTCGCGCGGAAACGCTTCGTGCCCGCGGCATCGTCCAGTTCTGCGGTATCGCCTTGCCCCATGATCGAAGCTTATCAGCTTCGCGCCGCATAACCAGCGGTTTTCGGTAACGGAATTGACCCATTTTTGAATTTATCCCGTCACGGGCAATATCGGATTCAACGGCTTTACCGAAAACGCGGTATGGTCTAGCCGATTCCCGGACAGCCAGAGGAGAGTGACGCGATGGACTTCACGTTGAGCGAACGCGAGACCTATTTCCGCGATCGGGTGAAGGCGTTCATCGACAAGGAAATCGCGCCGCGTAATCACGAATATCACCGGCAATCGCACGAGGGCGACCGCTGGAAGGTCTTGCCCGTGATCGAGGACGTGAAGGCCATCGCCAAGGCGCAGGGCCTGTGGAACTTCTTCATGCCGCCGCATTCGGGCCAGACCCATGTCGACGAGACGTTCGCGTTCGAGGGCACGCAGCTCACCAACCTCGAATACGCCCTGTGCGCCGAGGAGATGGGGAAGGTCGGCTGGGCGTCGGAATGCTTCAATTGCTCGGCGCCCGACACCGGCAACATGGAAGTGTTTCATCGTTATGGTACGCGCGAGCAGAAGGAGCAGTGGCTCAAGCCGCTGATGAACGGCGAGATCCGTTCGGCCTTCCTGATGACCGAGCCGGCGGTCGCCTCGTCCGACGCGACCAATATCGAAACCAGCATGGTGCGCGACGGCGACCATTACGTCATCAACGGCCGCAAATGGTGGTCGTCGGGGGTCGGCGATCCGCGCTGCGCGGTCGCGATCGTGATGGGCAAGACCAACCCCGACAACAAGCGCCACCAGCAGCAGAGCCAGATCCTCGTCCCGATGGACGCGCCGGGCGTGAAGATCGAGCGGATGCTGTCGGTCTATGGCTATGACCATGCCCCGCACGGCCATGGCCAGGTGCTGCTCGAAAACGTCCGCGTGCCGGTCGACAATATCCTGCTCGGCGAAGGGCGGGGGTTCGAGATCGCGCAGGGTCGCCTGGGGCCGGGGCGCATCCACCATTGCATGCGCACGATCGGCACCGCCGAGACCGCGATCGAGGCGATGGCCAAGCGGCTGCTGAGCCGCGTCGCGTTCGGCAAGCGCATCGCCGACCATTCGATCTGGGAACAGCGCATCGCCCGTGCCCGCATCGATATCGAGATGACGCGCCTGCTCTGCCTCAAGGCGGCGGACATGATGGACAAGGCCGGCAACAAATCGGCCCAGCTCGAAATCGCGATGATCAAGGTGCAGGCGCCGACCATGGCGCTGCAGATCCTCGACGACGCGATCCAGGCGCATGGCGGCGGCGGCGTGTCGGACGATTTCCCGCTGGCGCATCAATGGGCGGCGATGCGGACCTTGCGCTTCGCCGACGGCCCGGACGAGGTCCACAACCGCGCGATCGCCCGCAACGAATTCGGCAAATATGCCGATTATCGCGCGGACATTCCGTCGAGCGGGGATATCGGGGTTTCGCGCTGATTCTCCCCTCCCGCTTGCGGGAGGGGTCGGGGGTGGGCCCCCGCTATCCACTGACGTACAGCTTGCGGCCGGCTGGGTGCCCACCCCCAGCCCCTCCCGCAAGCGGGAGGGGAGCCACGTGAAGGCAGCCGTTCTGTTCGAAGCGAAGAAGCCGCTCGAAATCTGCGATGTCGATGTCGCCAAGCCCGGCCCGCACGAGGTGCTGATCCGCACCGCGGCGTGCGGGGTGTGCCGGTCGGACCTGCATTTCGTCGACGGCGCGTACCCGACCCCGCTGCCCGCCATTCCGGGCCACGAAGCGGCCGGCATCGTCGAAGCGGTCGGCGACGAAGTGCGTACGGTCAAGGTCGGCGATGCGGTGGTGACCTGCCTGTCCGCCTTTTGCGGGCATTGCGAGTTCTGCGTGTCGGGCCGCATGTCGCTGTGCACCTCCGCCGAGGTGCGCCGGCAGCAGGGCGCCGCGCCGCGCCTGTCGATGCGCGGGGAGCCGGTCCACCAGATGCTCAACCTGTCGGCCTATGCCGAGATGATGCTGGTCCACGAGCATGCCTGTGTCGCGATCGATCCCGACATGCCGCTCGACCGCGCGGCGTTGCTGGGGTGCGCGGTGACGACGGGGGCGGGGGCGGTGTTCAACGCCAGCCCGGTGACGCCGGGCGAGACGGTGTGCGTGGTCGGCTGCGGCGGGATCGGGCTGGCCGCGGTCAACGCCGCCAGGATCGCCGGCGCGGGCAAGATCATCGCGCTCGATCCGGTCGCCGAAAAGCGCGCGCTGGCGGAGAAGCTCGGCGCGACGCACAGCTTCGACGCGACCGCCGAAGGCACGGTGCCCGAGGTGATCGAGCTGACCAGGGGCGGCGTCCACCACGCGATCGAGGCGGTCGGGCGCGAGGCGTCGGCCGACACCGCGGTCAAGGTGCTGCGCCGGGGCGGCACCGCGACGATCCTCGGCATGATGCCGCTGGGCAGCAAGGTGGGACTGTCGGCGCTCGACCTGCTCGGTTCGAAGAAGCTGCAGGGCGGGTTGATGGGCGGCAACCGCTTCCCGGTCGATATTCCGCGATTGGTCGATTTCTACCTGCGCGGGCTGCTCGACCTCGACACGATCATCGCCGAGCGCATGCCGCTGGAGAAGATCAACCATGCGTTCGACGAATTGCGCAAGGGCGACGCCGCGCGTTCGGTGATCGAGTTCCAATGATCGCGCCTTCTCTCCACCGTCACCCCCGCGAAAGCGGGGGGCCATCTCCGGCCCGATCGGCTTGGGACGACGGGTGGGAGATGGGTTCCCGCTTGCGCGGGAATGACGAAGGAAATTATTGATGACCGCACACCCCGACGACGCGCCCAAGACGATCGCGGTCGATGAGAGGAACGCGATCGACCTCGCCAGGCTGACCGCGTGGATGGAGGGCAATGTCGAGGGGTTCGCTGGGCCGCTGAGCTACACCAAGTTCGCCGGGGGGCAGTCGAACCCGACCTACAAATTGAGCGCCGCGTCGGGCGACTATGTGCTGCGTCGCAAGCCGTTCGGCAATCTGCTCCCCTCCGCGCACGCGGTCGATCGCGAGTATAAGGTGATCGCCGGTCTGTATCCGACCGGTTTCCCGGTCGCGCGGCCCTATGGCCTGTGCACCGATCCGGCGGTGATCGGCACCGATTTCTACGTGATGGGCTTTGCCGACGGGCGCAATCTGTGGGACGGGACGCTGCCCGATTATGCTCCGCAAGAGCGCACCGCTATCTATAACGCGATGTGCGACACGCTCGCCGCGCTCCACAACACCGATTACGTCGCGGCGGGGCTGGGCGATTACGGCAAGCCGGGCAATTATTTCGAGCGCCAGGTCGCGCGCTGGACCAAGCAGTACAAGCTTGCCGAGACCGAGCACATGCCGGCGGTCGAGAGCCTGATCGAATACCTCCCGCGCACCTTGCCCGAACAGACGCGGACATCGGTCGTCCATGGCGATTACCGCATCGACAACATGATGTTCCACAAGACCGAGAACCGCGTGATCGCGTTGCTCGACTGGGAGCTGTCGACGCTCGGCGATCCGCTGGCGGACTTCAGCTATTTCCTGATGAGCTGGGTGACCAAGCCCGAAGGCCGGTCGGGGGTCGAAGGCACGGCCGGCGGCGACAGCGGCATCCCGACGATCGACGACATGGTCGCGCGCTACTGCGCGGCGACCGGGCGCGACGGGCTGCCCGATCTCAACTGGTATTTCGCCTATAACCTGTTCCGCCTGACCGGCATCGTCCAGGGCATCAAGAAACGGATCGTCGAGGGTACGGCATCGTCGGCGCAGGCCGAGAAGTCGGCGGCGGGCGTCTATCGCCTCGCCGACGCGGCGTGGAGCTTCGCGCGGAAGGCGGGGGCGTAGAACGAATTCCCCTCCCGCTTGCGGGAGGGGTTAGGGGTGGGCATGTCGTCCGTCCGGAAAATGTCGCTTGCGGAGGCCAGGCCCACCCCCGGCCCCTCCCGCAAGCGGGAGGGGAGATGAAGGATGTCGCTATTCGACCTGACCGGCAAGGTCGCGATCATCACCGGATCGTCCAAGGGGATCGGCAAGGCGTCGGCGTTCGAACTCGCCGAGCATGGCGCGAAGGTCGTCATTTCCAGCCGCAAGCAGGATGCGTGCGACGCGGTCGCCGCGGAGATCAACACCAAGTACGGCGAGGGCGCCGCGATCGCGGTCGCGGCGAACATCTCCGACAAGGCGGCGTTGCAGCATCTGGTCGATGAGACTCGCGCCGCGTTCGGCCGGATCGACGTGCTCGTCTGCAACGCCGCGTCGAACCCCTATTACGGCCCGCAGGCGGACATCAGCGACGACCAGTTCCGCAAGATCCTCGACAACAATATCGTGTCGAACCACTGGCTGATCGGCATGGTGGTGCCGGAGATGCGCGCGCGGCGGGACGGGGCGATCATCATCATCTCCTCGATCGGCGGCCTGCGCGGATCGACCGCGATCGGCGCCTATTGCATCTCCAAGGCCGCCGACATGCAGCTCGCGCGCAACCTCGCGCACGAATATGGGCCGGACAATGTCCGGGTGAACTGCATCGCGCCGGGGCTGGTCAAGACCGACTTCGCCCGCGCCCTGTGGGAGAATCCCGAACGGCAGAAGGCGGCGAACTCCGCCGTCCCGCTCCGCCGCATCGGCGACCCGGAGGATATCGCCGGTGGCGTCGTGTTCCTGGCGTCGAAGGCGGCGGCGTTCACCACCGGGCAGACGATCGTGATGGATGGCGGCGTGACGATCTAGCCTTTGCCGTCACTCCAGCGAAAGCTGGAGTCTTGGCGAGGAAATACTGCACCAGATCCCGGCTTTCGCCGGGATGACGGATTTGGAGAGGTTGAGATGCGGTTCAAGGACAAGTCGATCATCGTCACCGGCGCCGGATCGGGCATCGGCCGCGCCACCGCTTCGCTGTTCGCGCGTGAGGGCGGGAAGGTCGTGGTCGCCGACAAGACCGAGGGCGCCGATGCGACCGCCAGGGCGATCACCGATGCGGGCGGCACCGCGATCGCGATCCGGATGGACGCCGGGCTGGAGGAGGACGTGATCCGCACCGTCAGCCTCGCCGTCGACAGCTTCGGCGGGCTCGACATCCTCTTCGCCAATGCCGGGATTTCGGGCGGGATGGCGAACATTTTCGACACCGATGTCGCGCTGATCACCGAGGTGCTGCGGGTGAATTTGATCGGGCCGTATCTGGCGATCAAGCATGCCGCGCCCAGGATCGCCGAGCGAGGCGGTGGCGCGATCGTCCTGACCGCCAGCGTCGCGGGTATCCGGTCGGGCGCGGGGTCGCCGGCTTATTCGGCGTCGAAGGCGGGGGTCATCAATCTCGCGCAGGTATCGGCGCAGCAGCTTTCCGGCTCGAACGTCCGCGTCAACGCGATCTGCCCCGGCCTGACCGAGACCGGCATGACCAAGCCGACCTTCGATTACGCGCGCGAGGCGGGGAAGATGGACCGCGTCGGCCGCCTCAACCCCTTGCGGCGCGGCGCGCAGCCCGAGGAACTGGCCGAAGTCGCCGCCTTCCTCGCCAGCGATGCCGCAAGCTATGTCAACGGCCAGGCGATCGCGGTCGATGGTGGGCTGTCGTCGAGCCATCCGGTCACCAAGCAGGAATATGGACGGACGGCGGTCTGATGCTGGTCATCATGGGCATTGTGCGGATTCCCGACGGCGCGCTCGACACCGCGCGGCCGGCGATGGCGAAGATGCTGGCCGCGAGCCGTGCCGAGGACGGGTGCCTGGCCTATAGCTACGCGCAGGACGTGCTGGACCCGTGCGTGATCCACATCAGCGAGCGCTGGCGCGACCGCGCCGCGCTCGACGCGCATTTCAACACGCCGCACATGGCCGAATGGCGCGCGCAGTTCGGCGCGATCGGCATTACCGACCGCGATCTGATGCTCTACACGTCGGATGATGGTCGGCCGATCTAGCCCCGTTGACACGCCTGCGGGAACGCAGCAGCTTCATCGACAGGCTTGCAGGGGGCGGGATGCACAAGTTTCTCATCGGCTTGGCGGCGTTTGTGCTTCTGTTCGAGCCGGCGTCGGTCATGGCCCAGGAAGTCGTCGTCGGCAACGATACCAACGACATCGTCGTCACCGGCGCGCTTGCGCGACCGCGCAACAACGATGACCGTCCTCGGCCGATCGCGCCGCCCGCCCCGGTCCAGATGCTCCGCCGGACCGCCGACTTCGCCATCCAGCAGGTCGTGATCGCCAGTGACACGGTCGACGAGGACGAGGCCAGGAAGGAAGTGCTGGCGATGGTCCTCAAGGCTATCGACATGGCCGGCGGGTCGGGCGTGTTCGTCGCGAGCGGGGAGGTCGTGGTCGAACCGCTGACGGCGGCCAATTACATGGACCTGAAAGTCCTCGACGGGGACGAGGAAGAGAATGACCCCGACGACACTATCGACGGCCAATTCGTGAAATTCCTGATCAAGGTTCCACTGGCGCCAGGGATCGACGCCAAGGCGGCGTTGGCCAGGATCGACCAGTTCATCAGGAAAGTTCCACAGGTCGGTCGCGCCGAAATGAAATCGCATGGCGAACTGACGCTGAGCGTGGTCAATCCCGAGCAATATCGGGGGACGATCATCGATCTGGTCGCCAGGGATGCCGCCGCGACCAGCGCGAAGTTCGGGGAGGGTTATGGCGTCGAGGTGACCGGGCTCGACAAGCCCGTGCAATGGAAGCGTGCGGGCCTGACCGAGGTACAATTGTATCTGCCGTCGAACACCATTGTGCGGCCGCGCAATTGAGGAAGAAGGGCGCCATGCCGATCATCGCCAGGAACTTGCTGGTCGCCGTCGCGATGCTCGCGAGCGCGGCACCCTCCTTCGCGCAGGAAGTCCTCGTCACCGGTCAGCGGCGATCACAGGGCGACTATAACAACGGCTATGCCGGGGGCATGGTCGCGGCGCAACGATCGGTCATCAGCCTCCGGCGCCAGGCGGACTATGCCGTGCAGCCGGTGCGGCTGATCGGCGATACGCGCGACGCGACGGTGCGGATGAACGATCTCAACGCCACGCTGCGCAACATGATCGCGGGTGCAGGCAAGGCGGGCGTGGAACTGGCGATCGGTGACTATGTGGTCCAGCCGCTCACGCTCGCCAACTATCGCAATCTCAATTATGGCGGCGATGGTCGGCCCGATACGTCGGCGACGACGTTCCTGGTCAAGGTGAAGCTCGCGCCGGGCATGGACATCGCGGCGGCCAAGGCCCAGATCAAGCGCTTCATCGACGGCGTGGAGAAGGTCGGGCGATCGACCCTGGTCGCGTCGGGCGAGCCGACGCTGTCGGTGGTCGACCCGGACCAGTATCGCGGACGGATCGCCGACCTGATCGCTGCCGACGCGGTGACGATGAAGGCGAAGTTCGGCCCCGATTACGGCGTGACGGTGACCGGACTCGACCGGCCGGTCGAATGGGCGCGGGCGGGGCCGACCGACGTGTTCCTGTATCTGCCGTCGAGCTACGTGGTGACCCGAAAATAGTTTCGTTCGCTCCGAATCGAGCGTTCTGGCCCCTTCGGACGTAGCTCATCGCGGCAATCCAATCGTTCGTCGTGCCGCGTCGTCGATCGACGGCACGACGCGGAACGATGTCGCATGCACGTCGTTGGCGTGTCCTCGACGTTCAGGATTTCAAGGAGTTGGTAATGCGTTTCAAGAATATGGCCGCCGCCGCCGCTGTGCTGTCGATGACCGCGACTCCCGCTCTGGCCGCGGCAGCCAATCCCGCGGCATCCTTGTCCGTGACCAAATCGGTGCGGGCGTCGAGCCCGAGCGCGAAGTCGAACAAGCTGGCGGGCAGCGCGATCGTTCCCGCCGTGCTGGCGCTGGCGATCGTCGCGGGCGGGGTCGTCATCGCGGTCAGCGACGACAAGGCGAAAAGTAAATAGAGCATCGCGCGTTAAACCTGACCCGTTCGTCCCCGGACTTGATCCGGGGACGAACGGGGATGGGGTGATCCCGATTAAGGCACGGCGCGCCAAGCCTTATGGCCGCGGTTCGCGCTTCCGGATCAGCCCTTCCTGCGCGACGCTGGCGACCAGCCGGCCGTCGCGGGTGTAGATGCTGCCCCGGTTCATCCCGCGGCCGTGCCCCGCCCATGGACTGTCCATCGTGTAGAGCAGCCAGTCGTCGGCGCGGAAATCCTCATGGAACCACATGGCGTGGTCGAGGCTGGCGGTCTGCATCCCCGGCGTCGCCCAGTTGACGCCGTGCGGCATCATGCTCGTCGCCATCAGCCCCATGTCGCTGGCATAGGCCAGGATCGCGCGGTGCATCGCCGGATCGTCGGGCAGCGGCGCGAGCGCCTTGATCCAGCTACAGGTCGCGGGTTCGCGCTTGACCGGCGTGAACCAGTTGCGCGGGTGGAGCGGGCGGACATCGATCGGGCTTTTCCAGTTGAGGAAGCGCTTGCGATGCTCCTCGGGCACGTGTTGCGCCGCTTCGACGCGCAGTTCGCTTTCGGACTTGAGGTCCTCGGGCGGCGGGATGTCGGCGGGGAGGGCGTCCTGGTGGTGCAGTCCTTCCTCGGCGACCTGGAAGCTCGCCGCCATGTTGAGGATCGGCTGGCCGTTCTGGGTCGCGATCACGCGCCGCGTCGCGAAGCTCTTGCCGTCGAAATCGCGCACCACGCGATAGACGATCGGCAGCGCGTCGTCGCCCGCGCGCATGAAATAAGCATGGAGCGAATGCGCGTTCTTGCCCTCGGTCGAGCGCTGCGCGGCCTGGAGCGCCTGGCCGATCACTTGCCCGCCGAACACGCGCCCGCGCCCGCCGGGGAGCTTCATGCCCCGATAGAGGTCGGTGTCGAGTTCCTCGACGTCGAGCAGGGCGACCAGCCCCGCGACGAGTTGCTTGGGACTTTGCGCGGGGCGTTCGGGATCGTCTTCGGCCATTTCGCTTCCCTAGCAGTGATCGCGTTTGCTCATAAGCCCCTCCCCTTCAGGGGAGGGGTTGGGGGTGGGGGAGTGCCGTCTCACCGAGATCGGCGCCCGTGGATAGCCCCCACCCCAACCCCTCCCCTGAAGGGGAGGGGCTATCGGTGCTCAATACCCCGCCGCCCGCGCGATCCTGTCGGCATGGAAGTTCGCGTCGCCGAACATTTCGGCGAGGACGCGCTGGCGCTTCATGTAGAAGCCGATGTCGAACTCGTCGGTCATGCCGATCCCGCCGAACATCTGCACCCCTTCCTGAACGGCCAGCATCGTCGCGAGCCCGGCCTGCGCCTTGGCGACCGACACCGCCTCGTCGGCGCGGTCCGAGCCCGAATCGAGCATCTGCTGCGCGCGCAAGGTGGCGGCGCGGGCGACCTCCATCTCCGAATAGAGGTGCGCGGCGCGGTGCTGGAGCGCCTGGAAACTGCCGATCGGCACGCCGAACTGCTTGCGCTGCTTGAGATAGTCGACCGTCATGCCCATCGCGCCGCCGCCGACGCCGAGCAGCTCGGACGCCGCCCCCGTGCGGCCCGCGCGGAGCAGGCGGTCGAGCGGATCGCGGCCGGCATCGACCTCGCCGATCACCGCGTCGGCGGTGACCTCGACGCCGTCGAATTCCAGGCGCGCGGCGAGGCTGGCATCGGCCAGTCGCTCGGCCTCGGCGGTGAGCCCGGCGGCGCCCTTGTCGACCGCGAACAAGGTCACGCCCTCCGCGTCGTCGGGCGACCCGGCGGTGCGCGCGGCGACGATGATCAGGTCGGCGACGTGGCCGTGGGCGACGAACTGCTTCCTGCCCGACAGCTTGAACCCGTTGCCCGAGCGTTCGGCCTTGAGCGCGACCGCATCGCGGAACTTGGCGCTTTCGTCGATCGCCAGCGCCGCGACGGTGTCGCCCGCGACGATGCCGGGAAAGTATTTCGCGGCCTGCGCGGTGCCCTTGAGCGCCGCGACCGCCGCGACCGCCGTTGCGAGGAACGGGGAGGGCGACAGGTTGCGGCCGATCTCCTCCAGCACCACCCCCGCCTCGACATGGCCGAGGCCCAGCCCGCCCTGATCCTCGCCGATCAGGATGCCGGTGAAGCCCATTTCGGCGAACGACTTCCACAGATCGCGGCTGAAGCCGGTCCGGTCGTCGGCGTCGCGCAGCGCGCGCATATGTTTGACGGGCGCGTGTTCGACGATGAAGGCGCGCGCCGTGTCCTGGAGCATCACTTGGTCATCGTTGAGGTAGAGGGGCATTTTTCTTCCTTTTTGCCCTCTCCCGCTTTCGCGGGAGAGGCTACGGAGACTTGGCAGCTTGCTGCCTAGTCGTAGTCGGTGAGGGTCTTTCTTCTTTCTTGAGCCGGTCGAAGAAGAAAGAAGACCCTCACCCAACCCTCTCCCGCAAGCGGGAGAGGGCTAAGAGCTATGATGGCAATTCCAAAATCCGCTTCGAAATGATGTTGAGCTGAACCTCGCTGGTGCCGCCTTCGATCGAATTGGCCTTGGTGCGCAGCCAGGCGCGCGGGGCGCTGCCGTTGTTCGAGCGCTCGCTCTCCCATTCGAGCGCGTCCGATCCGCCCGCCGCCATCATCAGCTCGTGGCGCGCCTTGTTCAGTTCGGTGCCGTAATATTTCATCATCGACGGCTGGGCGGGGTGCGCCTTGCCGGCCTTGAGGTCGTCGATGAACTTTTCCGACATGGCGTTGAACGCCTTGGCGCGCACTTCGAACAAGGCGATCTGGGCGCGCAGGATCGGGTCGGCGCCCCGGCGCGCCGCCTCGACCAATGGATTGCCGCCGGCCGAGCCGAGCCCCATGCCGCTGATCATCTCGCGTTCGTGGCCGAGCAGGTATTTGGCGACGTCCCAGCCCTTATTCTCTTCGTAGACAAGGTTTTGCTTGGGCACCTTCACATTGTCGAAGAAGGTTTCGCAGAACGGCGAATAGCCCGAGATCAGCAGGATCGGCTTGGTCGAGACGCCGGGCGTCTCCATGTCGAACAGCAGGAAGCTGATGCCGCCCTGCTTCGATTCCCTGCTGGTGCGGACCAGGCAGAAGATCCAGTCGGCATAATTGGCGTAGCTGGTCCACACCTTCTGGCCGTTGACGAGGTAGTGATCGCCCTTGTCTTCGGCCGAGGTCTGCAACCCCGCCAAGTCCGACCCCGCGCCCGGTTCCGAATAACCCTGGCACCAGCGGATTTCGCCGCGCGCGATCCTGGTCAGGTGCTCCAATTTCTGTTCGTGCGTGCCGTATTTGAGCAGCGCCGGCCCGAGCATCGAGATACCGAACGAATTGAGCGGGTTGCGCGCCTTTATGCGCGTCATTTCCTCGCGCAGGATCTTGGTCTCGGCCGGCGACAGCCCGCCGCCGCCATACTCTTTCGGCCAGTCGGGCACGGTCCAGCCGCGCGCGCCCATCGCGTCCATCCACTGCTTCTGCGCGGGCGTCAGCTTCGACTGGTCGCGTCCGCCCCAACAGACATCGGCGTCGGAGCGCACCGGCTCGCGCATTTCGGCGGGACAATTCGCCTCCAGCCAGGCGCGCGTCTCGGCGCGGAATTGGTCGAGATCGGTCATCCAAGCATCTCCAAAAATTCTTCGTCATCCCCGCGAAAGCGGGGAGCCATCTCCTCGGTGTGCAATGCGCGGCCAATGCGGGAGATGGGGCCCCGCTTTCGCGGGGGTGACGGTTGCAGGAACGTCATTGCATCACGCCGTGCGCCAGCCGCGCGACGGCGATGGCTTGGTGGTCGTTCAAGGTGTCGGCGATCGCCTGGACGCCGATCGGCAGGCCGTCGGGGTCGGTGCCGATCGGGAAGCTGGTCGCGGGCAGCATCGGGAAGGTGGCGAGGCCGGGAAAGGCGAATTGCAGCCCGAACGGCGACACCTCTCCATCGATGTCCAGCGTCCGCCTGGGCAGCGGCGTGTCGTCATGCGCGAAGGCGGTGACGCCCAGGGTCGGCGCGATCGCCGCGTCGTAATGCCGGAACAGCGCGTTCCACGCCCGCTGGTTGCGCGCCTGTTCGTCGCGCAGGTCGAACCACTCGATCAGCGTGGTCGGCGCGGCGCCGTCCTGCGGCACGCCGCGCGCGATCGTGATGTTGAGCATCTTCATATAGTGGCGCTGCTGCGCATCGAGATCGGGGATCAGGTCGCTGGTCCGGTCGACCACCGCGCCCGCGTCATGCAGCGCGTCGGCCATCCGGTCGAGCGCGTCGGCGATCGATGCCGCGACCTTCGCCCCCGGATGTTCGCCCAGCACCAGGATGCGATAGCCGCTCGCCGGACGATCGTCGGCCCGGACCAGCGGATGGTCGGCGAGGATATCGAGCGCCAGCGCCAGGTCGTCCGGGTTGCGCGCCAGCGGGCCGATCACCGACAATTCGCCCGGCGCGCCGTCGGTGCCGGGGAAATGATGCCCGACCCGGTTCAGGGCGGCGAAGGTCGGCTTGTGCCCCCATACGCCGTTGAACGCGGCGGGGACGCGGATCGACCCGCCGATGTCGCTGCCCATTTCCAGCGGCACCATGCCCGACGCCAAAGCCGCCGCCGACCCGCCCGACGATCCGCCGGCGACGCGGCCGGGATGGTGCGGATTGTTGGTGCGGCCATAGACCGGGTTGTTCGATTGCAGGTCGGCGAGCAGCGGCGGGACGTTGGTCTTGCCCAGGATCACCGCGCCCGCCGCCTTCAGCCGCTTGACCGCGACGGCGTCGTCCCGCGGCACGAAATCGCGCGCGGCCTCCAGTCCCCAGGTGGTCGGCAGGCCGGCGACGTCGAAGCTTTCCTTGACCGTCATCGGCACGCCGAGCAGCGGCGCGGTGTCGCCCGCCGCCAGCCTTTGGTCGGCCTCATGCGCCTGGTGCCGGGCGCGGTCGAAATCGCGCACCACCACCGCGTTGATCGGCCCGTCCCGCGCCTCGATCCGCGTGATCGCCGCCTCGCATTCGAGCAGCGCGCTGGTCTCTCCGCTGCGGATCGCCGCGGCGGTCTCGATCGCGGAGCGTTCGGTAATTCGGTCGATGACGTCCGTCATTCCATCCCTCCCACCGTCATCCCCGCGAAAGCGGGGATCCAGCTTCTTTCTTCTTCGTCCAGCCCAGGGAAGCTGGACCCCCGCTTTCGCGGGGGTGACGGAAGAAAGAAGATCGCGTTTCCCACGACGATCAGAACTTCTCGCCCGCCTCGGCCTTGCGCTTCAGCAGCGGGGCGACCGGCACGCCGTTCTTTTCCAGCCCGGCCACGACCTTGTCCAACCCGACCGTGTTCGCCCAGAACATCGGCCCGCCGCGATAGACCGGCCAGCCATAGCCGTAGATCCACACGACATCCACGTCGGACGCCCGTTGCGCCATGCCCTCGTCGAGGATCTTCGCGCCTTCGTTGACCATCGGATAGAGCAACGCGCCGATGATCTCGTCATCGGTGTAATCGCGCCGCGCCTGGTTCGATTTCGAGCGGAACTCCTCGATGATCTCGGCGACTTCGGGCGAGGGCGAGGGGTTGCGGTTCTCGTCGTAATCGTACCAGCCCTTCTTCGTCTTCTGTCCCCAGCGGCCCTTGGCGGCGAGCGCGTCGCGGATCGTCTCGATCCGGTTGGGGTCGCGATGCCAGCCGATATCGACGCCGGCCAGGTCGCTCATCTGATAGACGCCCATCGGCATGCCGAAATCGGTCAGCGCCTTGTCGATCCGCTCCGGCGGCACGCCCTGCATCAGCATCGTGTTGGCCGGCGCGCCACGCTGCGACAGCATGCGGTTGCCGATGAAGCCGGGGCACACGCCCGACACCACCGCGACCTTGCCGATCGGCTTGGCCAGCGCCATCACCGTCGCCAGCACGTCGGGTGCGGTCTTCGCCCCGCGCACCACCTCCAGCAGCTTCATGACGTTGGCCGGCGAGAAGAAGTGCATGCCGATCACGTCCGCGGGCCGCCCGGTCGCGCCCGCAATCTCGTCGATGTTGAGATAGGAGGTGTTGGACGCCAGGATCGCGCCCTGCTTGACGATGCCGTCGAGCTTGCCGAACAGTTCCTTTTTGACGTCCATATTCTCGTAGATCGCCTCGATGACGAGGTCGCAATCGGCGAGGTCGTCGAGGGCAAGCGTCGGGGTCAGCAGCCCCATCATCGCCTCGACCTTTTCCTGGGTGAAGCGGCCCTTCTTCGCCGAATTCTCGTAATTCCTGCGGATCGTGGCCACGCCACGGTCGAGTGCTTCCTGCGCGGTCTCGACGATCGTCACCGGGATGCCGGCGGACAGGAAGTTCATGCTGATCCCGCCGCCCATCGTGCCGGCGCCGACCACGCCGACCTTCTTGATCGGGCGCAGTTGGGTGTCGGCGGGGATGTCGTCGACCTTGGCGGCCTGGCGTTCGGCGAAGAACATGTAGCGCTGGGCGGCGGACTGCGTGCCCATCATCAGCTTCATGAATTCCTCGCGCTCGAACTTCACGCCCTCGGCGAAGGGCGTGCCGTCGGTCGCCTTCACGACGCAGGCGATGTTGGCGGCGGGGGCGTCGAAGCCGCGGAACTTGCGGGCGTTGGCCTTCCTGAACTCCTCGACGGCTTGCGGATCGGGCGTCGCGGTCCGTTCCGACGCGCGGGGCAGGGGGCGCTTGTCCGCCACTTCGCGCGCGAAGGCGATCGCATCGGCCTCCAGCGAATCCTCGCCGACGATCCGGTCGATCAGCCCGGCTTCGTGCGCCGCCTTGGCGGAGATCGGGTCGCCGATCGCGGTCATCTGCATCGCGAGCTTCACCCCGGCGATGCGCGGAATGCGCTGCGTGCCGCCCGCGCCGGGGAGCAGGCCGAGCTTGACCTCCGGCGTGCCGATCTTGGCCGAGGGCACGGCGACGCGATAGTGACAGCCAAGCGTCACCTCGCACCCGCCGCCCAGCGCGGTGCCGTGGATCGCGGCGACCACCGGCTTGTCCGACGCCTCGATCATGTCGTTGACGGTGCCAAGTCCCGGACCCTGCATCGGCTTGCCGAATTCGGTGATGTCGGCGCCGGCGAAGAAGGTGCGCCCGTCGCAGCGGATCACCATCGCCTTGATGCTGGCGTCGGCCACGCCTTCCTTGATCCCGGCCTCCAGCCCCATCCGGACCGCCGCGCCGAGCGCGTTGACCGGCGGGCTGTCGGAAATGATGACGAGCACGTCGTCATGGCGTTCGGTGCGGATCGGACTGGTCATTCTCTTCTCCTCTCGTGCTCCTGCGGAAGCAGGAGCCCAGGGCCCCAAGCGGTAGCCCGTGTGACTCTAGGCTCCTGCTTTCGCAGGAGCACAAAGCGGGTTCAGGTCAGCGCCGAATAGATCAGCGTCTTGAGTTCGCGGCGGATCGGGTAGGTGCTCGACGGGCTCATCTGCGTCATGAACACCATGCTCAGCCGCTCGACGGGATCGATGAAGAACGCGGTCGAGAACATCCCGCCCCAATAATATTCGCCGACCGACCCCTGGACCATGCCGGGGGCCAGCTCCTTCATCACCGCGAAGCCGAGCCCGAACCCGGTCCCGGCCAGCGCCGCCTCGCTGAACAGCGAGCGCGACATGGTGGCCAGGTCGGAATCGCCGGGCAGGTGGTTGATCGTCATCAGCTCGATCGTCTTGCGGCCGACGAGGCGCACGCCGTCCAGCTCGCCGCCGTTCAGGCACATCTGGCAGAAGCGGTTGTAATCGAGCGCGGTCGAGACCAGCCCGCCGCCGCCCGACAGGAATGGCGGCGTCTTCGCCCAGGCGCTCTCCGCGCCGCGATCGTACGTGATGCGGCCCTTGCCGGGGACGAAGGTGTAGCAATCGGTCAGCCGGCCGATCTCGCTCGCGGGGGCGCTGAACCCCGTATCCGCCATCTTGAGCGGCTCGAAGATGCGCGTGCGGAAGAAGGCGTCGAGCGTCATCCCCGATACGCGCTGCACCACCGCGCCGAGCACGTCGGTCGACACCGAATAATTCCACGCCTCGCCCGGCGAGAATTCGAGCGGGATGCCGGCCAGCTTGCCGATCCATTGGTCGAGGTCGTGTCCGGCGTGCCAGTCATCCACCTTGCCGTGACGATACGCCGCGTCGACGTTGCTGCGATGCTGGAAACCATAGGTCAGGCCCGACGTATGGCGGAGCAGGTCGACCATCCGCATCGGCTGGCTGGTCGGCCTGGTCTGGAACGGCACCGGACCGCCGCCGGCTTCGAACACGCCGAGTCCCTTGAACTCGGGCAGCACATGATGGACCGGCGTGTCGAGCGCGACCAGCCCTTCCTCGACCAGCATCATGAATGCGATCGAGGTGATCGGCTTGGTCATGCTGGCGATGCGGAACAGCGACCCTTCGTCGATCGCCTTGCCGCTGTCCTCGCGCGCCGCGCCCTGGCTCGAAAAATGCACGATCTCGCCGTCGCGCGCGATCAATAGCTGGGCGTTCGCGAGCTTGCCCGAATCGAGGTACCGATCCTTCAGGAACGCGTCGATCCGGTTGAGCCGCATGGCGTCGAAGCCTTGGCTTTCGGGCGCTTTCATCAACATGACGCTTCCATACCCTCGTTTCTAATCACGACTCTCTATTGCCTTGAGCGGCGCGCGAATCAACTCTAACGTTGATGCAAATAGGGCGGGATCGAACCGCCGAACAGACAGACGGAGAGCATGTGTCGACCGAACCCGTAATCGCGCTGGACCCGGCCTGGCCGAAGATGTCGCTGAAGCACGCCGCCGCCGCGCTCACCGCGCCGGGATCGAAATTCGAAATGGAGACGGTGACGATCCGGGGCGTGCCGACCCGCGTGTGGAAGAACGCGCCGCAGAATCTGGGGCAATTGCTCGACGTGTCGCGCACGCATGGCGCGCGCACCTTCACGGTGCTCGATGACGATCGGGTCGATTACGAGGCGAACTTTCGCGCCACCGCGACGCTGGCGCGGGCGCTGCTGGACTTGGGCGCGGGGAAGGGCGACCGCGTCGCGTTCGCGATGCGCAACCTGCCCGAATGGCCGGTCGTGTTCTTCGCGATCACCACGATCGGCGCGATCGCGGTGCCGCTCAACGCGTGGTGGACCGGCGCGGAACTCGAATACGGGATCAGGGATTCGGGCGCCAAGGTGCTGATCGTCGATGCCGAGCGTCACGCGCGGATCGCCGATCATCTCCCGGCGCTGCCCGATGTCGAGCAGGTGATCGTCGCGCGGTCGCCGCAACCGATTGCGAGGACCAAGGCGCTGGAGGATATCATCGGACGCCCCGGCGACTGGGCCGGCCTGCCCGACGGCGATCGCCCGCGCGTCGAGATCGACGCCGATGACGATGTGACGATCTTCTACACCAGCGGCACGACCGGCAATCCGAAGGGCGCGCTCGGCACGCATCGCAACATGATGACCAACATCATGTCGGCGGGCTATTCCTCGGCGCGCAGCTTCCTGCGCCGGGGCGAGGCGATCCCCGATCCCACGCCGCGCACCTCGCTGACGGTGATCCCGATGTTCCACGTCACCGCCTGTTCGGCCGGGCTGATGGGGATGATGGCGAGCGGCGGCACGTCGATCTTCATGCGCCGGTGGGAACCGGTCCAGGCGATGGAGATCATCCAGCGCGAAAAGGTCCACTTCACCGGCGGCGTGCCGACGATCGCCTGGCAATTGCTCGAACATCCCGAGCGCGGGAAGTACGACCTCTCCTCGATCGAGGCGATCGCCTATGGCGGCGCGCCCTCCGCGCCCGAACTGGTCAGGAAGATCTACGAGGAGTTCGGCGCGCTGCCCGGCAACGGCTGGGGCATGACCGAGACGATGGCGACGGTGACGCACCATGCGGCGGAGGATTACCTCAACCGCCCGACCAGCGCCGGGCCGCCCGTGGCGGTCGCCGACCTCGAAATCCGTGGCGATGACGGCGTCACCGTGCTGGCGACCGGCGAGGTGGGCGAATTGTGGGCGCGCGGGCCGATGATCGTGAAGGAATATTGGAACAAGCCCGAGGCGTCGGCCGAGACGTTCGTCGATGGCTGGGTCCGCACCGGCGACCTCGCGCGGCTCGACGAGGAGGGGTTCGTCTATATCGTCGACCGCGCCAAGGACATGGTGATCCGCGGCGGCGAGAACATCTATTCGTCCGAAGTCGAGAACGCGCTGTACGAACATCCGGCGGTGACCGATTGCGCGATCATCGGCATTCCGCACCGCACGCTGGGCGAGGAGCCGGCGGCGGTGGTCCACCTCGCGCCCGGCATGACGGCGAGCGAAGGCGAGTTGCAAGCCTGGGTGCGCGAGCGTCTGGCCGCGTTCAAGGCGCCGGTCGTGGTGCGTTTCGTCCCCGAAACCCTGCCGAGGAACGCCAACGGCAAGATATTGAAGAAGGATTTGAAGGCGCTGTTCGCCGATCGTGAGGAACAGGCGGCGTAGGATCGATCGACGTTCGGCATAAGAGCGGTGGTCGACGCTCAAAGCCACCCGTGCTCCTGCGAAAGCAGGAGCCCAGAGCCACGGGCGACACGGCTTGAGACCCTGGGCTCCTGCTTTCGCGGGAGCACGGCGCGGAATATCGATCCGTCCTCGAATTTGCTCCATCTGAATGGATGACCCACCACCCCGGTGGCGGGGGCGTGAATATTCCGCAGCTATCGCGCTGGCATTGTAAGGTCCGGTCTGCCACATCCCGGCCGGATGGGGCGATATCGATCTGGCAATGAACGGTTCGGCGCTTTTGCGCCGTTAGCAGGGGCTGCGGCCCGATGATCATCCGCGACGCCGTGCCTGCCGATGCAGCGGGTATCCTGCCGATATACAATCATGCGGTGGCCGAGACGACGGCGGTCTTCGACACGCGCCTTTCCGATCTGGCCGGGCGCGAGGCATGGCTCGCCAGGCGGCGGGAGGACGGCTTTCCCGTCCTGGTCGCGGAGATCGACGGCGCGGTCGCCGGGTTCGCCTCGTTCGGCGAATTCCGCGCGTGGAACGGCTATCGCTTCACCGTCGAGCATTCGATCTACATCGATCCCGCGCGCCATCGCCGGGGCATCGGCCGGGCGCTGCTGGCGGTGTTGATCGAGCGCGCGCGGGCGTCGGGCAAGCACGCGATGATGGCGGGAATCGCGGCGGAAAATGCCGGATCGATCGCGCTGCACCGGGCGCTCGGGTTTCGCGAGGTGGGACGCATTCCGCAAGTCGCCGAAAAGTTCGGGCGATGGCTCGATCTCGTCTTCCTGCAACTCCTGCTCGACGACAGCGTTACACCCTAGCAACGGTCAATATCCTGCGGTCGCTTGCGGACGTGAAACGAGCCCATGCTGAGCGAGAATTTCCTGAAAGGCCGCCGTCGCCGCGAGTTGAGCGACGAGGAAAAGGCGGCTCTGGACGGCATCCTGACCGCGCCCGTGACACTGCCCAAGCGGAAAGTCGTCACCAGCCGCGGCGATGTGGTGACGCGCAGTACCTTCCTGATCTCCGGCTTCATGTGCCGCTACATGGACGGGGCCGATGGGCATCGCCAATTGGTCAGCGTCCAGACGCCGGGCGATTTCGTCGACCTGCACGGCTATCCGCTGCAACGGCTCGACCACGACGTCGCGACGATCAGCGAGTGCCGGGTCGCCTATGCGCCGCACGACAAGCTGACCGACCTGGTCGAGCGATTGCCGCATCTGGGACGCGTGTTGTGGTTTTCGACCCTGCTCGACGCGGCGCTCCATCGCGAATGGATCTTCCGGCTCGGCCGGCTCGATGCGGTCGGGCGCGTCGCCCATATGCTGTGCGAGACCTATGCGCGGCTCGACGCGGTGGGGCTGGTGGAAAAGGGCGCCTTCGCCTGGCCGCTGACCCAGCAGGATCTGGGCGAGGCGTGCGGGCTGACATCGGTCCACGTCAACCGCACGCTCCGCGTGCTGCGCGAGGCGGGGATGGTCGAGGTGTCCGATCGCACCGTGACGATGATGGATTTCGACCGGCTGGCGCATACTGGCGAGTTCCAGCCCGATTATCTCTATTTCGACGACGAGATGCGCACGCCATAGCCTTGGGGCGTGGTTTAGGTGAAAGCGGATGTGGTGCTCCGGCGAAGGCCGGAGCGGTGGCGATCGAAGTCCGACGCCGCCATCGCTCCGGCCTTCGCCGGAGCACGATTCAAGGTGTCTGAATCACACTCTAAGCAGCGTCGACCACCGACTTCACCGCCTTCGCCCAGCCATCGAGGCGGACTTGGCGAACCTTGTCGTCCATCGCCGGCGAGAAGTCGGCGATCTTGCCGCGCATCGCCAATGCCGCCGGCAAGTCCTTGAACAGGCCGCACCCGACCCCGGCCAGCATCGCCGCGCCCAAAGCGGTGGTCTCGGCGAATGCGGGCCGCTCGACGCCGAGGTCGAGCATGTCGGCCAGGTCCTGCGCCATCCAGTCGTTGGCGACCATCCCGCCGTCGATCCTGAGCGTCTTCCAGTCCGCCCCATCGGCGGCGAACGCGGTCTTCAGGTCGTGCGCCTGATGCGCCATCGCCTCCAGCGCGGCGCGGACGATGTGCGCGCGGGTCGCGGTGAAGCTGAGGCCCGAGATGCTGCCGCGCGCGTCGGCTTCCCACCATGGCGCGCCGAGGCCGGACAAAGCGGGGACGAGATAGACCCCGGCGTTATCCGCCACCGACCGCGCCAGCCCCTCGGTCTCCTGCGCCGTCGCGATCAGCTTGAGCGAATCGCGCAGCCACTGGACCAGGCTGCCGGCGACGAACACCGACCCTTCCAGCGCATAGGCGCGCCGCCCGCCGAGTTGCCACGCGATCGTCGCGAGCAGGCGGTTGTTCGAGGTCGGCTGCCTGGCGCCATATTGCGTGAGGACGAACGCGCCGGTGCCGAACGTCGCCTTGGTGTCGCCGGGGGTGAGGCACGCTTGCCCGATCGTCGCCGCCTGCTGATCGCCCGCCATGCCGCAGATCGGGATGGGCGCGCCGAACAGCCTGGTTTCGCCATAACGGCCGGCGCAATCGACGATCTCCGGCAGCGCATCGCGGGGCGCGTCGAACAGGTCGATCAGGCCGTCGTCCCAATGCCCGCTGCCGATCGCCATCAGCGCGGTGCGGCTGGCATTGGTCGCATCGGTGACATGGACACCATTCGTCAATTTCCACACCAGCCACGAATCGATCGTGCCGACCGCGAGCCGATCGCCCGCTTCCCTAAGCTGCGGCCAGTTGGCCATCGCCCAGCCGATCTTCGAGCCCGAGAAATAGGGGTCGAGCAACAGCCCGGTCCGCGCCTGCACGGTCGGTTCGTGCCCCGCCGCCTTGAGGTCGCGGCACATCTGCGCGGTGCGGCGATCCTGCCAGACGATCGCCGGCGCGAGCGGCTCGCCGGTGGCCTTGTCCCAGAATACGATCGTCTCGCGCTGGTTGGTGATGCCGATCGCGGCGATCCTGTCCGCGCCGCCGGCCTTGTCGACCATCGCCCGTGCGCAGGCCAGGGTGCGGTCCCAGATCTCGGCGGCGTCATGCTCGACCAGGCCCGGCGCGGGATAATGCTGCGTCAGGTCCGCCGATTGCGAGCCTAAACACGTTCCGTCGGGCGCGAACAGCATCGCGCGCGTGGAGGTCGTGCCTTCGTCGATGACCAGTAAAGTATCGCCCATGAACGGACGCTAGCCGGGATTACATTGCGATGGAATGCCGCTACGAAAGCGGCATGGAAGGCATGGACGAACCCGGTGTTGGCGTTGCGGCGAGGGCGCCGACGGCTGGCCCAACAGCGGCAGCGGACGAAGCACCAGTGCCGGTCGACGGGCGCGACCGCCTGCTCGCGGGCCTGACGCTGATCGCGGGCGTGGCGCTGTTGCTCGGGCTGCCGTTCGCGCTCAAGGCGGGGGCGGAATTCTTCCTGCCCGTCACCATCTCGCTGGTCATCGCGATCGCGCTGATCCCGATCCTCGAATGGCTCGAACGCCGGCGCTTGCCGTCGTGGCTCGCTTCCTTGATCTGCGTGCTCAGCTTCCTCGCGCTCGCCAATGTCGCGCTGGCGGCGATCATCGTCCCGGCGATCGAATTCTTCCGCCGCCTGCCCGAGCGGATCGACCGCATCCAGACCAATCTCGCGCCGCTGCTCGATTTGTATCAGACGCTGGAAAAGTACCTCAACCGCACGATCACCCACCTCGCCAATACCGGCCCGGTGAAGGCGGCGCCGACCACGGCCGTCGCGCCGCCGGGGTCGTTGCTGGAACTCGCCGCCACGTCCGCGCCGACCGCGATCATCCAGGTGTTCTTCGGGGTGCTCGTGGTCTTCTTCTTCCTCGCCGGCTGGAGCCGGACGCGGCGCAACACGATCACCAGCCGGGCGAGCTTCGGCGGCGCGATGGCGACCGCGCGCGTCATCCAGGACGTGGTCGACGACGTCTCCGCCTATCTCGGCACGATCACGATGATCAACGTCGTCCTCGGCGCGATCGTCGGCACGGCGCTGTGGCTGCTCGGCATGCCCTATCCGGCGATGTGGGGCGGCATCGTCGCCTTGCTCAACTACGTGCCGTATTTCGGGCCGATCGTCGCCGCGCTGCTGCTCGCGATCGGCGGGCTGATGACGTTCAACGACATCTGGGTGGCGCTGTTCCCGGCCTTCATCATGATCGGGTGCCATTTGCTGGAGGCGAACCTGGTGACGCCGCTGATCGTCGGGCATCGGTTGACGATCAACCCGGTGCTGATCCTGATCTCGCTGAGCTTCTGGAGTTGGGTGTGGGGCACGCCGGGCGCATTGCTCGCGGTGCCGCTGCTTATCATCATCCAGACCGTGGTGGGGGCGGCCGGCAAGCCCGATATCGCGGGCTTCCTGTTCGAACGCGGCACCTTGGTGCGCGAACGCCCGAAGCCCAGATTCAGCCTGCGCAGAAATTAGGCGTTTTTGTGGGCAATTGGGCCTCCGCCCAATCGCTGCGGCGCCGGCCCGCTCCCCCACCCGACCGCCCATAGGATAAACTGATTGGGCGGTCGGGTGGGGGAGCGGGCCGGCGCCGCAAAAAACACAGTCGCGCCGCTGTTGACAGGGTAGGGCGGCTCGCTTAGTGGCCGCGCCTCACGCTTTCCAAGCGGGTGTAGCTCAGTTGGTTAGAGCGCCGGCCTGTCACGCCGGAGGTCGCGGGTTCGAGCCCCGTCACTCGCGCCATAGCGCCGTCTGAAAGACGCGCTAGCGAAGTTATCGCGCATTCAGACAATCTCGGCCGGCGGAACGCAGTTCCGACCGACGACTTGGGCTTTGCCCAAGTCGGCCTGTCCCGAGCGCCCGCCTTTGGCAGCCAGCCGAAGGGCGGCTCATCTCAACGCAATTGGCGTCCGTGCTTGATACGGGTGATGTAGACCGTAGTGGCCGTGAGGCGATAGCGGATGACGTACGGCGGAACGATCACGAGTTCACGCAGGTTCGATCCAACCTTGCGTCCGCGATTGGGAAAGTCGGTCAAATTGTTCGCGGCGGCGCGCAACTTTTCAACGTAAGCGTTCGCGGCGTGAGGATCGAATTGCCCAATGTAGGTCTGGATTTCGGAAATATCACGCAGGGCGCGCCGAGCCCAAGCTATTTGAACCATTCGGCTGGGGCCGGGACTTCATCCGGCGTTCCCCATTTCTCCATCCACGCCATCACCTCTTCGTGCGGGACGACTCGGCCGGCGGCAATGTCCGCATCGGCCTCAGCGTCCGCCGCGGCATCTTCTGCTGAAATGAAAGGCTCGCGTTCGGCGTTCATGCCCGCACGATAGCGCAAATCCGCCATCATTTCCACTTGCCCGTCTCCATCCGGCGCGGCATCGGCGGCATCAATGGCAAGACGCGCTAGCGAAGCCATCACGCATTTCGACAAGCTCGGCCGGCAGAGTGTAGCTCTGGCCGACGACGCGGCTTTGCCGCAGCGATGTCCGTCAGCGTTGCCGACCGTGCTTGATACGTGTGATATAAACGACATCGTCTTTGACGATGTACCGCAAAATATAAGGTGGCACGGTAACCAGTTCACGACTGCCATCATCCGCTGGGCGGCCGCGGTTTGGAAAATCGACCAGGCTGTTGCCGGCGTCGATCAACCGTTGAGTGAGATGGTCAGCAGCGTCGGGATTGAACTGGCGCAAATAATCGCGGATCGCATCGATCGCGACCAACGCTTCAAATGACCATGCTATTTGAACCATTCAGCCGGCGGTGGACCTTCGTCGGGAGTACCCCAGGTCTTAAGCCAAGCGACAACCTTCTCATGTGGTACAAATCGACCAGCTTCGATGTCAGCCAACGCGCGGGCATCGGCAGCGGCTTCCGCTTCCGGACTCATTTCGAACAGATCACGTTCGACGTTCATATCGATATCCTAGCACGAACTTTCAGCTATTTCCACCGACCCGTCTCCATCCAGCGCAGCATCCGCCGCATCGGCAGCAGCCATAGCCACGCCACCCCCGCCGCGACATAGAATGCCAGTTGCACCAGTGGATGCCATTGCCCGATCCATGGCGACAGGCTGACGATGCCGATGCACCAGATCGCGATCAGCGCGAGGATGATCAGCATGCCGACGGGTTTCTGCCAGCGCGGGGCGGTCGGTGGGGTCATCGGGTGATCCATCCCTGTTCGGTGACGACGGCGTGGAGCGGCATGTCCCACGGCTCGACCGGCAGGTCATCGACCTGTTGCACGCTCCACGCGACGCCGACGCGCCACGCGTCGGGAAGGCGTGCGAACGCGCCATCGTAATAGCCCGCGCCCTGGCCGAGCCGGTCGAGCTTTGCATCGAACGCGAGCATCGGGGTCAGGATGATGTCGGGCCGCAGCTCGATCGCGTCGGCGGCGGGCTGGGTGAGGCCGAACGGGCCGGCTTCGAGTGCGGCTTCGGTCTCCCAGGCCAGGAAGCGCATCGGCTGGCTGCGGACGGTGATGTGGGGGAGGGCGAGGACGCAGCCCGCGTCGCTCGCGGCGCGGGCGAGGGGGGAGGGGTCCGCTTCGCTGCCCATGGGGACGTAGGAGGTGACGGTCAGGCCGTGGGAGAGGCATTCGCGGAAGGCGGCTGGGACGGCGAGCGGGGGCGGGTTGCCTGCGACGAACGCGTCGCGGGTGGCGCGGATGTGGGCGCGGAGGGCTGGCTTGTCGATTTTCATGGCGTAGCGCCGCGGCGAAGCCGCCCTTCGGCTGCCTGCCAAGGCAGGTGTTCAGGACAGGCGGACTTGGGCAAAGCCCAAGTCGTCGGACGGGGCTTTGCCCCGCCGGCCGCGCTGGCGCGTCTTGGAAATAGCATCGCTATTTCCATGCGCGCTGCGCGGTGGCGGGACCGCCGTGGCCGTTGGCCGGGTTATCCTCTGACGCACGGTACGTCAGGTGGGGACCATATACGTCGGACCAGGATCCGGGCAGGGACAGCCCCCATGGATGATGAATAGCCTCAGGGATAATGTCGGCTCGTACCGGGCAGTGCCCGCCGTTGTCCAAGTTAAGCGCCCGCGACCGGTTTCTCAAGGGCATCGGCGATCCCTTCGAGCCGCTCCGCGAGCCGGTTGAGAAACGCCGGGCCGGGGCCGTCGCCCGACGGTCGGTTCTCGGCGGCGTCGAGGCTGTCCGCCAGCATCAGCGCGATCAGCAGAAACGTGCGTTCGGCGTTGAGCCCGCCCGACGCGCGGTTGGCCGACGGCCAGCGCTGGTCGAGCATCTCGCCGAGCTTGCGCAGTTGCGCTTCCTCGCCGTCGCGGCAGGTGACGTTGTGGCGGCGGTCGCCGATCGTCAGCGTGACCTCAGCCATTGCGCGCGCCCAGCGAATCGAGCGCCGCGATCGCCTCGCCGACCCGCGCGCGCAACGTGTCGTGGCGCTGCCGGAGGTCGCTGGCCGAACGCTCGCGCGCCTGCATCGCGCGCTCGATCCTGGCGAGCGCGGCGTCGATCCGGTCGGTCGGGGAAGCTTCTGCCATTCGTGTTGAAATAGCACGGGCAGGGGGGGCGGCAAGATCGATTCGCCGTGGCGGAAGGTTGACGCGTCGCAGCGCGGCCCCCAAAGGCTCCCGCGACCGCTGGCCCCTTTCGCGCGCGCCGGCACGAGGAGGAGCGATACTCATGACGGTGAAGGTTGCGATCAACGGATTCGGGCGGATCGGGCGGCTGGTGGCGCGCGCGATGCTGGCGCAGCAGGATACGGGCCTGGAACTCGTCGCGATCAACGATCTGGGCGACGCCAAGTCCAACGCCTTCCTGTTCAAGCGCGATTCGGTCCACGGCAAGTGGGACGGCGACGTCCATCACGAGGGCCAGGACCTGGTCGTCGACGGCAAGCATATCCGCGTCACCGCCGAGCGCGATCCGGCCAATTTGCCGCACAAGGAACTCGGCGTCGACCTGGTGCTCGAATGCACCGGCTTCTTCACCGACCGCGAGAGCGCGCAGAAGCATATCGACGCCGGCGCGAAGAAGGTGCTGATCTCCGCGCCCGCGAAGGGCGTCGACCTGACCGTCGTCTATGGCGTCAACCACGACAGGCTGGAGGCCGGGCACACGATCGTGTCGAACGCGTCGTGCACGACCAACTGCCTGGCGCCGGTCGCCAAGGTGCTGCACGAGGCGTTCGGGATCGAGCGCGGGCTGATGACCACCGTCCACGCCTATACCAACGACCAGAAGATCCTCGACCAGATCCACGGCGACATGCGCCGCGCCCGCGCCGCCGGCATGTCGATGATCCCGACCACCACCGGCGCCGCGCGCGCCGTCGCCGAAGTGCTGCCGGAGTTGAAGGGCAAGCTGGACGGCTCGGCGATCCGCGTGCCGACCCCGGACGTGTCGCTGATCGACCTGACCTTCACGCCCGCGCGCGACGTGACGAAGGACGAGGTCAACGCCGCGCTCAAGGCGGCGGCGGACGACGGCCCGCTCAAGGGCGTGCTGGCCTATACCGACGAGCCGCTCGTCTCGATCGACCTGATGGGCGATCCCGCCTCGTCGACCGTCGACAGCCTGGAGACCGCGGTGCTGGACGGCAAGCTGGTCCGCGTCGTCAGCTGGTACGACAATGAATGGGGCTTCTCGAACCGCATGGTCGACACCGCCAGGGCGATGGCGGCGCTGATCTGAGGCTTGTGCTCCTGCGAAAGCAGGAGCCCAGGGCCCAGAGCGAATCGTTTGTGATCCTGGGCTCCTGCTTTCGCAGGAGCACGGGAGAGGGAGACCGGCATGGCGCGCAATTTCAGGACGCTCGACGACATGGGCGACATCGCCGGCAAGCGCGTGCTGGTGCGCGAGGACTTGAACGTGCCGATGGCCGACGGCGCGGTGACCGACGACACCCGGCTGCGCGCGGCCGTGCCGACCGTCGCCGAACTGGCCGACAAGGGCGCGAAGGTGATCGTCCTCGCACATTTCGGCCGGCCCAAGGGGCAGCGCAACCCGGAGATGAGCCTGGCGCTCGTCACCCGGCCGTTCGAGCAGGTGCTCGGCTGCCCGGTGCGGTTCATCGACACCGACGGCGCGGCGGAAGCGGTCGCGATGCTCAGGGACGGCGATGTCGCGGTCCTCGAAAACACCCGGTTCGATCCCGGCGAGGAGAAGAACGACCCCGCGACGATCGACCGGTTCGCCGCGCTCGGCGATCTCTATGTCAACGACGCCTTCTCCGCCGCGCACCGCGCCCATGCCTCGACCGAGGGTCTCGCGCACAGGCTCCCGGCCTTTGCCGGCCGCCAGATGGAGGCCGAACTCGACGCGCTCGACCAGGCGCTCGGCGCGCCCGAGCATCCGGTCGCGGCGGTGGTCGGCGGGGCCAAGGTATCGTCGAAGCTCGACGTGCTGCGCCACCTGGTCGACAAGGTCGATCACCTGATCATCGGCGGCGGGATGGCGAACACCTTCCTCGCCGCGCGCGGGGTCAATGTCGGCAAGAGCCTGGCCGAGCATGACCTGACCGGCACCGCGGAGGAAATCTTCGACGCCGCCGACCGCGCCGGCTGCACGATCCACTTGCCCTATGACGTCGTCGTCGCGACCGAGTTCAGGCCCAACCCGCCGACCCGCACCGTCAACGTCCACGAAGTCGCGCCCGACGAGATGATCCTCGACATCGGCCCCGCCGCGACCGAGGCGTTGGGCGACGTGCTCAAGAATTGCCGCACGCTCGTGTGGAACGGCCCGCTCGGCGCGTTCGAGACGCCGCCGTTCGACGCCGCGACGATGAGCCTGGCGCACACCGTGGCGGCGTTGACCCGCGACGGCTCGCTGGTGTCGGTCGCGGGCGGCGGCGACACCGTCGCGGCGATCAACCAGGCCGGCGTGGCGGGCGACATGACCTTCATCTCGACCGCCGGCGGCGCGTTCCTCGAATGGATGGAGGGCAAGGACTTGCCGGGGGTGAGGGCGCTTTACGGCACGGTGTGAGCGACCTAGATTGACGGCATGTTGGATCGAAGACTGTCGATTTATTTTCCTCGCGAAGAAGAGCGACGGGTGCGCCGATTTGCAAAGGAGCGCGGCATGACGATCAATGCGCTCGTCCGTGAAGCTATTGCCGAAGGGCTTAAACGGGACGGCAGGCGACCCTAGGTTGTAGTGAGGATTTAACGATTAAGGATTCCCATGGTGGATGTGCTGTGATTCATCTCTGATTTTGGGAGATCGGTGATGGATCGCGCGCGCGACGGTTTGACGGAGGAGCAATGG
>Ga0153956_1000373_pt1 | contig 53272 bp, 48 predicted proteins | sample TSFL040MetaG_FD_104704 | JGI IMG/M metagenome (GOLD analysis project Ga0153956, IMG submission 104704) | Attine ant fungus gardens microbial communities from Florida, USA - TSFL040 MetaG | ecosystem: Host-associated > Fungi > Mycelium > Unclassified | place: USA: Florida, Wekiwa Springs...
AGGCGCATCCGCACCCCGCCGCGCGGAGGCAAAAAATCAGCGGTCCGCAGGACGCGCCCCAAAGGACGCATAAAAGTGACGCCCACGGCAGGTGCAGCGCGCCATCAGGCGCATCCGCGCCCCGCCGCGCAAAGGTAAAAAATCAGCGGTCCGCAGGATGCGCCCCCAAGGACGCATAAGAGTGACGCCCACGGCAGGTGCAACGCGCCATCAGGCGCATCCGCGCCCCGCCGCGCGGAGGCAAAAAATCAGCGGTCCGCAGGACGCGCCCCCAAGGACGCATAAAAGTGACGCCCACGGCAGGTGCAACGCGCCAGCAGGCGCAGTCACCTTCGTGGCTGGAAAATCCCAATTTAGCCCTGAACGAAACCAATCGAATCTCTGGCAAGCCGCTGCCGCGCCAAAGCCCACTCCACATGTTCCCGCACCAACGCCGAAGCATCCTCCCGCCGTTCGAGCAAGGCGCGCTCAACAACCTCGCTATACGGCGCATTACCTAACGCCACTGCTATGTTGCGCAGCCAGCGCGGGTAACCGATGCGCCGGATCGGCGAGCCTTCCGTTTTCGTCAGAAACTCCTGCTCGCTCCAGCGAAACAGATCCACCAGCTCCGCGTCCGCGAGATTGTGGCGTGGATGAAAATCGCGCTCGCCGGTGGCCTGCGCGAATTTGTTCCAGGGACACACCAGCTGGCAGTCGTCGCAGCCGTAAATGCGATTGCCCATGAGTGGGCGCAGCGGTTCTGGAATGGCTCCGTCCAGCTCGATGGTCAGGTAGGAAATGCAGCGGCGCGCATCGACCCGATGCGGTGCGACGATGGCGCCGGTGGGGCAGATATCGATGCACGCGCGGCAGCTGCCGCAGTGGCCGGTCTGTTGCGGTGGATCGACCGGCAACGGCAGGTTCGTATAAATCTCGCCGAGGAAAAACCACGAGCCCGCGCGGCTGTTGATCAGCATGGTGTTTTTGCCGATCCAGCCGAGCCCGGCTTTTTGCGCGAGCCCGCGTTCGAGCACCGGAGCGCTGTCGACGAGCGCGCGATAGCGATGTGGCGCGATTTCCTCATCGATGCGTTGCGCGAGCCGCGCCAGACGCTTGCGCATCAGCTTGTGGTAGTCGCGGCCGAGCGCGTAGCGCGAAATGTAGGCTTTGGCGCCGTCGGCGAGCACGGCTTCGGGGTCGTCGTCCGGCGGCAGGTAATCCATGCGCACGCTGATGACGCGACAGGTGCCGGGCAGCAGCTGGTCCGGCTCCCAGCGCATGGCGCCGTGTTGGGCCATCCACTGCATTTCGCCGTGGAATTCGCGCGCGAGCCAGTCGCGCAAATGCGCGGCGTGTTCGCTCAGATCCGTGTCGGTGATGGCGATTTGCTGAAAGCCCAGCTCGCCGCCCCATTGCTTGATGGTGCGCGCGATAACATCGAAATCGAGGGGAGCGGACATGGGCGGCGCGGCGGATGTTTGGGATTGAAAGTGCAATTCTGCCAGAATGCGCGCTTATTCGAGCGGGGAAACTTTCATGATCGACAGCGTCGGATTACTGCCGTTCAATCTGTATTCCAGCGCAGGCGTGCGCGCACTGGACCGGGTCGCCATCGAAGAGTTCGGTATTCCCGGCAGCCATTTGATGCTGCGCGCGGGACGGGCCGCGTTCCGCGAGTTGTTGCGGCGCTGGCCGCGGCCGGAGCATCTGCATGTGTTCTGCGGCACCGGCAACAACGGCGGCGACGGCTTTGTGATCGCCGCGCTGGCGCGGCAGCGTGGATTGCCGGTGACCGCGTGGCAGGTGGGCGCGCCGGAAAAAATCCGGGGCGATGCGCTGAGCGCCCGCCAATACGCCGAACGCGAAGGCGTTTCCATCGAGCCCTTCGCCGGTTTTGTGCCCACAGCCGGTGTCGTGGTCGACGCGCTGCTGGGCACGGGTCTTAAAGATCCGGTGCGCGCGCCGTTCAGCGAGGCGATCCAGGCGATCAACGCCAGCGGCTTGCCGGTGCTCGCGGCGGATATTCCTTCGGGACTGAGCAGCGATACCGGCCAGATACTCGGTTGCGCCGTGGCGGCGACCGTCACCATGACGTTCATCGGCTTGAAGCAGGGCCTGGTGACCGGATCGGGGCCGGATGTCTGCGGCGCGCTGCGTTATGCCGATCTCAACGTGCCGGCCGAGGTGTTCGACTGGGTGGCGCCGGGCGCGGCGCGCCTCGATCTGTCCGCTCTGCTCGGGTCGCTGTTGCCGCCGCGTCCGCGCAGCGCTCATAAAGGCTTGTTCGGCCATGTGCTGGTCGTCGGCGGCGACCACGGCATGGCGGGTGCGGCCGCGATGGCTTCGCAGGCCGCGCTGCGGGTCGGCGCCGGGCTCGTGTCCTGCGCCACCCGGGCTGAGCATGTGCCTGTTCTGGTCGGCCGTTGCCCGGAAGTGATGGCCCACGCCGTGCGCTCGGGGCAGGATCTTGAGCCCTTGTTGGCGCGGGCCAGCGTCGTCGTGATCGGCCCCGGGCTCGGTCGCGCGGCCTGGGGGCAGCAGTTGCTGCAAAAAGCCCTGCGGAGCGGGCTGCCGCTGGTGGTGGACGCGGATGCGCTCAATCTGTTGGCGGAAGGTGTCGTCCCCTTCGAGCGCCGGGAGCGGTGGCTGCTCACGCCTCACCCCGGCGAGGCGGCGCGCCTGCTGCACTGCGCCACGGCGGAGATCGGGCACGATCGTTTCGACGCCGTGTCGCGTCTGCAACGGCAATACGGTGGCGCTGTGGTTTTGAAGGGAGCCGGCACGCTGGTGGCGGATTCCAAGGGTATCGGTGTGTGTAACGAGGGCAATCCCGGCATGGCGAGCGGCGGCATGGGCGATGTGTTGAGCGGTGTTCTGGGCGGCCTGATCGCCCAGCGGCTGGATGTGGGCGACGCCGCGCGCCTCGGCGTCTGTTTGCACGGCCGCGCGGGCGATCTCGCCGCCGCGGCGGGTGAGCGCGGCATGACCGCCACCGATCTGATGCCGTTTCTGCGCCGGTTGGTCAACCCATGAACGCCCCGGTTTTCCTCGCCGACGAAGAAGCCACGGTGGTATTTGGCGAACGCCTGGGGCGTGTCTGTTCCGGCGGCGCGGTGGTCTATCTGGAAGGCGATCTGGGAGCGGGCAAAACCACGCTCGCGCGCGGATTGCTGCGGGCGTTTGGCCATGCCGGCGCGGTGAAAAGCCCGACCTACACCCTGGTCGAGCCCTACGAGCTGGCGGCGGGCACGGTTTATCACTTCGACCTGTATCGGCTGGCCGATCCGGAGGAGCTCGAATATATGGGCATCCGCGATTATTTCCAGCCGGGCAATGTGTGCCTGATCGAATGGCCGGTACGCGGCGCGGGATTCCTTCCGGAAGCGGATATTGTGGTGGTTATTCAAGCAGTTAATGGCGGGCGCGGCATCCGGGTCGGCGCCCGCAGTCAGCGCGGCGAGAACATCCTGGCGCGGTTGAATCTTGCGGAAGAGTGACAGTCTGGCGAAAAAATTAGCAATATCATCGGACTATCTATTATTCTTCATGCCATGCTTGAGAAACTGCGCGCCTTTGTTACCGGACTGACCGCGAGCGGCCTGTTATTGGCGGCGGTTCCTCTATGGGCGGCTGAAACGATTCGCGATGTTCAGGTCGCCAACGAGTCCGACCACACCCAGCTCGTCATCACGCTGAGCGGGCCTGTCAAATACACCACCGTCACGCTGAGCAAGCCGGATCGCATCGTGGTCGATCTGCGGGATACCCGGCTGGCGGTGGATCTCAACAAGCTTCCCTTGCAGGATACGCCGATCAAGCGCGTGCGCAGCGGCGTGCAGAAAGGCACCGATACGCGCCTGGTGCTGGATCTGGCGAATACCGCCAAGGCGCGCACCGCCCTGCGCAAAGCCGATGGCGCCAATCAACTGGTGGTCGACCTCTATGGCGCCGGCGGCGCCCGCCCGACCGCCGGCAGTGAAACGCGCGCCGCTGCTCCCGCGCCTGAACCCGTTGCCGTCGCGGCGCCCGCGAAACCGGTCAAGGCCGCCGGCGGGGCCGGCCAGCGCGACATCATCATCGCCATCGATGCCGGCCACGGCGGCGACGATCCCGGCGCCATCGGGCCGGGTCACCTGCAGGAAAAGCAGGTGGCTTTCGCCATTGCCCGCGAACTGGCCGATCTGTTCGAGCGCGAGCGCGGCTATCGCCCTGTGCTGACGCGGAAAAGCGATGTATTCCTGCCGTTGAAGACGCGCCGCGATCTGGCGCGCAAGGCGCAGGCGGATTTGATGGTTTCCATTCACGCCGATGCCTTCAGCGATGGCAGCGCGGAAGGTGGCTCGGTGTTCGCCCTGTCCAATCGCGGCGCCACCAGCACCATGGCGGCGTTCCTGGCGACTCGCGAAAACGAGGCCGATGCCATCGGCGGCGTTCCCACCGAGGGCAAGGACGAGGATCTGGTCAAGGTGCTGACCGATCTGTCGCTGACCGCGACCATGGATGCCAGCATGCGCGTGGGGCGCCAGGTGCTCGGTTCCATGGGCGGCGTGACGCGCCTGCATACGCGCCGTGTCGAACAGGCGGCGTTCGTGGTGTTGAAATCGCCGGACACGCCGTCGATCCTGGTGGAAACCGGTTTTATCTCCAATCCCCGGGAGGCCAAGCGGCTGGCCTCGCGCGATTACCAGCAGCAAATGGCGCGCGCCATTTTCAATGGCATCAATCGCTATTTCAGCCAAAGTCCTCCGCCCAACACCTATCTGGCCAGGGTCAAGCGTGGCGGCTCGCAACAGGCTGCCGCCCGGGACGATAACGTCGCCAGCGCCGAATGATTGCCATCTTCTTGGGTAGTGATTAGGCGAATCCGGGCCCGGGCGATTATCATGCGCGTTTTTCCTCGGGCAAGACCAAGACATTTCCCATGCCGCGCATTCAGCTGTTAAGTCCCCGTCTGGCCAACCAGATCGCCGCGGGCGAGGTGGTCGAACGGCCCGCCTCCGTCATCAAGGAACTGCTGGAGAACAGCCTGGACTCCGGGGCGCGCCGCGTCGAGATCGATGTCGATGCCGGTGGCGTCCAGTTGATACGGGTGCGCGACGACGGCAGCGGCATCGAGCAGGAAGACCTGCCTCTGGCGCTGAGCCGCCACGCCACCAGCAAGATTTTCGATCTCGACGATCTGGAGTGCGTGCAAAGCCTTGGTTTTCGCGGCGAGGCGCTGGCCAGTATCAGCTCGGTGTCGCGGCTGGCGATAACCTCGAACAGCAACGAGGACGCCGGCGCCGGCTGGTGCGCGCGCAGCGAGGGACGCGAGATGGCGGTGACCGTCGCACCCGCGCCGCATCCGCGCGGCACCACCGTGGAAGTGCGCGATCTGTTTTTCAATACGCCGGCGCGACGCAAATTCCTGCGCGCCGAAAAAACCGAGTTCGGTCATATCGAAGAAATGGTCAAGCGGCTCGCGTTGAGTCGTTTCGATGTCGGTTTCAACCTGCGCCACAATGGCCGCGCGATTCATAGCCTGCGCGCCTGCCAATCCGAATTGGAAAAGGAGCGGCGCATCGCCGCGGTGTGCGGGCCGGAATTTGTCGAGCACGCCGTCGCCGTCGAAAGCCGCGCGGGCGATTTGCATTTGTGGGGCTGGGTGGCGCTGCCGACGTTTTCGCGCAGCCAGGCCGACATGCAGCATTTCTACGTCAATGGCCGCAGCATTCGCGACCGGCTGGTGACCCACGCCGTGCGGCAGGCATACCAGGACGTGCTTTACCACGGGCGTCATCCCGCCTATGTGCTTTATCTGGAGCTCGACCCGGGCAACGTCGATGTGAACGTGCATCCCACCAAGCACGAAGTGCGTTTCCGCGACGGCCGCAATGTGCACGATTTTCTGTTTCGCAGCCTGCACCGCGCATTGGCGGAAGTGCGCCCCGCGGATCAGCTGGCGCGCGCGGAGATGGCCGAGGTCGTCGCTCCGGCGTTCGTGCCGCAGCAATCGGCCCTGCAATTGCCGGTGCGTTCGGGCGGTGAATCCTATTCGTTCGCGCGGTCTTCCGCGCCGGTCGGCGCTGTGCGTGAACAGCTTGCCGGCTTCGGCGCGCTGTATGGCCAGCTCGGGACGGCTGCTGAGCAGCCGATGTCCTCGGTTGCGGACGACAGCGGCGTGCCGCCGTTGGGGTATGCGCTGGCGCAGCTGCAGGGCATTTATATTCTGGCGGAGAACGCGCACGGCTTGGTGCTGGTCGACATGCACGCCGCGCACGAGCGAATCACCTACGAGCGCATGAAGACGGCGCGCGATGGCGAGGGTATACGCTCGCAGCCGCTGCTGGTGCCGCGCTCGCTGGCGGTCAGCCAGCGCGAGGCGGACTGCGCCGAGCAGCACGCCGATCTGTTCGTTTCCTTCGGCCTGCGTCTGGAGCGCGCCGGCCCGGAAAGCCTGGTCATCCGCGAACTGCCGATCCTGTTGCGCGAGGCGGATGCCGAGCAGCTGGTGCGCGATGTGCTCGCGGACCTGCTGGAGCACGGCAGTTCCGACCGCATCGAGGCGCACAGCAATGAAATCCTCGCCACCATGGCCTGTCATGGATCGGTGCGCGCGAATCGCCGCCTCAGCGTGGCGGAAATGAACGCGCTGCTGCGCGACATGGAGGCCACCGAGCGCAGCGGCCAGTGCAATCACGGCCGGCCCACCTGGGTCCAGGTGACGCTGGCGGAACTCGATAAATTATTCCTGCGCGGGCGCTGAGCGCGCCGGTCTGATCCCATGCCGATGACTGAACAACCCGCCGCCATTTGCCTGATGGGGCCCACCGCCTCCGGCAAGACCGCGCTGGCGCTGGCGCTGTGCGAGCACTATCCCTTCGAGATCGTCAGCGTCGATTCGGCGCTGGTTTACCGTGGCATGGATATCGGCACGGCAAAACCCACGGCGGAAGAATTGGCGCGCGCGCCGCATCATCTGATCGATATTCGCGATCCGGTCGAGCCTTATTCCGCCGCCGATTTTCGTGTCGATGCGTTGCGCCTGATCGGCGAGATTCGCGCGCGCGGGCGGATACCGCTGCTGGTCGGCGGCACCATGCTGTATTTCAAGGTGCTGCGCGAGGGCATTGCCGATCTGCCGGCGGCCGATCCGCAGGTGCGGGCCGATCTGCTGGCCCAGGCCGGGCGCGAAGGATGGCCGGCATTGCACCGCGAGCTGGAGCGCGTCGATCCCGCGGCGGCGGCGCGCATCCACCCCAATCATTCGCAGCGCATCCAGCGCGCTCTGGAAGTGTTCCGGCTGACCGGCACTGCCTTGAGCGAGTTGCAGCGCGCCCAGGCTGAGGAGCCGGCTTTGCCGTTGTTTTGCCTGGCCCTGGCGCCGGTTGACCGGGCGCTGCTCCACCGGCGCATCGCGCAGCGTTTCGAGCAGATGCTGGAGCAGGGATTCATCGACGAAGTCGCCCGTCTGCGCGCGCGCGGCGATCTCGACCCGGATCTGCCGTCGATGCGTGCCGTGGGCTATCGGCAAGTCTGGAATTATCTCGACGGAGAGTGCGAGCGCGCGGCGTTGCTTGAGCAGGGCATTATCGCCACTCGCCAGCTGGCGAAGCGCCAGTTCACCTGGTTGCGACAATGGTCTGACTTAAATTGGATTCTGACCGGCGAGCGGCAATCGATTGTCGTCAGTCATGACGCGAAATGGCCGGAAGGTGTCGCCGAAGGTGCGCCAATGCTGGATTTGGCCTTGAAATATCTAAGCCAGGTCTCCATCTGAGCGCTGGACCTGCGTTATACTTTACAATCCCATCGGCGCTCGGTGAACTGTCGGCGGGCGCAGTGGTCACAATAGATTCCGCTTTAGGGCGGTCCTAGTTTTTCCAGGTCTCATTCATTCCAATTTCATTCATTTTGCCCCGGGCTTTTGGGGCCACTCTAAGGAGATGACCAATATGTCAAAAGGGCACACGCTACAAGACCCTTACCTGAATATTCTGCGTAAAGAGCGTATTCCCGTATCCATTTATCTGGTCAACGGGATCAAGTTGCAGGGGCAGATCGAATCCTTTGACCAGTTCGTCGTGTTGTTGAAAAACACTGTCAGCCAGATGGTTTATAAACACGCTATTTCCACTGTCGTACCTTCCCGCGTGGTGCGCTTGCCGATGGCAAATCCGCAGCAGGAGCAGGAAGAGGGCGACGAAGCCGAGTGAGGCCAGTTCTTGCTGTTTGAACGCCCCGATAGCGGAGAACGCGCGATTCTCGTACACCTCGATTTGGGAGGTCGCGAGGAGAGCGAAGATCCCCGGGAATTTGAAGAGCTGGTCTTGTCCGCCGGCGGCGAACCCGTTGCATTCGTGATCGGGCAGCGCAAGGCGCCCGATCCGCATTTGTTCGTTGGCCAGGGCAAGCTCGAGGAAATCCGCGCCGCCGTGATTGAACACCAGGCTGAACTGGTCCTGTTCAATCACGCGCTGCGTCCCAGCCAGGAACGCAATCTCGAACGCGAATTGCAATGCCGCGTGCTCGATCGCACCGGTTTGATCCTCGATATTTTCGCGCAGCGCGCACGCACCCACGAGGGTAAGCTCCAGGTCGAACTGGCCCAGCTGCAACATATGTCCACACGCCTGGTGCGGGGATGGACCCACCTTGAGCGCCAGAAGGGCGGCATCGGCCTGCGCGGTCCCGGCGAAACCCAGCTGGAAACCGACCGGCGCCTGCTGCGCGAGCGCATCAAATCCATCAACGCCCGTCTTGAAAAAGTGCGCGCCCAGCGCTCGCAGGCGCGGCGTGCCCGGCAGCGCGCGGAAATTCCCGCGGTGGCGCTGGTGGGCTATACCAACGCCGGGAAATCCACGCTGTTCAACGCGTTGACCCGCGCCGATGTCTACGCGGCCGATCAATTGTTCGCCACGCTCGATCCCACGCTGCGGCGCCTGCAGGTGCCTGAGCTCGGCACCGTGCTGCTGTCCGATACCGTGGGTTTCATCCGGCATCTTCCGCACAAGCTGGTGCAGGCATTCCGCGCCACGCTGGAGGAAGTGGTGGAGGCGCATCTGCTGTTGCATGTCATCGACTGCGCGGCGGAGGAACGCGATAGCAACAACGAGCACGTGGTGTCCGTGCTCGACGAAATCGGCGCGGCGGAAATTCCACGGCTCGATGTGTACAACAAGATCGATCTGCTGGGCGCTCCGCCGCGCATCGATCGCGACGAAAACGGTTTGCCGCAGCGCGTCTGGGTTTGCGCGCGCGACGGCCAGGGTTTCGATCTGCTGGCCGAAGCGATCGCCGAGCGGCTCGGAGGCGAGATGGTCGCCGGCAACGTGATCCTGAGCGGCGCGATGGGCCGGTTGCGGGCGCGTTTGTACGATGCCGGCGCGGTATTGTCCGAGTCCTATCTCGACGATGGCCGCTCGGTGCTCGCGATCAAGATGCCGGCCAGCGATTTCAACCGCCTGGCCAGCGGCGAAAAGCTCGATCCGCAGAGGCTGCTGGCCGCCAACTGATTTCTTCTGGGCTCCCGATAAACTTGATAGACTGCGCCGCGACTCGGCAGCTTGCTGCCTGTACATAAATTCGCGGATTCGATCACAGCATTTTTCGGCACGCAGGAGTGTGCATCGAAGCATGCGGGACCGCGTGCGAAGCAAAGACGTGCAAGCAAAACGGCCAGGAGACAACTATGGCTTGGAACGAGCCGGGTGGCGGCAAGCAGAAAGACCCGTGGGGTGGTGGCGATCAGGGGCCGCCCGATCTGGATGAGGCGTTCAAAAAGTTTCGCGAAAAACTTAATTCGCTGCTGGGTGGACGTTCCGGCGGCGGCGGTGGCGGCGGCAACGGCGGTGTCGCGCTGAGCGGCAATCTGCTGGCGACCATCGTCATCGGCATCGCCCTGATTTATGGCGCGCTGGGTTTCTACCAGCTCGACCAGCAGGAGCGCGCGGTGGTGTTGCGCCTCGGTAAATACCTGGAAACGGTCAAGCCGGGCTTGCATTGGAATTGGCCGGGCATCGATCAGATCACCAAGGTCAATGTGACCAAGGTGCAATCGGTCAGCCACCGCTCCGTGATGCTGACGGAGGACGAGAATATCGTCGACGTGGCGATTTCCGTGCAATACCGCGTTGCCGATCCGCAAAACTACGTGCTGCGGGTCAAATCCCCCGAGGCCAGCCTCGAACAGGCCACCGAGAGCGCGCTGCGTCACGCCGTGGGCGGCGCTCTGATGGGGCAGATCATCACCGAGGGCCGCGAGCAGATCGCGGTGCAGGTGCAGGAGCGTCTGCAGCAATACCTCGACGCCTATCAGACCGGTATCCAGGTCGCGAAGGTCAACATCGAGGACGCGCATGCGCCGGCGCAGGTTCAGGAAGCCTTCGATGACGTGACCCGCGCCAAAGAGGATCGCGAGCGGCTGAAGAACGAGGCCGAGACTTATGCCAACGGCATCATTCCCGAGGCCCGTGGCCGCGCCCGGCGTCAGATCGAGGAAGCGAATGCTTACCGCGATCAGGTGGTTGCCCGCGCCGAAGGCGAGGCCGCGCGTTTCGAAAAACTCGCGACGGAATATCGCAAGGCGCCGGAAGTCACGCGCCAGCGTCTCTATATCGACGCGATCCAAAGCGTGCTGAGCAGCAATAACAAGGTCTTGGTCGACGTGCAGGGCGGAAATAACGTGCTGTATTTGCCGCTCGACAAGATCATGGGATCGCAGAAAGGGGAGAGTCCCGCCAGCACCACCACCACGGAAGTGCCCCTGGAGGCGGCGCCGCCCCTGCGGCGCGATGTACCGCTGCGCAGCCGGGAGGGTCGTTGAGATGACGGGCAATAAACTGTTGGGATTGGCGCTGTTGGTGGTGTTGGTGCTGCTGGCGCTGGCCAACACGCTGTACATCGTCAAGGAAACCGAGCGCGCCGTATTGCTGCGCTTTGGCGAGGTCGTCAATCCGGATGTTTCCGTGGGCCTGCACGCGAAAATCCCCTGGGTGCATACCGTGCGTAAATTCGATGGCCGCATCATTACGCTGGATGCGCCGCCGGAGCGTTTCCTGACGCTGGAGAAAAAACCGCTCGATGTGGATTTCTACGCCAAGTGGCGCATCAAGGACACGGCGACTTTCTATACCGCCACCAGCGGCGACGAAAGCCGTGCCCAGGCGCTGCTGGCGCAGCGCGTCAAAACCGGCCTGCGCAATCAGTTCGGCGAGCGCACGGTGCACGAAGTGGTATCGGGCGAGCGCGATTCTCTGATGACGGAGTTGACCAAACATCTCAACGACATCAGCCAGCACGAATTCGGCATTGAAGTCGTGGATGTGCGCGTCAAGCGCATCGATCTGCCCGATCAGGTCAGCCAGTCGGTATTCGACCGGATGAAATCCGAGCGCGAGCGGGAAGCGCGCGAACACCGCTCCACCGGCCGCGAGCAGGCCGAGGTGATCCGCGCCGGCGCCGATCGCGAAAAAACCGTGATCGAGGCGGCGGCCTACCGCGATGCCGAGCGCATCCGCGGCGAGGGCGATGCCAAGGCGGCGGCGATTTATGCCGAGGCTTACAACAAGGATGCGGAGTTCTACGCTTTCGTGCGCAGCCTCAATGCCTATAAGGAAAGCTTCAGCAATCACGGCGATGTCCTGCTGGTCGACCCGAAGGGCGATTTCTTCAAGTACCTGAACAACCAGCACGGCAACGGCGCCGCCCGCTGAGCAACGAGGCCGCGCGGCGCATGGTTTTTCCAAAACCTGCTGGCGCGGCAATTGTGTTAATATCGCGAACCCGGGCTGGTCCCCCCCGAATATCGGCAACGACCACCCGGGTTTTTTATGTGTCGAATTTTTGCAGAGCAGTCTTTCACGACTGGGCATCTTTTTCGGTCGGCTTCCCAAAAACCAGGACAAGGCGCGGCGGAATGCCGGCGCTCTGGCTGGCGGCCGCGTGTCGCCGGCCTGCGATGGGGAGCGGCGAAATTGCCCGGTGGTGTCGTGCTGCATGGAATCGGACGCGGATAGCGGAACATGACAACAGCTGATCGCTGGTTATTGCCAGATGGGGTGGAGGAATTACTGCCGGGCCAGGCCGGGCGCGCGGAACAACTGCGCCGCCAGTTGCTCGACCTCTATCACAGCTGGGGTTATGACCTGGTGATGCCGCCCCTGCTCGAATTCACGGATTCGCTGCTGGTCGGCCTCGGCCGCGATGTCGATCTGCTGACCTTCAAGGTCACGGATCAGCTCACGGGGCGCACCATGGGCATTCGCGCCGACATCACGCCGCAGGTGGCGCGCATCGACGCGCACAGCCTGCGCCGCGAAGGGCCGGTGCGGTTGTGCTACGCGGGTAGCGTGCTGCACACGCGACCGAAATCGCTGATGGCATCGCGCTCGCCGATCCAGATCGGCGTGGAGTTCTATGGCGATGCCGGGCTCGCCAGCGACAGCGAAGTGGTGCTGCTGATGCTGGAGACGCTGCGCGTGGCCGGTCTCAACGGCATCGCCCTCGATCTCGGGCACGTCGGCATTTACCGCGCGCTGGTCGCTGCCGCGGCGCTGGAGCCCGGTGTCGAGCAGGCGCTGTTCGATGCGCTGCAGCGCAAGGCCGGTACGGAAATCGATGCGATCCTGCGCGATTCCGTCGATGAGCCCCGGCATCGCCGCTGGTTCGCCGACCTCAGCGAGCTGCACGGCGATCTCGGCGTGCTGAACGAGGCGCGGCGCCGCTTTTCCGATGCGCCCCCGGCGGTTCTCGAAGCCATCGACGAACTGGCGGCGGTGGCGGCCATCGTGCAGGCGCGGCTGCCCGAGGTGGGCCTGTATTTCGATCTGAGCGAGCTGCGCGGCTACCACTACCACACCGGGCTGGTGTTTGCCGCGCTGGTGCCGGGTTGGGGGCAGGCGGTCGCCAATGGCGGGCGTTACGATCATGTCGGCGAAGCCTTCGGCCGCGCGCGCCCGGCCACGGGATTCAATACGGATCTCAAGGCGCTGATCACGCTGATGGGGCGCGCGGACGAACCGTCGCGCGGCGCGATCCTGGTGCCGGCCGAAGACGACATCGAATTGTGGCATCTGGCGCAGCAACTGCGCGCCGGCGGCGAGCGCGTGATCAACGCACTGCCGCAACAACATCGCGCCGCTGAGTGCGATCGTCAGTTGCAGCGCGGCGCGGATGGTCGCTGGCGGGTCGTGCCGGTCGGCGATGGCGCGTAACGATGACATCCGGATTCAGGTAAGAGAAAGACCGGTGCGGCTGATGGCGTCGCCGCATCGCGACCACATCCATTTTTAGCTGGCAGTACAGCGAGAGACCTTTCGCATGAACAAGAACGTGGTGGTGTTGGGCACCCAATGGGGTGATGAAGGCAAGGGCAAAATCGTCGATCTGCTGACCGATCAGGCCGATGCGGTGGTGCGCTACCAGGGTGGCCACAACGCCGGCCACACGCTGGTGATCGACGGTCAGAAAACCGTGCTGCACCTGATTCCCTCCGGCATTCTGCGCGACAACGTGCTGTGCCTGATCGGCAACGGCGTGGTGTTGTCGCCGCAGGCGCTGCTCGACGAAATCGCCAAGCTCGAACAGAGCGGCGTGCCGGTGCGCGAGCGCCTGCGTATCAGCTCCGCCTGCCCGTTGATCCTGCCGTACCACGCGGCACTGGATCAGGCGCGCGAAGCGGCGCGCGGCAAGGGCAAGATCGGCACCACCGGCCGCGGCATCGGCCCGGCTTACGAGGATAAGGTCGCGCGCCGCGGCGTGCGCCTGGCCGACATGCTGTGTCCGCAGCGTTTCGCCGACAAGCTGCTGGAAGTGATGGAATACCACAACTTCATGCTGACCCGGTTTTATCAGGCGAAGGCCGAAGACTATCAGCAGACGCTCGACCAGTCTTTGCAAATGGCGGAGCAACTGAAGCCGCTGGTGGCGGATGTGGTGGGACTGCTGCACAGCTATCGCGAGCAGGGCAAGCGCATCATGTTCGAAGGCGCTCAGGGCTCGTTGCTCGATATCGATCACGGCACCTATCCGTTCGTGACCTCCTCCAACACCACCGCCGGCGGCACCGCGACCGGCAGCGGTTTTGGTCCGCTGTACCTCGACTACGTGCTGGGCATCACCAAGGCTTACACCACCCGCGTGGGCTCCGGTCCGTTCCCTACAGAATTGTTCGACGACGTGGGCAAGCACCTGGCGTCCAAGGGCCATGAATTCGGCGCTACCACCGGCCGCGCGCGCCGTTGTGGCTGGTTCGACGCGATGGCGCTGCGCCAGGCCGTGCGCATCAACAGCGTGTCGGGCCTGTGCCTGACCAAGCTCGATGTGCTGGATGGCCTGGACTCGGTGAAAATCTGCGTCGGCTACACCGACAAGAACGGCAAGCCCGCGCCCGCTCCGGTGGATGCCGAGGATTACGAAGGCGTGGTGCCGGTGTACGAGGAAATGCCGGGCTGGAGCGACAGCACGATTGGCGTCAAACAGCTCGAACAACTGCCGGCGAATGCGCGCGCTTACATTCATCGCATCGAAGAAGTGGTCGGCGCTCCCATCGACATCATTTCGACGGGACCGGACCGCAACGAGACCATCGTGTTGCGCCATCCCTTCGCATAAATTCCGGGATGCTCACGCGAGCACAAGCCAAATAAAAAAGCCCGCGCACATACGCGGGCTTTTTCATGCGCCATTTCGATCAGCGCGGCTTGGCGGCACGCTCCTGCGCCGCGGCCGAGGCCAGTTCCTTCAGCGGCGCCTTCATCAATTTACCATTGAGATTGCGCGGCAAAGGTTCCTGGCTCAGCGTGATGAAGTCAGGAATTTTGTAGTCCGCGAGCCGCGTCGAGCAAAACTCGCGCACCGCGTTTTCCGTTACGCCGGGGGCGTACAGAAACGCATGCACGCGCTCGCCGAGCAGAGGGCAGGGGCTCGGGACGACGGCGGCTTCCACCACGCCATCCACAAAGGCCAGCACGTTCTCCACTTCGACGCTGTAGACCTTGAAGCCGCCGCGGATGATCACATCCTTGCGCCGGTCGAGAATCTGCAAGTAGCCCAGTTCGTCGATGACGCCGACGTCGCCGGAGCGCCAGTAACCGCCGATGAAGCTGCGCGCGTTTTCCTCCGGCAAATTCCAGTAGCCGCGAACCACGCTGGGGCCGCCGATCCAGATTTCGCCGATTTCGCCGGCGGCCAATTCGCGGCCCGCCTCATCCGTGATCATCACATCGACGCACTGTTCCGCGGTGCCGACGCTGGTGGGGCGCAACGCGGTTTGATCGGCGGGCAACAGCACGCTGACCGCGCTGCTTTCGGTGGCGCCGTAGCCCTGGTGCAGGCGAAGCGCGGGCAGGTGTTTGTGCAGGCCGGCAATGGTGGCTTCCGGCATGGGCGCGCCGCCATAACGCGCCGAGCGCCAATGCGAGCCGAGTCCGAATTCGTCGAAATCCGGCTCCAGCAAAATGCGGGTGTAAATCGTCGGAACGAACAGCGTCGCGGTAATTTTTTCCGCGCGCATCAGGTTCAACAGGCCGCGCGTATCGAAGCTGCGCATGACCACGAGGCAACCGCCGGCCTGCGCGATCGACATGATGATGGCGACCAGGCCCGAGACATGCGTGCCGGGAATCGCCAGCACCGCGCGCGTCGCGCTGTTGAATTCCAGGCACAACTCATCGTGCCGGGTGGCATGCCAGACGCCCAGATGACTCAGCTCGGCGCCTTTGGGACGACCGGTCGTACCGGAGGTGTACATGATGAATGCAGTGGTTTCTTCATCGATTTCCAGCACCGGTGCCATGGCATCCGTCTTTTCCATCAGCGGCTCGAACGGCTCGGTCGGCGCGCCGTCGTGAGTGATCGCGCCGCCGACGCAATAAAAATTGCGCACGCTGGGAATTTGCGCGCGTGTCGGCAACCGTGCGGCGCTGTCGGTGTCGAAGATCAGGGCCGAGGCGCTGCAATTGTTGAGCGCGTATTCGAGTTCCGGTGTCTGCTGGCGAATACCGATCGGTACGGCGATCAGTCCCGAGCGCAACGCCGCGAAATAGACAACGATGAGCTCGATGCTGTTGCTCATGTAAACCGCGATGCGCTCGCCAACGTTCAGGCCCGCGTGTTGAAAGCGCAGCGCCACCGCGTCGACGCGCGCGTCGAGTTCGCGATAGTTGATGCGTTGCTGTTCGAATACCAGCGCTTCATGTTTGGGAAAACGCGCGGCACTCTGGCGCAGCATGGCGTCGAGATTGGCGGGCCGATCGGGAAAACAACGCACGACGCGATCGCCGAAATGCGCTTCAAGACGGGTTTGTGCGGGATAGAGTTGTTGCCAGACATTGGTTGCAGGCACGGCGCAGCTCGCTCTAGTTATTCATTATTGATTGCGGCGAATTATGGCATTATCGATCCGCGCAAAACAACGCGGCCTCAATCCAACGGGAAACGATCGAGAGAGTCATCACGATGCCTGCATTACTGAAATTGGATCTGGAAAAGGACGCGGACAGCCGGCGTTATTGCAAGCTGGAGCAGGTGCATGTCGAGTTTGCGCAGCACGCGGGCGAGTTGATCAGCCGCGAGGGGCCGAATCGCTTTCAGGCGGGCGACGCGTTGATCACCGGATCGACCGGCGATAGCTGGTGCGTGACGCGCGCGCGCTTCGATGCCAAGTACGAACCGGTAGCGCCGTTGGCGCACGGTGAAACCGGCTTATATCGCAATCGCCTCCTGCCAGTGCTGGCGAAGCAGATCGGCGAGGCTTTCAGCGCCGAGCGCTGCGCGGGAGGAGACGTGCTGCACGGCAAGCCGGGCGACTGGTTTTTGCAGTACGGGCCCGGTGATTATGGCGTTGTCGAGAATGCCCGTTTCCAGGCCGTGTACCGGCCCTGGCGCGAATCCGACGCCGACGCGGTCAGATAGCGTCGCGCGGCCCGGCCAAATATCGAACCAGTACGCCAGGTATTTCCAGCGGCCCCAGTCGGCATAAACGGATTGCGCGTCGCGGTCGGTCACCGTGGCGCCGCCGAAATAAGTCGTGCTGACGAATTGCCGGAATACGCTGTCCACCGGCAGCTGGTCGTAGTGACCGAGCAGCATCAGCAAGGTGGCCGCCGCGTATTCGCCAACGCCTTTGATGGCAAGCAGGCGGCGTTTGACTTCTGTCGTCGACAGTAGCGGATCGCGCAGCGATTCGAGGTCGAGTTCGCCGCTCGCCACTCTCGTCGCCAGCCGATGCACGTAATCGCCGCGATATCCCAGGTTCACGCGCGCTTTGAAATCCTCGAGCGGCATGGCCGCGATGGTTTGCGCGCCGGGAAACGCCTTGTGCTGCGTGCCCGCGTGACTCGCGCCAAATTCGCTGACCAGGTTTTCCACCATGCGGCAGGTGCCGCGCCACTGGATATTGGTGGTGCACAGCGTCTTCACCAGATCCTCGAACAGGTCCGCCGAGCGCAGCAGGCGTCCGGCGCCGGCGCTTACCCGCGCCCAGCGTTCGCCGCGCGTCCCGCACAGCTCGAAAAATTCCGCGAAGTCTTCGTCGATACGCAGCATGTGGCCGACGCGCGCCAGCACATCGTCCTGTTCCCGCGCCGTCAGGCGGCCGGGGTGATCGACATCGAGCTGTAGCGTGGTGCGGCGGGCGCGGGTGGTTTGCACATGGATCAGCACGACCTTGCCGCCGGCCAGTTGCTCGACCCGCCGCCAGTGCCGGCGCCCGCCATCCCAAAGGTTCGGCGCGAGCGCGATCCAGCCGTGCGAATCGACGGTCGCCGCGAAGTCAAAGGGAGCCGGTGGCTGTAGTTGCAGGCGGGTGCTGTTGATACGTACGGCCATGCGCGGTGCTCTCGGAAGGGCGCGCCGTGCTACAACGTCGCCGTTTCTGTCCTATTTGTAATTTGGGAACGCTTGTTTCGCTTCGCGTGCTAGTGGTAGCCTTGTGTTCACCATCGACGGCTGTTGGCCGACATGCTACAGCCGGGTTCCGCGCCTCGCTACCTTCGTGGCCGAGCATTGAACAATATCTCAAAAATCAAAATGCCGATTGCAGCCAACCGCGATCAATAAGGAGACCATCATGGGCCGTTATTCGTTACCTATTCCCTTTGGCTGGTATGGCGTCGCCTTCAGCGCCGATCTGAAGCCGGGCGATGTCAAACCGCTGAAGTATTTCGGGCGCGAGCTCGTGGTTTTCCGCACCGAGTCCGGCGAAGCCAAAGTGCTGGATGCGTACTGCCCGCACCTGGGCGCGCACCTGGGTCACGGCGGCAAGGTGCACGGCGAAAGCCTTGCCTGTCCGTTCCACGGCTGGCAGTTCAACGGCGCCGGCAAATGCACCGCGGTGCCCTACGCCAAGAACATGCCGCCGAAAGTGGCCGGCGACAAACAGGCGATTTACGCCTACCCGACCGTCGAGCGCAATCAGGTGATCTGGGCCTGGTATCACCCCGAGCGCGCCGAGCCGACCTACGAAGTGGAAGCCATCGCCGAGTTTTCTTCCGACGATTGGACCCCGATCGAGCGCAACGACTGGACCATCAGCACGACCATCCAGGAATCCGGTGAAAACGCCGTCGATGCCGCGCACTTCATCTACGTGCATGGCGCCATCGAGATGCCTTCGGGCACGACGTCGCATGAAGGTCCGAAGCGCACCTCCATCTACGACATGAAAATTCCGGCGATGAAGGACGACGGCACCATCGATATGTCCGGCGCGCTGCGCGACAGCCATCTGGTGGCGGTTGCCAACGGCCCCGGCCAGACCTACCAGCGTTTCACCGGCGCTTTGGAAACCATGATGATGGGCCTGGTGACGCCGATCGACCAGGATCACATCCACCTGCATTTCGTGTTCACCCAGCCGAAATCGCTGAGCCAGGGACAGCAGCTGCTGGCCTTCGGCGTCAAGGCCGAGCTGAAGAACCAGGTCGAAAACGACATGCCGATCTGGGAACACAAAATCTACCTGGAAAGCCCGACCCTGTGCGACGGCGACGGTCCGATCCACCAGTACCGCAAGTGGTTCCGCCAGTTCTACGCCGAGCCGGTACCGGAGCCGATCAAGGCGCGCATCGCCAGCTGATCGAGTTCGAGGGCCCCGCTTGCGCTGCGGCGGGGCCCGCTTGTTTCGCGAAATAAAAACGCTAAATATTTTGTAATTGCGAAACCATTGTTTACTTTTGTCCCGCAATGCTAGTCTTTTGCCCCTGGTGGCGCGCGGTAGCGCTGAGCCGGGTCGTGCAGTCTCCGCGATACCAACAATAAACCCCCAACCCTTACGGACTCCCGCGCGCGTGAGTTCACAGAGAGGAGAGCAGAATCATGGCACGTTATTCATTACCGATACCCCTGGGCTGGTACGGCGTCGGCTTTAGCTCCGATCTGGCTCCGGGAGAAGTCAAGGCGGTTCATTATTTCGGACGCGAGCTGGTCATTTTCCGCACCGAATCCGGCGAGGCCAAAGTGCTGGACGCATTCTGCCCGCACCTCGGCGCGCACCTGGGACACGGCGGCAAAGTGCATGGCGAAAGTCTTGCCTGTCCCTTCCACGGCTGGCAGTTCAACGGCGCTGGCAAATGCACCGCGGTGCCCTACGCCAAGAACATGCCGCCGAAAGTGGCCGGCGACAAACAGGCTGTTTTCGCGTATCCGACCGTCGAGCGCAATCAGGTGATCTGGGCCTGGTACCACCCCGACCGCATCGAGCCGACCTTCGACGTGGAAGCGCTGAACGAGTTTTCCTCGGACGATTGGGAAGTGGAAGAGCGCCTGGAGTGGATCATCAGCACCACCATGCAGGAAACCGGTGAAAACGCCGTCGACAACGCGCACTTCCTGTTCGTGCACAGCGCGGTGGAAATGCCCGACAGCAAGAGCACGATGGAAGGCCACCGCCGCACCACGCTGCTCGAAGCCAAGGTGCCCGCCATGCTGGAGGACGGCATGATCGACGATTCCGGCAAGCTCGACGTGGTGAACCTGACCAGCGTCGGCAACGGCCCCGGCCAGAGCCACAACCGCTTCACCGGCGCGCTGAGTGCGATGCTGCAGGGCGTGACCACGCCGATCGACCAGGATCACATCCGCCTGGCCTTCATGTTCGCCAAGCCGAAGAACCTGAACATGGGCCAACAGATGCTGGCCTTTGGCGCCAAGTCGGAGTTGATCAACCAGGTGCAGCACGACATTCCGATCTGGGAACACAAGGTCTATCTGGAGAGCCCGGTGCTGTGCGACGGCGATGGCCCGATCCACCAGTACCGCAAGTGGTTCCGCCAGTTCTACGCCGAGCCGGTGCCGGAGCCGATCCGCAAGGTCGGTTGATGCTCCGCAGCGTATAAACGCGCGTAAAAAAGCCCCGCTGTTTTCGAGCAACGGGGCTTTTTGTTTTTTGGGAGCGCAGGTCAACGAATGCTTGATTGGCCTCAAAAAAGAAATGGATTTCGATCTGGGTAGACACTTGTATATCGCGATGCTTCAGTGATAGCCTTTCCCGCAATCCCGGACTGCGGCCGAGCCCTGGCCCGGCCTCACGATAATCAAAATACGCAAGAGGAGAGAGCCCCATGAGCCAGCGCTATTCACTGCCGATTCCATTCGGCTGGTACACCGTCGCTTTCAGCGAAGACCTGAAAGTAGGCGATGTGAAACCCCTGCAATACTTCGGTCGCAACCTCGTGCTGTTCCGCACGGAATCCGGTCAGGCGAAAGTGCTGGACGCCTACTGCCCGCACCTCGGCGCGCATCTGGGGCATGGTGGCAAGGTCGCCGGCGAGAGCATCGCCTGCCCGTTCCACGGCTGGCAGTTCAATGGCGGCGGCCAGTGCACCGCGGTGCCCTACGCCAAGAACATGCCGCCGAAGGTGGCCAACGGCCAGAAAGTCATCCACGCCTATCCGGTGGTGGAGCGCAATCAGGTGATCTGGGCCTGGTATCACCCGGACAATGTCGAGCCGCTGTTCGATGTGGCCGATGTCCCCGAGTTCTCGTCGCCGGATTACACGCCGTTGCAGCGCAAGAGCTGGATCATCAGCACCACGATCCAGGAAACCGCGGAAAACGCGGCCGATGCGGCGCATTTCCTGTACACGCACAACGCCACCGAAATGCCGAAAGGTGAGCCGGTGTTCAACGGCCACACCCGCCGCGCGGTTTACCACTCCACCGTGCGCATGGTGAAGGAAGACGGTACCTACGACGAGGAAAACTCCAAGCTGCGTTCTTCCAGCGTCGATACCAACAACTGCGGCCCGGGCCAGACCTGGCAGCATTTCACCGGCCTGATCGAAACCTCGCTGATGGGGCTGGTGACGCCGATCGATTCCGAAACCGTTGAGCTGCATTTCGCCTTCACCCAGCCGAAAGGCCTGAGCGAAGAGAAACAGCAGATTGCGCAACTGACGATCCAGGAATTGATTTTCCAGGTGGGCCAGGACATTCCGATCTGGCAACACAAGAAATACCTGGAAACGCCGACCCTGTGCGACAGCGACGGCCCGATCAACCAGTACCGCAAATGGTTCCGCCAGTTCTACGCCGAGCCGGTGCCCGAGCCGATCAATGTGCGCGCTGCGAGCTGATAACGCGTAATACAAAAAACGCCCCGGCCGAGACCGGGGCGTTTTTGTTTGCGCGTATTTCGTTACAATCCACGATCCCGTGAGATATAAGTTTTTGAAGAAACACTTTTTTTGAAGATATAAAAACTGGAGGCGGTATGAATACGTCGGATCTCAGCGTCGAGCTTCAGGCTCTGCTCGACAAGCAACAGATCATGGAGCTGGTCTACACCTATTCCCGCGCGGTCGACCGCAAGGATTTTTCCCTGCTGCGCACGCTGTACACCGAAGACGGCGTCGACGATCACGGCGGTCTTTACCGCGGCCCGGCGTCCGGTTACGTCGACTGGCTGGAACAGGCCATGAAATCCTGCGATATCACCACCCACAGCGTGAACAATCATCTGATCGCATTGGATGGACCCACGCGGGCGCAGGGCGAGGTGTATGTCACGGCCTATCACCGGCTCGGCGATGGCGTGGGTGGTTTCGGCGAGCTGGTCGAAGGGCTGCGCTATCTCGATCTTTACGAAAAGCAGGACGGCGCGTGGCGGTTCGCGCGGCGCACGTTGATCAACGACTGGGCGCAGATGGGAACCGCGTTCTGGGATATCGAACATCCCTCGCTCAAGGGCACGCCGGTCGGCCGCGCCGATGCGCAGGATCTGTCCTACCAAAAGCTCTCGCATGCCGTGTTTACGCGCGGGCGCTGATATTTTTTACCAGGAGAAAAACCGACAATGATTGTGGCACCCGGCGTACTGCGCACCCCCGACGAATGTTTTCGCGATCTGCCCGGCTTCGACTTCGCACCGCATTACCATCGGCTGAACGACGCCCGCTTCGGCGAGTTGCGCATGCATTATGTGGATGAGGGACCACGCGACGCGCCGGTGGTGTTGATGCTGCACGGCGAGCCCAGCTGGTCGTTTCTTTATCGCAAGATGATCGGTCCGGTGGCGGCCGCCGGATATCGCGCCATCGCCCCGGACCATATCGGCTTTGGCCGCTCCGACAAGCTGGCGCGGCGTTCCGATTATAGTTACCAGAATTTTGTCGACTGGCTGAGCGATTGGGTGCTGGCCCTGGACCTGCGCCACATCACGCTGGTTTGCCAGGATTGGGGCGGTCCCATCGGCCTGCGTTTATTGAGTGCGATGCCGGAGCGCTTCGACGGCGTGCTGGCGACCAATACGTTGCTGCCGACCTGCGAGGCGCCGCCGCTCGGCATCGCCGAATGGCCCGGAGAAATCGTCGCGAACTGGGTGGCCTCCTCCGCGCAGGCGCAGGATCTGCCGATCGCGGAAATTATCGCCGGCACCTGCGTTGCGCGCCCCGAGCCCGCGGTGTTGCGCGCCTACGACGCGCCTTTCCCCGACGCCTCTTACAAGGCCGCGGCGCTCGAATTTCCCAGCCTGATTCCGATTCGGGAAGAACTGCCGGGCGTGTTGGAGAATCGCGCGGCCTGGCGCGTGCTCGAAAACTTTTCCAAGCCGTTCCTGACCGCGTTCAGCGATAGCGATCCTTCGACCAAGGCGTGGGAGCGCGTATTTCGCGAACGTGTTCCCGGCGCGCGCAAGCAGCCGCATACGCAAATCGGTGCGGCCGGGCATTTCGTGCAAGAGGAAAAAGGCGAGGTGCTGGCGCAGGTTCTGCTGGATTGGCTCGCGCAAAATCGCGCGTCGTGAGACCTGGCATTCCGTCTGACATTTTCAGTCAGCGGCGTCCATGTCCGCGTTACCCATCTCTCCGTCATTGAAGTCCTGGGGCAGGAATTTCGCGACCCACTGTCCCACCAGCCCGGTAAGCAGCGGCACGCCGCTGCGCCAGGCCATCCAGCCCAGCCCCTTGGGCAGCCAGTTGCGGCCGCTGAGCAGGCCGATGCCCAGTCCCGCGATAAATAAAATGCCGAGGGTCAGCGGCGAGGTCGCCTTGTGTTTGGTGTTGCTGCGCAACGCGCCGAGCTGGGCGACCAGCTCCTGGCGCTCCTGCGTCAGGTTGGCCGCGCGCTCGGCGATTTCAGCCTTGAGGCGGTGTTGATTCAGCAGCATCGGCGGCCTCGTGATTGATCTGCGCCACCGCGCCGAGGGCGGCGCGCGTGGCGTCGAAATGCAGGGTTTCGCCCAGTTTGCGAATGCGCAGCACCGCCAGCACGGCCAGGATCACATTGATCGTGCCGACGATGAACAACGCCTGCGGCAGCGACAGGCCCTTGTGGACGAGCTGGGCGGTCACGCCGGCCAGCAGCAGCCACCAGGCCGTGATCGCGAACAGGCCCGCGCAAAGCGCCAGCGCCACCATTTCCACCACGTTGAGCACGGCCAGCCGCGTTTCCAGCGCGGCGAGGTCGAACACACCGAGGCATTGACGCCAGATGCCGCGCGCGGAATTTTGGATGGATTGCTTGATCGACGGCTTGCCGGGCGGCGGGTCGCCGGTTGAATCACCGGCCGGATCGTCGGGCGCGGTCGCCGGCTCGCTCATGAATTGCGCCGCAACAGCGTTGCCAGCAGCAGCCCCGCGCCGAACGCTATGCCCAGTGCCGCGACGGGATGTTCGTTCACGTAATCGCTGACGCTGCCGGAAACCTCTTCGGCTTTGGTGCCGGCGCCGTCCCGGGATTTGCGCAGGAGGGAATCGAGGCTGTCGGTGGCATCGTGGATACGCTGTTCCGCCTTGTTGGCATGCACGGTGAGGCGGTCGATGGCCTCGTGCAGTTTTCTGGCGATATCGTCGACCTTGGTGCCGGCTGCCGCCGCGCCATTCGCTGTTCTGTCGATGCCGTTGGCGGTCAGGGGGGCGTCCGCTATGTCTGTCATGGCGATTCTCCTTCCGGTTGGGGCGTGCATGGGGCCGGACACTTATAGCGCGATTGCAACATTGAGTACAATAAGGCAGTGTTGCGGTTGGACGCGACAGCACTACCGCAGTTCCAGCCGGGCGCCCTTGTGAGGCGCTTGGCGCTGCGACCGGAACCGCGCTTCAAACATGGGCGATGGCTGCGCTCCCGAGGTGTAAGCGTGCGGCGCAACGAGGCCGGACGTCTACACTGGAATTTACCCGAACCGTTGTGATTCCCGAAAAGATGATTATAAAAATCCTGCCCGGCCTGCTCCTGCTCGCATTGGTCGGAACCGCTCAAGCCAATCAGAAAGTCGACCTCGTCCTCGTTAAAAAGTCAGAGCGCAAGCTGATGTTGATGAGCAACGGCGAAGCGTTCAAAACGTACCGCATTTCGCTGGGGCCGCGGCCGCAGGGCCACAAGCAATTCTCCGGCGACGAGCGCACGCCCGAGGGCCGTTATTTTCTCGATTACAAAAAGGATTCCAGTCATTTTTACAAGGCGATCCACATTTCCTATCCCAACGAGATGGATCTGGAAACCGCGCGGCGGCGCGGAGTGAATCCCGGCGGCAACATCATGATCCACGGCTACCCGGATGACGGTTCGGAGCCGGTGGATGTCGCCAGTTCCTTCAACTGGACCAATGGCTGCATCGCCGTGACCAACGATGCCATGGATGAAATCTGGTCCTCGGTCGATCCGGGTACGCCGATCGACATCGAGCCCTGAACCTGAATCTTCGTTAGAGTTTCCCGTCCGGCCGGGCGAGCGCGAAAACGTCTGCCCGGCTGTCGACCTGCTTCCCCGCATCAGCCGATATGACGGCCCACCGGAGCGGGCGCTTCGATATCCAGATGCGGCAGGACCTTGGCCGCGAACAACTCCAGCGATTCCCAGCCCAGTTCCGGGCTCATGCCGCCCATCAGCGGATGCAGAGCCAGGCGGCCGCCCGCTCCCAGATCGCGTGCGATCTGAATGCATCGTTCCGGCGTCACGATCTGATAAGCACCGCTGGCGCGCAATTGCGACGCGTCGTCCGACGGCGTGAACACCGCTTTATCGCCCATGCTTTCCGCCATCCAGCGCCCGTAACCGTTGGTTTCGTGCAGGGCGTGTGGCGCGATCCGGGCCCAGGCCCGATCCGGATCCTCGGCCACATGCAGAAACAGCGGGCCCATGCGCTCGGCGGGCGCGGCGCTCTTGCCGAGCTTGGCGCATTCGTCGCGGTAGACCTCCATCAATTCCGGCATGGCGGGAATGAACGCATCGGCACAACGCGCCGCCCGGCGCGCCGCCGCGGCCGAAGCACCGCCCAGCGCGATGGGCAGCGGATTTTGTACCGGCGTCGGCGTGACGCGCACGGTTCGGCCCTGGTAGTCGAAAGGCTCGCCACTCCAGGCCGAACGCAACGCGGCGATGCCTTCTTCGACCAGGCGGCCGCGCGCGCCCAGGGATTTGCCGAATTGCGCGAACTCCGAGGCGAGATAACCGCCGGCCGCGCAAATTTCGGCGCGCCCATTGCTGATGATGTCGAGCACGGCGATGTCTTCGGCCAGGCGCAAGGGGTTGTGGAACGGCAGGATCAGCGCCTGCACGCGCAGGCGGATATGCGTGGTGACCGCGGCAACCGCGGAGGCCAGCATCAGCGGCGAAGGCAGGTAACCGTCATCGACGCCGTGGTGTTCCGCCAGCATCAGCGTGCCGAAACCGTGGCGATCGGCCCATTGGCATTGTTCGACGGCCGCGCGGTAGAGCGCGGCTTTCTGGCCGCCGAAGCTGGGCGCGCGCATATCGTATTTGATGACGAGATAGGTCACGAAGATTTTCCTTTGCAATAAATATTAAAGCCGCGCCGCGAACGGACCGGTCAATCCGCTGCTCTGCCCGGCGGGAATCGACTATAGGGGCGTCCGCGCACAGGGTCAACGAAGCGGGCGGCGCTAACCCGCCTCTGTGTGCGATGACGAACTGACGAAGAACTATTTTTCATGCAAAAGATAGCGATTTTTTTCGCCATATGAGGCGTGAGTCATAACGCATTTTATTAAAACTTTTTGACGCTGTTCCGGGTCACACTATTGAATGTCGCGATAGTCTCTGAATGTCGCAATAGCATCGCAAAAAACTTGGACAGTATTGCGGGAAAATTTGGAAAGTATTGCGGGAAAGTTTGGACAGTATTGCGGGAAAGTTTGGACAGTATTGCGGGAAAAACTTGGACAGTATCGCGGGAAAACTTGGAAAGTGTCACGGGCGTGCAACGCAACGGTGAAACAAAACCAAGGAGCGCAATGATGCCGAGCAGAGCAGTGAAGTACGGATCATCCGCCAACGATGCCGATCTCCCCTGGACCGTGGCAAGTCTGCCTTTCGATCGCATCGATCACAGCCGCGTGCGCAGCGATGAAGAGTTGTTTTTCGTTCTGGCCGGCGCCTCGTTTGTCGAGAGCGGGTCGGATATCTACACGCATATTTTGACTTCCTATTTCGGCGATTCCCCCGTGGCGGACTGGCTGGCCCGGCATTGGGAACGGGAAGAATTGCAACATGGCCGGGCCCTGCGCGCGTATGTGGAGGCTGTCTGGCCGGAGTTCGACTGGAACAGCGCATACGCGAAATTCCTCGCGGAATATTCGACCTATTGCGAAGTCGAGCAGCTCGAACCCACGCCCGCGCTGGAACTTGCCGCGCGCTGCGTCGTCGAGACCTCCACCGCCACGCTGTACCGTTCGTTGCAGGATTACACCGATGAGCCTGTGCTGAAACAGTTGGCGGGAAATATCCGCAGCGATGAGGTGCGGCACTACAAGAATTTTCACCGCTACTTCAATGAGTACAACCGCGCGGAAGGCAACGGCCGCTGGAAAATACTGGAGGCGCTGGTGCGCCGCGTGGTCGAAGTGCGGCGCGAGGATTCCGACTGCGCGCTGCGGCACGTATTCGAGCTGCGTTATCCGGACCGCGATATCCAGTCGCCCGAATACCGGCGCATCAGCGCGCTGGCGCGGAGCCTGGTGATGCGCCATGCCTCCGCCGAAATGATGGTGAAAATGCTGCTGAAACCACTGGCGTTGCCGCCGCGTTTTCAATCCTGTGTGCAAATGCCGCTGGCCAGAGCGATGCAGCGTTATTTCATGCTGCAATGAGGCATGCTCGCTGCCGGTATTTTTTTCTCTGTGTCATCGACGATTCAATCGCCTGCGTCGATCCGCTCCTGCAAGGCGGCGTAGGCGCCGGGGTCCTTTTCGCGCAACCGTCTCAGATAACTCACCACCTGATCGCTGCTGGGCGCGCCGCGATATTCCGCCACCGCGCGCTGGCTGTCGATGCGCAACCGCTCGAACTGCTTCAGGGTCTCGCGTTGCTCCGCGTTGAGCTCCGCCCCTTCGGGCATCGTTTCCCGCAATAACTGCAACATGGATAACACGGTGCTCAACTGGCTGCCGTAGCTGCCGACCCGCTGCAGTACGTGATATTCGACACCTTCGTCCTGCGGGTTGTCATTGAAAATCAGCTGCGGATTGAAAAAACGCTGCCAGCTCGTGATGGGAATATTCCAGAAGTGATCGAAAACCTGTTGGAAGGGAGAAAACAGAGAGGTGACCGGCTTGTCCATAAACAGCTCATTGTTTGAGGAAACACATCCGTCGTTCGTACCGTATCGCGGCGATCGCGCCGGCGTCAATGACGGCGCATTTCGTTATACTTCATGCCCGATTATCGCGGCCGCAACGCTAAAGAGCTTTTTTATGACCCCCGCCATCGATGCCGCCAAACGCGCCGGCATTGCTTTTCACATTCATGAATATCGCCACGACCCCACGGCGGAATCCTACGGGGAGGAGGCCGCTGCCGCGCTGGGCATCGATGCCAACCGGGTATTCAAAACCCTGCTGGTGGCCATCGCGCCGGCGGGTCTCGCGGTGGCGATGGTGCCGGTGAACGGCATGCTGAATCTGAAAAGCGTCGCCAAGGCACTCAAGGTGAAAAAAGTGGAAATGGCCGATCCCAACGTGGCGGAGAGAACCACGGGCTATGTGGTCGGCGGCATCAGCCCGCTGGGACAGAAAAAACGCCTGCCCGCGGTGCTCGATGAAACGGCTCTGGAGTTCGCCGGCGTGTGGGTGAGCGCCGGCCGGCGCGGCCTTGAAATCGAATTGAGTCCCGGCGATCTCGCCGCGCTGACGTCCGCGGTGGTGGCGCCCATCGCCGCCCGGCGTTGATGCGGATATTGCGGAATTATGTCTTGAGGAAAAAGCGGCAGCGCCCGGGCTGCTGCCGTGAGAGGAATTGCAATCAGTTCAACAGTGGAGCGATTTCTTTTTCGATCTCCTCCGGCGACACCGTCGGTTCGAAGCGCTTGAGCACCGTGCCGTCGCGGCCGATCAGGAATTTCGTGAAATTCCATTTCACCGAGTCGTTGCCGAGCAGGTCCGGAAAGTTTTCCGCCAGGATTTTGTACAGCGGATTGGCGGCGATGGCGTCGGCGTCCGGATTCTCGCCGGGTTGCTGCGCGCGCAGATAAGCGAACAGCGGATGCGCCTGCGGCCCGTTCACTTCGATTTTGCTGAACAGCGGGAAGCTCACGCCGTAATTGAGCGAGCAGAATTGCTCGATCTCGCTGTCGCTGCCCGGTTCCTGGTGCGCGAACTGGTCGCAGGGGAAACCGAGGATGGCCAGTCCCTTGTCCTTGTATTTTTTGTACAGTGCTTCCAGTCCGGTGTATTGCGGCGTCAGTCCGCATTGGCTGGCCACGTTGACGATCAGGGTGATTTTGCCTGCGAAGTCGTTCAGCGCGACGGTGGCGCCATTGATGGCCTGGGCCGAAAAGTCGTAAGTACTCATGATGGCTCTCTTGATGGGTGCAAAAAAGGCGTGGCCCAACGAGTCTAACGTAGTCGCCTCTTCAGAACAGCCCACGACAGGGTTAAAAAATGGTAAGGATCGTGCCGATGTCCCGAATCAGCGCAGGCTGCTATTCCTTGTGTTCTGCCGCAACTGCGCCATGAAGTAAGACTCGTCGGGCACGATCAACTGGGGTAACAATCCGATACGAATTGATCGGTCTCGCGCGGGGTTAATTCCCCCTCCGTTCGCAAACGGCTCATGCGGAATTTGATGAATTTGTCTTTATCGATAAACAGGTAAGTGAGGCTGGACAACTCCCGGCCGTCGCGGGTTGTGATTTGGCCCGCGGAGACCTCGCCGACAGGGAATGACAAAGCTGTATTCCTTGAGCGTAACGCCCCGCCAGCGAACGGCGAACTCGGCGTGATGGGCGCGTTTGATCTGCGCCGGCACAACGAACAGCGTGGCGGCGCCCATCAGGGCCTGCGCGTTTTCCGCCGCGCCGCTGATATCGACATTGCGCGCGGCGCAATGGATGCTGTAATCGCTGATGCGCTCATTGACTATCCGTTCGAACATGCCCGACCGTTGCAGCTCGCGAAACAGGTTGTCGGTAGACAGGTTGTCATGATACAGGTCTGGTGCTGGCAAAGGTTCTCCAGCGCTTCGCTGGGAGGCTTGCTGAATACGGATACCGCGGGAAAACGCCATTCCGGCGTGTCGCTATAAAAATCCTTGGGCTGGTTGCTGGATTTGCAGCCGCTGAATGCGGCCAGGGCAAGGATCAGCGAGGGCAATATCGAAATCGGGCACATAAGAAATCCGTGTTTTTGTGAGTGTTTTACGGTTCGCTGTGTGCTTCCGGATTGTCTTTTCATGATATCTGTTGCTATGAATACATGTGCGTACGATGTTTTCGATCCCACTCAGGAGGCAGGAGTGCTGCCTCTCTATTAGGACATTCAACGATGGAAATGAACGAGACTTTGACGGCTGTCGAACGGGCCAAGACCACGGCGATCGATCTCGTGGTGAATTTCGGGCCCAAGATCCTGGCGGCGATTCTGGTGCTCGCGGTCGGCTTCGTGGTCAGTCGCTGGTTGGCGCAATGGATGGCGCGCGGGCTCGGGCGAATAGAGATAGAGCCGCCGGTGCGCAGCCTGATCGTGCGCATTGCCCGGATTTTCATTCTCGGCCTGTTTCTCATCATGGCCCTGGAAAACCTGGGCGTCGAGCTGTTGCCGCTGATTGCCGGGCTGGGGTTGGCGGGCGCCGGCATCGCGCTGGCCATGCAGGGTGTGCTCAGTAATGTCGCCGCGGGTCTGACGATTATTTTCACCAAGCCGTTTCGGGTGGATGAGTACATCAGCATCGCGGGCGAGGAGGGGGTGGTCGAAACGATTTCGCTGTTCAACACCACGCTCGGTCATCTGGATCGTTCGCGGGTGGTCATTCCCAATCGCAAGATCGTCGGTGAAATCCTGCATAACTACGGTCGTATCCGGCAGCTGAATCTCACCGTCAATGTCGGTTATGGCGCGGATCTCGACGCGGCCCTCGGCGCATTGCGGGAGGTGCTGGCCGCCAACGAGCGGGTGCTGCGCGAGCCGGGCGCGTTGATTCGCATCGACCGGCTCGACGCCTCATGGGTGGTGCTGGGCGTCATGCCCTGGGTGAACGCGCCCGAGTACGCGTTGGCGGAGGGCGAGATCAATCGCGCCGTGCTCGAAAAATTCCGCGAGCGCGCGATCGCCGTTCCCGTTGCGAAGCGGGAAGTGCATCTCGTCGACGCCCGGCCGGCGCGCTGAGTTATTTCGCCTTTTCCTGCGCCGGCGGGTGACGCCGCGGCATGTCCTGCAGCGCCGGCTTGGGTTGGCGCTTGGCGGTGAACAGTCCCCAGTGCGCCTCTTCCGCGAACGTGCCGGGCACGGGGTTGGCGTCGTAGGCGCGCCAAGGTGCGTCGAAGGCGTCGAAGTAGGCGAAAGCCTGGGTCGCCGTCTGCGGAAACTGTTCGCGCAGCGCATGATAGAACGCGCGTTGACGCTCCACCGTATAACCTTTTTCCGCCGGTTCGGTCGGCACGCCGGTTTCCTTCACCAGAATCGGCCCGCAGTAGAGCGTGGCCATTTCGCGCGCCACCTGCACCACGAAATCGGCGGCGTTATAGGCCGGCGCATCGCGAAACCACGGCTGGAAAACCGGATGCGCGTTGACGGTCAACAGATCGATTTCACGCAGCAGCGGTTGCGCTTCGGCTTGAGTGAAAACATGGAAAGGTTCGGTGACGGTGATCGGCACTTCCGGCAGGCGCGCGCGCAGGTTTTTGATGGCCGCGATCATTTCGTTCCAGGTGGCGCGGTGCCCGAAAACTGTTTCGTTGCCGAGCACGATGCCACCCACCAGATTGGGGTTGCGACGCGCGCTGGCAATGGCGTTGTCGATTTCCCGCTGATTGCGGAAATTCCAGATGCCGATGATGACGGCGCGATAACCGAGTCGGGCCGCGATATCGGGAATGCGCTCGGCCCCGTTTTCGGCGCTGTAGGTGATCAGGCCGTCGAACCACGGGTGCAGGGCTTTCAAATCCTGCTCCATGCTGGCGTCGTCCGCCTGCGTGGGGTGGCCATCCCAGACTTGCAGCGAAGTCGGCTGGTAGGTCACGAAGCGGCCGTGCGCCATGAATTTTTGCAGTTCCGCGAGCGCCGCGCTGCTGGCCGGTCGTATGCTGCAAACCGGCGCCGCGTAGGCGCCGCCCATCGACAGGAGGCAACAGAGGAACAGGGTGAGTGAGCGCAGCGTTGTCATGAATACCTCGGGATTGCCCGAACCGGCAATGTGCGGTTCAATGGAGCGCGGCTCAGCCGTATAACACTCAGCTGTATAAGACTCAGCCGTATAACAATAAGCCGTTACGGATTGCGCAGTGCGCATGGTACCCGATCTCGCGCCGGCGCTTCGAATCAGGGAAATACCCTCAATCGATAACCCCCGTACTCGATAACATCTGTACTCAATAACGACTCGTACCTAATAACAAAAAGGAGTGGCTTCATGCGTATTGCACAAATTTATCTGGGCTTGATAGCGGTGATGAGCGTTGTGTTTGGCGTGATTTACCTGGTGGCGCCGTACAGCATGACGAACCCGATGGGCTTCGGTCAGCTGGCCCCCTCCGCGCTGACGGACGTGCGCGCCACTTATGGCGGCCTGCAAATCGGCATGGGCCTGTTCCTGTTCTGGTGCCTGACACCCGCGCGGATGCGCGCCGGCCTGCTGTTCACCCTGCTGAGCGTGGGGGCGCTGGCGATCTGCCGCGGCATCGGTCTGGTCATCGACGGCGACGTGACCAGCGTGTTGAAGGGCACCATCATTTTCGAGGGTACGTTGACCTTGATTACGCTGGTTCTGTTCCTGCGCGCGCCGCGGGCGGATGGCGCATTGCGCGCCGCGTAAAAACCCCGCTGCCCGAAAAGGCGGATTGGAACATCCGCCTTTTTTATTGCTCTTTGCTTATTGCCCCGTTTTTTCGTGTCCGCCCCTGGCTTGCCGGTCTGACCGAAACGCTTTGCCTCGATGCCGGCGCCGAGCCGTGACCGGCCGCCCGCTCCGGGTTTCCCCGTTGGGAAAAGAATCGAAGAAATTCCTCCGGGCTGAACCTATAATCGCCGCCACCGAAATTCAGCCCGGACCCGCAATGACCGCATCCCCAGAGCCCGCCACCCGCAAGCCCCAGGGGCTGCTGCGCAGCAGTTTCATCGTCAGTTTGATGACCATGCTGTCGCGCGTGCTGGGCCTGGCGCGCGATATCAGTTTTGCGGTGTTCATCGGCGCCAGCGGCGCCGCCGACCCGTTTTTCATCGCCTTCAAGATTCCCAATTTCCTGCGCCGGCTGTTTTCGGAGGGCGCGTTTTCCCAGGCCTTCGTGCCGGTGCTGTCGGAATACCGGCAAAAGCGCTCGTTGGCGGAGGTCCGCACCCTGATCGACAGCGTTTCCGGCGTGCTGGGCTCCACCCTGATCGCGGTCACCACACTGGCGGTGGTGGCGGCGCCGCTGGTCACGGCGCTGTTTGCGCCGGGCTATATCGGCCAGCAGGAAAAGTTCGCGCTGACCACCGATCTGATCCGCATCACGTTTCCCTATCTTTTCCTGATCTCGATGACCGGTTTTTCCGGCGCGATTCTCAACAGCTTCGGGCGCTTCGGCGCGCCGGCCTTCGCGCCGGTGCTGCTCAATGTCAGCCTGATCGGGGCGGCCTTCGTATCGACGCGCTGGTTCGCGGTGCCGACCTACGCATTGGCCTGGGGCGTGCTGCTGGCGGGCATCGCCCAATATTTATTCCAGTGGCCCTTCCTGATCCGCATGAACCTGCTGCCCAAGCCGCGTTGGGCGCCGCGCGACGAGGGCGTGCAGCGTGTCATGCGGTTGATGCTGCCGGCGCTGTTCGGCGTGTCGGTCAGCCAGATCAACCTGCTGCTGGATACCATCCTCGCGTCTTTTCTGCCGACCGGCAGTGTTTCCTGGCTCTATTATTCCGATCGCCTGTCCGAATTGCCGCTGGGCGTATTCGCCGTCGCCATCGGCACGGTGATCCTGCCGAGCCTGGCCCGCGACCAGGCCGACGCCTCCACCGAAGGTTTTTCCCGCACCATGGACTGGGCGCTGCGCCTGATCCTGCTGATCGGCATGCCGGCGTCGGTGGCGCTGTTCGTGCTCGGGCATTCGATCCTGATCGCGCTGTTCCAGTATCGCCAGACCACGGCGTTCGACGTGCTGATGTCTTCCTATGCGCTGGCGGCGGTGGCGATGGGCCTGTCGGCTTTCATGCTGATCAAGATCCTGGCGCCGGGCTATTACGCGCGCCAGGACATGAGAACGCCGGTGCGGGTCGGCATCGTCGCCATGGTCTCGAACATGGTGTTCAACCTGATCCTGGTGATCCCGCTGCATCTTTACTTCAAGCTCGGCCATGTCGGCCTGGCGCTGGCGACGTCGCTGTCGGCCTGGCTGAACGCCGGCCTGCTGGCGCGCGGGCTGCTCAACACGGGCGTGTTGCTGCCGCGGCCGGGCTGGCGTCGTTTCTGGGCTCAGCTGTTGCTGGCCAGCGCCGCGATGGGGCTGACGCTGTGGTGCCTCGATCCGTCCGCTGCGCTGTGGCAGAGCTGGGCCTGGTGGCGCCGTATCGCTGTGCTGGGCGCCCTGTGCGCGGCCGGTTTCGCGGTCTATGGCGGTCTTTTGTTCGCCACCGGGCTGCGCCCGCGCCACCTGCGCGGGCCGGCCGCCTGAACGGCGCACTCGTTTGCGCCGGAGGGACTACGTTATACTCCGCCCTTTCCTTATTTTGTCACCCGATATGATTGCCTGATGGAACTGATCCGCGGCTTGCACAACTTGCGTCCCCGTCATCGCGGCTGCGTGGCGACGATCGGCGCTTTCGACGGCGTACACCGCGGTCATCGCGCGGTATTGCAGGGCCTGATCGACAAAGGCCGGGAGCTGGGGCTGCCCACCACGGTGGTGCTGTTCGAACCGCTGCCGCGCGAATTCTTCGCGCCCTTGCAGGCGCCGGCCCGGCTGATGAGCTTTCGCGAAAAATTCGCGGCGCTGCGCGAGCTCGGCATCGACCGCGTGCTGCGCATCCGCTTCGATCCGGCCCTGAGCGACACCGGCCCGGATGAGTTCGTGCACCGGGTGTTCGTCGATGGCCTGGGCGCGCGCTACATCGTGGTCGGCGACGACCTGCATTTCGGTAAAAACCGCGCCGGCGATTTCAACTTCCTGAAAAAAGTGGGCGCGCGCGAGGGCTTCGATGTGGTCGCGACGCCGTCCGTGCAGGTCGGCGGCGAACGCGTCAGCAGCACGCGCATCCGCCAGGAACTGGAGCAGGCGAATTTCGCCGTGGCCGAGGAGCTGCTCGGCCGGCCCTACAGCATCACCGGCCGGGTGATGGTGGGGCAAAAGCTCGGCCGCCAGCTCGGCGTGCCGACCGCCAACGTGCATTTGTGGCGCCTGCGCGCGCCGCTGGCCGGCGTGTATGCGGTGGAGGTGAGCGGCGCCGGGCCGGGCGCCCGCTTCGGTGTTGCCAATGTGGGCACGCGCCCGACCATCGGCGATCTCACCAAGGCCATCCTGGAAGTCCACATCCTGAACTTCGCGGGCGATATCTATCACCGCAATATCAGCGTGACTTTCCGCAGTCGTCTGCGCGACGAGCGCCGCTTCGGCTCCCTCGATGAACTGAAGGCACAGATTCACCGGGATATCGCCGATGGCCACGCCTGGTTCGGCTCCCAGCCCTAGCGGAATCGAGCGCATCCGCTTTCATCCATGAGTCGCGATCGTTAACAGGTACTTTTGTAGAGAATCATGAGCGATTACAAACACACGCTGAATCTGCCGGAAACCGCGTTTCCGATGAAGGCCAACCTCGCCACGCGCGAGCCGGAAATCCTCAAGCAATGGCAGGAGCGGAATCTGTACGCCGCGATTCGCGCCGCCCGCAGCGGGCGCCCCAAATTCATCCTGCACGACGGCCCGCCCTACGCCAACGGCGAGATTCACCTGGGCCACGCGCTCAATAAAATCCTCAAGGACATCATCGTCAAATCCCGCACGCTGGGCGGTTTCGATGCGCCCTATGTGCCGGGCTGGGACTGCCACGGCCTGCCGATCGAGCTGAACGTCGAGAAAAAGGTCGGCAAGGCCGGCGTCAAGGTCGATGCCAATACCTTCCGCAACCTGTGCCGCGAATACGCGCAGAAGCAGGTGGACGGACAGCGCACCGATTTCAAACGCCTGGGCGTGGTCGGCGATTGGGACAACCCCTATCTCACCATGAATTTCCGCACCGAGGCGGACATCATCCGCGCGCTCGGCAAAATTGCCGCGAACGGTCATCTGCACAAGGGCTTCAAGCCGGTGCACTGGTGCCTGGACTGCGCCTCCTCGCTGGCCGAGGCGGAGGTGGAGTACAAGGACAAAACCTCGCCGGCCATCGACGTGGCCTTCGCCGTGGTCGACCGCGGCGATTTCTTCAATCGCCTGCACGTGCCCGAGGATCTCGACGGCGAACTCGCCATTGCGATCTGGACCACCACGCCGTGGACGCTGCCCGCCAACCAGGCGGTGGCGTTGAATGCCGATCTCGATTACGTGCTGGTGCGCTTCAACCAGGACGGCAAGCTGCGCCTGGTGCTGCTGGCCGAGGCGCTGGTGGCGGCGGTGATGGCGCGCCTGCAAATCGCCGATTTCACGCCGGTCGGTCGCGCCAAAGGCGCGGCGTTAGAAAAAATCGCGCTGCGCCATCCGTTCTATGAGCGCACCGTGCCGGTGATCCTGGGCGATCACGTCACCACCGAAAGCGGTACCGGCGCGGTGCACACGGCGCCGGGCCACGGCCTCGACGACTTCCTGGTCGGCCAGCGCTACGGCCTGGACGTGCTCAATCCGGTCGGCGGCAATGGCGTGTTTCTGCCGGATACGCCCTTGTTCGCCGGCCAGCACGTGTTCAAGGCCAACGAGGTCATCGTCAACACCCTGCGCGAGCAGGGCGCGCTGCTGCATTACGAACCGTACCCGCACAGCTATCCGCACTGCTGGCGCCACAAGACGCCGATCATTTTCCGCGCCACGCCGCAGTGGTTCATCAGCATGTCGCAAAAGGGTTTGCTCAAGCAGGCGCTGGCCGCGTCCGACGGCGTCGAGTGGATGCCGGGCTGGGGCAAGGCGCGCATCGACGGCATGATGATGGATCGTCCCGACTGGTGTATCTCGCGGCAGCGCACCTGGGGCGTGCCGATTGCGCTGTTCGTGCACAAACAGACCGCCGAGCTGCATCCGGATACGCCGGCGCTGATCGAAAAGGTCGCGCTGCGCGTGACGGAGAAAGGCATCGACGCCTGGTTCGATCTCGATCCGGCGGAGCTGCTCGGCGCCGATGCCGAACACTATGACAAGGTGACCGATACGCTCGATGTGTGGTTCGATTCCGGCGTCACGCATTTCTGTGTACTGGAACAGCGTCCCGAACTGCAATATCCGGCGGATCTGTATCTGGAAGGTTCGGACCAGCATCGCGGCTGGTTCCAGTCGTCGCTGCTGACGGCGGTGGCGATGAACGGCAACGCGCCATATCGCGGCGTGCTCACGCACGGTTTCACCGTCGATACCAACGGCCACAAAATGTCGAAATCCCTCGGCAACGGCATCGAGCCGCAACAGCTGATGAAAACACTCGGCGCGGATGTGCTGCGGCTGTGGGTGTCGGCCACCGACTATCGCAACGAGATGGTCGTGTCCGATGAAATCTTCAAGCGCACCGCCGACAGCTATCGCCGCATCCGCAATACCGCGCGTTTCCTGCTGGCGAACCTCAACGGCTTCGACCCCGCCGCGCACGCGGTGCCGTTCAAGGACATGCTGGCCCTGGATCGCTGGGCGGTGAGCGTCGCGCTGCGTTTGCAGGAGGAAATCAAGGCGGCCTACGAGGCCTATCAATTCCATCTCGTTTACCAGAAAGTGCACAACTTCTGCGTGGTGGAGCTGGGCAGTTTCTATCTCGACATCATCAAGGACCGCCAGTACACCTGCCAGAAAGAAAGCCTGGCGCGGCGTTCGGCGCAGACGGCGCTGTATCACATCGTCGAGGCGCTGGTGCGCTGGATCGCGCCGGTGCTGAGCTTCACCGCCGACGAACTGTGGCAGTTCATTCCCGGCCGCAAGGCGGGCGATGCTTCCGTGTTCGTGGCCGAATGGTATGAGCGCCTGCAATCCGTGGCCGACGACGAGCTGTTCGGCGGCGCGTTCTGGCAGCAGATCATGGCGGTGAAAACTGCGGTGAACCGCGTGCTGGAGGGCCAGCGCAAAGAAGGTTTGATTGGCGGCACGCTGGAGGCCGAAGTCACGCTGTATTGCGACGGCGCGCTGGCCGAACAACTGCGCGCCATCGGCGACGAGCTGCGTTTCGTGCTGATCACCTCGGCGGCCTCGGTTGCGCCGACCGCGCAAGCGGCCAATGCGGTGGCCACCGATATCGAAGGCCTGTCGGTCGCCGTGGTGAAAACTGGACACGCGAAATGCGCGCGCTGCTGGCACCATCGCGAGGATGTCGGCGCGCACGCGGCGCATCCGGAACTGTGCGGCCGCTGTGTCGAGAACGTCGACGGCGACGGCGAAGTACGCTATTTCGCCTGATCCCATTCAACCCGCGGCGCGTTGCGCGCCGCGTCCATTTTTCCTGGCGGTTGCTGAATTTATGAAAGTGCGTTTACCCATGCTGTGGTACCGGCTGGCGCTGATCGTCGTGATTCTCGATCAGTTGTTGAAGCGCGTGGTCTCCATGCAATTGGATTACGGCGTGCCGGTGCAAATCTGGCCGGTGCTCGACCTGACGCTGCAACACAACACCGGCGCCGCGTTTTCCTTTTTGCATGACGCCGGCGGCTGGCAGCGTTGGTTTTTCACCGGCATTGCCGTGATCGTTTCGGCGATGCTGGCGGTGTGGATGGCGCGCTTGCGGCGCGATCAGCATTTGCTGCTCTGCGGCCTTGCGCTGATTCTCGGCGGCGCGGTTGGCAATCTGATCGATCGCGTGCGTTTCGGTTACGTCGTCGATTTCATCGCGGCGCATTGGGGCGAACATTATTTCCCGGCCTTCAACCTGGCCGATTCTGGCATCACCATCGGCGCGGGCCTGCTGTTGCTCGACATGCTGTTCAACCCGCATCACCACGGCAAATCGCCTGCGCAGGATAAAAGCTCATGAGCGACTCCCTGAAAATCGGTCCCACCACGCAGGTCACGCTGCATTTCGCGCTGAAGCTCGATAACGGCGACGTGGTGGATTCCACCTTCGAGCGCGCGCCCGCCACGTTTACCGTGGGCGACGGAAAATTGTTGCCGGGCTTCGAGCGCAAGCTGTTCGGGCTGAGCCGGGGCGCGCGCGAGCAGTTCAGCGTGCTGCCCGAGGACGGCTTCGGCCAACCCAACCCGGCCAACGTGCAACGCATCAAGCGCAGCCTGTTCACGCCGGACATGGATCTGCACGAAGGGCTGGTGGTGTCCTTCGCCGATGCCACCAAGTCGGAATTGCCCGGCGTGATCAGTGCGTTCGAGGGCGACGAAGTGCTCGTCGATTTCAATCATCCGCTGGCCGGCCGCACGCTGATTTTCGATGTGGAAATCATCGACGTGTCCGCGGCCGCCGCCAACGATGGCGAGGCGTAACACATGAGCGAGCCGATCAAAATCCAGCTGGCCAATCCGCGCGGATTCTGCGCGGGCGTCGACCGGGCGATCGAAATCGTCAATCGCGCGCTGGAAGTGTTCGGCGCTCCGATTTACGTGCGCCACGAAGTCGTGCACAACAAATTCGTGGTGGACGATCTGCGCGCCCGGGGCGCGCTGTTCGTCGACGAGCTCGACGAAGTGCCCGATGCCTCCATCGTGATTTTCAGCGCCCACGGCGTTTCGCAGGCGGTGCGCAACGAAGCGAAGCGGCGCGGATTGAAAGTGTTCGATGCGACGTGTCCGCTGGTGACCAAGGTGCATATGGAAGTGGCGCATTACAGTCGCGCCGGCAGCGAATGTATTTTGATCGGCCACAAGGGCCATCCCGAGGTGGAAGGCACGATGGGGCAATACGATCGCGCGGGCGGCGGCGATATCTATCTGGTGGAGGACGTCGCGCAGGTGGCGACCCTGCAGGTGCGCAATCCGCGGGAGCTGGCCTACGTCACGCAAACCACCTTGTCGATGGACGATACCGCGCAGATCATCAACGCCTTGCGCGCGCGTTTTCCGCAGATTCGCGGGCCGCGCAAGGACGACATCTGCTACGCCACGCAGAATCGCCAGGACGCGGTAAAAACGCTGGCGCAACAGTGCGACCTGGTTCTCGTTGTCGGCTCGCCCAACAGCTCCAACTCCAATCGCTTGCGCGAGTTGGCCGAGCGCGCCGGCGTCGATGCCTATTTGATCGATTCCGCCGCGGATATCGATGCGCAATGGCTGGTCGGCAAAAAACAGATCGGCCTCACCGCCGGCGCTTCGGCGCCCGACGTCCTGGTCACGCAGGTGATCGAACGCCTGCGCGTCCTGGGCGCGGCCGCGCCGCTGGAAATGGATGGCATCGCGGAAAATATTACGTTTTCCCTGCCGCGTGAACTGCGTATCGTTCAGGTCTGAGGGGCGCCGCCGCCCGCACGCCGAAACACACCACTCGTCAGGAACGTCCGTCGCGCCAATGGTGCTCTGCTATATCTTCCTGCACTTATGAAAATGCGCGCGCACGGTTTTACATTGATTGAGCTGATGACATCGATCGCGGTGGCTGCGGTTCTGCTCGCCCTTGCCGTGCCCAATTTTTCCGGCAACCTGAAAACCAGCCGTATCCAGGGCCAACTGCGCGATCTGTACAGTGAGCTGGTTTACGCGCGCTCGGACGCCATCTCCCGTCGCATTCCGGTAACGCTGTGTTCCAGCAACGACGGCGATACCTGCAGCGGCAGCTGGAGTGACGGCTGGATCATCTGCGTCGACGCCAACTATAAAACCTCCCCGGGCTGCGACGGCGTCGCCGAGAAAGACACGGTGCTTCGCGTCTATCACGATCTCGGCAAAAACACGCTGGCGCTGACCGACAAGGACGGTGCCGAGCAAAACCGCATCACTTTCCTCGGCTCCGGCGCCGCGGATACCACCGCGGCGCTGACGTTTGCCCTCTGCGACGTGGACAAAGACCCCAAATACGCAAGAGCCGTCCTGAAGGTGGGCGCGGGCCAATTGCTGATGTCCTCGCCGAATGCCGAAAGCGGCATTCATTCCGACGTGAATAACGAAGCATTGACCTGTCCATGAATCGAGCCTTGTCCCGGCAGAGCGGTTTCACTCTGATCGAAATGATGATTGCGCTGCTGATCCTGGCGATCGGCCTGCTCGGCTTTGCCGGATTGCAGACCCAGGGCATCGTCATGGGACGCAAGGCGTTCCTGCACTCCCAGGCCGAGATGCTGGCCGAGGATATCGTCGAACGCATTCGCGCGAATAAGGCAAAAGGCGATTTCTCCGTCACCCTCGGCTACGCCATGGCCGCCACCGATGTCGGGCAGGACAACCATTGCGACAGCAATGCCTGCACGCCGGCGCAGATGACGCAGTGGGATCAGTATCGCTGGCAGCGGCGAGTGGGTGGCTCGCTACCGGCGGGACAGGGCGATGTCGATGTGTCGGTGGGCAGCAATCCGTACGCAACGGTGACGGTCACCGTGCATTACAACCTGGATTCCGACAAGAAAGACGCCGACGCCTACCAATACAAACTGACGACCAAAATTTATTAGCCCGATGGCACGAACCATGACCGTATCCACGACAGGGCCGTTCAAGGCGAGTGGTTTCTCACTGATCGAATTGATGGTGGCGATGCTGATTTCGCTGATCATCATGGCTGGCGTCATCAACAGTTTCATCGCCAGCAGAGATGCCTATCACTACAACGAGCAACTGGCTTTCATTCAGGAAAACGCGCGCTTTGCCATCGGCAAATTAAGTGCCGACATTCGCGAGGCCGGCAACTTCGGCTGTCGCAACGACAGCCCGCACGACCTGACGACCGGCGCCAGCGACAACGATTGGTACGCGAACAATCTGGTCAGCGCGCTCAACCAGTCCAGCAATGTTTTTTACAAGCGCACCGGCCTGCAGGGATTCAGCCAGAACACGGCTGGCATTCATCTGCCCTCGAACGTGAATGTCTCGAATGTGGTGGGGGATGCCGTCCTGGTGCGGCGCGGCGACAACGACAATGCCCTGACGGTGAAAAATCACGACGGCCCGAAAGGCCACGTTTTCACGCTGACCGCCAAGCACAGCTATAAGCCCGGCACCCTGATGGTGTACGCCGACGCCAATTGCCGGTATCAGGGCATTTTCCAGCTGGCGGGTCCCGCGGAATCGTCGCTGCCCAGCGATCAGGTGGATCACCAGGCCGGCGTCAGCGGCGCGGCTCCCGGCAACAAAACCGTGTTGCTGCTGGGCCAGCTCGCGGTGGGCGGCGGTTCTTTTCTGCTCGGGGATTATTCCGAATGCAACAGCACCACCGATTGCAGCTGGTGGCCGGGCGGGGCCAGCGAAGCCGGTGCGGGAACCAGCGCCGCTGTGGATTATCTGCCGGGCTCGCTGGTCATGCCGATGTCCAGCAACCTGTATTACGTGGCCCGATCCACGGTCGATCCCAACATGAACTCGTTATATGTGGTCGGCCTGGATAACGGCGGCGCCCTGGCGTCGGCGCAGGAACTGGTGTTGGGCGTCGACGACATGCGCATTTTTTACGGCGTCGATACCGACGCCATCGCCGATGGCATGGCCAACCGTTATGTGACCGCCGCCGACATCGGCACCCACGATTACGCCGCGCTCGGCGCCACCAATAATTATCTGGTCTGGAATCGCGTGGTGAGCGTGCGCGTGCAATTGTTGCTGAGTTCGCGCAATCGCGTGCTCACCAACCCGGCGCAGGGTTTCACCTGGGACGACGACAGCGACGCGTTGACGGAAGCACAAAAGCACGATGGCTATTTGCGCCAATTGATTTCCACCACCGTGCAGTTGCGCGATGCCTTCAAGGGATGATTTCCATGACTAACCAGAAAGGCGTGGCGCTGATTGTCGCCCTCATCATGCTGTTGATCGTCACCTTGCTGGGCACGGTGGTGATGCGCGGCGCCAGCCTGGACATGAAAATGGCCAACAACGGCCAGGAGCGCCAGCAGGCGTTCAATGCCGCCGAGGCGGCCCTGAGCGAGGCCGAATCCTCGCTGGTGGCCATGACCATCAGCGACAGCGATCTGACCGGCACCTGCTCCGGCGAACACTGCTTCAACAGCGACTGCACCAATGGTTACTGCTTTTTCGGTTCATACGAGGGCGAGACGAAGAGCCAGGGCAATTGCAGCCCCGACCCCGTTTCCGGCGAGCTGAAACAGCCCTGGAACGATGCCGAGATCTGGAAAACCGAGACCAGATACATCAAGACCACCGCGTTCAAAGCCGGCGATGGCTCGGCCGTCGAGGCCAGGTACATCGTGGAGTTCCGCTGTTTCATCGATGGCGACCAAGGCACCATCGCCAACAATGGCGGCGACATGCTGTTTCGTATCAGCGCGCGCGGCGTCAGCGCGGCGGGCAATGCCGAGGTCATGCTGCAAAGCACTTTTCGCCGCAGCATTACGAATAATTAGGAACCGGCGCGGAGCGTTGCGGGTCATCCGGGAGATAAGACGATGCGTGTTTCTGTTGCTGCCCTGAAGCGTGCCTGTGGCGCGACGTTGTTATCGCTGGCGCTGGCGCTCGATGCGGCCGCTGCCTGGGCCGCGGGTGGAACGCTGGGACCGGGCGGCATGACCGCCAGTATCAGCGATTATGCCGCGATGCCGCCGCTGGCCGCGGAGAGTTCCGATCCATTCCTGATGATCGATTTGTCGGTCGAACTGACGCAGCAGGCCGAAGCCTATACCGACGGCAACCAGACTTATCCGAACGGCACGGTGTGTCCCGGGCGCGTTCCGAGCGGCTCCACGAGTTCGGCTTATCTGCCGATCGTTTCCACGCCCTGGGGCAAACGGGATATCGGGATCTGCTATACCGCCGCGGAAAAATACATCGGCTATTTCGATTCCGAGAAATGCTATGCCTACGATACCGGCGACGGCTCCACGACCTGGGCGCAGCAGGCCACCGGTCCTTATCCCGGCAACGGCCTCAGCAGCTCGCTGAATCCTCCGCATTTCAAGCCCGTGGGCGCCGCGAACAAACACACTTGCAGCGGTTCGTTCAGCGGTAATTTCCTCAACTGGGCGACCATGTCGGCGCTGGACGAATTCCGCTCGGCGATGACCGGCGGCGCGCGCCTGATCGATACTTCCGGCGCCAGCGCCCAAACCCTGCTGATTCGCACCCGTCGCCTGGACGACTGGGGTTTTGTGATGAAGGCCATCAGCGGCTCGGGATTTTCCTTCACCAATACCGGTGTAACGCCGAACATATCGAACACGTTCACCACCAATCCGTCCACGGTGACGCCGTTTACTTCGACCGATCTGGCTCCCGCCGGCACGTCCAGCACCGGTTCGACGGCCAACTGCACCTGTGGCACCAAAACCACCTGCAGCAACACCAGGGAAAGCGTCAGCAGTTGCAAATGCGCCACGCGCACGGACAAAAGCTACGGCTCCAACGGGTTATATGTCGTCAACGACTGGTCGCAGATTTCTCCCAATCCGGGGGCCGCGCTGCACCGCACCCGTTTTTACAATTTTCAGGTCGAGACCACGACTTCTTCGACGGTAAAGACGGTTTATAGCGGCAGCTCGGTTTGCAACACCGTCACCACGGTCGATTCGACCAGCAGCACGACCAGCGCAAAACCGCTGAGCGTGAACAATGTGTCGAACTTCAACGTGATCGTCCAGGTGTGCGATCCCAGCAGTGCCGCGGGCGGCCTGGAGGCCAACTGCATCAAGTACACCGACGGCGCCAATACCTGGTACAAGCCGGAAGGCCTGCTGCAGAAAAATGCGCTGAAAATGCGTTATGCGTTGACCTCGTACACTTCCAGAACGGGCGACGGTTACACCGTGCAAATCAACGGAGGCGTGTTGCGCTCCAATGCCAAATACGTCGGCTATCAGATGCCGACGAGTAACGGCGGCATTATGGTGAACCCCAATGCGGAGGTCGATGACAAGGGCTTGATGGTGAAGGATCCGGACAAGCTGGCCGGCAAGGTCGGCTTGAATAACGTCAAACCGGTCAACAGCGGCATTCTCAATTACATCAACCAGTTCGCCTTGTACGCGGGGCGCTACAAAGCCAACGATCCGGACGCCGAGCTGTATTACGAGGGCCTGCGTTACCTGATGAAATTGGGGCCGACGCCGAGCTTCTCGACACCGCCTTCCACCGCCGGCGGCGCGCTCAGCGCCACCGATCAGGACGGCTTTCCCGTATTCGGCGGCAGCGCCATCGGCGCCAACACGGCGGGCAGTCCGGCCTGGTCCGACCCCGTTGCCAGCAGCTGCCAGAAAAACTACGCGCTGTATGTGGGCGACAAAAACACGCACCGGCAAAACTACCTGCCCGACGGTTATCAGAACGGAACGCTGGGATACGCGTTCGGCAAAGACGATCCGGTCTGCGGCAGCGAATGCAGCGACGCGGTGGCCAAGGGCATTCACACCGCGCAACTGGAAAACGACATCGGTAAAGTCGACGGCGGCGATGCCAGCACCAACTATGGCAACGAGCATGGCGACGGTCTGGCGGCGCTGGCCTGGTGGGCCCGCACCCACGATTTCCGCACCGATATCAGCGGCGTGCAGACGCTGAAAACATTCGTGGTCGATACGCAGGAGTGGGGCGGGGATAGCGCCATGCCGGTGGGCACGAACAACACCCTGTGGCGCGCCGCGAAATGGGGCGGCTTCGAAGATACCAACAACGATTTGTTTGCCTACGGAAAAAGTATCAACAACAAGGTCAACACGCCGGATCTCGACAGCGAATGGAATGCGAAGGGCGCGACCTTCACCATGGGCAAGAACACCGTCAAGCTGCCGGATACTTATACCCTGGCCAGCCAGCCCGCGAATCTGGTTGCGGGTTTGACCTCCGCGTTCGACGAGGCCCTGCAAAAAACAGCGGCGGCGTCGTCGGCGGCGGTGGTGGCCAACTCGACGACGGGCACGGCCGCGTTTTATCAGGCGCTCTATCGTCCGCGGACTTCCAACAACAACACCGCGGTGACCTGGACCGGCCTGGTGCGCGCGTTTTTTATCGATGACTCGGGCAATTTCCGCGAGGACACCGACGGCAACGGCATGCTTTCCAACGGCGACAACGTGATCAAGTTCCGGGAGGATACCGCCAGCCAGTCCGTCGTGGTGGATCGCTACTCCGTCGGCGGCGCCAGCATCGCCAGCGGCGTCTCCCTGAACAGCCTGCACCCGATCTGGGATGCCAGCGATCAACTGGCCAGACTCAGCAACACGCAGGTCACCACGCAGCGCGGTTACACGGCCACGAGCGATACGGGCCGCTACATTTTCACGTGGCTCGATCTCAACAACAATGGCGCGATCGATTCCGGCGAAATCAAGGATTTCACCGCGTCGAATTTTCCCGCGCTCAACGCCGCCAGCAACGATGCGACGCAGGACCCGGCGCGCCTGCTGGGACTGGATAGCGTGACGGGCGCCTCCGGCGCGGCCCTGGCTCCGGACAAGATCGTCAATTACATTCGCGGCGCCGACCAGCCGGGATATCGCAATCGCACCATCGATCAGGGCAGCGGCGCGCAAACGCTGCGCCTGGGCGATATCGTTCATTCGTCGCCGCTGGTGGTCGGCGCGCCGAGCCTGACGTATGACACAACCTATGGCGACACCACTTACCGGACATTCAAATCGCGTTATGCGAAGCGGCGCCAGGTGCTGTACAGCGGCGCCAACGACGGCATGCTGCACGCGTTCAACGCGGGATTTTTCGATACGGCCAGCAACGGTTTTTATACCTCCAGCGACGCCGGCAAGGGCACTGAAACCAGACATCCCCTGGGCGGAGAAATCTGGGCCTACGTGCCTTACAACCTGTTGCCGCATTTGCGTTGGCTGACGGATTCGGGATATCCACACGCGTTTTATGTCGACGGTTCGCCGCAGTCTTTCGACGTGAATATTTTTAATGACTGCGTCGACCCCGCCACCTGCGTACATCCTTATGGCTGGGGCACCATTCTCGTGGTGGGATTCCGGCTCGGCGGCGGTGACGTGACCCTCAATGACGTGACCGATCAGGCTGGCGCGAGCGATGCCGGCAACCGCACCTTGCGTTCCGCGTATATGGTTTTCGATATCACCGATCCGGAGAGCCCGCCGACCCTGCTGGGCGAGCTGAGCGCGCCGGCGATGGGTTATACGACCGGCAAGCCCACGGTGGTCAAGCGTCGTGTCGCGCCGGTCGGCGGTTTCACCGCGCTGGCGACCGGAAACAGCACGCAAAACCAGTGGTATCTGGTGATGGGTTCCGGTCCGGCGGGTACCGACAGCGGCAGCAAGCAGCAGGCGCTTACGCAGGCGGTCAGCAGCCAGGTGGCGCAGGTTTTTGTTTACGATCTCAACCGGCGGCAGTGGGTCGATGCGGATACCAGCACCACCGCGGTCGACGGCTTTCCGATCGCCGGCCAGAACAGAAGCTTTGTCGGCGATATGGCCGCCAAGGATTGGAATTCGGATTACACCGATGAAGTGATTTACTTCGGCACCATCGGCGTGGGCGCCTCGCCGAACAACGACGCGGTAGGGGATTTGATCCGCATGCAGATGCCCGCGGATTTCAGTTTCGGTTCGCCGACATTCAGTACCCTGTTGAGCGGCAACAGCAATACGCCCAGCAGTGGCCAGCCGTTCTCCGCGGCGCCGTTGGCAATCAAGGATTCGAGCGGGCAGCCCTGGGTGTACGCCGGCAGCGGACGTTTCTTCGTGACGAGCGATATCCTCACTGCCAAGCAGATGAGTTACTACGGCATCAAGGAACCGCGTACCGGTAACAGCCTGACGTTCAGCGCGGTGGCCAAGGGCGATCTGGTCAATACCACGGGCGTGCAGGTTTACAGCGATGGCCGGGTGACGGCTGGCGGTGGCGGCGCGTTGACCATCAATAACCAGGCCACCAATACGTATTCGGATCTGTTGCAGCGGGTTGGCGCGGAGTCGGGCTGGTATTTCAATTTCAACGGCTTGACCGAGCGCGATGTGGACATCACGCTGCCGTTTTTCTCAAGCCTGCTGATCTCGGCTTATACCGCGAGCAACGATACCTGCGATCCCGCCGGCAGCAGCCGCAGAGTCGCCGTCGGACAACTGACCGGCACGGCAACACCGGCGGCGCCTTTAGGTGAAGATTCGACCACGCACGTCATCAATGTGTCTCGTCCGCTGGGTTCGGGTCTTTTCCTTTCGGCGGGCACGGTCAAGCTGGGTACGGGAGCCAATACGAAATGGTTCGACACGGGAGGTGACAGCGACGGTAACGTCCTCACCAGCCAACTGAACGCGCCCAGTTTTCCGGTCTACGGCCGCCGCATGTCCTGGAAGGAACTGCCGCTGCCGCCGCAATGAGTGACATTGAATGATGAAAACGAATCTTCGTGGCTTTACCTTGCTCGAACTGATGATCGTGGTGACCGTCATCGGCGTCCTGACCGCCTTGGCGATGCCCGCTTATCAGAAGTACGTGCAACGCGCGAAACGCTCGGACGCGGCCAATGCCCTGATGTCCATCGCCGCGGCCGAGGAGAAATATTATTTCCAGAACAATAAATACGGAGATAACGACGCGCTGGGTCTCTCCGATACCTCTCCCGAAAAGTACTACAGCATTGCCGTTGCGGTGGGTGAGGATGATAACGGGCAGAGTTACACGATCACGGCAACGGCCACCGGCGCGCAGGCCAGCGACACCGACTGCGCCACGTTTACTTTGGATAACACCGGAAAGCGCGGACCGTCGCCGGACGACAACGGCTGCTGGCATCGCTAGGTGATTTTTGAAGAGTGCAGCCCTGTTTCAGGATTTCTCCAGAAGTCATTTCATAAATAGACTGACACGCTGATACTGCGCCCATCGGTTAAAAACCATGGGGGCAGCCTCTGCGGCTCATTGACTACCTGTAAACTGCGCTGCTCGGCTGCCTTGCGTCCTCGTGCCCGCTGTTCCATGGCATTGTCCGAGCGCACCTTCATCTTCATGAAATGCTTCCAGGAAAACGCTGGAAAACGTAGCGAGCGCCGCATCAGCAAGCGCGGTCGTTGTTCAGAGGTTCCCTAGGTACATAACCCGCTCGCGGCCAGTTGTTGTCGAGTGACTTGCACGACATAAGGGCGGCCGACAACATTGAGCACCAACTGCTGCGCATAGGGAAATTTCGAGTTCGACGGACACAGCGTGAAGCGTCCCCATTCCATCGGCGTGCCGTTGGCGCGAAACCGCAGATAGGCTCTGCCGGAGCCGCGCCAGTGCCAGCGGCTGTTCGAAATATCCGATTTATAAATCAGGCGATCGTTCGGATCGAGGCGGTGGTTGCCGTCGCGATCCTCGAACACCAGGATCGCGGGTGAGTTCCAATCCTCGCTGCAGCTGACATTGTCCTGGCTGCCGCACAGTGTCGTGACACGCCCGTGATTGAGCGCGTTGCCTCGCGCCAGTTGCAACAAGCGCTGCAGCTCGAACAGGCGCGTGCTTTGCCGGTACTTTTCCGTGGTGTTGATGAAGGACGGTGTCGCGAACAGCAGCGCGGATAAAATAGCGATAACGACAAAAAGTTCCAGGAGGGTAAACCCCCGTCCGTGGCGGTACATAGCAAGCGTCCTTGTTTGCCGTGTAGATGTAGATGTAGATGTCGTGGCGCGAAGCGCGCTTTTACACTCTAGAAGATTTCCCGGGAAAAACTAGCGAGCCATTTTGCCGGCGTTGGCCCTGAACCTGATCGTCAGGATTATTCGTCGCGATCCAATTCCAGTTTTTGTAGGCGATAGCGCAATTGCCGGAACGAAATACCGAGCGATTTCGCGGCGGCGGTGCGATTCCAGCGATGCTGGTCCAGGGTGCGCAGCAATACGTTCTTCTCGATATTTTCCAGGTAGGCTTCGAGCGAATCGAAGCTGCCCACGTCGTCGCCGGGTTTGCCCAGCGCGAGCGGTTCCGTGGACGGGCGCAGGGAGGGCAGCTGCAAATCGCCGGCGGCTATGGCATCGCCTTCGCACAGCGTGTAAGCGCGTTCGAGAATGTTTTCCAGTTCGCGCACGTTGCCCGGAAAATCGTAGGACTGAAGCAGTTCGGCCGCGTCCGCGTTCAGTTTGGGTTTCGGTAACTGCCACTCGGCGGCCAGCTGCTGGAGTATGTGGTCGGCCAGCAGCGGAATATCGGGTTTGCGCTCGCGCAAACCGGGCACATGGATTTCGATCACATTGATCCGGTAGAACAGGTCGCCGCGAAAGCGTTCCTCTTCCATTTCGCGTTTCAAATCCTTGTGGGTGGCGCTGAGCACGCGCACATCCACCGGCACTTCCTGGTTTGAGCCCACTTTGCGCACACTCTTCTCCTGGATCGCGCGCAGTAATTTCACCTGCATCGCCAGCGGCAGATCGGCCACTTCATCGAGGAACAGGGTGCCGCCATGCGCGGCTTCGAACAGGCCTTTTTTATCCTCGTGGGCGCCGGTGAAACTGCCCTTCACATGGCCGAAGAATTCGCTTTCCATCAACTCGCCGGGAATCGCGCCGCAGTTCACCGGCACGAACGGTCCGTGGGCGCGCGGGCCATTGGCGTGAATCAGGCGTGCAACGACTTCCTTGCCGCTGCCGGATTCGCCGCTGATGTAAATCGGCGCCTGGCTGCGCGCCATCTTGGCGATCTGGCGCCGCAAATCGCGGATGACGGGTGTGTTGCCGATCATCTGCGTGGTGTCGCCGAGCCCCACCGGCTCGCTTGCTTCCTCCAGGCGCAGGCTGCTTTGGATCAGCGTGCGCAGCCGCTCCAGATCGATGGGCTTGGTGATGAAATCGAAGGCGCCGGCCTTGAGCGCGCCGATCGCGGTTTCGATGCTGCCGAACGCGGTGATCATGGCGACCGGCACTTGCGGCAGGTTTTGCTGAATGTGGGCGATGATTTCCATGCCGCTGCCGTCCGGCAGCTTCATGTCGGTCAGGCACAGGCAGAATTCGCGTTTGCGCAGCAACTCCAGTGCGCTGGCCACCGACTCGGCGGCGGCGGTTTTCAGCCCCATGCGGCCGATGGTGATTTCGAGCAGTTCGCGAATATCGGGCTCGTCATCGACAATCAGGATTTCCAGCTTTTTTTTCATGGTTCGCGTAAAGGACTTCCGTATTTAAAGGGCTTTGCGCCGGGCCGGTGCCGATCTCTTATTCGTTGATCAGGGGCTTGCGGTCCGGGTGCGAAAAATTGATGCGAAAGCAGCTCTTGCCCTGCGCACTGCGAATATAGTTGAGCCGCGCTTGATTGATTTCACATAATTCGCGCGCGATGTACAAACCCAGGCCGTTGCCCTTGGCCTCGGTGGTAAAAAACGGCTCGAAGATTTTTTCCTGCTCGCGGGCGTCGATGCCGGGGCCGTCGTCGATTACATCCAGCTGCGGCAGCCCGTTGGCGGCGGCGTTGATATACAGCTCGGCGGTGGCGCGCCCGGTTTTCTTGCTGCTGTAGCGCAGGGCGTTGTCGAGCAGATTGGTCAGCACCTGGCTGAGCTGGTCCGGATCGACGGTGATTTGCACAGGCTTGAGTTCGCGGATAGAAATGGAGCGCGGTTCGCCACAGCCCTGTTCGTATTCGTGCAGATAATCGTGCAGCCAGGCGCCGAGGTCGAGGCGGCGGGGATTCGGCGGCGTGCGCCTGGATAATTGCAGGATGTTTTCGATGATCGCGTTCATGCGCCGCGAGTGATTGAGAATGATGTCGGCGAGGCGTTTGTCGCCCGTTTCCAGCGCCGGCGATTCCTGCAGCAGCTGCGCGGCGTGGCTGACCGCGCCGAGCGGGTTGCGGATTTCATGCGCGATGCTGGCGGTGAGTCGGCCCAGCGCCGCGAGTTTCAATTGTTGCGCGCGCTGCGCGAGCTGGCCGTGGTCTTCGATGAAAATCAGCGTGTCGCCGGGTTTGGCGTGGTCGAGCGCGGTGAAGCGCGCGATCAGCTCGGGGCCGGTTTCCGCGCTCAGGAAAGGCACGCTGCCGGTGAGCGGGTCGTTTTTCCAGCGATCGAGCTGGTGCTGCAGGACGGATTGCAGCAGCGGATTCGCGCCGTCGTCGAGCTGCCGCTGCAATTCATCGGCGTGCAGCAGATCGGCGGCGGCCTGGTTCATCATCTGGATTTTGCGCGCGTTGTCGACCACCAGGATGCCGGTGCGCATGCGCTGCACGATCAGTTGATTGAGGTTTTGCAGCCGGCTCACATCGGCGGCGCGTTGCAGGGCCAGCGCCTGGCTGTTGCGCAATCTCTGCGACAAATGTTGAAAGCCGAGCGTGATCGCGAAAAACAGCACGCCCATGGTGCCCGCGCTGAGCAGGCTCTGGTTCGAGCCGGGATTGGTGCCGAGCAGATAAACCGTGTCGGTCAGCAGCGCCAGTGTCGCCAGCGCCGCCACCAGCAGGCCGATCTGTCCCGACAGCATCAGTCCTCCCGCCGCCACCGCCACCAGCAATAACAGCGGCAGCCCGCCGCTGGTGCCGCCCGACAGATGAGCGAGCGCGATCAGCACGGCGATATCGATGAAAAAGTTGAGGAACAGCTGCTGTCTGTTGAGGCGCTGGTTCAGCGGCAGCATCAGCACCAGGCCGGCGAATAAAAAATAAGCGCCGCACAGGGCGGAAAACAGAATGGGTTGCGCGCGGCCGACCAGCGGATCTTCGCGCGTGCCGAGCAACATCAGCGCCAGCACCAGCGCCAGAATGAGCCGGTACCACGTGTACACGCGGAACAGCGTCAGGTTCTGCTGCTGGAACAGATGCGCCTCGGAAAAGGCGCCGGCGTCGATGCTCATGAGTGACCTGCTGGGTTGGAGTGCCTAGGGAAGCTCTGAAAAACTACTGCGCTTGCCGATGCGGCGTTAAAAATGCGCTCAAAATCCTCATTTATTTACCTATAAACTGCGGTTTTTCGCTCATTGTTGCCTTGCCTCGGCTGCACTCGCTACGTTTTTCAGAGGTTCCCTAGGGCCTGTTAACCCTATTTGAAGGGGCGCTGCTGCGGCTGAATAAGCGCCAATCCCCAACAGTAGGCGCTTTAGGCGATACCGCAAACAGCGGGCACGAGGGCGCGAGGAGCATAGATAGTGTTAACAGGCCCTAAGTCTAACGCATCTCGACGCGGCTGCACGGAGGTTCACAAGCGCGGCTGATTCACCGAGAATACCGGCCTCGCGCGCGGCTTCCGCACAACTCTGGAGTATCGATGGTGCAGCTCAAGATCGTCATGGCACAACTCAATCCGCTGGTCGGGGA
>Ga0153956_1000374_pt1 | contig 53061 bp, 50 predicted proteins | sample TSFL040MetaG_FD_104704 | JGI IMG/M metagenome (GOLD analysis project Ga0153956, IMG submission 104704) | Attine ant fungus gardens microbial communities from Florida, USA - TSFL040 MetaG | ecosystem: Host-associated > Fungi > Mycelium > Unclassified | place: USA: Florida, Wekiwa Springs...
CCGAGAAGGTAACCCGGCGAGGAATGCCCGGCGACATTCCTCGCACCTGGGTCCTTACTCGGCGGGATCGCGCCCTCGCGCCGAAGCTGCAGCGCGCCTATGCGGCTGGGCTCGGTGGTGTGCAAACGCTGGTAGAGATCGGCACCTGCCACATGCTGATGGTCAGCGAACCCGAACGCCTGGCCCAGATCTTCATCGAGCACTGCCGTCGACATGGGTGATGCCGTCACCCAGTTGCGGTCCACCGCCGAGGGGCTGGTGGCTGAGGCGGCCGAATTCGTACGGCGCCGTCGCGCCGAGGTGTTCGGCGCCGACGCCCCCGAGTCGGCACCCGGGGCCTTGATCCACACCAAGAGCAGCCCGACCGACCCGGTCACCGTCGTCGACACCGAGACAGAGCACCTGATCCGGGACCGGCTGGCCCGGTTGCGGCCCGGTGATGCGGTGCTCGGCGAGGAGGGCGGCGGCGGCGACGGCTCGGGACCCGTCACCTGGGTGGTCGACCCGATCGACGGCACCGTCAACTTCATGTACGGCGTCCCGGCCTACGCGGTGTCGGTGGCGGCGCAGCTCCGCGGGGTGTCGGTGGCGGGCGCGGTCGCCGACGTCGCCGGTGAACGGATCTACTCAGCCGGAACCGGGCTGGGCGCGCACGTCAGCGACCGGCACGGCACCGCGACGCTGCGCTGCACCGAGGTCACCGCATTGCCGATGGCCTTGCTGGGCACCGGATTCGGCTACTCGGCCCGCCGCCGCGCGGAACAGGCGGCGCTGGTGGCCCGGTTGCTGCCGGCGGTGCGGGACGTGCGGCGGATCGGTTCGGCCGCACTGGATCTGTGCATGGTGGCCGCCGGACGGCTCGACGCCTACTACGAGCACGGCATCAATCGGTGGGACCACGCCGCGGGATCGCTGATCGCGGTCGAGGCGGGTGCCCGGGTGCTGTTGCCGGACCCGGAGGTCGACGGGGCGGTGATCGTCGCGGCGGCACCGGGTATCGCCGATGAGCTCCTCTCGCTGCTGAAGCGCGAGGGCGGGTTGGCGCCGATCGCGCGGTAGCGCCCTTTAGTCGAACGGGTCTCGCACGGTGATCCCTTCGAATTTCCGGAAGTCGCGATCGTGAGTCCAGATGGTGGCGATACCGTGCTGTCGCATCAACGCGACCAGGTGGGCATCGGGGATCTGATTTCCCTTGGGCCGCACCGGGTCCGCCACTCGTCGATATACCGACCAGAATCCGTCGCCTTCGCCGACGGATCGCACGTGCGGTTGCGCGACGAATTGGTCGATGTTGCGGGCGGCCTCATCGGGTGACAGTGGCGCATCGAGCAACCTCGGGTGGGTCACGATGCGCAGGTAGCCGAATGCCACCGGCCACAGCAGGTAGACGAGGTCGGGTCCGGTCAGGAACCGCTCGACGAGTGCCTTGGCCTTGTCATGAAATGGGCTGCCACGATCTGTCGCGTAGACCAGCACATTGACGTCAAGGGTCTGGCTCATGCCGGACTGCCGGGACTCGCCCCGTCCAACACCGCCCAGACGGCATCCTTATCGCCCAGATCGACGCGTGGTCGCAGTTCGGAGGTCGTCCAGCTCACGTCGACCCGGGTGCGAGGCGTGCCCTCAAGAGCCTGGGCCAGCAGCTCGGACACCAGCCTTCCCAGGGTCTTGCCCTCGGACTGCTGGCGGCGTTTCAGTGCGCGCAGGACGTCGTCGTCCAGATCAATGGTAGTACGCATGCATCTGATGTTACTCGGATACGCATCTGATGCAGAACCGCGGCTGACGTCCTCAGTCGGGCTTGCGGCGGAAGATCTTTCGCCCGAGCCAGACGACCGGGTCATAGCGGTTCCCGGCCACGCGCTCCTTCATCGGGATGATGGCGTTGTCGGTGATCGTGATGTGCTCCGGGCAGACCTCGGTGCAGCACTTGGTGATGTTGCACAGCCCCAGACCGGCGTCGTCCTGCGCGAAGTCGCGCCGGTCGGCGGCGTCCAGCGGGTGCATGTCCAACTCCGCGAGCCGGATGAACATCCGCGGCCCGGAGAACTGTGGCTTGTTCTCCTCGTGGTCCCTGATGACGTGGCAGACGTTCTGGCACAAGAAGCATTCGATGCACTTGCGGAACTCCTGGGAGCGCTCCACATCCACCTGCTGCATCCGGTATTCGCCGGGCTTGAGATCGGCCGGGGGCTTGAACGCCGGCATCTCGCGGGCCTTCTGGTAGTTGAACGAGACATCGGTGACCAGGTCGCGAACCACCGGGAAGGTCCGCACCGGCGTGACGGTCACCGTCTCGTGCGGGTCGAACATCGACATCCGCGTCATGCACATCAGTCGTGGGAACCCGTTGATCTCCGCCGAACACGATCCGCACTTGCCGGCCTTGCAGTTCCAGCGCACCGCCAGGTCGGGGGTCTGAGTGGCCTGCAGGCGGTGGATGACGTCGAGCACCACCTCGCCCTCGTTGACCTCGACCTCGAAGTCCTGCAGTCCACCGCCGTCAACGTCACCCCGCCAGACTCGCAGGTGGGCGTTGTGTGTCATTACGCTCTCCGTCCCGGATGTTGCGCCAGCTCTTGGTCGGTGTAGTACTTCTCCAGTTCGGAGATCTCGAACAGCTCCAGCAAGTCCGCACGCATCCCGGTCTGGGGCTCCGGGGTGATGGTGATGTCATAAATGGCCTGTGGGCTCTCCCTGTCCACGACCCGGCACACCAACAGGGTTTTACGCCAGTTGGAGTCCATTCCCGGGTGGTCGTCGCGGGTGTGCCCGCCGCGGCTCTCGGTGCGCTGCAGTGCGGCCTTGGCCACGCACTCACTGACCAGCAGCATGTTGCGCAGGTCCACGGCCAGGTGCCAGCCCGAGTTGTAGTGCCGGCCCCCGTCGACGCCGACGGCGGCGAAGCGGGCCTTGAACTCCTCGAGCCGGACCAGAGCCTGCTCCAGCTCGGCAGCGTTGCGGATGATGCCGACCAGGTCGTTCATCGACTGCTGCAGCTCGGAGTGCAGCGTGTAGGGGTTCTCCCCGGCGCTGCCGCGGTCCAACGGCGCCAGCGCCAGCGCCGCCGCGGCATCCAGCGCCCCCTGTGCCACCGCGGGCCGGGCATCCAGCCCCTGCACGTACTGCGCGGCGCCCAAACCGGCGCGGCGGCCGAATACCAGCAGGTCCGACAGGGAGTTGCCGCCCAGCCGGTTGGAACCGTGCATCCCGCCGGAGCATTCGCCGGCGGCGAACAGCCCGGGCACCGCCGCCGCTCCGGTGTCAGGGTCGACCTCGATGCCACCCATCACGTAGTGGCAGGTGGGGCCGACTTCCATGGCGTCCTTGGTGATGTCGACCTCGGCAAGCTGCATGAACTGGTGGTACATCGAGGGCAGTCGACGCTTGATCTCTTCCGGCGTGAGCCGGGAGGCGATGTCGAGGAACACCCCGCCGTGCGGCGAACCGCGCCCGGCCTTGACTTCGGAGTTGATGGCGCGGGCCACCTCGTCACGGGGCAGCAGGTCGGGGGTGCGGCGGGCCGAGTCGTTGTCCTTGAGCCATTGGTCGGCCTCTTCCTCGGTCTCGGCGTACTGGCCTTTGAACACCGGCGGGATGTAGCCGAACATGAATCGGCTCCCGTCGGAGTTCTTGAGCACCCCGCCGTCGCCGCGCACTCCTTCGGTGACCAGAATCCCCTTGACGCTGGGCGGCCACACCATCCCGGTCGGGTGGAACTGGACGAACTCCATGTTGATCAGCGTCGCGCCGGCTCGCAGTGCCAGCGCGTGCCCGTCGCCGGTGTACTCCCAGGAATTCGACGTCACCTTGAACGACTTGCCGATGCCGCCGGTGGCCAGCACCACTGCCGGCGCCTCGAACACCACGAAGTTGCCGCTTTCACGCCAATAGCCGAACGCGCCGGATATCCGCCCGGTGGCCCCATCTTTGGAGTCTTTGAGCAGTTCGGTGATGGTGCACTCGTGGAAGATCTTGATCTTGGCCTCGTAGTCACCGAACTGGGCGTAGTCGTCCTGTTGCAGCGAGACCACCTTCTGCTGCATGGTGCGGATCAACTCCAGGCCGGTGCGGTCGCCGACGTGGGCCAGTCGGGGGTAGGTGTGACCGCCGAAGTTGCGCTGGCTGATCTTTCCGTCTTTGGTGCGGTCGAACAATGCGCCGTAGGTCTCCAATTCCCAGACCCGCTCCGGTGCTTCCCGGGCATGCAGTTCGGCCATCCGCCAGTTGTTGAGGAACTTCCCGCCGCGCATGGTGTCACGGAAGTGCACCTGCCAGTTGTCTTTGGCGTTGGCGTTGCCCATCGACGCCGCGCACCCGCCCTCGGCCATCACGGTGTGCGCCTTGCCGAACAGCGACTTGCACACCACCGCAACGCTCAGGCCCTGCTCGCGGGCTTCGATCACCGCGCGCAGCCCAGCGCCGCCGGCACCGATCACGACCACGTCGTAGGAGTGCCGTTCGACTTCAACCATGAATCCTCACTCGTCTATGTTGATACTCCGAAAAGGCCTGTCAGCCAATGAATCGCAGGTCGCTGATGGTTCCGCTCGCGACCAGCATGATGTAGAAGTCGGTCAGCATCAGGGTGCCCAGGGTGATCCAGGCGAACTTTTTGTGGTGCACGTTGATCTTGCTGATCTGAGACCACATCCAGTACCGCACCGGGTTTTTGGAGAAGTTCTTCAGCCGCCCGCCGAACACGTGCCGACATGAATGGCAGGACAGGGTGTAGGTCCACAGCATGACGACGTTGCCGACCAGAATCAGGTTGCCCAGTCCGAAGCCGAAGCCGTGTGGACCGGTGTCGGAGTGGAACGCCGCGATCGCGTCATTGGTGTTGATGATCGAGATAGCGGCGGCGACGTAGAAGAAGTACCGGTGGGTGTTCTGGAAGATCAGCGGGAACTTGGTCTCACCGGTGTAGTGGGCACGGGGTTCGGGGACCGCACACGCGGTGGGGGACTGCCAGACCGTCCGATAGTAGGCGCCGCGGTAGTAGTAGCAGGTCAGCCGGAACAGCAACAGGAACGGCAGAGACAACGCCGCGTACGGCAGCCACCACACATCCGGCAGGAACTGTGGCCAGAATTCGCTGGCCTCGGCAGCGCAGCCCCGACTCACGCAGGGTGAGTAGAACGGGGTCAGGTAGTGGTACTTCTCGACGAAGTAGTGATTCTGCTGGAATCCGCGCGCCGTCGCGTAGATCAGGAAGGCGGCGAAACCCAGGTCGATCCGCAGTGGAGACATCCACCAGCGGTCGGTGCGCAGCGTGCGATTCGCGATGTGTGCGCGAGTCGCCGAGAAGACACCGGGGCCGGGACGGTTCACGGCGGGTGCGCTCATCTGGTGGGGTTCCCTTCGGCTCAGTTCGTCGGAGGGCGCCCCTTGGCCGCAAGCAGCACCCGGTGTGGGTCAGTACCTGCCTTGGCCGCCGACGCCCTCGTCGTCGACGTCACGCCAGAATTCGCTGTCGTATTCGGTGTCAGGGATGGTGATCTTCTCGTTCGACCGCTCGGCCGCCCAGCGCTCCAAGTCCATCTCTCCGGCGTCGGATTCGAGGAGCTGAACGTCGGTGAGGATGCGCTCGGCGTCCAGTTCGATGCGGCGCATTCCGGGGATGTCGCCGAAGCGGGTCTTCAGCCCCAGCACGCAACGCCGCAGGTCGCCAATCAGGGTGTGCAGCTCGGCGAGTTCGGTAGTGCTCGACACCAGACCTCCTCGGGTGGTACGGATCACAGTACGTTCACCCGATGCTAATCACATGAGGAACGGAACGTGAGACAGATCACGTTGTGGACACCACGTGTTGGACGCCGAAAACCCCCACACACGGCCGTGTGCGGGGGTTTTCGGGTCTGACGGCGCCGGGTCGGCTACTTGGTGATGGCGATGGTTTGCGGCGCGGTGCCCGCGTACACGCCGGCTACCCGGACCGTGAGTACGCCGGCGTCGTACGACGCCGACACGGCTTCGCCCGTGACGTGAGCCGGAACCGTGAACGTGCGGCGGAACGCCCCGTAGCGCACCTCGCGCAGCGTGCGGCCGAACGCGGTGTCGGCGTGTTCGTCGCGCCGTTCGCCGCGCACCACCAGGCGACCGCCGTCGAGTTCGACAGTCACATCCTTCTCGACGTCGATGCCCGGCAGATCAAGCCGGACCACCGCGTCGTCGCCGTCCTTGGTGATCTCGGTGGCCGGGGAGAGCCCGCTCGCCGCGGGCGCGCGCCAGTCGCTGGCCGTGGCCGGGCCGAAGAAGTCGCGGACCCAACGGTCGGTGTCGAAGGTGGGGCTGAACGGGTGGCTCGAATGGGCGTTGAACGGCCGTTGCCACAGAGTCAGGGTGCTCATGGGTGTCTCCTTGCGGTGATTACTGCGTGCCGGTGGGGTACCGGCTCCGTCATCGGATAGAACTTGAGTCGATAGCGCTAAAGTTCCGTGTTCGCCGTGGGTGAACGACCTGCGTGTTGGTGTGCGGTCAACAACTTCACAGCGGGCCCGCCACCAATCTCACAGCGGTCCGTCACATAGTTGTAACGCATGGCGATATTCCTGCAACATCACGTTCCTAGCGTCATTCGCATGACCACGATCGAAACCCCGCGCGCTGTTAGGGACCTTGTCGTGGTCGGACACGGCATGGTGGGGCACCGCTTGGTAGAAGCGCTGCGCAGCCGGTCCGGCGGCGGAAACTGGCGGGTCACGGTGCTCGCCGAGGAGTCCGACCCCGCGTACGACCGGGTGGGGCTGACCTCCTACACCGACGGCTGGGACCGGTCCCGGTTGGCGCTGCCGGGCAATGACTACGCCGACGACGAGCTGGTACGGCTGAAGTTGAGCACCCGGGTCGAGAAGATCGACCTGGCCGACAAGTCGGTGCTCGCCGCGGATGGACAGCGTTACGGCTACGACACCCTGGTGCTGGCGACCGGGTCGCGTGCGTTCGTCCCCCCGGTGCCGGGCCACGACCTGCCCGGCTGCCACGTCTACCGGACCCTGGACGATCTGGACGGAATCCGGGCCGACGTCGAGTGCATGCTGGAAGCCGGCAACACCCGAGCCGGAGTGGTGATCGGGGGTGGCCTGCTGGGGCTGGAGGCCGCCAACGCGCTGCGCGCGTCGGGGATCGAACCGCACATCGTCGAGATGGCGCCGCGACTGATGCCGCAACAACTCGACGACGCCGGCGGTGTGCTGCTGAGCCGGATGATCTCCGACCTGGGAATTGCGGTGCACGTCGGCGTGGGTACCGCGTCCATCGGGCAACTGACCCACCAACACGGTTCGCCCACCCTCAAGGTGCAGCTCTCCGACGGCACCGCGATCGAGGCCGGCCTGGTGATCTTCGCCGCCGGGGTGCGCCCGCGCGACGAACTGGCTCGTGAGGCCGGCCTGGCGATCGCCGAGCGCGGCGGCGTGTTGACCGATCTGCACTGTCGCACGAGCGATTCCGACGTGTACGCGATCGGCGAGGTGGCCGCGATCGAAGGTGTCTGCTACGGATTGGTGGGTCCCGGCTACACCAGCGCCGAGGTGGTCGCCGACCGCCTGCTGGAGGGTGTGGCGGAATTCGGCGAGGCCGACATGTCCACCAAGCTGAAGCTGCTCGGTGTCGACGTGGCCAGCTTCGGTGACGCGATGGGGGCGACCGAGAACTCGCTGTCGGTCGTGATCAACGATCCGGTCAAGCGGACCTACGCCAAACTGGTGCTCTCCGATGACGCCAAGACCCTGCTCGGCGGGATCCTGGTCGGCGATGCCTCTTCCTACGGCGTGCTACGCCCGATGGTCGGTGCCGAGCTGCCTGGCGATCCGTTGGACCTGATCGCCCCGGCCGGTTCTGGCGAGGGCAAGAGCGCGCTGGGGATCAGCGCGCTGCCCGGTGCGGCACAGATCTGCTCGTGTAACAACGTCAGCAAGGACCAGCTGTGTGACGCGATCGCCGGCGGGTGCCACGACGTGCAGAGCCTGAAGAACTGCACCAAAGCCGGCACCTCGTGCGGATCCTGCATTCCGCTGCTCAAAGAGTTGTTGGTGGCCGAGGGCGTCGAGCAGTCCAAGGCGCTGTGCGAGCACTTCTCCCAGTCCCGCGCGGAGCTGTTCGAGATCGTTCAGGTCACCGGAATCCGCACCTTCTCCGAACTGCTGGATCGGTTCGGAGAGGGCTACGGCTGCGATATCTGCAAGCCCACCGTCGCCTCCATCCTGGCGTCCACGGGATCTGACCACATCCTCGAGGGCGAGCAGGCGGCCCTGCAGGACACCAACGACCACTTCCTGGCCAACATTCAGCGCAACGGGAGCTACTCGGTGGTTCCGCGGGTGCCCGGCGGCGAGATCAAGCCCGAGCACCTGATCCTGATCGGCCAGATCGCCCAGGAATTCGGCCTTTACACCAAGATCACCGGCGGGCAGCGCATCGACATGTTCGGTGCACGGGTGGATCAGCTGCCCGCGATCTGGCGCAAGCTGGTCGACGCCGGCATGGAATCCGGTCAGGCATATGGCAAGTCGTTGCGGACGGTGAAAAGCTGCGTGGGCAGCGACTGGTGCCGCTACGGGCAGCAGGACTCCGTGAAGATGGCCATCGACTTGGAACTGCGCTACCGCGGGCTGCGCGCGCCGCACAAGATCAAGATGGGTGTCTCGGGTTGCGCCCGGGAATGCGCCGAGGCGCGCGGAAAAGACGTCGGTGTGATCGCCACCGAGATCGGTTGGAACCTCTACGTCGGCGGTAACGGCGGTATGTCGCCCAAGCACGCTCAGCTGCTCGCCAGTGATCTCGACACCGAGACTGTGTTCCGCTACGTCGACCGGTTCCTGATGTTCTACATCCGGACTGCTGACCGGTTGCAGCGCACCGCGCCGTGGATCGACGCGATGGAAGGCGGCCTTGAGCACGTCCGCGAGGTCGTCTGCGACGACTCCCTCGGGCTGGCAGCCGAATTCGAGGCCGAGATGGCCCGCCACGTCGACAACTACACCGACGAGTGGAAGGGCGTCCTCGACGACCCGGAGAAGCTGTCGCGATTCGTCTCGTTCGTCAACGCTCCCGACGCCGAAGATCCAACCGTGGCGTTCACCGTGCGTGACGGCCGCAAGATCCCGTTACCCGTCCCCGTCCTGCGTTCATCTGAGGAGGCATCATGAACACCGACAACATCGACACCTGGACCACTGCCTGCCGCTACGACAGTCTGATTCCCGGCCTCGGCGTCGGTGTCCTGCTCGCCGACGGTAAGCAGGCGGCACTGTTCCGGCTTGACGACGGCTCGGTCCGCGCGGTGTGCAACATCGACCCGTTCTTCCAGGCAGCGGTGCTGTCCCGCGGAATCGTCGGCGACCGGGGCGGTCGGCTTTCGGTCATCTCCCCGTTGAAGAAGCAGGCGTTTGCGTTCGACGACGGCAGCTGCCTGGATGACCCGAGTGTCTCGGTGACGGTGTACCCGACTCGGATCAGTGAGGACGGCTATGTGCAGGTCGGTCAGCGTCTCCCGCACAAGGCCGTCGCCTAGTCCCGCCTAGTCCTTAGCCGGCTACCAGGTCGACCTCGTCTACCGCCAGGCGGTAGCCGCGTTTGACCACGGTCGCGATAATGTTCTTGTCGCCCAAGGTTGTTCGCAGCCTCAAGATGGCAGTCTCGACCGCATGGGTGTTGGCGCCGTTGCCCGGCAGCGCGGCCAGGAGGGTCTGCCGTGAGACGACTCTGCCAGGCTGATGGGCCAGCGCCCGCAGAGTGGCCATGCATGAGGGCGACATTGACTTAGGCTCCCCGTCGACCATCACGCCACCGCTGCGCACCTCGATCAGGTGACCGGCGGCGCGCAGAGTGAGGGTACGCAGCCGCGGTAGCTCTTCGACGATATGCCGGGCCAATGCCCCCAGTCGCATTCGCCGTGGCGCGGATGTCGGAACGTTCAGCAACTCCAGTGGCCGGGCAGTCAACGGTCCGACGCACATCGCATGCACGTCGGACCGCAGGGCGAGCAGCAACGCGTCGGAGATCCCCAGTTCGGCTGCCCGGGTCAACATGGCCATGACGGCCGCGGCGGAGGTAAAGCTGACCGCGTCGAACTGCCGTTGTGCGATCTCGGTGGCCAACCGGTCGAATTCGCTGCCGGGCCGAGCCGCCCGCCACCGGTAGACCGGGATGGGTAGCACGTCGGCGCCGGCCTTACGGAGTTGGTCGAGAAGCTCGGGCGCGGGATCCCAATCGCCGGTGGTGCCGTGCAGCTGCACTGCAATGCGGGAACCGGCGATATCGGATTTCAGGTAGTCGAACATCGCGACCGACGACTCAGAATCAGGGGACCATTCCTCAGGCAACCCCACAGCGCGTAACGCGCCGACCGCCTTCGGCCCGCGGGCCACGATGCGTGCGGTGGCCAAGCCCTCGATCAGCTTGTCGGCCAGGCCCCACCTGTGGGCGGCAGAGATCCAGCCGCGGAAGCCCATCCCAGTCGTCACGACCAGGACGTCGGGCGGTGTCGCGATCAAGGATTCGGTACGTCCGCGTAGGACGACGTCGTCGGTCAGGTCGATCATGGTGATGGCCGGGGCGGCACTGACTGTGGCCCCGTGTTGGCGCAGCAGGGCGCATAGCTCGTCGGCGCGCCGCGCCGACGTCACTGCGACTCGGTAGCCGCTCAGCGACGTGGACACCTTAGGCCGGTGCCAGCGCGACCCGGGCGGGTTGCGGGGTGAAGATCGGCCGACGTACGTACCGCATCCAGGTCAGCCCCGCAGCTCCGACGTAACCCACCAGGAAGATCCAGAACGCCGTCGTGGCTGATCCGCTGGTGATATATGACTGGCGTAGCGCCAGATTGATCCCCACGCCGCCCAATGCGCCGATGGCGCCGGCGAAGCCGATCAACGCGCCCGACATGGCTCGTGCCCAGGTCCGACGTTCGCCCTCGCACATACCCATTCGGTGGCTACGGGTCTCGAAGACCGACGGAATCATCTTGTATACCGAGCCATTGCCGATGCCGGAGACGATGAACAGTGCCACGAAGCCGATGGCGTAGCCCACCATGACGGCTCCGGTAGTGGGACCGGCCCGGTTGCTGTCCAGGGTGCTCACGCCAACAAGGAAGCCGGAGGCTGCGAACAGTCCGCCGAAGGCGGCCAGCGTGACTCGGCTGCCGCCGAGGCGATCAGCCAGGCGCCCGCCGAAGATCCGGGACAGTGATCCCAAAAGCGGTCCCAAAAAGGCGATTTGAGCAGCGTGCAAGGAAGCCTGTGCGGGGCTCTGGCCGCTGCCCACGAAGCTGATCTGCAGGACCTGGCCGAACGCGAACGAGAATCCGATGAACGAGCCGAACGTGCCGATGTAGAGCAGTGCGACTATCCAGGTGTCGAGCTCGGGAAGGATCGAGCGCATCGCGGTCAAGTCGGCCCGTTGGCCGTCGAGGTTGTCCATGAACAGCGCTGCGCCGATTGCCGCGAACGCAAGGACGACCAGATAGATCGCACACACCCAATACGGCTGGCGGTTACCCACGGTGGCAAGCACGGCCAATCCGACCAGCTGGATCAGCGGTACGCCCAGGTTGCCGCCACCGGCGTTGACCGCCAGGGCCCAGCCCTTGAGGCGATGCGGATAGAAGGCATTCACGTTGGTCATGGAGGCGGCAAAGTTGCCGCCGCCCAGGCCGGTCAGCGCCGCGCACACCAGGTACGGCCACAGCGGCAGACCCGGATGGGCCAGCAGGCCCATCATCCCGATGGTCGGGATCAACAGCACCAGCGCGGAGAAGATCGTCCAGTTGCGGCCGCCGAAGGCCGCGGTGGCCAGCGAATACGGTATGCGCAGCACGCCACCGGCGAGCGTAGCCGTGGCTGCCAGCAGGAACTTGTCGCCGGCGCTGAACCCGTAAACCGACTCGGGCATGAACAGAACCATCACCGACCAGATCGACCAGATCGAGAAGCCGGCGTGCTCGGCAATTGTTGACCAGATCAGGTTGCGTTGCGCGATCTTGTCGTTGCCGGCAGTCCAGGCCACGGTGTCTTCGGGATCCCACTGGGTTATTAAGTGTGAGCGAGCCATGTGGTTACGGTAGAAATCTCTCGTTACCGCCATGCTGCACGAGATGACCCGCCCGTGAACTTCTCCTCACGGTGCTGCGGGCAGTGTGTGAGACGCAGGACTGGTCGATTGAACGTGGCGGTGGCGCCGACTTGCCGTCGACATGGCGTAGCCAGAAAGGAATTCACGATTTCCAGGGTCAGCGGGACTTCGCGCTGACCTAAGACGGTTGCCGAAAGGGTTCTACCGCACCGCAATCCGCGTGTGGGCAGTCAGGAACCGGCCCGCGACGACTCGGGCAATTCCGGGATGCGTGCCCAACGGCTCGGTGACCAGATCTGCACCGGCACCGTACAGGCGCCGCTGGAAAAGGCCGTCGGCCAACAAGTACGACGCAATCACCACGCGTGAAGCGCCTCGGCTGCGCAGGTCGGCGACGGCGTCGGGGACGCGTGGGTCACCGGTAGCGGCGAAAGCCACTGTGACAGGCGAACCGATCAATCCGGACAGCATCTCGGCCGCGTGCATCAGATCGGTGCGCGCAACCGGGTCTGATGAACCGGCCGCCGCGAGGACCACCGAATCGCCGGGGCGCCAGCCTGATTCGGCCAGCCTTGTGGCGACTACGGCCGCAACATCAGGATCGGGTCCCAGTGCCGGGGTGATCGTGACGTCGGGGTGACCGCTGACCGCGACCTGAGTGGGCACGTCGACTCCGACGTGGTAGCCGCGGGCCAGAAAGGCGGGCACCAGGATCGCCGGCTGACCGCTCTCAGCTTCAGCGGCAAGGATCTCCGCGGGGCTGGGCCCCAACACGTCGACGAATGCTACTCGGACAGGTTGTGCCAATAGAGTGCTGATCTGTTCGGCGAGTTCGCCGATCATGATCACCCCTTCAGGCTGACGGGTGCCGTGCGCGACCAGGATTGGAATCATGCCGCACCTTGTTCACTATCGACCGCGAGTCGGTACCCGCGCTTGATTACTGTGGCGACGATCTGACTGTCGCCCAGCGCTGTTCGCAGCCGAAGCACAGCAGACTCGACGGCGTGTATGTTGTTGCCGCGTCCGGGGAGTGCGCGCAGCAAGGCGTGCCGGGCAACGACGGTGCCCGGACGGTGCGCCAGGACGCGTAGGGCGGCCAGGCCCGCCGGAGAGACCGGCTTGACCATCCCATCCACGAGCACTCTGTTCTCCTCGATCTCAATACGATGACCGGCGGCGTAAACGGCGCTACTCATGTACAAGATTTAGCCCCAGTCGATTTCATCTGTGTTACCGACCTATTTCGGAACCGTTGCTCCATAGGGCCGGTGTTTCAGGTCACGCAGAGATTTTCTCGGTTTCGACCATGACCCGGCCGTTTCTGCTGCTCCGCGGCCGCCGAACGTACATAACCCAGGTCAACGCCGCCGCCGCGCAGTATGAAGCCAGGAAGACCCAGAATGCCGGTGTCTCGCTGCCGGAGCTGGCGTAGGCCTGCCGAAGGATCAGGTTGATGGCCACCCCGCCGAGCGCGCCGACCGCGGTGGACAATCCGATCAAGGCGCCGGAATGCGAGCGTGCCCAATGCCGGCGCTCGGCTTCGCTGCAGTCCAGTGAGCGGCTGCGGGCTTCGAAGATCGACGGAATCATCTTCAACACCGATCCGTTGCCCATCCCGGCCAGGCTGAACAGCACCATGAATGCGGCGATGTAGAGCACGATTGTCGACGTGGTTGAGCGGGCGTTGTGGTCGTCGATGGTGCTGGTCACAACCAGAACCGCAGAGGCAAGGATCATGCCGAGGAACACCACCAGGGTGACGCGGCCGCCGCCGCGGCGGTCTGCCACCCGGCCCCCGTAGATGCGGGTCAAGGCGCCCAGCAGCGGGCCCAGGAACGCGATTCGCGCAGCGTAGAGCGCGGCCTCGGCGGGACTGTGGCCGGCCTTCTCGAAAGTGGCGTGCAGCACCTGGGCGAAGGCGAATGCGAAGCCGATGAACGAACCGAAGGCTGCGCAGTACAGCGCCGAAACGATCCAGCTGTCCGGGACCGACAGGATCGACCGGATACTGCCGACTTCTTCCATGCCGTGGTCGAGGTTGTCCATCCACAGCGCTGCGCCGATGCCGACCACGGCAAGCAGAACCAGGTAAATCGCGCAGACCAACTCCGGCTTGGTGTTACCGACCGTGGCCATCACCACCAGGCCGACCAGCTGGATGGCTGCCACGCCGAGGTTGCCGATGCCGCCGCAGAGCCCAAGTGCGACGCCCTTGAGCCGTTGGGGGTAGAAGGCGTCGACGTTGGCCAGCGACGCGGCGTAGTTGCCGCCGCCCAGACCGGTCAGCGCCGCGCACACCATGTACATCCACAGCGGCTGGCCGGGATTGACGACCAACAGCAGCGTCCCCACGGTCGGAACCAGCAGAATCAGCGAGGAGAACACCGCCCAGTCCCGGCCGCCGAACTTCGCGGTGGCCCGCACATACGGCACGCGGGCACATCCGCCGACCAGCGTCGCGATCGCCGCCAGCAGCAGCTTGTCGCCGGCTTTGATGCCGTACACCGACTCCGGCATGAACAGCACCACCACCGACCAGAGCGACCAGATGGAGAACGCGACATGCGTGCTGGCCGTTGACCAGATCAGATTGCGTTTTGCGATGGCCGCGTTGCCGGCCTCCCAGGCCGCGCTGTCTTCCGGATCGAAATTGCTGATGTGGCCGTGCGTCATGCGATCTCCTCGGGCTCTGGGCCACCGCCACGCGGAGAATCTCGCATCACGATGGACGGTGTGCGAACCTACCGACCCGATCTGGCAAGCGGCCGAGCAGAACCTGAAAATGAGGTGGGCGCACCGAGTTTGAGTGGCCTAAGTCACGTATTAGCTGCGCGCGCAGAACATTTCGCCTGTTTCATCGGCCAATTGGAGAAGCGTTGCGTTCGGATGGAACCTACTGTCAGCTGACTGGAAGCCAGATGTTGACGGCCTTCGCGATCTGCAGATACAGCGGAATCCCGATGGTCACGTTGTAGGAGAACGTCAGGCCGAGCGATGCGGCCAACGGAACCGTCGGACTGGCCTCTGGTATTGCCATTCGCTGCACCGCCGGTACGGCGATGTAGGAAGCCGCGCCGCACAGCACCGCGAACAGCACGTAGCTGCCGGCCTCGAAATGGGTCCCGGTGACTTGTGAATAGGTATGGATGAGGAAGATTCCAGCAACCGCAAAGAGATTGGGTGCCAGCAAACCGAACGCGATCAAACCGCGTCCCGCGGACCGTAGGTCCCTGAGCTTGCGTGAGGCGGTCATCCCCATTTCGAGCAGGAAAAGGCAAAGTATCCCTTGGAACGCGGTGACGAAGACGTGGTCACCGTCTTCGATGACCGAGGCCCCCTGCAGGCGGCTGACGAAGCCGATGATGATCCCACCGAACAGCAGGTAGAGCCCCGGGTTGAGCAGCACCTCCCGCAGCAGCGCTCCGCTGGGCGGCGCCGAGGGCGTAGTCACCGTCGGCGCACTCGCCTGGACGTGCTCCTGCCTCTCCAATGCGAGGTCGATTTCGTCTTGAACACCCCGGTCGTGGCGCGTCGTGGTGTGCGCCCCGTTCACCTGGGCAGCGGCGGCGACGAGTTGCCGGCTGGCCTTCTTGCTGTAACCGGGCTCGTCGGGCATGTTGCCCTGAGCGTCCATTCCGTGTGCCCGCAAGCGTGACACCAGGGCCAGGGCCACGATGCAGCCGGGAATCTCCATGACGGCCAGCATCACGGGCATGTAGGCGTCGAACGCGATGTCCAGCGTGGCGAGCACGCCAAGGCAGGTGGCGAAGGTGCCGGCGGAATCCGACCCGTAGTACCCGGCGACGGTGGCACGGTCGATGCGTCTCATCTTGGTCATTCTGGTCAGCAGCCAGTAGGCGACGAATCCGATGATGAGGTTGGTGGCGAAACCCAGTACGACGAAGCCCAGGACGCCGCCGATGCTCGATGAGTCGATGGTCGCGAGCTCTTCGCCGCCGTGCCAGCCGATGGCCAGCAGCAAATACAACGTCAAGCCCTGATACAGCACGTAGGGAAACTCGAACTTGATCTTCAGCAGGGGGATGAGGAAGCCCATGTAGAAGAAAAGCAACAGTGGCTTGAACAAGTTGTGGGTGAAGTTATGCCAGAACTCGTACAGCATGAGGGTGCATCTTTCGAGAGGGGGGCCGTGCAGGGCCGGGGCAAGCCGGGACGGTCACACCATAAGGCCGCTTTGGCTGTGAGTCGCCTCGAAGTCGGGCTCCCGCGACTATTGGCAGCAGAGTGGCAGGGAGCCACAAAAACCAACCTCACGCACGAAGCGTCCTCGCGCGGCTCGCGGGGCGTCGACGCTGTCAATGCGCGGAATATGTCCTGGTCATAGCCGTCCCGACGTCTCGAACCGAGATAAACGGGCGCAATGCGTGCGCCGCTGAGCCGGTAAGATGGTGAGGTTGACGCAATATTAAGTTAACAATCAATCTTGGCGACGCTTGAATCGCACGGCAGATTCTTATGAACACTCCAGGAATTGTGGGCTGGTTCACTCGCGTGCCGCCCGGTCACCGGGCATGCCTGGTTTGTCCATCAGCTGTTAGCCCTGCGACTACCAGACGTGGCCGTCGCGCCAGTCGCACATCAGCTCGGCGGAGGTATCCAGGTCGGTCTCCACCGGCATGACAAACACGGTGCCGTCCGCCTCGGGGGTGCGCATCGGCCCGGTCGGGGTCAGGACAGCCGTGGGCCCGTGCCACAGCAACCATCCTCGCGCGGTGTAGAGCCGGCGGCTGATGCGTGGCGAACGCAGGGCGCCGAGTTCGAAGGCGCCGCGGACCACCTGCTCGCACGCCTGGAGCACCGCGGTGCCCAGGCCCCGTTCCCGGTGCTCGGCCTGGACCGTGACGGCTTCGATATAGCCGCACCGCAGAGATCGGCCGCGATAGAGCAGTTGGCGCCGAATCACGCAGCCGTGGGCGATCAGGACGCCGTGCTGCCAGATCAATGCGTGCATGCCGCCGAGCGCGTGCTGCCAGTCGGCGTCGGAAAGTGTGCCCCCGGAGGCTTCGGTGACCAGCCGATGGGCGCCGCGGCGGGTCTCATCGTCCAGATCGCTGGTGTGGATCAGGCGGGCGGTATGAACCTGGCCGGGCAACCGACCGGCCTACCAGGCCGAGCGCGCGGCTGGGTGCTGGCGGGGCCGAGACCAGTGCATCCGTACGGTCTGTCCCGGCCGGACCTGGGCCAATGTGTCGATGTCCGCGTCGATGACCACCCCGACGACCGGGTAGGCGCCGGTCACCGGATGGTCGGGACCCAGGATGATCGGAAAGCCGTTCGGCAGGATCTGGATCGCGCCTCGGTCGGCACCCTCGGCAGGCAATTGCCTTTCCGGCCAACGGTATTCCAGCGGCATCCCCACCAAGCGCATGCCGACGCGGTCGCTGCGGTTACTCACCAGCCAGTTGGTGCGCACCATGAGGTCGGGGTCGACGAACCAGTCGTCGCGCGGCCCGGGTGTCACCCGTAACTCGACCACGTCGTCGGGGATGGTCGCCACCGGCGCCTGGTCGATCTCGGGGTAGTGGCCGGTCCGTTCGCCGATCTGCAGCACGTCGCCGTCGCGCAATGGGGCGGGCCCGATCTCGCCCATCACGTCGTAGCTGCGTGAGCCCAGCACCGGGGTGACAGCGATGCCGCCCCGCACCGCCAGATAGCTGCGCAGCCCCGACCGCGGCCTGCCCAAGGAGACCACCTGGCCGTCGCGGACATGCTGAATGCTGTTGGTGCCGAAGCTGACCCCGTTGACATTCGGGTCGGTGTCGGCGCCGGTGACCGCGATGTCGACGTCTCCGCCGTGGACCCGCACGGACAAGCCGCCGAATGCCACCTCGATGGTGGCTCGATCGTCGGGATTGGCCAGCAGTCGGTTGGCCAACTTGTGCGACCGACGGTCGGCGGCGCCGGACCGGCTCACGCCGAGGTGTCCCATTCCGGCCCGGCCCAGGTCCTCGACCAGGGCCAGCGGGCCGGTGTGCAGAACTTCCAGGGTGGTTGTCATGGCGATCACGCGGCCCTGAATTGCACCGACAGGCCAGGTGTCAGCAGCGCCGGGGCCACACGGTCCAAGTCCCACAGCACGGCGTCGGTATGCCCGATCACCTGCCAGCCTCCCGGCCACTGACGCGGATAGATTCCGCTGAACTGGCCGGCCAGCGCCACCGAGCCGGCCGGAACCGCGGCACGCAACTCGGCGCGGCGGGGCACTTGCAGCCTGGGGTCGCCGCCCAGCAGGTAGGCGAAACCCGGTGTGGACCCGCTGAACCCCACCAGCCAGGGCGTCGCGGTATGGGCATTGATCACCTGGGCAACGCTCAGGCCGGTGTGTTCAGCAACCTCGATCAGGTCCGGTCCGTCGTAGATGACGTCCACCACCACGTCCGCCGGGCCGTCTGGGGCGCGAGTCTGGACCGCGTCGAGGTTGACGTCCAGGGTGCTCAGGCGACGTCGGACTCCCGCCCGGTATCTGGGTGTGGCCGCTTTCACCAACAGGGTGTGGGACGCCGGGACGATGTCGACTACGCCGGGAATCGCGGCGGAGTGCAGCGCCGCGGTCCAGGCCAGCACGTCGGTGGTGGAGTCGAACTGCAGCAGCAAAGCGCTGTCGCCGTAGTCGAGGATCGTGTCGATCGCGATGAAATCCAATGCCACGCTCATGCCTCGACCGTAGCCCCGAACGGCGCAAAATAGTGACGTAGAACACAATTCTGCGGGGTATGCCAGAGGGGTCTTACTGAACGCGCAGAGACAGTGGCCCTAACCGGTGATCTTGGCGATCACCGCGGGCAGCTGCCCGGCCACCAGTGGGTAGCTCAGCGGGGAGGCGAAGGCGATCGCGCCGGCCTGGTCCTTGGTGGTGAAGACGCTGCGCGACTCGAAGCCGGAGATGTCCGGATCGGCCAGTAGCGCCGTGCGCTCGTCGTCGCTCTCGGTGGTCCAGATCAGCACGTCCGCGCCGCCGAGGGCAGAGCCGATCCGGTCGCGCTCGATCACCGCGGGTGCATCGGCGACGGCCAACCCCATCTGGGTCAGAAACGTGGTTCGCCAGCCGTTGGCGGCGCTGACATTGCCCTGGTCCAGTCGGCCGGCCAGCAGCAGTACCTTCTTGCCCTTGAAGCCGGGGTGCGCAGTGGCGACGTCGGTGAACGCGCTGTCGACACCGTCGATCAGCGACTGCATCTGCTGACTGCGATGCACCGCTTTGCCGATGGCGGCGGCCTGAACCTTCCAGGGTTCGAAGAAGGCCTGCGCGTTCGGGCCACCCGACTGCGGCACGGTTGGCGCGATCGCTGACAGCTTCTGATAGGTGTCGGCGTCCACGCCGGCGTTCGTCGCGATGATCAGATCCGGTTTGAGGTCGGCTATCTGTGGGACCGCAATCCCGTTGTCCAAGTTCAGCACCACCGGTTTGGCATCCCCGAGCTGTCGCCGCGCCCAGGGCCAGACCGCGGACGGCTGGTCGCCGAACCAGTTGGTCACCGCGATGGGGACGACGCCGACCGCCAGCAGGTCGTCCTGCCCGGTGTAGCCGGCGCAGACCACCCGGCTGGGCGGCTCGGGGATGGTGGTCTCACCGAAGAGGTGGGCGATGGTGACCGGTCCGGGTGCGCCGTCGCCCCGGTGGTCTTCCGGCGAGCACGACGCCAGCAGCGCGGTGGCACCGGCCGTGCCGCAGAGGCCGAAGAAACCGCGCCGGCTCCACTGGTCTCGCATCGCGTGAGATTAACCCGCGATCAGGCGGGCTCGCCATACCCGCCGCCGCCGGGAGTCTCGATCACCAGCACGTCGCCGGGCTCGAGGTCGGTGGAATCGCAGCCGGCCAACTCGGTCACGGAGCCGTCCGCGCGTTCCACCCGGTTACGTCCCAAGTCTCCGGTGTGGCCGCCGGCCATGCCGTAGGGGGCGACCCGCCGGTGCCCTGTCAGCACGCTGACAGTCATCGGCTCACGAAACTCGATCTTGCGCACACCGCCATCACCGCCGTGCCAGCGGCCGGAGCCGCCGCTGCCGTGCCGGATCGCGTACTCGCGCAACAGCACCGGGAAACGCATCTCCAGCACCTCAGGGTCGGTGAGGCGCGAGTTGGTCATGTGGGTCTGCACCACCGAGGCGCCGTCGAAACCTTCGCCTGCGCCCGACCCGCAGCCGAGCGTCTCGTAGTACTGGTGGCCGGCATTGCCGAACGTGACATTGTTCATGGTCCCGGAGCCTTCGGCCTGCACCCGCAGTGCCGCCAGCAGCGCACCGGTGATGGCCTGGGAGGTCTCGACGTTGCCGGCGACCACCGCGGCCGGGTAGGCCGGCGACAACAGGGTGCCGTCCGGGATCGTGATCCGAAGCGGGCGCAGGCACCCGTCGTTGATCGGGATGTCGTCGGCCACCAGGGTGCGGAACACATAGAGCACTGCGGCGGTGGCCACCGACGAGGGTGCGTTGAAGTTTGTCGTCAACTGCGGCGATGTCCCGGTGAAGTCGATGGTGGCAGCCCGCGCCGCGCGGTCGACGGTAACCCGCACGGCGATCGTCGCACCAGAGTCCATCTCGTAGCGGTACTCGCCGTCGTCGAGCGAATCGATGACCCGGCGCACTGCCTCCTCGGCGTTGTCCTGGACGTGGCGCATGTAGGCCTGCACGACATCCAGGCCGAAATGGGCGATCATCGAACGGATCTCGTCGATGCCCTTCTGGTTGGCGGCGACCTGCGCACGCAGATCGGCGAGGTTGGTGTTCGGGCTGCGTGAGGCGTAGGTCGCCCCGGTGAGAAGGTCCCGGGTCGGTGTCTCGCGGAAGTGGCCGTTGTCAACCAGCAGCCAGTTGTCGAACAGCACGCCTTCCTCGACGACAGTCCGGCTGTTGGCGGGCATGGAACCGGGCGTGGTCCCCCCGATTTCGGCGTGGTGACCGCGTGAGGCCACAAAGAACAACACCGGGTCGCCTGGGCTGGCGGCTTCGGAGTACACCGGAGTGACGACGGTGATGTCGGGCAGGTGGGTGCCACCGTGGTATGGGTCGTTGACCGCATAGACCTGGCCGGGCCGCATTGTCCCGGCCCGGCGGGCGATCACCTCTTTGACGGTGGCGCCCATCGATCCCAGGTGCACCGGGATGTGTGGTGCATTGGCGACCAGGTTGCCGTCGGCGTCGAACACCGCGCAGGAGAAGTCCAGCCGCTCACGGATATTCACCGACTGAGCGGTGGCCTCCAACCGGGTGCCCATCTGCTCGGCAATGGCCATGAACAGGTTGTTGAAGATCTCCAGCAACACCGGATCGGCCGTGGTCCCGGCGGCAACCGGCGCGGTCGTGTCCAGCCGTCGCAGCACCAGTTGACCGTCCGGGGTGAGCTGGGCCTGCCAACCGTCGTCGACGACGGTGGTGGCGTTGTCCTCGGCGATGATGGCCGGCCCGATCACGGCGTCGCTGATCGAGTCTCGCTGATGCAGCGGCGCGTCGTGCCAGGCACCACCGGCGTAGAGGCGCACGACTTCAACGGGTTGACGGGAGGTGTCGGCATCACTTCGCCCGAACAGCTCCGGTTGCTCGGTGAGGCCGGTCGCCTCGACCGAAACCGCCTCGGCGATCAGCGCACGCTCCATCAGGAACGAGTACATGCTGCGGTGGACGCCTTCGAACGCCGCCGTCATCGCGGCGACGCCGCCGAGCTCGACCGGGATCGAAGTGTCGGTGCCCTGGTAGCGCAGGTGCACCCGGCGGATCACGTGGATTTGCTCGGCCGGAATGTGCTGGTCAGCAAGCTCGGCACGTGCCTGCCGCTCCAGGTCGTCGGCGACCTGGTCCAATCTCCCGCGGGCGGTGGCATCCAGCTCGGTCTCGACGGCGCGCTCGCGGATCACCGTGGTGTCGGCCAATCCGATCCCCAGTGCGGAGAGAACCCCCGCCATCGGCGGCACCAACACCGTTCGGATGCCGAGCTCGTCGGCGACCGCGCACGCGTGCTGCCCGCCGGCACCGCCGAAGGTGGTCAGGGCGTAGCGGGTGATGTCGTGACCCCTGGCCACCGAGATCTTCTTGACCGCGTTGGCCATGTTCGCCACGGCGATGCGCAAGAACCCTTCGGCGACCTGCTCGGGGCTGCGGTCATCACCGGTGGCGGAACGGATTTCGTGGGCCAGGACGGCGAACGAGCGCCCGATGGTCGCTGCATCCAGCGGTTCGTCCCCGGCTGGTCCGAACACGGCCGGGAAATGGGCTGGTTGGATGCGGCCGAGCATGACGTTGGCATCGGTGACGGTCAACGGTCCACCGCGCCGATAGCAGGCCGGACCCGGGTCGGCGCCTGCGGACTCTGGGCCCACCCGATACCGGCTGCCGTCGAAGTGCAGGATCGAGCCGCCGCCGGCCGCGACGGTGTGGATGTGCAGCATCGGTGCGCGCAGCCGTACGCCGGCGACCTCGGTGGTGAACACCCGCTCGTATCCGCCGGGTTGATGCGGCGGTCCCAGCTTCGCCTCTCCTTCGTCGAGCCTTGCTGAACCGCCGGTGGCGGTGTAATGCGATACGTCGGTGGAGGTTCCGCCCATGTCGAAACCGATCACCGAGTCGAAGCCGGCCAACGCCGACATCCGAACCATACCGACGATTCCGCCGGCCGGACCGGACAGGATGGCGTCCTTGCCGCGGAAGTGATCTGCCGCCGCCAGCCCGCCATTGGACTGCATGAACATCAGCCGCACGCCGGTGAGCTGGTCGGCCACTTGGGCCACATAGCGGCGCAGCACCGGTGAGAGGTAGGCATCGACGACCGCGGTGTCGCCCCGTGGGATCAGTTTCGGCAGTGGACTGACCTCACACGACAACGAGACTTGGTCAAATCCGATCTTCCTGGCCAGCTCACCGATAACCCGTTCATGCACGGGATTTCGGTAGCTGTGCAGGCATACCACCGCGCACGCGCGGATGCCGTCGGCGTGGGCGGCGCGCAGCTGTGCGGTCAAGGCCTCCAGATCCGGTGCCTGCAGCACGGTCCCGTCGGCGGCGACGCGTTCATCGACCTCGATGGTGTGTTCGTAGAGTTGCTCAGGCAGCACGATGTGCCGGTCGAAGATGTGTGGCCGATTCTGATAGGCGATGCGCAGCGCGTCGCCGAAGCCCCGCGTGATGACCAACAGCGTCCGCTCCCCGGCGCGTTCCAGCAGGGCGTTGGTAGCCACCGTCGTGCCCATCCGCACCGCATCGATCAGCCCGGCCGGAATCGGTGCGTCGCCCTCGATCTGCAGCAGGGCGCGGATTCCGGCGACGGCCGCATCGCGGTACTGCTCCGGATTCTCCGAGAGGAGTTTGTGCGTGAGCAGCCGCCCGTCGGGATGGCGCGCCACGATGTCGGTGAACGTGCCGCCCCTGTCGATCCAGAACTGCCATGTAGCCGACACGGGTCACATTCTGCCGTCGGGTGCCGGTGGGGGGAATGGCAGTCCGGGACCGCGCGGCTTGGTGAGCAGCGAGACCGCAAAATCGGCGTAGCTGCGCGCGGTCTCCTCGGGCGTGGCGGGGCCGTCGGCGTTGAACCACTGCGGCAGCGACGTGCACATCGTCGTGATGGCGCGTCCTGCGATCCGGCGGTCGAGAACATCGGCGACATCGACATCACACTCCCGAGCGGCGCGATCGATGGCGGCGTCGAGGTTGTGCTGCAGTTGATTTCGTGAGTCGGCGATACGTTGCCGATTCGTCGAGGTAAGGCTGCGCATCTCGCTGGCCCCGATGAAGGCCAGCTTCTGGCGGTGCGTGTGGAACAAGGCCAGGGCTTCGACGATCAGCCGCACCTCCTGCAGGCCGGTCGCGGCGTCGGCGCGGGCCGCCGCGACCCGCCAGTGCAGTTCAGACATGGTCAGGTCGAGTATCGCGACCAGCAGCGTCTGCTTGTCGGGGTAGTGATGGTAGATCCCGGGCACGCTCATGCCCGCGCGCGCGGAGATATCCCGCATGGAACTGCCGTGGTAGCCGGTGTCGACAAACGCATCGATCGCCGCGGCCAAGACGCTGTCCAGGGCCAGCGGCGGAAACCATCGCCAGTCGCATTGCCCGGAATCGGCAGCATCGGCGCGCGCGTGCTTCGGGGGCATTGCCGTGGCGGGAACGGTGCCCGCCAAGATCTGGGCCGGTGTAACGCCCAGTGCCTCGGCACACTCCTGGAGTCGCGACACCGAGATCCCGGTCTTACCGTTCTCGATCGCACTGATGGTGGCCGGGCTGACCCGTAGGCTCTGCGCAAGGTCGCGGACGGTCAAACCCCGGGCCTGACGTGCGGCGCGGATCGCAGTGCCGCATTCCGACGCCACCGCCACGGATACCTCCGGTCTTGTTCAGGATTACTGAACTATATCGCAGGGAATGTCGTCGCCCGAGCCCCGATTTTGACGGGAAATGCCCTCCTGTGCCACAGTCCGTAGTGTTCGGGCCGAGTGATCGGTCGGTCATTGCGAGAGTGGTGATGGGGTGTCATGGCGATCGAGTTGAGCTACTCGCCGGAAGTGTCGGCGCTCGTCGAGAAGACGCGGACATTTATCGAGGACGTCGTGCTGCCGGTGGAGGACCGCTTCGGCGGGGACATCGCCGCCGCGGGCGGCGACGCCGCGGTGAAAGAACTGCAAGCCGCTGCTCGCGATGCGGGGGTGTTCGCGCCGCACGCTCCCGTCGAATACGGCGGGCTGGGTTTGAACATGTCCGACCGGGCGCCGGTGTTCGAGGCCGCCGGCTATTCACTGTTCGGCCCGGCCGCGGTGAACATCGCCGCCCCCGATGAGGGCAACGTGCACCTGCTGGCGGAGGTGGCCAGCCCCGAGCAGAAGGCGCGCTACCTCGCGCCCCTGGCGTCCGGCGACGTGCGTTCCGCGTTCGCGATGACCGAGCCGGGGCCGGGTGCGGGTTCGGACCCGGCCGCGTTGACGACCACGGCCGAACGTCGGTCGGGTGATTGGTACATCAGCGGCCGCAAGTGGTACATCACCGGTGCCGACGGTGCCGGATTCTTCATCGTCATGGCCCGCACCTCCGGGGAACCCGGCCAGCGCGGCGGCGCCACCATGTTCCTGGTCCCCGCCGACACCGCGGGTCTGACCGTCGGCCGACACATCCCGACCCTGGACCGGTCCATGGTGGGCGGCCACTGTGAAGTGTTCTTCGACGACGTTCGAGTGCCTGACGAGGCGGTGCTGGGCGAGGTGGACCGCGGCTTCGAATACGCCCAGGTACGCCTCGGGCCCGCACGCATGACGCACGTCATGCGATGGCTCGGCGCCGCGCGTCGTGGGCACGACACCGCGCTGTCGCACGTCGTGGAGCGCCAGGCCTTCGGCTCGGCGCTCGCCGATCTGGGCATGATCCAAAATATGGTGGCCGACAACGAAATCGACATCGCCGCCACCCGAGCGCTGCTCGTACGCGCATGCTGGGAACTGGATCAGGGCAGCAATGCCGGCGATGCGACGTCGATCGCCAAGACGTTCGCCGCCGAGGCGATCTTCCGGATCGTCGACCGCAGCGTGCAGATGTGCGGTGCGCTCGGCGTCACCGAGGACCTGCCCCCGGCGCGGCTTTCCCGCGAGGTGCGGCCGTTCCGGGTTTACGACGGCCCCTCCGAGGTGCACCGCTGGGCCATCGCCAAGCGGCGGGTCGGGGCGGCCCGGCGTGCGCGCAAGGACGCCGCGCAGTGACGGTCGAAGCCCTGGATCCGGTTGCCCTGCGGCAATACCTCGCCGCCAATGACGTTCCGGTTCAAGGCGAACTCACCGTCGAACTGATCGCCGGTGGCCGGTCAAACCTCACCTTCAAGGTCAGCGACGAATCGTCGGCGTGGGTCGTGCGTCGACCTCCGCTCGGCGGACTTACCCCGTCGGCTCACGATGTGGGCCGCGAATTCGTGATCACCGACAAGCTCTACGGCACCGGTGTTCCGATCGCGCGACCCGTGGCGCTCGACGCCGACGGCACGGTCTGCGGTGCACCACTGACCGTCACGGAGTTCGTGACTGGCCGGGTCTACCGCCACAAGGACGATCTGGACACTTTGTCCGACGCGGACCTGGCGGCCAACGCCTCGGCGCTGGTGCGGGTACTGGTGGATCTGCATGCGGTCGACTACCGGGCCGTCGGGCTCGAATCCTTCGGCAGGCCAGACGGATTCCTGGAACGCCAGGTGCGGCTGTGGGTACGCCAGTGGGACCTGGTCAAGACGCCCGGCAACGATGAGGCGTTGTCCGACGATGTCACGAAGCTGGCCGCGGCGCTGGCCGACTCCATCCCGCAGACATCGCAACCCTCGGTGGTGCACGGCGACTTCCGCATCGACAACACCATCTGCGATCCCGAACAGGCAGACGTCATCCGGGCGGTCGTGGACTGGGAGCTTTCCACCCTCGGCGACCCGCTCACCGATATCGCCCTGATGTGCGTCTACCGGTCACCGGCATTCGACCTGGTGTTCGGCCACCCCGCCGCGTGGACCAGTTCGCGCCTGCCCTCGGCCGATGCCCTCGCCGAGGAATACGCACGGCTGTCCGGCCGGGACCTGAGCGACTGGAACTTCTACCTGGCGCTGGCCAACTTCAAAATCGGGGTGATCGCCGAAGGAATCACCCACCGGGTCCAGCACGGCGCCAAAGACGTGCAGAATGCCGGTGAAGCGGCGCAGGCTGCGCCGGAATTCATTGCCGCGGCGCGAAAAGCGTTGAAGTAAAGCTGAAAAGTCGAGAAAGGTGAGTCGGGTGAGCGTACTGGACAAGTTCCGCATGGACGGCAAGGCCGTCGTGGTGACCGGGGCCTCCTCGGGCCTCGGCGTGGTTTTCGCCCGGGTTTTCGCCGAAGCCGGCGCGGACGTGGTGCTGGCGGCGCGGCGGGTGGACAAACTCGCCCAGGCGGCCGAACTCGTTACGGCCGCGGGACGCGCAGCGCTACCGGTGGCGACCGATGTTGCTGACCCGGCTGCTGCCACGGCCATGGTGGAGGCCGCGATCGAGCGGTTCGGGCGGGTCGACGTGTTGATCAACAACGCCGGCATCGGCACGGCGCACCCCGCCACCCGGGAAACTCCAGAGCAGTTCCGAGAGGTGATCGACATCAACCTCAACGGGGCCTACTGGGCTGCTCAGGCCTGCGGGCGGGTGATGCAGCCGGGCTCGTCGATCGTCAACATCTCCAGCATCCTGGGACTGACCACGGCAGGGCTGCCGCAAGCGGCGTACGCCGCGAGCAAGGCCGGACTCATCGGTCTGACCCGCGACCTGGCCCAGCAGTGGGGGAGCCGGAAAGGCATCCGGGTCAATGCGATCGCGCCGGGCTTCTTCGCATCCGAGATGACCGAGCAATACCGCCCGGGCTATCTGGACAGCGTCGCTCACCGAATCGTGCTGGGCCGAATGGGAGACCCGGAAGATCTCGCAGCCTCGGTCCTGTGGCTTGCCTCGGATGCTGGTGGCTACGTCACCGGGCAGACCATCGCGGTCGACGGCGGCTTCACGATCAACTGAGGCCACCCCAGGTTGCCGTGGCGAGGCTACGGCCAGACGGATCCGCGATAGCCTCGGCTAATGGATCCCGAGCCGATCCGGCTGTCCCAGCCGGACCTGGGCCCCCTTGGAGAAGCGGTTGGCCGAAACCACGATCTCGTTCACGGGCCCGTGGCGAATGCGTAACGATATCGCGGGGATGCTGCTCGACCGCCTCGGCGACCAGCAGCTGGGTTTGCGTACCCGGCAACGGGATTGGACCTGGGATGAGGTGGTGCGCGCGTCCGCTGCGCGTGCCGCGTTGGCGTCGTCGTTGCGCCGGGACGGGCCGTTCCACATCGGCGTACTGCTGGACAACGTGCCCGATTTCGTGTTCTGGCTCGGCGCCGGCGCGCTGGCCGGCGGGGTCATCGTCGGGATCAACCCCACCCGCGGCGACGCCGAGATGGCCGCGGAGATCCGCCACGCGGACTGTCAGCTGATCGTCACCGACACCGTCGGCATGGGCCGGCTGCGCGGTCTGGACCACGGCCTGGAATCCGAGCGTTTCCTGGTGATCGACGAGCCCGGCTATGCCGCACTGCTCGATGCGCACCGGGTGGAGCCGGCCGCCGCCCCGGGCGTGGGGCCGGAATCGTTGTTGCTGCTGCTGTTCACCTCGGGCACCACCGGTGCCTCCAAAGCGGTCAAGTGCAGCCAGGGCCGGTTGGTCCGGATCGCCGATATGGCCACCGCCAAATTCGGCCACGTGCGCTCCGACGTCGACTACTGCTGCATGCCGCTGTTTCACGGCAACGCGATCATGGCACTGTGGGCGCCCGCGCTGGCCAACGGAGCCACCATCTGTCTGACCCCCAAGTTCTCGGCCTCGCAGTTCCTGCCCGACGTGCGCTACTTCGGCGCGACGTTCTTCACCTACGTGGGCAAGGCGCTGGGCTACCTGCTGGCCACCACCGAACAGCCTGACGACGCCGACAACGTCCTGGTTCGCGGCTTCGGAACCGAGGCGTCGCCGCAGGATCAGGCGGAGTTTCTCCGCCGGTTCGGTGCTGTCCTGCACGAGGGGTACGGCTCCAGCGAGGGCGGCAACGCGGCCATACCCGACCTGGCGGCACCTCCTGGCGCGCTGGGTCGCCCGGCGCACGCGGGCATCGCCATCGTCGACCCGCAGACGCGTGCCGAATGCGCCACGGCGATCCTCGACGAACACGGCAGGGTGTCCAACGCCGACGACGCGGTCGGCGAGATCGTCGACAAGACCGGGGCCCGCGACTTCGAGGGCTACTACAAGAACGACGCCGCGGATTCTGAAAAGATCCGCGACGGCTGGTACTGGACCGGCGACCTCGGCTACCGCGACGAGGCCGGCTTCCTGTACTTCGCGGGCCGCCGCGGCGACTGGATCCGGGTCGACGGCGAGAACACCTCCGCGCTGACCATCGAACAGGTACTGCGACGGCATCCGCTGATCATCAGCGCCGGCGTCTACGCGGTGCCCGACCCTCGCTCCGGTGACCAGGTGATGGGCGCCGTCGAGGTCGCCGATCCCGACAGCTTCGACGCGGCCGCCTTCGCCGGATATCTGGCCGCCCAGCCTGACTTGGGCCGCAAGGGCTTCCCGCGATTTCTGCGGATCTCGGCCGGCCTGCCGGTCACCGGCTCGAACAAGGTGCTCAAACGCGAACTGCAGGCGCAGCGCTGGCACACCGACGAACCGGTATACCGCTGGGCCGGTCGGGGTACCCCCGAGTTCACCCGCATGACCGACGACGACAAGCGTGCACTGGACGCCGAATTCACGTCCTACGGTCGACAAAACTACCTGCGAGGCGAAGGGTAGAGACGATGAGCGACTGCGCGATCCGCGAGTTGGACCACGGCACACCCAAGACCCGCTATGCCCGGGGATGGCACTGCCTGGGCTTGGCGGAGACCTTTCGCGATGGTAAGCCGCACGGCATCAATGCCTTTGGTACGAAGCTGGTCGTGTTCGCCGACTCCAGCGGTGCGGTGCACGTGCTGGACTCGTACTGCCGGCACATGGGCGGCGACCTCTCCCGGGGCACCGTCAAGGGCGACACCGTGGCTTGTCCGTTCCACGACTGGCGTTGGCAGGGCTCGACTGGCCGGTGCGTGCAGGTGCCTTACGCCAAACGACCGCCGCGGATAGCGCGCACGCGACATTGGCCGACCTGCGAGGTCAACGGCCAACTGCTGATGTGGCACGACCCGGAGGGCTCGACGCCACCGGAGGAACTGACCCCGCCGCAGATCGAAGGAATGGACGCAGGCAGGTGGTCGCCGTGGCAGTGGGATTCGGTCCTGATCGAGGGCGCTAACTGCCGAGAGATCATCGACAACGTCGTCGATATGGCGCACTTCTTCTACATCCACCACTCGTATCCGACCTACTTCAAGAACGTCATCGAGGGTTCTCACGCCAGCCAGTACATGGAGAGTAAGGTTCGGCCGGACTCCCCGGGCGCCGACAAACTGTGGGAGGGCACCTACCTGCGCTCCGAGGCGACGTATTTCGGGCCGGCCTACATGATCAACTGGCTGCACAACGACCTCGCGCCCGACTTCACCGCTGAGATCGCGCTGATCAACTGTCACTACCCGGTCACGCAGAACTCTTTCATGCTGCAGTGGGGCGTCGCCGTCCAGCAGATGCCGAACCTGCCGGTGGAGAAGGCCACCAAACTCGCTGCGGCGATGAGCCGTTCATTCGGAGCCGGATTCTTGGAGGACGTCGAGATCTGGAAGCACAAGGCGCCCGTCGAGAACCCGTTGCTCACAGAAGAGGATGGCCCGGTGTACCAGCTGCGCCGGTGGTACGAGCAGTTCTACGTCGACGCCGCCGCCGTCACCCCGGACATGACCGACCGGTTCGAGGTGGAGGTCGACACCACCCATGCTTTCGGTCACTGGGAGAAGGAAGTCGCCGCGAACCTGGCCGCTGGCATCACCGTGCCTTGATCGCGGGTCAGCCTTTGGCTCCCTTCCGGCCCCAGGGGCTGTAGTCGGCGATCAATTCTTCCTGGGGCGGGCGCTGCGTCTCCGGAACATGCTGCAGGTTGATCCGGACTCGGTACCAGATCGAACTCGGACCGCGCATGCCGTCGACCAGAACATCCTCCGGCGACAGCTGTTTTGCCGCTGCGGCGTGCCGCTCCCGCCAGACGTCGAGGGCAGCCAGGGCCTCGTCACGAGTCTTGGTGCGGGCGATCTCGATCAAGGGCAGTGGTGACGTGCGCCGGCCGCCGGCACTTTTGCGGGCGCCGCGCGGCGCCTTCTCCGCCGGACCCTGCTCGTCGGCCAGTTCCAGCAGCGACTCCAGCCCGCCGAGGGTGTCGTTCATGCCCGCCCAGGGATCGCCGATCTGGGCGAAGCGATCCGGCACCGTGTCCAACGTGAACGATGCCGGGTCGACGTCGGCGACCTCATCCCAATGCAGCGGGGTCGACACCCGGGCGTCAGCAGTGGCCCGCACCGAGTATGCCGAGGCGACCGTACGGTCCTTGGCGTTCTGGTTGAAGTCCACGAAGACGCCGTGCCGCTCTTCCTTCCACCACCGGCTGGTGGCCAACTGCGGTGCGCGCCGCTCGATCTCGCGGGCCACGGCCTGCGCCGCCAGCCGCACCTGGCCGAACTCCCAGTGTGGTGCGATCGGCGCGTAGACGTGCATGCCGCGCGAGCCGGACGTCTTTGGCCAGGCGGTCAGTCCATGATCGGCCAGCACGTCACGGGTCAGCAGCGTCACCTCGACGATCTCCGACCAGCCGACACCCGGCATCGGATCGAGGTCGACGCGCAGCTCGTCGGGGTGGTCGAGGTCGCCGGCGAGCACCGGGTGCGGGTTGAGATCCACACAGCCCAGGTTGATCACCCACGCCAGCCCGGCCGCGTCGTCGACGACGACCTCTTGCGCCGACCGGCCCGACGCGTAGTGCAGCTCTGCGACCGACACCCAATCCGGCCGGTTGGCCGGTGCCCGCTTCTGGAAGATGGCCTCGGCGTCGATGCCGTCGACGAAGCGTTTGAGGATCATCGGCCGCCCGGCCACCCCGCGCAGCGCACCGTCGGCCACCGACAGGTAGTAGCGAATCAGGTCGATCTTGGTACGCGGGGTGGAGCCTCGTCCACCTGGGAATACCAACTTATCCGGGTGAGTGACCGTCACCCGGTGCCCCGCAACCTCCAGCGACATCCCGCCGGCCATGACGTCATGTTAATGAGAGCCCGCCATCCGCCGCCCGACGGCGATCTGCGTCACATAAGGTTGTCCCATGGCTAAGCTCACTGACCTGCCCGGCCTGGCTGTAAACAAGCTCGGTCGCTATCTCGAACGCGGTGGCGCCGAGTTGCACTATCTGCGCAAGATCCTGCAATCCGGTGCATTGAAGCTGGAGTCCCCACGGGTCATCGCCAGTGCACTCGCCGACGGAGCGCGCTGGGGCGAGCTGGGGATGATTCCCGCGCTGAACGCCCGTCGGAACCCGAACGGCGTCGCCGTGATCGACGACGACGGCAGCATCACCTTCAAAGAACTCGACGACGCCGTCAACGCGGTGGCCAACGGCCTGCTCGCGATGGGGGTGCGCGGCGGTGATGGGGTGGCGATCCTGGCCCGCAACCATCGCTGGTTCCTGATCGCCAACTACGGCTGCGCCCGGGTCGGTGCCCGGCTGATCCTGCTGAACAGTGAATTCTCCGGCCCGCAGATCAAGGACGTCTCCGAGCGCGAAGGCGCCAAACTGATCATCTACGACGACGAGTACACCGCCGCCGTGACGCAGGCCGAACCGACGCTGGGCAAGCTGCGGGCACTGGGCGTCAACCCGGACACCGACGAACCGTCGGGCAGCACCGACGAGACCTTGGCGCAGCTGATCGCGCGCAGCAGCAAGGCGCCGGCGCCCAAGATCACCAAGCACGCCTCGATCATCATCCTGACGTCCGGCACCACCGGTACCCCCAAGGGCGCCAACCGCAGCACGCCGCCCACGCTGGCGCCGATCGGCGGCATCCTGTCGCACGTCCCGTTCCGTGCCGGTGAAGTGACGTCATTGCCGTCGCCGATGTTCCACGCGCTGGGCTATCTGCACGGCACGCTGGCCATGTTCTTCGGGTCGACACTGGTGCTGCGGCGTCGCTTCAAGCCGGCCACCGTGCTGGAGGACCTGGAAAAGCACAAGGTGACCGGCATGGTCGTCGTGCCGGTCATGTTGTCCCGGATCCTTGACCAGCTGGAGAAGACCAGTCCCAAGCCGGACCTGTCGAACCTGCGGATCGTGTTCGTCTCCGGGTCGCAGCTCGGCGCCGAGTTGGCAACGCGGGCCATGAAGGACCTGGGTCCGGTCGTCTACAACATGTACGGCTCCACCGAGGTCGCGTTTGCCACCATCGCCGGCCCCGCCGACCTGCAGCACAACGCAGCGACGGTGGGACCGGTCGTCAAGGGCGTCAAGGTCAGGATCCTCGACGACAACGGCAACGAACTGCCGCAGGGCCAGGTCGGGCGAATCTTCGTCGGCAACTTCTTCCCGTTCGAGGGCTACACCGGTGGCGGCGGCAAGCAGATCATCGATGGCCTGCTGTCGTCGGGCGATGTCGGCTACTTCGACGAGCGCGGGTTGCTCTACGTCAGCGGCCGCGACGACGAGATGATCGTCTCCGGCGGCGAGAATGTCTTTCCTGCCGAAGTCGAGGACTTGATCAGCGGACACCCCGACGTGATCGAGGCGACCGCGTTGGGTGTCGAGGACAAGGAGTGGGGCGCACGCTTGCGGGCCTTCGTGGTGAAAAAGGAAGGCTCCACCGTCGACGAGGACACCATCAAGGTCTACGTGAAGGAGCACCTGGCCCGTTACAAGGTGCCCCGCGAGGTGGTCTTCCTTGAGGAGCTGCCGCGTAACCCCACCGGCAAGATCCTCAAGCGCGAACTCCGCGACCTGTAGGCGCGCTTCCTGGCGCGAGCAGACACAGAATCGCACGCGGGAGGCCCCGCGAACGCGATTCTGTGTCTGCGCAGCAGCTGTCCACAGGGGTGACTGGCCGCAGCAGCCGTACCCGCACACACTGCGCGGATGCTTGACGACGCGCACAGGCTGCTACGCGATACCGACGGCTTTGCCACCACCGCACAACTGTTGACGGTGATGACGCGTCAGCAACTCGACGTGCAGGTGCGCAAGGGCGGACTGGTGCGGGTCTGGTACGGCGTTTACGCCGCAGCGGAGCCGGACCTGCTGGGGCGGCTGCGGGCGCTGGACCTATTCATGGGCCAACGTGCCGTTGCCTGTATGGGAACCGCCGCTGCGCTTTACGACTTTGACACCGAGAACACCACGGCGATTCATGTCCTGGATCCCGGGGTGCGCATGCGCCCGACCGTAGGCCTGATGGTACATCAGCGGCAAGGGGCTCAATTACGTTCGGTAGCAGGGCGTTTAGTCACAGCTCCGGGGTGGACTGCGGTCGAGGTTGCGCGTGAACTGCGGCGACCCCGTGCGCTCGCAACGCTTGACGGCGCCTTGCGCTCGGGCTGGTGCACCGTAAGCGAGCTTGAGCAGGCGGTAGCGGAGCAACGCGGGCGACGGGGGATCGTCGCGGTGCGTGAGCTGCTGCGATATGTCGACGGGCGGTCGGGATCGGAAATGGAAAGCGAAGCGCGGCTGGTGATGATCGATTACGACGTCCCAACTCCTGAGTTGCAGTACCCGATCTATGGCCGTAACGGTGAGGTCTGGCGGGCTGATTTCGCCTGGCCGGAGGTGAGAGTGGCCGCGGAGTACGAGAGTATCGACTGGCATGCCGGAGGCCCGGCGATGCTGCGTGACCGCATCCGGCTCGGCGGTATCCAGGACGTCGGCTGGACCTTGATTCCGATCGTTGTGGACGATGTCCGGCGCCATCCCGCGGAACTGGCCGACCGGATCAAGCGGCAGCTGGTCCGGTCGCGACTGGCGAGTTGACTTCGCCGTTGCCGAGCAGACACAGAATCGCACGCGGGAGTCCCCGCGCGTGCGATTCTGTGTCTGCTCGCGGTCGGAAGATGCCCCGATCGGGCGAAGGTTCAGACGAAACCGGTTGCGCCGTCGAGCTGTTCGCGCAAGATATCGATCTGGCCGCAGTGCCGGGCGGTCTCTTCGATCATGTGGATGTAGATCCAGCGCAGGGAGACACGACCGAGGTGTCGGTGCGGCACGGTGTGATCCAGCGGGAAGTTCGCAGCGATGCGTCGGGACTGCTCGCACTGCTGCTGGTAGTCGGCGATCAATGTCGGCAGGTGCTCGTCGTCGGAGAGGGCGAACTCCCACTCGCGATCGTGAGGGCGGCGATTGTCGTCGAGCCGTTCCTGCAGGAGTTGGTCGAACCAGCCGTACTCCGCCCAGCGGAGGTGCTTGACCAGCCCGCCTACTGTCGTTGCCGAGGGTACGAGATGCCGGCGGACGTCGCCGTCCGAAAGCCCGGATATCTTGCGTACCACGATCTCTCGGTAGTCGTCGAGAAAGGCTTCGAGCGTCTGTCGCTCATCGGCGACAGACGCCAGTCGACGAACAGGCGTTGGAGTCTCGGCCATAGCGGTGACGCTAGCACTGCTGAGCAGACACAGAATCGCATCCGCAGGCTCGCCTGCGTGCGATTCTGTGTCTGCTCGCGGTAGAGAGGTTAGGGATCCCGGGGGAGGCCCAGCAGACGCTCGGCGATGATGTTGAGCTGGACCTCCGAGGTGCCGCCGTAGATGGTGGTGGCGCGGCTCATCAACAGGTACTCGGCCCACTTGCCTGGCAGCTGCTCACGGTCGCCGATCGCGGCGTCACCGGCGAACGTGCCCACCGCGAACTCGGCGTAGCCCTGTCCGGTACGCATCGACAGCAGCTTGGACACCGCCGCCGCCGGCATCGGGTCCTTGCCCGCCAAGGTCAGCAGAGTCGAGCGCAGGTTGAGCAGCTTGGCGGCGTGCCCTTCGGCAATCAACTGGCCGGCCCGGCGCTGTTCGCCTCCGTCGAACTGGCCGTCCCGGATGAACTCCACGAAGCCGTCCAGGCTGGCCAGGAACGGCATCTCGGAACCGCCGATCGACACCCGCTCGGCGGTCAGCGTGTTGCGGCTGACCTCCCAGCCGCGGTTGACCTCGCCGAGCACCAACTCGTCCGGGATGAACACGTCGTCGATGAACACGGTGTTGAACATCGCCCCGCCGGTGAGCTCACGCAGCGGACTGACCGTCACACCCTCGGCCTTCATGTCCAGCAGGAAGTAGGTGATGCCATCGTGTTTGGGTGCGCTCGAGTCAGTCCTCGCCAGCAGAGCTCCCCACGAGGAGAACTGCGCGGCCGACGTCCAGATCTTCTGGCCGCTGATCCGCCAGCCGCCATCGACCTTGGTCGCCTTGGTGGTCAGGCTGGCCAGGTCTGAACCCGCACCGGGTTCGGAAAACAGTTGGCACCAGATCATTTCGCCGTGGAACGTGGTGGGGAGGAAACGCTGCTTCTGCTCCTCTGTACCGAACGCCACGATCGACGGGATCAGCCACGCGGCGATACCCATCGCCTGGCGACGCACCCGGCCGCCTGCGAACTCCTGCTCGATGATGATCTGCTCGATCGGCTCGGCGGCCCGCCCCCACGGCTTCGGCAGGTAGGGCAACACCCAGCCACCCTCGGCGATCGCGACCGTGCGCTCGTCGTGCGGCATGGCCTTGAGGGCGGCGACCTCGGCCCGGATCTCGGCGCGCAACTTCTCGGTGTCGGGATCCAGGTCGATGTCGATCTTGCGCATCCCGCCGGCAGTGGCGGTGTCGACGACCTGTTGGGGGTACGCGGAGCGGGAGCCGAAGGAAGCGGCCAGTATCAGCGCCCGCCGGTAGTACACACCCGCGTCGTGCTCCCAGGTGAAGCCGATTCCGCCGTGCACCTGGATGCAGTCCTGGGTGCAGTGCTGCGCGGCGCTCGGCGCCAGGGTGGCCGCCACCGCCGTCGCGAACTCCACCGTCGAACCGGCAGCGTCCCAACCGTTCTCATTCGCCTCATCGATGGCGCGGGCGGCATCCCACACCGCAGCGGTGGCCCGCTCGGTGTCGGCGATCATCTCGGCACACTTGTGCTTGATCGCCTGGAACTGGCCGATCGGCCGACCGAACTGCTCCCGGATCTTGGCGTAGTCGGCCGCGGTGTCGGTGGCCCAGCGGGCCACGCCGACCGCCTCCGCGGACAGCAGCGTCGAGATCAGGGCGTGCGCGCGCGCCGCCGTGAGGTTGCGCAGGACCGCACTGTCGTCGACCTCAACGCCGTCGGCGCGCACATGGGCGATCGGGCGCAGGGGGTCCACACTTGCCACCGGCTCAAGCTCAAGCTGGTCGGCGCGCAGCACCACCCATACCTCGGACCCGTCGACCGTCACGGGCAGTACCAGCAACGACGCCTGGGCGGCGGCCGCAACCGCGCGGGCCTCGCCGCGGACCACCAGCCCCGACTCCGTAGCGGTGGCGGTCAGTCCGGGGTTGATCGTGTAGCTGGCGATCACCTGTCCGCTGGCCAGCCCGCTCAGCTCGGCGGCGGCCGGGTTGTTCGCGGCGATCAGAGCGCTGGCAATCGCGGACGGCACGAACGGCCCGGGCACCGCGCCGTAGCCGAACTCGGCGAGCACCACCGCCAGTTCCAGGATTCCGAAACCCTGCCCGCCGGCATCCTCGGCCAGATGCACACCGGCCAAACCCTGCTCGGCGGCGGCCCGCCAATACGGCGGTGGATTCACAGTCTCGTCGGGGGACTGATCCATCTGGGCGTGCAGCAGCTCGGCCGGCACGGCCCGTGTCACGAAGGATCGCACGGAATCGGCGAGGTCCTGGTGCTCAGAAGTGATCGCTATCGGCATTGAGACGCCTTTCGGTGTGTACGTGTAGTTAATCTAACAACCAGTCGGTTGGTTGACTACGTGGGCAAGGGGCTGACCGTCGCGCAGCCGGCGGCAGTTGTCGACAGCCGCCGCCAGATAGCGCCGCATGGTGTCGGCGGTATACCAGCTGACATGCGGGGTCAGCACCACGTTCTCCAGCCCGAGCAGTGGATTGTCGGCCGTCACCGGCTCTTCGGCGAACACGTCGAGGCCCGCGCCGGCCAACCGCCCGCCGCGCAGCGCATCGGCCAGCGCGGCTTCGTCGACGATCGGTCCGCGCGCGGTGTTGACCAACACCGCGTCGGGTTTCATGCGGGCCAGGGCGGCCCGATCGATCAGATGATGGGTGGCGTCGGGCCCGGTCGTCAATGGAACGTGCAGCGAGACGATGTCAGAGGCGGCCAGCAGTTCCGGCAGGGGCCGCCAACCGGGCGTGCCGTCGTCGCGGGTGCTGGTGTGCAGCACCTGCGCGCCCATGGCGGCCACGATCCCGGCCACCCGCTGGGCGATGCTGCCGAAGCCGACCAGGCCGACGGTGCAGCCGCCGATGTCGCGGCAGCGCTCGCCAAGATCGGGATCGGTCGGCCAACCGCGGACTTCCCGGGTCGCGCGATCCAGCGGCAGCAGCCGGCGCAGCACGGCGAGCATCAGCAACACGGTGCCCTCGGCCACGGAGGCGGCATTGGCGCCGGGCATGTTCGCCACCGCGATGCCGCGCCGTGTTGCGACGTCGACGTCGATGGTGTTGATGCCGACACCGAACTTGTGCACCAGCCGCAGCGCAGGCCCGCTTCGCAGGTCGTCGCCCGAGAGCGGCCGCAGCACGTGCCAGAGCACTTCGGCGTCGGCCAGTTCACGGTGGAACGTGTCGTCATCGTCGGCGGCGCACCACCGGATGTCCAGCCAATCAGACTCAGGTGCAACGAATTCCTCGACCTTCGGGCCGGGAATGAAGTGCGCCAGGACTCTCAATGCCATGCTCAGGAATTCTCCTCGGTGTAAATCGCCCGGTAGAACACGTTGGCCAGCGTGCGAATACACGCTGTGTCATCAGGGTCCTCCGGACCAGTGCCGTCGTAGCGGGGCGTGGCGAGCTGGACGTAGCAGAACTGGTTGAGCATCGACACGATCGCCACCGCGAGCAATTCCGGGTCGTCATTGGTGCAGTAACCCTCGGCTTGGGCGCGCTTGACCGTTTCGGTGATGTGTCCGACGGGAACCGCGCAGATCTCCGCCCAGTACCGGGCGAAGTCGTCGTTGACCATCGCCAGTTGGGAGACGCCGACCATCTCGGCCAGCCGGTTGCGGTAGGTGTGCCAGTGCGCAGCGGTGGCCTGCTCGATTCGTTCGCGATTGGTCAGCCCGTGCCGCACCACACTGGAGGCTCGCTCAGCCGCCTCGTCACGGAATCGCAGCGCCCACTCCCGGACCATCGCCTCTTTGGAGTCGTAGTAGTTGTAGAACGACGCCGCCGATCGGCCCGCTTCGGCCGCGATGTCGGCGATGGTGGCAGCCAGAACTCCCTTGCGGGCGATCACCGCGCGCGCCGCCGAGTCGATCGCGGCCTGGGTGCGTCGGCCCCGGCGGGTGGGCAACGGGTCGCGGTGGCCGGACTGCTCGGGGCTGGTCGACACCGGAACACACTTCCTGTCTGGTAGGACTGGATCAAATATGAATCTGATGTTAGATTCAGTTTCAGGTCTTGACCAGAGGAGTGTCCGCAGATGATCAAGCCGCACGGTGTCAACACCGAGTTCGAAATCAGCGGGATCAACCACGTGGCGATGGTGTGCTCCGACATGGAACGCACCGTCGACTTCTACAGCAACACCTTGGGCATGCCCCTGATCAAGTCGCTCGACCTGCCCGCGGGTATCGGTCAGCACTTCTTCTTCGATGCCGGTAACGGGGACTGCGTGGCCTTCTTCTGGTTCCGCGATGCCCCAGACCGGGTGCCCGGGATCTCCTCGCCGGCCGCCATACCCGGCATCGGCGAGATCACCAGTGCGGTGAGCACGCTCAACCACCTGGCCTTCCATGTGCCGGCGGACAAGTTCGACGCCTACCGCCAGCGGCTGAAGGAGAAGGGCGTGCGGGTCGGCCCGGTTCTCAACCACGACGAGTCCGAGTGGCAGGCGAGCCCGACGTTGCACCCGGGTGTGTATGTCCGCTCTTTCTACTTCCAGGACCCCGACGGAATCACGCTGGAATTCGCCTGCTGGACCAAGGAATTCACCGGCGACCAGGAGCACGTCGCGCCCAAGACGGCAGCCGACCGGCGGGTTCCGGCGGCTACTTGATCGTGGTTGGGGACGGATCGTCGGGCTGCGGCTGTGGTGGATTTCCGGGACTCAGTCCGACCGGCGATAACAGTAATGAGAGCTTGAGTCTTGAAAGCTCGTGCGGCTGACCTCAACCGGTGACGCACGATAGGTGCAGCAGTCAGTGAATGTTGTTGTTCAGCGTCAGCCCACATGATCACGTCGCCGTGGCGATGCGTGATGGCTCGATCGACAAGTCGGCGGATCGACTCGTCATCGCAACGCAACTCGGCGCACCCGGCTAGGACGGTGGCCGCGCAGCAATGGTCCGCGGCGTCCAATGCCAACACCGCCATGCGGTATGGCTTGTCCGCCAGGTTGTTTTCGCGGCGGACGTCACCGAGATGGCAGCGCGTCACGTTCCCTCCAATAGGTGGGCGGTATCAGGTCAGAGTCTTGATCATGTTGGTGGTCCCGAGGTAGCGGATGGCATCGCAGCCGCGGGCGAGCATGGTCAAGATCATCTGATCGCCTCGGTCGGTTGTCGCGGCGAAGGCGTATCCAAACGTCGTCAGGAGTGGTACCTGCAACATCGAGATCCGATAGTCGTTCCAGCACTCCGCGGCGGAGTAGCCCACGACCCCGAAGCGGATCAGGCGCTGGTGATAGGCCGCGACGAGCTCAAGCTCGACGACTTCGCGAAGGTCGGTATTCAAGCTGGTCCCGAGGAAGTAGGCGAGGTCGCGTGTCGGTAGGCCGACGGTGATCGTCTGCCAGTCGACCACCGTGACCGAGGTCTTGTCCGGATTGAACAGCAGATTGTCGAGTCGGAAGTCTCCGTGTAGGAGACAGAATCGTTCCGGACTGATGCTCAGCCATCGCTCAACGAGATCCGCCGATTCGATGAGTGTCGCGCGGTCTTGCGCGCTGACGCGGCCGCCAAGGTCGGACAACGTCTTGTCCAGGGCGGCGTGGGCAAGTTGGCCCATGCCGCGGGCGATGTCGGCGTCGGCTTTGGGCATCGTGACGTCGTCGAAGGTCAGCCAGGATGGATCGCACCACCGAGGTCCGTGCAAGCCCGCGAGCGCCTCGACGGCCAGTAGGGCCTCGGGTTTGGTGCAGCCGAGAATCTGGTCGCCTTGAACAGCTGGGTCTAAGTCCGACATCAGCAGTACGAACTCCGTTCCGTCAGACCCGATCGCGCAGTAGTAGACGTGCGGAAGCGGTATCGCGACGGTGTTGGCGACCCGGGTGTAGAACGCGTATTCGGCCCGATATCCCAGCGCCACTCGCTGACGAACTTCTGGTTGCTGTGAAGGGAGTTTCGCGATGAACGATGTGGGGCCGTGCGACGGCTGAGGGTAGACCGGCGTTATGCGGTAGGTCGCGCCGGTTTGCCCGGTGCCGACGGCATCGACGCTGACCGAAGCGATATCGCGCTGTAGCACTGAGCCCAACCAGTCGGCAGTGATCTGGGCCGGCCTGGCGGGAAGGGGAGTCTGCGCGGTCATGATCCGCTCCTGTCCGGTGAGCGCCGCCGGGAGGCGCCGTTTGCCGGTATGGCTTGGCTGTCACGACTCGTGGCCGCCAGGGGATGTGTCGATGCCATTCCCTCGATAAGCCATGCGACGGTGGTGGCGAATACTCGCGGGTCGTCCCACTGGCCCGGTGCTGTCACATCCGACAGCGTCATGCTCACGGTCGCATGTGTCAGGATGCCGGCGGCCTGTACCGCTTGGCGTCGGGTGAATCCGTCGCGCTGGAGTACGGCGATTAATTGGTCGGCATACTCGACGATGACGCCGCGGTCCGCGGTGGTCATCAATCTGCACATGTCGGGATGATCCAACAGGGCTGCGCGCAGCGCCATGCACCAGGATTCGACGGCCTCCGGCCATGCTGCCTGAGTGGAAAACGCTAGTTCCAGCTGTGCGAACGCCCTGGCCACAACTCCGCGGACCAGTACCTCATGGGTGCCGACCTGGCGATACAGCGTCTTGTTCGAACACCGCAGCCGTGCCGCGAGGTTCCGGATCGTCAACCCTGCGGCTCCTTGTTCGGCCAGCACTGCCAGTGCTTCGTCGAAGATCTCGTCGGCGCTCAGCAAGGGTTTGGGCACGTGTGCGGTGTTCCTCTCCTGATGGACTGGACAGTCTCACTTTTGGACAACAACGTTACCTTAAGTTAGAAAACGATGTTATCTTAAGTATCGAATTGCTGGCCGGGCATCTCGGCCAACCGCTCTGGCAGGCCTCGATGCGGAAGGACAGCTGTGAATACTGCAGCGCGACCTGCTCGTGAAGTGGTTGAGGCGTACAACCTACTTGCCTGGAACAACCGGGATTTGGCGCTGGCCGCGCAGTTGCTGGCTGACACAGGCGTCCGCCACGATGCCGGAAATGTGCAGACCTTGACGCGGTCTCAAGCTATGCAGGGGATCGCCGACACGTGGAAATTGTTCACGACGTCGCGGTTTGAGCTGAACCTCGTGGTGGCAGGCGATGATGGGCAGTACGTGGCAGTCGTATACCAGGGCACGGGGACGCTGAAGGGCCGCAGCGATGTCCGTGTCGGAGCCATCGAGGTCTACAGCTGCGGCCACCAACAGGGCGTGTGGGCATGACGCAGGTGTACGACGAACTCGGCTTCTATCTGCTGGGCGGCGCCGCCGGCGAGGGCCCTGCAGCACTGGTCCAGCAGGCGCGACGTGGCGAAGACCTCGGGTTCGGCACCGCATTCATCTCCGAGCGGTGGAATGTCAAGGAGGCATCCTCGCTTGTCGGCGCCGCATGCGCGGTAACGTCGCGGATGCGCATCGCGACCGCGGCTACCAACTGCAACACTCGCCATCCGCTGATCACGGCATCGTGGGCCACCACAATGCATCGGCTGTCTCGCGGTCGGTTCACACTCGGCGTCGGCCGTGGCATCTCAGCGCTCTACTCCGCGTTCAACATCCCGGACGTCACCACTGCCCACATCGAGGACTGGGCTCAGGTGATGCGCCGACTCTGGCGCGGTGAAACCGTCCTCAACCACGACGGACCAATGGGTCAATACCCGGTGTTGTTCCTTGACGGCGACTTCGACGAGGACATCAAACTCGGGTTGGTGGCGCTCGGGCCGCGGACCCTGGCGCTGGGCGGCCGCGCCTTTGACGACGTCATCCTGCACACCTACTTCCCTCCGCAGACGCTGCGCCGCTGCGTTGCCATCGTCAAAGCGGCGGCAGAGCAAGCCGGCCGCGACCCCGATGCCGTACGGGTGTGGTCGTGTCTGGCCACGGTCGGTGACCACCTATCCGAACCGCTTCGCCTGCGTAAGACCGTGGGACGTCTCGCAGGCTATCTCCAGGGATACGGCGAGTTGCTGGTCCGCATCAACGACTGGGATCCCGCTGTCTTGCAACGCTTCCGCAGTGACCCAGTGGTCACCTCCATTCCCGGAGCAATTGACGGGAGGGCCAGCGTCGACCAACTTGAACACATCGCCGAACTGTTGCCCGAGGAGTGGCTCGCTACTGCCGCAACTGGAACGCCGATGCAGTGTGCGGCCCGCATCCGCCAGGAGCTGGACTACGGCGCCGACCGCGTCATCTTGCATGGCGCCACCCCCGACGAATTGCAGCCCATCATCGCCGAATACGGTCGGGCCGTGGAAGTTGCCCCAGAATGAGGCGAAGTCCAAGATCGAAACGCTCTTCGGCATCGCCGTCCATGATCACTGGCAATGCCCTCGCGGTAAGTGGGAACTGAACGTAATCAACTTTGGAACAATGATTTTCGGTGAACTGGGTGGTGCGTGCAATCAGGTCTTGCTCTTCGATGCAGAACCCGACAACGAGATGGCGGAGCCGAATGGTCCGTTGTGTGGCCTCAGGTCGCGGGGTCTGGGGTGAACGTACCGGCGAAGCCAATTCACGCATCGCCAATGCGGGCGCAGTCGGGAGCAGCACCAGATTCTCGCTGAGCCGCAACAATCGCCCCACTCGTTCGGCCGCCGCCAGCTCCCGGGGCCCCGGGGTCGCGCAGCACCAGGCGGCCCGAAAACATCAGCGGCAGCGGGTAGCCCCCCAGGGCTCGGACGCCTCCGCTGATCAACCTGGTCGCCGCAGTGGTCCTCGGCCGATTTTGGCGCGATAACGACCGGTCAGACGAGAAAAACGTGTCGAGCGCCTGGGTAGCATGGCCCCGAAGGAGGCCGCGATCATGACGAGCCAAACCAAGCCGGCGGTGGGCGGGCACATCTATGAGCCGGCCGGCGTGGAGATCCACTCCCGCAACGTCGAGTTCGACTGGTCACAGACCCCGCTGCACTGGATCAAAGGCGAGCCGGTGGCCTCCGACGTGGTGAGCATCCTGCACCTGATCCTGCCCGAGGGCGAGCGGTGGTTCTGTGAGGTCTTCAACGAGGCGCTGCCCTACGTCAAAGATGAGGATCTGGCGCGCGCCATGCGCGGCTTCATCGGCCAGGAGGCCATGCACGCCGAGTCACACGACAAGGCGGTGACCGAATTCCTGGAGGCGCGCGGCGTCGACACCGGGCCCATACTGCGGCAGTTCGAGTACTTCTTCCGCCGCCTGCTCGCGCCGCGCAGCCAGCGGTTCGCCCGGACCCGGTACAACGACATGGTGCAGCGGCTATGGCTGATCGCCGCGATCGAGCACTACACCGCGATCCTGGGCGATTTCGTCCTGAACTGCGCGTGGGACGACTACGACGTCGACCCCACGATGGCCGACATCTGCCGATGGCACGGCGCCGAGGAGATCGAGCACCGCTGTGTGGCCCACGATGTGGCGAACTACTTCCACCCCGGCTACCTGAACCGGTGCCGAGCCATGCTGGTCGCGCTGGTCTATCTGGTGTTGATGATTCACCGGGCGATCGGATTCACGTGCCGCTCCGACGCCACCATCAGCCACTCCTATCTCTGGCTGTGGCGTCAGTACCTGCGCGGCTCGCGGCGAAACATCCTGCCCCAGCTGCGGCAGGTGCTCAAATACACCGTTGTCTACTTCAAACCGTCGTTCGACCCGGCGTCCATCGGCTCCACCGCGCAGGCGGTGGCTTACCTGGCGACCTCGCCGGCGGCGCGAAGGGCGCGGCGTTGACGTCGCGACACGACGCGGCCGGATCACGATTCCGTCCGCTCGGCGAGATCCCCATCGACGTGCCGCCGCAGTTGTACGGGCGGTGGCGCCACGACCCGCTCTTGCGGGTCTCGAATCTGCTGGCCAAGATCGCGTTCCCGACGTTCAGCGTGTTGATGCGGCGCCGGAAGCTGGCCGAGCCGGAGCGCACCCGCGAGTTGCGGGTGGCTCAGCGTGAGATCGTCGCGCACGACAAGGACGTGGTGGCGCTGACCCTGGTGGCCATCGACGACAAACCGCTGACCCGCTGGACTCCGGGTGCGCACCTGGACCTGCTGCTGCCCTCGGGGCGGATGCGGGAGTACTCGCTGTGCGGGGACCCCGCCGACTCCGCCAGTTATCGCATCGCGGTGCGCCGCATCCCCGACGGCGGTGGCGGGTCGATCGAGGTGCATGACAGCCTGCAGCCCGGCGCCACGGTCACGATCAAGGGGCCCCGCAACGGCATGCCCATGGCGGTCCCTGGTTTCGGTTCGCCGGCGCAGCGTCTCCGATTCGTCGCCGGCGGTATCGGGATCACCCCGATCCTGCCGATGATGCTCGCCGCCGAGCGGCTGGGCCTGGACTGGTCGATGATCTACACCGGCCGCTCCGCCGACACCACTGCGTTCATCGCCGAGGTCGAGCAGTTCGGCGACAAGGTGACCGTCCGCACCGACGACACCCACGGGCTGCCGACGGCCGCCGATCTGATCGGGGATGCCTCGGTCCCGACGGCGCTATACGCATGCGGCCCGCCGGCGATGCTCGAGGTGCTGCGCCAGGGACTGATCGGCCGCTCCGACGTGGAGCTGCACTACGAACGATTCTCTGCCCCACCGGTTCTCGATGGCAAGACGTTCACCGTCACCCTCATCAGAAGCGGTACTACCGTGCCCGTCGACGCCGATCAGACCGCGTTGGCGGCGATTCTGCGGGTCGAGCCGGCCACCCCGTATTCGTGCAAGCAGGGGTTCTGCGGGACCTGCCGGGTGCGGGTGCTCGACGGCGAGGTCGACCACCGAGACCAGACCCTCACCGATACCGAACGTGCCCAGGGGGACATGCTGATCTGCATCTCCCGCGCGGCCGGCGACCACCTCACCATCGACGCATGACCGACGTGCGATCAACCGGCTACTTCCACGGCGGCGGTTGACGTGCGATGAGGTGGAACTCTGATAGGTTCCTCGATCACCATGAACCTTTCTCGGTGCACTGCCCGCAACACATCTCGCGCGGTGGCCGTGTGTGCTGCCGCAGTCATCTCCGCCGGGCCGGCGTACGCGGATCCTCCGCTGCTCAACGGCGAATACCAGGGTGCTGACCAACAGTTCGCCTGGACGATCGCTACCAGCTGTAGTCAGGCCGACTGCAACGGAACCGTGTCCAGCAATCAGGGCTGGACAAGTCCCATGATCCTGATCGATGGGCACTGGCAGTTCAGTGTCACCAAACCTGATGGGGCGATCTGCGCGGACGGCAACTACGCGCCCGCGACCATTCGGGTGTCGATCGACCCGGTATCGCTCAGCGGTGTGGTCACGAACAGCTCCAATGGCGAATGCCCGGGAAGTACCGTGTCCTCCACGCCATTTCAGCTGCATCAGCTCGGCTGAAGGTGCGAACCCGACCCGGGATGATGGAGCGATGAGTCGGATAACGCAGCGTCGGCGGGTCAGCCGCCTGGTCGCCGGGGACGCTACGCAGCGGCCCGAGACGCTGGCGGTCGAGGAACCTCTGGAGATCCGTCTGGGCGGGGTGCCGCTCACCGTCACGATGCGCACACCGGGATCGGATGTCGAGCTGGCGCAGGGTTTTTTGCTCTCGGAGGGGATCATCGCCGGACGTGACGACGTGGTGAGCGCGCGGTACTGCGGCGAGCCGGAGAGCGCCAACACCTACAACGTGCTCGATGTGACGCTGGCGCCGCACGTGCCGCCCCCGGTGGTGGACATCTCCCGCAACTTCTACGCCACCTCATCCTGCGGGATCTGCGGCAAGGCCTCACTGGACGCGGTACGCCTTGCCAGCCGGTATAACCCAGGCGACGACCCGGTCCAGGTTTCCGCGGCGTCGCTGACCGCGATGCCCGACCAGCTGCGTTCCGCGCAGGACGTCTTCGCCAGTACCGGCGGTCTGCATGCCGCGGGGCTGTTCGACGTCACCGACGGCGTGATGCAGGTGGTTCGCGAGGACATCGGCCGGCACAACGCCGTCGACAAGGTGATCGGCTGGGCGCTGGAGCGGCGCCGGGTGCCGCTGTCCGGGACGGTGCTGCTGGTCAGCGGGCGGGCATCGTTCGAGCTGACCCAGAAGGCAGTGATGGCCGGGGTTCCCGTGCTGGCCGCGGTCTCGGCGCCGTCGTCATTGGCGGTCGACCTGGCCGGCGAATGCGGGCTGACGTTGGTCGCGTTTCTTCGCGGTGACTCGATGAATATCTACAGCCGGGCCGATCGGATCACCGGCTGATCCGGCGGGCGGGGGCGTAACGCGCAATCACGCGTTAACCCGGGCAAATCGCCCGCAATCGCGGACACAAACTGCTGATTTATGTCGCTTTTTCGAACTAGGAATTAAGGTGAGCAGACTGAGTAATCCCTGGTCGGAAACCCGAGGAGATGCCCGATGGCCAGTCACCGTCAGGACCGGAGTCGCCGGACCAACAGGCGCCCGATCATCGCCGGCATGACGACCGGAGCGTTCCTGGTCGCCGGGTTGGCGCCGATCAGCCTGGCGCCGGCCGCACATGCCGACTTGTGGGATCTGTTCGTCGACCCGACAGGCGATGTTTTCGCCGGCGGCCAGGCCACTGACGCATTCGGCGACTTCACCGATCTCAGCGCCAGCCTGGGGATCGCCGAGGCGGGCCCGCTCGACTTCTGGCAGTCGATCAACGATTCGCTCCAGGAATGGCTCGCCAGTGCTTCGGGCATGCAGCTGGCCGAGATGATCAACCAGCCGTTCGTGTATCTGTTCGGGCGCGACCTGATCGGCAACGGCCTCGACGACTTCACCGACGCGAACACCTCGTTGTTCGGCAGCTCGGGCATGTTCGGTGACCTCGGGGACGGCGGGTTCCTGTTCGGCAACGGCGGGGCCGGGGCGGCGGGCGAGGCCGGCGTGAACGGCGGCGTCGGCTGGGCGGGCGGTTCGGCCGGAATGTTCGGCGACGGCGGCGATGGCGGTGCGGGTGCGGCCGGCGCGGCGGGTGGTGCCGGCGGCGACGGCGGCAGCATGTTCGGCAACGGCGGCAATGGGGGCGCCGGTGGTGATTCCACCGGCGTCACGGTGCCCGGCGGTGACGGCGGCGCGGGCGGTAACGCAGGGTCCTGGTTCGGCAACGGTGGGAATGGCGGCGATGGCGGCCTCGGCTTGCTCGGCGTCCAGGGCGTGTCCGCTGGGGCCGGGAGCGCTGCCGGTAACGGTGGCGCTGGCGGTAACGGCGCATCCCTGGGCTACGGCAACGGTGGTAACGGCGGTGCCGGCGGCACGGGCGGCGACGGCGCTGCGGTGAGCGGCAGCGGCGGTGGTGGCGGTGGCGGCGGCGGAGGAGGTGGCGGCACCTCGGGCACCAATACCGCGGGCGGCAACGGTGGTCGCGGCGGGGCGGGTGGCAGCGCCGCCCTGATGTCCGGCAACGGCGGCAACGGCGGTGACGGCGGCAACGGCGGCTACGCCGGAATCAGAGGACCCGACAGCCCCGGCGGCCAGGGTGGCGTCGGCGGCCAAGGCGGCGCGGGCAGCATCAGCGGGACCAACGGCGAAGCCGGCGCTACCGGGAACACACCGGGCAGCCATGGCGGTGGCGGCTGCGTCCCCAACCCAGGTGGCGGCGGCCCGGGCGGTCCGGGTAGCGGTACCGGTTGTAACTCCGGCTAAGCGCCGCGGGACGTCTCCTGGACCGCCCAGTCGATCGCGGCGGCGATCGCCCAGCCGAGGATTCCGGCCACCAGGCCGAACCCGAGGTGGAAAAGCGCCTTGTCGCCGATGCCCGCCATGGCCGCGTGATGGCCGCCGATACGCCCCGTCGCAATCGGAACAGCAAGCGCGACAAGGTGTATCGGAGCAGCCGCCAGGGCGACCAGCCACCGGCGGCTTCGTATGGCTGGGTTGGTTGTCAGCAGGTAAAGGAACGCCGCGGCGCCCAGGTAGCGAACTCCGGCCCAGGGGCCGGGGCCGGACTGCAGCAGCATCGTGGCTGCCGTGGACGCCGCACCCACCGCGAGCACCGTCGACGGCCTTCGGGCGGTGAGGGCCACCACCACCAGCAGGGTCAGCCACACCAGGCCGCGATGCCCGGGCAATCCCAGCGGCATCCGCATCTCAGAAGACAGCGTGATCACCGCGACAGCGGCAGCCGGAAAAACGACGTCGCGGGCCAGGACCAGGCCGGTGGGTGTCCGCATGGTCCACGGCATCACGGTCATCGCCTCAAGGTAGGCCCGACGGCCGGAGCACACAACCTCATCTGAGGGTGAGATCGCGGCCATGCAGCTTGAATACGTATCGAAGCCTGCCTACGGTCATGCACATGCGGTCATCTGCTGGGTGCCGGTTGGGACTGGGTTTGGCGGCGCTGCTCGTGGGCGTCGGAGTGGCAGGTTGCGGTGCCGACACCAATACCGGCGCGGCAACGGGGTATCACCTGGTCGTCCGCCAGGACGGCCGAATACTGCACGAGTTCGACCTGGCCCGGCTGGCCGGCCTGCCACAGACCGAGATACCCACGCCGCAATCTCACGGCAGCCCCGTGCAGCGAGGCCCTGCGGTGCGCGCGGTTCTGAACGCTGCCGGAGCCACTGCGGTCCACAGCGTTCGGTTCGAAGGACGTGACCCGGCGCAGACGCTGACCGCCGCAGAGCTCACCGACCAGGTCGTGTTGAGTTTCACCAAACGCGACACGGTCAAGCTGGCGGGGGTGGACCTGGATCGCGACCGGTGGGTCCGTGATGTCAGTGCTGTGGTCGTCAACCCGTGACGGTCTTTGCCGGCGTCGACCTGCTGATCGGCATCGACGACACCGATGACCAATTCAGTCCCGGTACCGGCCGGCGCGCCCGAGCGCTGTTGCGGGAGTTGGCCGCTGCCGGATTGGGCGGCGAGGCCGGCGCCACCCGGCATCAACTCCTCGTCGACGACCGGGTCCCCTACACCTCGCACAACTCCAGTGCTTGCCTGGCCTGGCGCAGCCCCGGCGCCGACCCACACGCAGTACGCGACGAGATCATCGGCTTTGTCGCCGGATTCCTGGAACGGGTCTGCCCGCCGGCCGCGGACCCCGGTCTGGCGGTGGCGATTCCGGCGGATCTGACCGACATCGACCCGCTGGTGGAGTTCGGTCTGCGGGCCAAACGAGAAGTGCTGCAACGGGCGCAGGCCCACCGCCTCGGCGATGAACTGGGTGTGCACGTGTCCGGACACGGCGGCACCCACGACGGGGTGTTAGGCGCCTTGGCGGCGGTCGGTCTGCAGCTGTCCGGCAACGACGGCCTGTTCATCACGTTGCCCGGACTGGGGAAGCTGCCCACCGAGGCAACCGTCGACGAGCTCCTGGCCAGCGTGCCCATCGACGACACCCGTGACGGCAGCGGCCACCGACCGGCCCCGGGTGAGCTGATCGAGTTGGGTGACTGGGTCCGTCCGGTTCTGCTGGAGGGGTGCGCCGTGCTGCTACTGGACCCACCCCTGCGGTGCTCCGATGGCCGCCGTCGTTGGCGGACCGCACCACGGTCGGTGGTCAAGAAGCATTGAGGTATATCCGCAGTTACGGGATCATCGAGGGTCTCGCTAGGCATATCGTGACTGGATCAGCTTCATTATTCCGCAGGTAGGTTTGGCGGCGTAGTGGCCGGAAGGGGGTTCCGCCATGGTCCTGCACGTTGTGCCCGAGGGCTTGGCTGCGACAAGCGCGGCGGTCGAGGCAATCACCGCGGCGCTGGCGGCGGCGCACGCGACCGCGGCTCCGTTGATCAGCGCGGTGGCACCGCCGGCGATCGATCCAGTGTCGCTGGAGGCCGCGGCGGAACTCAGCGCGCAGGGCAGCCAGCACGGGGTGGTCGCTGCGCGCGGCATCGAGGTGTTGGGCCGGGCCGGGGTGGGGGTCGCTCAGGCCGGGGTCAACTACCAGGTCGCAGACACCACGGCGGCGTCGGTGTTTGGGCAATAGCGGTGCGGTGATGTCGGCCCCCGTCACCTGGATGGCGGCCCCGCCGGAGGTGCATTCGGCAATGCTGAGCACCGGGCCGGGGCCGGGGCCGCTGCTTGCCGCGTCGGTGGCCTGGTCGACATTGAGTGGTGAGTACCTCAGTGCCGCAAGTGATCTCACCACCGTTCTCAGCGATTCTCAACAAGTCTGGGCCGGTCCGACCGCCGACGCGTATGCGGCAGCGCATCTGCCCTACTTGGCCTGGCTGCAGCTGGCCGGCACGCTCAGCGCTCGGACCGCCGCCCAGCACCAGGTGATCGCGTCGGCGTACACCAGCGCCTTGGCGGCTATGCCAACCCTCGCCGAGTTGACCGCCAACCACACCACCCACGCGGTGCTGGTGGCGACCAATTTCTTCGGGATCAACACTGTGCCGATCGCGGTGAACGAGGCCGATTACGCCCGGATGTGGACCCAAGCGGCCACCGTCATGAGCACCTACCAGGCGACCACCGAGACGGCGCGCAGCTTGGGGCATACCAGCGGCAGCGCACAAGCCGGGGTGGCAGCGGCCGGAGACGGTACCGGTGGAGGGGGAGGGGGAGGCAACGGCGGTAACAGTGGGGGCGGTGGCGGATCCTTCGACCTGCCTACCCCGGCCGAGATCTGGCAGATGCTCTTCGGCTCCGACGGCCAGCAGGTGCCCGGGCAAGGTCAGCCCAACTGGAGCCCCGCGGAATTCCTGCAGAACCTGTCCAATTTCGTCAATGGCAACGAGAAGGCACTCGCCTGGCTGCAACAGAATTTCCAGGGCGTGCTGACGCCCGCCCAGTGGTGGCAGCTGACGAGCTACTTCGTGGCTTGGCAGACCTATCGTGCGGTCAACTGGACGCTGCGCAGCCTGCGCTTCCTGCTGCAAATATCCCCACTGCTGGCGGGCGTCGGGTTGAATCTGGCGATCGGCAGCCTGGGGGCAGTCGCACCGCCAGCCGGCCTGGCCGGCCTGGCCGGTATCCCCGCACCGGCGGTGCCGGCGCCGGTAGCGCCGGCACCCGCTGTGGTGGCGCCGGTCATGCCCGGCGGAGCATCGGCCCCAGCGCCGAACCCCGCCACGGTGCCGGCTTCGGCGGCGCCTCCTGCCCCGGCCGCGACGTTGCCCGCGACCGCTGTCCCCGCCGGCACGGGACCGCCACCACCGGCGGCGCCGCCATTGTTCGGCACCGAGGGCACATTCCACAGCTACCTGGTCGGCTGGCTTCCCTCATCTCAGAGCGCCGCCGGCAGTGCGGCCGTGAAATCGGGCCGGCCCGCCGCTGGTGCGGCGGCCGTTGCGGCCGTTGCCGACCCGGTGGCCGCCACGGCACGGCACGGCAGCCGCCGGCGCGGCAGGTTGATCGACCCCGGCTATCGCTACGAATACCTCGAGGAAGATGACCCGGATCTCCATCAAGCCCGATCTAGTGCAGCGGGCTTCACTGGAACGTTCGGCAAGATCGGGTTGGCGCGGGCCGGCGGTCTTGCAGACCTGACCGGAAACGAGTACGGCGGAGGACCCACGCTCCCGATGCTGCCTACCTCCTGGGAACGCCAGGTCGCGGCTCCGCCGGCGTTCTTGTCCGGGAGTGCTGTAGCCGCTCTCAACGATGCGCGCAACGGACGGTCCTGGCCTCCATGGAACCCGAACGGCGCGGTACGCGACTAATCGATAGTTGAGAGGAGTGCGGGGATGAGTTTGTTGGATGCGCATATTCCGCAGTTGGTGGCGTCGGAGTCGGCGTTTGGTGCCAAGGCGGCGTTGTCGGCGCAGGCGTTTCATGTGGCGGCTGATGCGGCTGCGGCTTCTGGTTATACCGGGGTTTAGCTGGCGGGCCAGGGAAAAGGAGCAGACTGATGTCGCAGATTATGTACAACTACCCGGCGATGTTGGCCCATGTGGCTGAGATGAATGGGTATGCGGGCACGTTGCAGGCTGTGGGTGCCGATATCGCCAGTGAGCAGGCGGCGTTGTCGGCGGCGTGGCAGGGCGATACGGGTATGACGTATCAGGCGTGGCAGGC